>JACCDR010749177.1_pt1 | contig 11886 bp, 8 predicted proteins | sample 7446431 | NCBI WGS metagenome assembly JACCDR01 (sample SAMN15323443, study PRJNA562643) | freshwater metagenome | isolation source: river surface water | place: USA:Blue River Watershed | collected 2017-08-17
CTCCTTCAGCGCGTACAGCGGACTCGTGCCGATGTCGCCGTACACCACGCCGACGGCAGCCAGCGTCAGCGCTGCCAGCGCCGCGGGCGTGCGGGCGGCGGTGGGCGTGCTCAAGGGGGGCCGGCCATGCTCTTGACGACGAGAACGCGATTCTGCGCTTCTTCGACGTCGCTCATGTGGCGCTGCAGCATCACCGCCGTGTGCAGCGGCCGCGCCGGTTCACTCGTAGATCTCGGCCTCGGGGTCGGTGGCTTCGAGCTCGTAGGACGCCGCCAGCATCGCCAGCCGGGCGATCACGCCGTACATGTAGAAGCGGTTCGGCGCGCTCGCGCCGGGCTTGCTGCCGGCCTTGGGCAGCAGGTTGCTCTCGGCAAAGGCCAGCGGTACGAAGCTCGAGCCGGGGGCGTTCAGGTTCTCGTCGATGCCGCGGTCGGCGTGCACGCGGTAGAAGCCGCCGACCACGTAGCGGTCGATCATGTAGACCACCGGCTCGGCCACCGCGTCGTTCACGCGCTCGTAGGTCGGCACGCCTTCCTGGATGATCACCTCGGTGACCTCCTGGCCGTCCTTGATGACGCTCATCTTGTTGCGGGTGCGCCGGTTCAGCTCGTCGAGCTCCTTCGGGTCGCGCACCGTCATGATGCCCATGCCGTAGGTGCCGGCGTCGGCCTTGACGATGACGAAGGGCTTCTCGTTGATGCCGTATTCCTTGTACTTGCGGCGGATCTTGGCGATCAGCGCCTCGGCGTTCGACTTGACGCACTCGATGCCGGCGCCCTCGCTGAAGTTGACCTTGCCGCACTGGGTGTACATCGGGTTGATCAGCCACGGGTCCATGCCCAGCAGCTTGGCGAACTTCTTGGCCACTTCCTCGTAGCTCTGGAAGTGCAGCGACTTGCGGCGCACCGCCCAGCCGGCGTGCAGCGGCGGCAGCAGGTACTGCTGGTGCAGGTCTTCCAGCACGCCCGGGATGCCGGCCGAGAGGTCGTTGTTGAGCAGGATCGTGCAGGGGTCGAAGTCCTTCAGCCCGAGCCGGCCGCGGTTGCGCACCAGCGGCTCCACCAGCAACTCGCTGCCATCGGGCAGCGCCAGGCGTGTCGGCTCCTTGATCGCGGCGTCCAGCGAGCCCAGCCGCACGTTCAGCCCGGCCTGCGTGAAGATCTGCATCAGCCGCTGCACGTTCATCAGGTAGAACGGGTTGCGGGTGTGCTTTTCCGGCACCAGCAGCAGGTTCTTGGCTTCCGGACAGATCTTCTCGACGGCCGCCATCGCCGCCTGCACCGCCAGCGGCAGCATCTCGGGCGTGAGGTTGTTGAAGCCGCCGGGGAACAGGTTGGTGTCGACCGGGGCCAGCTTGAAGCCGGCATTGCGCAGGTCCACCGAGGTATAGAACGGCGGCGTGTGCTCCATCCATTCGAGCCGGAACCAGCGCTCGATGGCGGGCATCGAGTCGATGATGCGTGCCTCGAGCTCGTTGATCGGGCCGGTCAGCGAGGTGATGAGGTGCGGAACCATGGTCAGGGGCGGGCTGGAAGCTGGGAGTTCATTCTAGGCAGTTGGGGCCGCCTTCAGCGTGTGCAAGTGCTTGCAGGCTCAGGCGGGCCAACGCGGCTCGCAGCGCACCTCGGTCCTGACCGATTGGGCGATGAAGCACTGTTCGTGCGCCGCGTGGTGCATGGCAAGCTGTTCGTCGGTGCCGGGCCGGCTTTCGCCGCCGAACACCACCTGCGGGCGCAAGGTGACCGTGGTGATCGCCAGGCGGCCCGACGCGTCGCGCGCCAGCGTGCCGGTGGCATCGTCGGCGTAGTGGTCGACGCACCAGCCGCGGCCGGCCGCGATCGACAGGAACCACAGCATGTGGCAGCTGGCCAGCGAGGCGACGAACATCTCCTCGGGGTCGACGGCCGCGGCGTCCGACATCGGCAGCGGCACGACGCTCGGCGACGACGAGGCCGGCAGCACCACGCCACCGTCGAAGTGCAGCGTGTGGCGGCGGCTGTAGCGCTGGTCGGTGAAGGCTTCGCCGGCGTCTCTTTGCCAGACCAGCCGTGCGCCATGCTGAGCCATGGGGGCTCCCGTGCAGTCGAGGTGCGGCGATTGTGTCGCGGCCCGGCCCGCCCTTCAGGCGCCTGGCCGCGGCGCCGGCGCAGCGGGGCTCTGGCGGAAGGCCCCGGGTGAGTCGCCCGTCCAGCGCTTGAAGGCGCGGCAGAAGGCCGGGCTGCCCGAGAACCCGAGCAGGAACGCGACCTCCTTCATCTCCAGCTCCGGCGCCAGCAGCATCTCCCGGGCCAGTTCGGCCCGCACCGCATCGAGGCAGGCGTCGAAGCTGAGCCCGGCCTCGGCGAGCCGCCTCTGGATCGTGCGCGGGCCCATGCCGAGCTGCTTGCCGACGGCGGCGAGCGTCGGCCGGCCGGCCGGCAGCAGCGGCCGCAGCGCGAAGGCCACGAGCTCGACGATGGTCGACGCCGGAGGCTGCGGCGACTGCTTCGCCTCGCCGATGAACTGGCTGACCACGCCGAGCAGCCGCGGGTCGGCGTTCGGCACCGCGAGCGCGGCCAGCCGGCGGTCGAAGACGATCGTGTTCATGCCGGTGCCGAAGTGCAGCGGGGCCCGGAAGAAGGCGCGGTGCGGCGCCGTGTTGCCCGGCCGCCGGTGCTCGAAGTGCACCGAGACCGGCACGGTCGCCGAACCGGCCACCACGCGCACCGCCTGCAGCAGCACGGCGAGCGTCATCTCGGCGTCCTGCCGCCGGCGCAGCAGCGCCGGCTGCAGCACGGCGTACTCGAGGTGGATGCCGTCTTCGCGCAGCGTCAGCCGGGCGTGGGCGCCCTGCTGCTCCTCGCGCGTCACCCGGACCCAGCTCTTCAGCGCCTGCAGCACGGTCGGCGAGTTCAGGAACAGGTAGCCGTAGGCGCCCCAGTCGGCCGGGTGATAGCGCGCGCCGACCCGCAGGCCGAGGTCGTCGATGCCGGTGAGCTCGGCAACGTCCTCCAGCAGCTCCAGCACCTGCCGCACCGGCAACGTCAGCAGCCCGTCGCCGTCGAAGCGCCGGCACAGCGCCATGGCCTGGGCCACACGCTCGCTGTCCGCCACCGCATGCGCAACCACCTCGGCGACGTGCGAGACCCGGTAGTTCCGGATGACGGGGACGCTTCGATCGACGGCGGGCATGGCGTCTTGAGACAACGAGTTGACGCGAAAGGATAACGGCTGCGGCCGCGATCTCCGCACCATCGGGGCATCGCGAGGGATCGGCCCGGCGAGCCTGTCGCCGGCAACGGCCGAGCCCCTTCGACCCGTTCCGCACCGTCAAGGAGTAGAGATGAAGCCGCGTCACCTCGTCCCCCACGCCCTGGCCCTGGCTGCGATGAGCTGCCTCGCACTGCCGGCCGCCGCCCAGTCGCCGGCCAGCCCACCGCCCGCCGCCGGCGAGGAGACCACGACGATCTTCGTCACCGCCCAGCAGCGACTGCAGCGCCTGCAGGACGTGCCGCTTTCGGTGACGGCACTCACCGGCAGCTTCATCGAGGAGAACCGGCTGCGGGACTTCAGCGAGCTGTCGCGCTTCACGCCGGGCTTCATCTCCGGCTCCAACTACGGCTTCATCCGCAACTCGTCGATGCGCGGCATCTCGAACAACCAGTTCGGCTTCGCTGACGACCCCTCGATCGCGATGTTCGTCGACAACGTCTACCAGGGCCGCGGCGGCACCGGCAGCCAGGTCAACGCGCTGTACGACCTCAGCCGCGTGGAGGTGGTCAAGGGCCCGCAGGCCACGTTGTTCGGCCGCAGCTCGATCGGCGGGGCCATCAGCATCGTCACCAACGAGCCGATCGACATCTTCGAGGCCGATGCGCTGATCGGCGTGGGCGAACGCAAGCGGCTGGTCGCGCGCGGCATGGTGAACACGCCGCTGTCGCCCGACTTCGCGGTGCGCGTGTCGGTTAACAGCGAAGACCTCGACGGCTACATCACCAACACCAACGGCGGCGACGACCTGCAGCCGCTCGATGTCAAGGCCGGCCGTATCCAGGCCCGCTACACCGGCATCGGCGGCCTGGACGCCCGCCTGAAGATCGGCCAGGAACGACGCCGGCAGGGCGGCGCGATCTACCAGATCGAAGGGCTGCCCGACTTCAGCTCGAACCAGACGCTGAAGGGCGACGAGAGCTACAGCCGATTCGACATCCAGGACGTGGTGCTCGACCTGAAGTTCGACATCAACGAGGCGTTGACGCTGCAGTCGATCACCAGCTACCGCCAGGTGGAGAACGAGTACGCGGAAGACTACGACGGCGTGGCGGCCGTCATCGGCGGGCCGTACTCGCAGAACTCCGAGACGAAGCTGACGCAGCAGGACTTCCGCCTCACCTTCACCGGGGCCGACAAGCTGACGGTGATCGCCGGGCTGTCGCTCTTCAGCGAGACCCTGTCGGCCTTCGTCGGCAACAACGTCGACGGCAACCCGGGCTTCACCGGCTTCGCGTTCACCGGCCGGCCGACCCCGGGCCTGCTGCCCAACGACTTCAGCAATTCCTTCTTCGAGTCCGGCGTGTTCGACGGCAGGATGAGCGGGCAGTCGGCGTACATCGACGCCACGGTGCCGCTGGCCTCGCAATGGACCCTCACCGGCGGCGTGCGCTACAACCGCGACAAGAAGCGCTACACCCAGGACATCGCCAACCCCGCGCTGCTGCCGCAGAACGCCGGCAAGACCTTCGCAGGCGCCTACTACAACTGGGGCTACTACACCGGCACGCCGATCACCAGCGAGAAGACGTGGTCCGACACGTCCTTCCGCGCGGCACTGGGCTACGAGCTGAACCGGCAGACGACCGCCTACGCGCAGTGGAGCCAGGGCTGGAAGGCCGGCGGCATCGACAGCTTCAAGGTCACCGCGCCGCCCAGCTTCAACCTCTTCTTCGGCCTGGACGCCGCCGCCGTCGGCGCCGTCCCGAACGTCTATGACCCCGAAAGCAGCGACAGCTTCGAGATCGGCCTGAAGGGCAGCGCCGCCGGCGGCCGGCTGAACTATGCGATGGCGGTCTACCACTTCACCTATGAAGACCTGCAGATCAGCGTGCCGCAGGGCGGCAGCTCGATCATCGCCAACGTCGGCAAGGCACGCGGCACCGGCTTCGAGGGCGAACTGCGCGCGCGCCCCGACGCGCACTGGGACCTGTTCGCCAACCTGGCCTACAACGACACGCGCATCAACTCCTTCGACGCGCGGCCGGAGCAGGTCGGCCAGCCGCTCAACCAGGCGCCGGAGCTGACGGCCTCGGCCGGCTTCACCTACGGCTTCACGGCGCCGGTGCTGCCGGGCTCGATGCTGCTGGGCGCCAACGTCAGCCACCGCGGCAAGTACCGCAACGACAACCAGCTGGTCGAAGGCGTGGACGCCGCCACGCTGCTCGACGTGCGCGTCGGCTGGGCCAGCAGCGACGAGCGCTACCGCCTCACGCTCTTCGTCGACAACGCGCTCGACACCTTCACCTACGCGCGCAACAACCCGGCCACCCCCTTCCTGTTTCCGGTGGCTTCGCGCAGCGTGATCGGCAACCCGCGCACCATCGGCGTCGACCTGCGCCTTTCGTTCTGAAGACGGCGCCCCACAGCATGCCCCACTCGAACCCCGTGGTGCAGACCACGACCGGGCCGGTGCGCGGCCGGGTCGCCAGCGATGGCGAGGGCTTGCTCTGCTTCCTGGGCATCCCCTACGCCGCCCCACCCACCGGCTCGAGGCGCTTCATGCCGCCCGAGCCGGCGGCGCCGTGGGTCGAGGTGCGCGATGCCTTCGAGTTCGGGCCGGCGGCAGCGCAGGTCTACGACCCGCTGGAGGCGGCGCTCGACGAGTTCGGCGCCGTGCCGCGCGCCGACGGCTCGCCGCCCGACTGGGTCGGCGACGAAGACTGCCTGACGCTCAACGTCTGGACCCCGGCGGCCGATGCCGGGCGTCGCCCCGTGCTCGTGTGGGTGCACGGCGGCGCCAACTGGCTCGAAGGCTCGCGCCTGGGCTGCTACGACGGCGCGGCGCTGGCGCGGCGCGGCGACACCGTCGTCGTGTCGCTCAACTACCGCCTGGGCATCTTCGGCTTCCTCGACCTGAGCGTGCTCGGCGGCGAGCCCTACCGCGGCAGCCATTGCAACGGGCTGCGCGACCAGTTGCTGGCCCTGCAGTGGATCCGCGACAACGTGGCGGGCTTCGGCGGCGACCCGTCGAACATCACGCTGGCCGGCGAGTCGGCCGGCGCGATGAACATCAGCTGGCTCGCCACCACCGGCTTGCTGCACGGGCTGGTGCGCCGCCTGGTGCTGATGAGCGGCGTGGCCAGCGTGGTCGGCTTTGGGCACGACCACCGCCGCAGCGCCCATGGCGAAGAAGAGGGGCAGGAGCGCGCGCGCCGCTTCCTGGCCGAACTGGCCCTCGACGACATGGGCACGCTGCTCGCGCTGCCCACCGGCGAGATCCTCGGCCGGCACGCCGCGCTGGCGCGCCGCTGCAACATCCTCTTCGACCTCGACACGCTCTTCTACCCGCGGGTCGACGCGCGCTTCACGCGCAGTTCGCCCTTCGACGCCGCAGCGGCGGGGCTGTACGACGGCTTCGAGCTGATGATCGGTTTCACCGCCTACGAGATGGGGCTGTGGCTGCAATGGGACCCGGATCTCGACCAGCAGGACACGCACACGATGGCGGCGCGCCTGCCCAACTTTCCGCCGGCCTGCCGCGGGCCCGTGGCGGCCTTCTACGAGGGCCTGTACGCGGCCGAGTCCGGCGGCATGCGTGCGATGCGGATGCTGGCCGACGCCTGCTTCGTGATGCCTTCGGTGCTGCTGGCCGAGCGCGTGGCCGCGCGCGGCGGCGCCGTGTGGATGTACCAGTTCGACTGGCAGGCCGCCGACCCGCGGCGCGGCGCGCAGCATGCGGCCGACCAGGGCTTCTTCTTCGGCACGCTCGACAGCGCGGGCGCGCGCCTGATCAGCGGCACGCCGCGCGATGCCCGCGATGCCCAGGACCGCCAGGCGCTGTCGCACGCGATGCAGGACGCGCTGCTTCGCTTCGTGCGCGGCGGCGACCCCGTGCACGCCGCTGAGGTCGCCTGGCCACGCTACACCGGTGCCCGCGCGGTGATGCACCTCGACGCACCGACCAGCGCGGTGCGCTACGACGGCTTCGCGCCGCGCCGCCGGTGGTGGCAGCAGAATGTGTACGGCCCCGCCGACGCGGGTGCCGGCAGCTAGGCAAGCGCGTGTACGTCATCGACCCCCTCCGCACCGACCTGGCCGCGGCCTTCAGGCAACGGCCCTTCGGCCCGCATCCGGCCGAGGTGGCGGCACTGGTGACGGCGCTGCGCATGGGCCCGATCCACGGCAAGCTCGTGCTGGTCGCCGCGGCGGACGGGCGGTCCTGGGAGCTCGCTCGACTTACCGGCCGCCGCGGCGAGCCGCCGCAGAAGACCGGCGAGATCTGCAGCGACCGCGCCGCCGCCGAATGGGCCGTGTTCAAGCGGCGCTGGGAAGCACGCACCGGCGTGCCGCTGGAGATCGATTGAAGACCGTGCTCGGCTACTGCGCGCCCTGGCATGCGGCGCCGGGCGAGACGGTCGACGTCAAGGTCAGCGTGGCCGATGGCGCCGCTTTCGAGAGCCAGCTGCTGCGTGTCATCTGCGCCGACCCCGTGCCCGGCGGCGCCGGCATGGACCTGCGCCCGGTCCCGCACCCGTCCGACGGCCCGCACCCCGGACGCGTGCAGATGAACCCGATCGGCTCGTGCCTGGTCGTGCCGCCGTCGGCCCGCTTCGGTGAGCTGCCGGCGCTGAGCCTTCTGTGCTTCGTCCAGCCCACGCTGGTGCTGCCGCGGGCCCAGGCCCTCGTGTCGTGCTGGAGCGAGCCGGACCGCGCCGGCTTCTCGCTGGAGATCGACGAGCAAGGGCGGTTGCGCTTCCGGGTCGGAACCGGTGCCCACGTCTCTCAGATCACGCTGCCGGAGCGCCTGTCGACCGGCGCGTGGTGGTCGGTCTGGGCCTGCTTCGACGGCGGCAGCGGGGCGCTGCAGCTGGGGCAGAGGCCGGTCGACGCCGGCCTCGGCCCCGACCGCGAGTGCGTCGCCGACGGCATCGGCCGCGCCGGCCGGGTGGCGGCGCACACGCTGCCGCTGGGCATCGCCGCACGGCCCGACCCGGATGGCGGCCGGTGGCACAGGGACGGCTTCAACGGCAAGGTCGAGCGGCCGATGATCGTCGCTCGTTGGCTGCAAGGTCACGAGCGTGACGCCCTGCAGAACGCCGACCCCGATCCGTCGGCGCTGCCGGCCCTGGTCGCGGCCTGGGACTTCAGCGCCGCCGGCGAAGGCGACACGGTGCCCGACCGCGGGCCGCACGGCCTGCACGCCCGCGCCATCAACCTGCCCTCGCGCGGCGTGAAGGGTGTGCGCTGGCGCGGCGACGCACAGGCCTGGACCCAGGCGCCGCAGCAGTACGCCGCGCTGCACTTCCACGACGACGATCTCTACGACGCCGGCTGGGACACCGACTTCACCCTCGACTTGCCCGCCGACCTGCCCAGCGGCTACTACGCACTGCGGCTGCGAAGCGGTGGCGACGAGACCTGCATCCCGCTCTTCGTGCGGGCGCCGCGCGAGCGCGCCACGTCGAGCGTGGCCTTCCTGGCCTCGACCGCGACCTACATCGCCTACGCCAACTACCGCTTCCCGCTCGACGTGCCCTTCAACGAGGCGCTGCTCGGCCGCGCGCTGACGCTGGGGCCGGCGGAACTGCATCTGCAGACCCACCCGGAGCTCGGCCTGTCGACCTACGACACCCACGCCGACGGCAGCGGCGTGCGCTTCTCGTCGCGCCTGCGCCCGATGCTCAACGCCGGGCCCGGCACCGACCTGTGGAACTACGCGGCCGACACGCACGTGCTGCACTGGCTCGACCACATCGGCCAGGCCGTGGACCTGATCACCGACGAAGACCTGCACGCCGAGGGCGCCTCGCTGCTCGCGCGCTACCGCTGCGTGGTCACCGGCACCCACCCCGAGTACTGGACCACGCCGATGTGGCGCGGCCTCGAAGCCTGGCTCGCGCAAGGCGGCCGGCTGATGTACCTGGGCGGCAACGGCTTCTACTGGCGCTGCGCGATGCACCCGGCCTGGCCCGGCGCCGTCGAGGTGCGCCGCGCCGAAGGCGGTTCGCGCTACTGGGCCGAGGAGCCCGGCGAATACCACTTCGCGATGAGCGGCGAGTACGCCGGCCTGATGCGGCGCGTCGGCACGCCGCCGAACGCAATCGTCGGCGTCGGCACGCGGGCGATCGGCTTCGAGTCGCCGGGCTGGTACGAGCGCACGCCGGCCAGCCTGGACCCCCGCGCGCGCTTCATCTTCGAAGGCGTGGCAGAACACGAGCCGATCGGCGCCTTCGGCGTGCTCGGCGGCGCCGCCGGCTCCGAGGTCGACGCGGCCGATGCCTCGCTCGGCACGCCGCGCCATGCGCTGGTGCTGGCCACGTCCAATGGGCACGGCCGCGACATGTACGCCGTGGCCGAGGAGGTGCTGATGCTCAACCCGGGCGTGAGCGCCGAATACAACGACTCGCTGCACGCCGAGATGGTCTTCTTCGAGACGCCGGCCGGCGGCGCGGTCTTCTCGGTCGGCTCGATCCAGTGGGCGGCCAGCCTGCCGCACCAGGGCTGCGACAACAACGTCTCGCGCATCACCCGGAACGTGCTGGGCCGCTTCGTCGACCCCACGCCCTTCGTGATGCCGGGGCACGGAGGACGCGATGAGCGCACCGGTTGACCGCGGCATTGGCCGCGCGCGTGCGCTGTTCGGCTTCGGCGCGGCCGGCGTCTCGGTCGGCGCGCTCACCACCGGCCTGAACTCCTTCCTGCTCATCTACTACAGCCAGGTGCTGGGCCTGTCGCCTTCGCTGGCCGGGCTGGCGCTCGCGCTGGCGCTGATCGTCGACGCGGTGTCCGACCCGCTGGTGGGCGTGTGGTCCGACCGCACACACACGCGCATCGGGCGCCGCCACCCCTTCCTGTTCGCCTCCATCCTGCCGATGGTGGCGTGCTACTGGCTGCTGTGGTTCCCGCCCTTCGGCTCGGACCAGCAGTGGGGCCTCTTTGCCTACCTCACCGCCGTCACGGTGTTGCTGCGCCTGTCGATCACGCTCTTCGACGTGCCGGCCAATGCGCTGATCCCGGAGCTGTCGCGCGACTACGACCTGCGCACCCGCTATGCGGCCGTGAAGACCTCGATGTCGTGGGTGAGCGCGAACGCGATCGGCATCTCGATGTACGCCTTCTGGCTCAGCGATCAGGGTGGCGCGCCGGGCTCGGGCGTGCTGCGCGAAGCGGGATACCAGAACGCCGCGATCTTCGTGGCCACGCTGGTCGGCCTGAGCGCCATCGTGCTGACGCTGGTGATCCGGCCCTCGCTGGTGCCGCGCAGCGCCGCCGCCCCGGCCGGGGCCGCGGTCGCACCCGGCATCTTCAAGCGCCTGGGCCAGATCTACCGCCGGCGTTCGGTGCTGGCGCTGCTCGGCTCGGCCATGCTGTTCGCGGCCGGTTCGGGCACAGCGCTGGCGCTGTGGATCTACCTGTACGCCTACTTCTGGGGCTTGTCGAGCCAGGCCATCAACGCCGTGCAGCTGATGTACCTGGCGGCGGCCTTCGTCTCGATGTTCCTGCTGCCGCGCATCGCGGCCCGGCGCGACAAGCGGTGGCTGGCACTGTGGCTGTCGGGCCTGTTCTGGCTGATCGACGCGCTGCCCATCGGCCTGAAGCTGCTCGGCCTGATGCCGGGCCCGGGCACGACTGCGCTGACCGTGGCGCTGTGCGTGCACGCGCTGGTCAACGGCGTGCTCTACAACATGGTCGTCACGATGGTGCTGTCGATGCTGGCGGATGTCGTCGAAGAGAGCCAGCTCGAGACCGGCCGCCGCGAAGAAGCCGCCGTGCTCGCCGGACAGACCTTCATCAGCAAGACCGCCACCGCCCTGGGCACGCTGTTCGGCGGCCTGCTGTTGTCTTGGATCGCATTCCCGACGACGGCTGCGCCGGGCGCGGTCGGGGCGGACGTGCTCTCGAAGCTCGGCATGAGCTATGTGCCGCTGATGTGGTGCATCGGGCTGGGCTCGACACTGCTGCTCGCCGGCTACGGCCTGACGCGCGACAAGCGCGCCGAGATGCTGCGCCGCCTGGATGCCGGCGCCGCGTCCGCCCCGGCCGAGCGCTGACGTCACCCGGCGCCAAAGGCCGCGGCCGCGCTGCGGCTGCATGATGTAATCCAGGCGCGCTGCAGAGCCGCGGCTTCCCGCCGGCGGGGTGTGCAAGACCATCACCCGAACGACGAGGAAGCCCCGCGACGATGTGCCCGAGCCCGGTGAAAGAAGGCGCCCAGCGCGGCTGGATGGTGCCGATCGGCGGCGCCGAGGAGCGCCGCAACAGCCCACGGATCCTGCAGCGCTTCGTGGCGCTGTGCGGGGGCGACAACGCCGACATCGTCGTCATCCCCACCGCCAGCCGCATGAAGGACACCGGCCGCCACTACGAGGCGGCCTTTGGCGAACTGGGCGTGCGGCGCGTGGAGGCGATCGACTTCGACACCCGGCGCGACTGCGAGGAGCCCGGCCGGCTGGAACGCCTGGCGCAGGCCACCGGCGTGTTCTTCACCGGCGGCAACCAGCTGCGGCTGAGCACGGTGCTCGGCGGCACGCCGGTGGCCAAGCTGATCCGCGTGCGCAACGCCGCCGGCATGCACGTGGCCGGCACCAGCGCCGGCGCCAGCTTCCTCAGCGAACACATGATCGCCTTCGGCGACGAAGGCGGCGCGCCGATCGCCGGCAGCGTGCGTCTGGCGCCCGGCCTGGGCCTGACCAA
>JACCDR011264903.1_pt1 | contig 11886 bp, 18 predicted proteins | sample 7446431 | NCBI WGS metagenome assembly JACCDR01 (sample SAMN15323443, study PRJNA562643) | freshwater metagenome | isolation source: river surface water | place: USA:Blue River Watershed | collected 2017-08-17
CACCAGCTAAGGATGATGAATGCGACCGGGACCGCGACCGACAGGAACTCGGCTACGGCCAGCGTGACCAGATCAAGACAGACCATGGCTGATACCTTCGTCGGTAGACCAGAGGGCGAGCGCAGCGTGATACGCTTCGGCATAGTTGCAGCCCAGTTCGCGCATTAGGACTTCGATATATTCGTGCATGGCGATTATCCTTTCCGGTTGATGGTAACGTAATGCTCGCATACGCTCGCGTGCCAGTAGGAATAACCCGGCTGGTAGCGAGCGCTCGACACTTCCTTAAGGCCCTGCGCTTTGAGCGCTGCCATGAGGCGGCGAGCGGCGGCCTCACTGTCTAGCTTGATGCACTTGCGTTCGTTCATTTTGCCTGCCTTTGGTGATTGATCAGATGGTACGGGAATGTATGCACGACTTGTGCCAACTGTCAAGATATGAGACAATGTCTATATATGTCGAGTCCGCAAAGCACGCCGCATGTATCCGACCAGCAGGCAGAGTCTTTCGTGTTGGAAGTCCAAGAGGGGGAAAGCCTGAAGCGCGCGAGCGCGATGCATGGCGCTACCGCCAAGGCACTGTGGCATTACCGCGAACGGCACCCTGAATTCGACCAGCGCTTGCTCAAGGCCCGCCGCGAGGGCATGCACAATATAGTAGACCGCGTGCTCGATGTGTCCCGCGCCATGATCGATGTGGATAACGAAGGGAAGCCGGTCCGCCCACTGCCGCAAGTAAGCAGCAAGCTACTCAAGCTCGGCATTGACGCCGCGCTACGGGTCGCGGGCAAGATCAATCCGACAGAGTACGGCGATAAGGTGCAGCATACACATACGCACGCCCTCGATTTAGCGTCCGTGCTCGCTGCTGCTGACGCACGCATGCGGCAACTAGAAGCCGGACGGGGCCGGGTAATAGAGGGTAAAGGGGTAGTTGTGGAAGAACGTAGCCTGCTGGGCCTTGATTGAGGGCGAACGGGGCCCACCTAGCCGTAGGGGGAGGCGGGGCGGGGTAGGGGCGAGCTGGCGTCAATCGCGGCGCTACGCTGTTCCGGCAGACGCCGTCCGCACGAAAATATAGAAAATACCTAATTATTAAATGCCTTTAACAATCTCGTCGGCCAGATCGGACGCCATCGGACGATCGGCGGACAACCAGGGTCCATCGGTGCGTCCGTCCGATCCGCACACCCCCGTAGGGGGTGCGGACGGACAGCGCGGACGTGCGGATTAATGCGGAAAATGCCCAGTGCGACCAGCAAATCCCCGCGGGCGTAAGGTTTAATTTGAGCAGGAGTAATTAAAGCGTGCTTTATTCCCCCGAGCAGGAACTCGAATTAATCGGCCGCATCGCGGAGTGCAAGCACGACCCGGTGCGCTTCGTGCACTTTGCGTACCCGTGGGGCCAGGATGGCACCCCGTTGGCGAAGTGCAAGGGGCCCCGGGGCTGGCAGATGCGCGAGCTTGAGGCGCTGGCCGAGTTCACCAAGCAGGCGGCGCAGGCGCACGAGCTCGGACTTGAGCACCCGGTCTACAAGAGCGCCAAGTCGAGCGGCCGCGGCCCGGGCAAGTCGGCCTTGCTGGCGATGGTGTCGCACTGGCACGTGTCAACCCACATCGGCGCGCAGTGCATCATCAGCGCGAACACCGAGACGCAGCTCCGAAAGAAGACCTTTCCCGAAATGGGGCGATGGTTCACCATGGCGATCAACGCGCACTGGTTCGCCATCGAGGGTATGGCGATCGAGCCGCAGCGCTGGCTGGCCGAGCTGGTCAAGAACAAGCTGCGCGTCGACCCCGGATACTGGAATGTGGCCGGCCAGACGTGGAGCGAAGAGAATCCGGACGCCTTCGCCGGCGCGCACAACAGTAACGGGTTGATGATCCTGTTCGACGAAGCGAGCGGGATCCCCGGCGGAGTTTGGGATACGGCCGACGGGTTCTTGACCGACCCGACCCCGTACCGCTATCACATCGCAATGTCGCAGATGCGCCGCAACCAGGGCCGCTTCTACGAGCTTTTCCACGATCCGCGCTATTCGCACTGGCGGCGTGAGACGCTCAATATCGAGGGCATGGAGGGAATCGACCAGCGCTGGGTGTCGGACTTCATCGCGACCCATGGCGAGAACTCGGACCAGGTGCGCGTCGAAGTGCGCGGGCTCGCGCCGCTCACCGACGAGTCGCAGCTCATCGATACCGAGTCGGTGCAGGCGGCGTGCGCCAACAACGTCCCGCGCGTGCACGAGATCAACGCGCCGCTCATCATGGGCGTGGACCCGGCGCCGCGCGGGCGCACGGTGATCCGCTTCCGCCAGGGGCGCAACGCGCGCGACTGCTGCGGCAAGGACACGACCCGGGTGCTGAACGGGTACGACAACGTGCAGATCGCGTCCGAGATTGTGCGCCTGTGGGATTACTACAAGCCCGACGCGGTCTGCGTGGACTTCGGGATGGGCACCGGTGTGATCGACGTGCTCAAGCACCAGCACCGGCGCAAGGTGGTTGAAGTGAGCTTCGGGTCCAAGCCGATGAACCCGCACTCGATCTGGCTGACGCGCGGGGGCGAGCTGTGGGCCGAGCTCGGGGATTGGTTGCCGGGCGGGATGATCGACAGCGAGGCGCACCCGCGGCCAGGCAACAGCACCGACAACCCGCGCTCGCACGTCGAGCTCTACGACGATCTGACCAAACGCGGGTGGGAGTGGTCGGGGCGCGAAGACAATAAGAAGGTGCCCGAGTCGAAGGAATCGCTGCACAAGCGCGGCATCGACAGCCCGGACGACGCCGACGCCCTGGCGCTGACCTTCGCGGCCAAGCCGCCCCGGCGCGGCTACCAGGCCGGCGCGACCAAGGCGCGGATCGCCGACGGGGTCAGCAAGTCTATGACTGATTGAGGTTTACTACCATGCGCAACAACATCGGAAGCGCGATCCGGATACACCGCTGGCTGCGCTGCTACAAACGCCAGTGGGCGGGGGCGGAGCTGGGCCGGCTGCGGTGCCAGCCCTACCCGTGGCGGCCCGATTGGCGGTCCCGATAACATATAGGTTCGAAACCGGGCCGTGCCTATAACATAGGGGTAATTTTTCCGGCGCGGGGGTAGGCCCACATTTGCAATTGGGCCGGAATCGTGGTACAGTGATAACTGAACTATATCGGGAGGGGGCGATGGGTTGGGAGCACTACCGGGAAACGATGTGTGCCTTCGGGGGGAGCAAAAGCCCCAAGCCGATGCAGGTGCCCGTCGCCCCCCAGGACGATAGCGCGCAGCGCGCGGCTATCGACAGGCGGGTCCGCGAGCAGCAGGCGACCTACGGGAACGCCGGCCGCCGCTCGACGATCTTCGCCGGCGCCCAAATGGACCTTTCGGGCATGCAACGCCGCCTGCGCCGCAAGGCCGGGCAGGGCGACGAAGCGGCCGAGTCGTCCGAGCTGTAATGGCGCTCGCGCGCAAGAAGGTAACGCCGTCGCCCTCGGCGGCGCGCGCTGTGCGGGCCGAGGCGGCCTGGCTGGCTGCCGTGGATCCAGCGACGCGCCCGCAGCCTGCGCCGCGTGGCGAGGCTGAGGCGCAGCCGGTCGACGTCATGGAAGGGGTGCAGCGGATCGAGCACGGGGCTTTCGCCCTGCGCTTGCTTCGGGATGGGGCCCGGCGGAAGGCCAAGGCGCCGGTTCGAAAGGTTCGGGAGCTTCAAAAATGAGTAAGGTTTTCAAGAGCATCTGGCGCGCGTCGCCGTCGTTCGTCAAGAAGTCGGCGCCGGTCAAGTTCGCCATGCAGAACGACCCGATCGCCAAGGCGACGCTGGGCAAGGTCGCCGCCGGTGAGGCAGCGCAAAAAGCCATGAACGCCGAGGCGGCCCGCCTGGCCGGCCTGGGCCTCGGGCACAAGAGCAACGAGCGCGCCAAGGACTTCGAGACGCGCCAGTCGCAGCGCGTGGCCGCGGCCGAGTCGGCCGGCGCCATCCGTGTGGACAACGACTACGATCTGCTGGGCCGCGGCGAGCTGACGGTCAAGAAAAAGGGCGCCTCGCGCACCCTGCTCGGAACCCGCTGATGGACGACCTTATCAATTACCACTGCCAGCGCCTGGAGTCGCTCCGCACGGAGCGCTCCAGCTTTGACAATCAGTGGGAAGAGGCGGCCGAGCTTATCATCCCGGCCCACAAAGGCACGTTCCAAGGCCGCGGGCAGAACCAGCCGCAGGGCGCGAAGAACACCGAGAAGCAGTTCGACTCGACCGCGGCGATCGCGGCGATCCGCTTCGCCGCCGTGATGGAGTCGCTGTGCACGCCGCAAAACGGCGTATGGCACCGGCTCAAGCCCATGGACAAGGCGCTTTCGCAGAACCGCAAAGTGCGCATGTTCTTTGACGACGTTACCGAGCTGCTGTTCAAGCACCGCTATCGGCCCGTCGCGAACTTCGTCAGCAACGCGCAGCAGGTGTACCACTCGCTTGGCGCCTACGGCAACGGCACGCTGTTCGTCGACCAGCCCGATGGCGAGAAGGGCCTGCGCTACCGCAACATGCACCTGGCTGACGTGTTCTTCGCGGAGAACCACGCCGGGCAGATCGACAGCATCTATCACCCGTTCAAGCTGACCGCCCGCCAGGCGGTGCAGAAGTACGGCGCCCTGCTGCCCGAGGAAATCGCGAAGGCCGCCGCCAACCCGAACATGGCGGATACGACCAAGTTTGATTTCCTGCACGTGGTGACCCCGCGCAACGACCGCGACCCCGCGCGCGTCGACTACAAGGGGATGAAGTACGCAAGCTATCACATCAGTATTACCGGCAAACTGCTGCTTCGCGAGGGTGGGTTCCGCACCTTCCCGTTCCCGACCTCGCGCTACATTCAGGCGAGCGGCGAAGTCTACGGCCGCGGCCCGGCCCAGTGGGTGCTGCCGTCGATCAAGGTACTGAACGAAGAGAAAAAGACGATGCTGAAGCAGGGGCATCGGGCGGTCGACCCGGTCCTGCTCGCGCACGACGACGGCGTCGTCGACAACTTCACGCTGCGCTCTGGTGCGATCAACCGCGGCGGCGTCAGCGCCGAGGGTCGCCCGCTGGTGCACGCGCTGCCGACCGGGAACATTGCGATCGGCGAAAAGATGATGGAAATGGAGCGGGTCGTAATCAACGACGCCTTCCTGATTTCGCTGTTCCAAATCCTGATCGACACCCCGGCGATGACCGCGACCGAAGTGCTGGAGCGGGCGCGCGAGAAGGGCATGCTTATCGCCCCGACCGCCGGCCGCCAGCAGGCCGAGTTCCTTGGCCCGCTGATCGAGCGCGAGCTCGACTTGCTCGCGACGCAGGGCCTGCTCCCGCCGATGCCGCCGATCCTGCGCGAAGCGGGCGGCGAGTACAAGATCGAATACGACTCCCCCATGTCGCGCATGCAGCGCGCGGAGAAGGCGAGCGGTTTCATGCGCGCCCTGCAGACCGCGACCGAGTACGCCAAAGCGACGATGGATCCCGAGCCGCTCGACTGGTTCAACTTCGACACCGCCATGCCGGAAGTGCTCGACATTCACGGCGCGCCGACCGCGTGGACGCGCTCAATAGAGGAAGTGACGGCCCGCCGTGAGCAGCGCGCCCAGCAGGCGCAGCAGCAGATGGCGATCGAAGCGGCGCCGGCGATCACCGGGATGATGAAAGCCGCACCCGAGATGGTGCCAGGAGCACAATGATCGAACGACTGAAGCAGTACCTTGGGCGCCGCAAGTACGCCTACAAGCAAACATTCAAGGGTCCGCTGGCCGAAGAGGTGCTGGCGGACCTCGCGCGCTTCTGCCGCGCTCACCAGTCCACATTCAACACTGACCCGCGTGCACACGCGGTACTCGAAGGGCGGCGCGAGGTATGGCTTCGCATCGCACACCATCTGCAGCTAACCGAGCCCGAGCTGTGGCGTTTGTATCAGGGCACACCACGAGGAGCGACTGAGTGAGCACCGAAGCACAAGGCGCCGCCCCCGCATCCGGCGGACAAGGCGCGCCCGCAAGCGGAACACCAGAAGGATCGAGCAACCAACCGGCAGGTGCATGGTACGACGCGCACACGCAGGATGCAGGGCTGCGCGAGTATGTCAAGACGAAGGGATGGGATGGATTCGAGTCGACCGTCAAAAGCTATCAGAACGCTGAGAAGCTGATCGGCGCCGACCCGAACACCATCGTGCGGCTGCCCAAGGCGGGCGACGCCGAGGCACAGCGGGCGCTGTATGCCCGCCTCGTGATGCCGGAAGCCGCTGACAAGTACGATATCGACCAGTCGGCGGATCTGCCGCTCGACGCCAACTATATGCAGTGGGCGCGCGGCGAGTTCCACAAGCTGGGCTTGAGCAACGACCAGGCCAAGAACCTCACGACCGCGCACAACGAGTACATCCGTCAGGCGCTGGCCCAAGAGGCGAAGGACTACGAGCTGGGCGTGCAGTCCGACGCCGCCGCGTTGAAACGCGAGTGGGGCGGCGGTTACGACCGCATGATGCTCCGCGCCGAGGCGGCCGTGAAGGCGCTCGGGTTCACCGGCGAGATGATCGACGGGCTGGAGCAGGCGGTCGGCTACGCGGGCGTGATGAAGTTCATGGCCGAGCTGGGCGCCAAGGTTGGCGAAGACAAGCTGCCCTCGGGCGACGGCAAGCCGGGCGGATTCTCCGGCGCGCTCACCCCGCAGGAAGCGAAAGCCCAGTGGGATCAAGCGCTGCTGGACACGAACTTCCGTGCCGCGCTGACCGACCGCGACAACCCGGGCCACAAGGCGGCGAAGCAGAAGCAGAGCGATCTGTTCGCCATCATGTACCCGGAGGGCTGATATGGACCGCGCCGAGGTACGGCTGAAGCTGTTGGATCTGGCGACGCGCATCGCCACCACGCACCCGGAAGGGTACGCGACGGGGGCGCTGGCGATCGCCAAGCAGTGGGAAGAGTGGGTGCTGCCGGCCGAGCAGAAGCCGGAAACCTTGCGCCTGCCGAAGAAATAGGGTATCATTGTAGTTGAGTAGTAGGGGGAGCGAAAGCCGGACAAGCCATGAGCCCCGGCACTGTGGCAGCCCCCTCCGTGGCCCCGAAAGGACAAGCCCGGGCGAAGCAGCGGCCGACATGCTGCAAACTTGGGAAAGTCAATCGAATTAACTCACGGAGGGGGCAATGCCCGATTCCATCACCGTAGCACAGGTACAGCAGTACAAGTCGAACGTCGAGCTGTTGATGCAGCAGGAAGGTTCGCGTCTGCGTAGTGCCGTTACCAGCGATACCTACGTTGGCAAGCAAGCCAGCGCCGTCGAGCAGTTTGGCGTCGTCGCCGCTCAGCTCAAGGCCGGCCGCCATGCCGACACCCCGCTCCTCGATGTTCCGCAAGATCGCCGTTGGGTCTTCCCGTCGGACTACGAGTGGGCGTCCCTGATCGATGTGCAAGACAAGCTGCGCATGATCGTCGACCCCACCAGCCCGTACGCTCGGGCCGGCGCCGCGGCCATGAACCGCGCGATCGACGACGTTATCATCGCCGCCATGTTCGGCACGAACTACACCGGCGAAACCGGCACGACCGCTGAAACCCTCGTTACCGCCTACGAAGTGGGTGTGAACGTTGGTGGCACCGCGTCCAGCCTGAACGTCGCGAAGCTGCAAGCCGCGATCCAGAAGCTCATGCTGGCGAACGCCGGCGAGATCATGGAGCCGGTCTACGCTGCCATCAGCTCGTACGAGCACGATGCGCTGCTCAAGGAAGTCCAGATTAACAACAAGGACTTCGGGGGCTCGCCCGTGTTGGTCGACGGCAAGGTCAGCCGCTTCATGGGCGTGAACTTCATCATCACCGAGCGTCTGCCGATTGCATCCGGCAACCGCAAAGTGCCGGTGTGGGTCAAGTCGGGCGTGCACCTGGGTCTGTGGAAGGACATCGACACCAAGGTCAGCGAGCGGGCGGACAAGTCGTACGCCTGGCAGGTTTACCTGTGCATGACCCTGGGCGCGACCCGTCTGCAAGCCGGGAAGCTCATCAACGTCCTTTGCGACGACCAAATCTAACCGAGGAGCAATAGACCATGGGCGTTATCTATACCCAAAACATGACCGATCGGGATGCTACCCCGCCGGTCAAGCAGAACACGCTGAAGGCGCGTGGCACTCTGCGCTGCGACTCGGCCAACATCCTGCCGGTCGACGCAACCGCGACCGCGGACACCGTGTATGCGTTCTTCCGCATCCCGGCTCGTGCGCGCGTTCTCGGCATCGTCCAGACGAACGCGACCATGACCACGGGCGCGGGCGACTGGGGTGTGTACCGCACGACCGCCAACGGCGGCACCGTGATCGACCGCGATGCGCTGTCGGTCAACGTGACGCTGACCGCGCAGGGCACCGGCTGGGTTCAGCCGACCGGCGCGGCGGCTGCGGCCGGCCGTCGGCACATGCCCCTGTGGCAAGCGCTGAACACGGTCGCCACGGGCGCGGGCTTGACCGAGGCACTGTCGGACAGCGAGTACGACATTTGCTTCACGCTGAGCACCGCAATCGGAACCGAAGCGCAACTGGACGCCTCGATCCTGTACGTCCTGCCGGAGTAATGGCAGAGCAGCCCTGCCCCTTCGGGGGCAGGGCGGTTCCGCGGAGGAAGCATGGCTGACTTTGAGTACGCATTCGCGAGCAGCGGAACACCGCAGAGCTTCCCGCTTGACGCGGGCAACGCGGCGGGGATCACGCTGATCGACGAGACGAACAATGTGCGGGTGCCGAAGGCCGAGCGGTTGGCGGCTGGCGTGTACCTGCTCACAATCGACGCGACGGACGCAACGCTGACAGCAGCGGTGCGCGCCTACGCTGTGGCCCGGGGCCTGCTGGCCGACGGGCGCAATGTGCGCAACGTGGCGCCGGATGGACGCACGACCCTGGCGGCCTCGGCCGTTTCGGCTGCGGACTAATAGGGGGAGTACATGGCAAACGAAAGCACCATCTTCTCCGTCACCAAGATCAACCCTGTGGTTGGTCAAGGCGACGTGACGAAGGCGACGAACGGCACGATGACCACGCCGCTTTGCAAGGTCGAATACGTCGTGGCGAGCTTCACCAAGGCCGAAGGGAAAGAGCGCCTGCTCAACGCCCTGCGCGCCATCATCGCCGAAATCGAGCAGTCGGACTACACCGGGGGCTAATACTGTGGCACGCATCCTTCGCATGACGAGCACGTTCACCCGCCCCGCGGACAACACCGCGTACCAGGCAGGTGACGAAATCAGCAACCACGCGACGGCTGGCAGCGTCGTTCGCTCGACGTTCGATCTGCAGGGATTCACGCGCGGGCGCGTGCTCAGCATGGCGATCGACGTAACGCCCGGCTCGGGCAACTTGGTAATCACCGCCTTCAATTTCCAGGCGATGCTATTCAAGACTGCCGAAGTGCCCGCCGCGGTTGGGGACAACGTTACGCACCCGATCGCCGGCGCCACGCGCCGCAAGGCTGTCGGGCATTTCCTGTTCGACGATGGCGGGTGGATGAACCCGTTGGGCGCGTTCGCGGCTTCGACCAGCGGCTACCAAGAGACGCCGGCCACGATGCCGGTGCCGCTCGCGACGCCGACGATCGCCGCGCCGCACGTGCCGGGGCACTTCTTCGAGTTCACGCAAGGTGAAACGAAGTCGCTCACCCTGGTACTGCAGGCCCTGGCCGCTTGGACCCCGACGGGCATCGCCAACGTTTTCGGAATCGCGCTTGAACTAGAAGTGGAGTAAGTCCGTGGCGACGAGCAAGGTACAAATCTGCAACCGAGCGTTGCAGAAGCTGGGCGCGTCGCGGATTGAGTCGCTCTCGCAGGATCACCCGAACGCCCGAAGCATGGCGCTCGCGTACGATCCGGTGCGGGAGCGGCTTCTGCGCGCTCACCCGTGGAGCTTCGCCATTGTGCGCACCAGCGTGGCGGCGGACGCGAACGACCCGGTTTGGGGCGACTGGAATCGCTACACCCTGCCCGGGGACTTCTTGCGCCTGCTGCGCAACGACGAGACGGGCGTCCGCGTCGACTGGCAGATCGAGGGCGACTATATCCTGAGCCGCGACTCCGCGCCTCTGGAATTCATGTACGTGTCCAACATCACGACGCCGGCCACGTTCGATGCGACGTTCCGCGAGGCGCTCTCGTGCGCGCTCGCCATGGAGACGTGCGAGGAAATCACGCAGAGCACCGGCAAGCTGCAGGGTCTGCAAATGCAGATGAAGCAGATCATGGACGAAGCCAAGCGCAACAATGCTTGGGGCAAGGACTCGGACCAGCCGGTCGAAGATGATTGGATCTTGGCGCGCCTATGACCCGCGCTTCGGTCATTCAGAACAGCATGAACGGCGGGGAGATTTCCCCGCAGATGCTGGGCCGGCAGGACGTGCCGAAGTACGCTTCGTCGCTGTTCACCTGCCTGAACTGGTTGCCGTTCAGCCAGGGCGGCATCACGCGCCGTCCCGGGACCATCTTCCTGACGCAGACGAAGTACCACGATAAGCAGTCGATCCTTCGCCCGTTCCAGTACAGCGTGCTGCAAAACTACGTGCTGGAGTTCGGCAACCTGTACGTGCGCTGGTTCACGTCGCACGGCATCCTGACCGCGACGACGCAGTCGATCACCGGCATTACGAAGGCCGCCACGGCTGTGGTGACCTACGGCGGGTCCGACACCTACGCGAACGGCGACCGGGTCTACATCAGCGGCGTCGTCGGCATGACGCAGGTGAACAACCGCGAGTTCATCGTCGCCAACGTGGACACCGGCGCGAACACGTTTGAGCTGACCGACAGCGGCGGGACAGCGGTCAACAGCACCGGGTACGACACCTACACGAGCGGCGGCACGGTCGGCGAGATTCTGGAGCTGACCACGCCGTACCTCGAAGCCGATCTGCCGAAGCTGCGCATCGTGCAGTCGGCGGACGTGCTGTACCTGCTGCACCCGGACTACGCGCCGCGCACGCTGGTGCGCGCGAGCGCGACGAGCTGGTCGATCAACATCATCAGCTTTACGGACGGCCCGTACGACACGCCGAACGCGACGAGCACGACCCTGACGCCGAGCGCGGCGACGGGTTCGGTGACGATCACGGCGAGCGCCGCCACGGGCATTAACGGCGGCCTGGGCTTTCAGTCGGGCGACGTGGGGCGCCTGGTGCGGATCCGCGAGGGCAGCACCTGGGGCTATGGGCAGATCACCGCGGTCGCCACGACCGTGTCGATCACGATGACTGTGCTTTCGACGCTGACGAACACGAACGCCAAGGCCACGTGGCGCCTCGGCGTATGGAGCGACACCACGGGCTGGCCCGCCGACGGCACCTTCTTCGAGGATCGGCTGGTGCTCGGGGGCGCTGAGACGTACCCGCAGCGCTGGGATGCGAGCAAGTCCAGCCTGTATACGAACTTCAGCCCGAGCTCGACGGACGGCACGGTCGCCAACGACAACGCGATCGCCTTCACGCTGAATAGCTCGGACGTGAACGCGATTCGCTGGATCCGCGACAACGAAAAGGGGCTCGTGATCGGTACGGCACGAGGCGAATGGTTGTGCAAGGCGTCTTCGCTGGGCGAAGCGCTCACGCCGACCAACACGACCGGGAAGCCTAGCACGAAGCACGGCAGCGCGGAGATTGCGCCGGTGCTCGCGGGAAAGGCGATCCTGTTCGCGCAGCGGGCCGCCACCAAGGTGCGCGAGCTCGTATACGTGTTTGAAGCGGACGGCTTCAAGGCCCCGGACCTCTCGCTGCTGGCCGAGCACATCACGCGCCCGTCGCTCGTCGAGCTGGCCTATCAGGAGCAGCCGCAGCCGATCGTTTGGGCGCCGCGCAGCGACGGCGTGCTGCTTGGGATGACATACGAGCGCGATCAAGATGTGGTCGCCTGGC
>JACCDR012219772.1_pt1 | contig 11886 bp, 15 predicted proteins | sample 7446431 | NCBI WGS metagenome assembly JACCDR01 (sample SAMN15323443, study PRJNA562643) | freshwater metagenome | isolation source: river surface water | place: USA:Blue River Watershed | collected 2017-08-17
CTGGTCTGGACTGCACTCTTGTAATACAAGCAGGGCAATTATGTTGGTTCCAGCGATCCATAATTGGAACAGGGTCATGCATAATATTTGCCATAATATTTTGTATCTGATTCATCATTCAAATCCTTTGTCTGTTTCAGTACTTCAAATATTATACCACATTTTTTTATTGCATTCCATTTATCTACGGATGAGAATCTTCGGTATAGTGTTCAACGGATTGTAATCTTTCTTAATTACATTTGGTGGATAAGTTGTGACTATTGGTGGAATACAGCATACCACCCGAACCCACATCAGTTGACCATGAAAATTGAAAGGTCTTATACCATCCATCGGAATTGGAATACCATTTGGATCGAAATTGTTTTCAATGTAGTCTTTACCATCTAACTTAATAATGAACCACTTATAATCTTCTGCATCTTTTGGAGTTTCGTTTGCAAGGCAACCTTGTAATTGAACACGTCCAATGAAATTCTTAAAGTAAAATGCGATAGTACTTAAACCGTCAACTAGGCCATATTGTGCATCAGCACGTATTGCTGAACTATGCATTACATCGTAATCACCAAAGATTCCATTAGAGATAGGTTTTTGTTCCTTATCTTTAATTGGCAACCATGATGGATTTTTATTTGCACTAATTTCTTGACTTGGTGTAAATGTAGGAGCAGCTAAGTTACTAATAATTAATTCAGCACTTGCTTCAAAGTTTAGACCAGTGTATAAGTACTCAGTTGGTTCAACCAAATCACCATCTAAAGTGACTTTAGTAATACTCCAACGGTACTTAGATCCTACACTTAAATCTTGTATTACACCAGCAGGTACAATACAACCGTAGTAGACTTTTTGTTTATTACTAATTGTTGGTCGTGCTTGTCCAGCTTCCGATACCCAAGATGGTAGAAACTTGTCAAGTACGGTTTCAAAGATTCTTGCGTCGTTTCGTGCATCGAAGATACTGAACACAAGATATTGATTATCGCTAATCAATGTATATTTTCCATCAGCATTGTGAATTGTAAAACTGATTGGATTGTTTGCACCTCTATAAATTGTCAATTTCTCTTGACTAAAAGGCATATTAAAATTGCCTAGAGAAACTTCATTATTATAAGGATACATGTATACGCCGTGATGTGCCATGTTTAACCTCTATAAATAATATATATAATCATTTTATACAATATTTATGGAAGTCCTATGAATGAATACAAAACTTATCCTTTCGTGACAGTCATAGAACACGACGAGATTATCTATTATGGGATTATCAAAATCAAAAGTAAACAATACATGACTTTGTACTGTTTCCATGAGATGGATGAATCCCTACAGGAAGAACTGTTACTACTAGCTAATAACTGGTGGTGGCAAAGTAATCGTACCATTCCTATTTGCTTATTCATGCAAGAAGAAATGGAAAAATTTGAACCTTTTACAAAACGCTTCAATACTGACCAAGTGAAAGTTCACTCTGGACCAGTAATTTCGTTAAGTGATCTACCGACCAAACGTATTAAACGCAGGAATGTTGCTCTCAAGAAGAGGAAATAATATATTCTACAAGTGCGTTCAACTGAACAACAATCATTAAACTATATGCATAAGCATGGGGTTTTTTAAAGTATCTTAACTTTCTACCCTCTGCGTCTAGCCCAATACTATCATAATCCCAAATAACAGCCCTCACCTCATCCCAACTATTCATACTCTGACATTGACGTTTCCCAGGACGGATCATAGCTATAAACATTGCCAGTTCATCTATACTACGTGGTCGCCACACATTAAGTAAGGTTATATGCTTTTTAATTTGTGATAATTCTTCTACGAACTCTGGTACTAATAATAGATCCCAATCAGGCTCTTTGTCCATTAATTCTTTTAAGTGATTTCTATCACGCACATGTTCGTAAGCCGATTGAGACAGAATATCAACTTTTTGGTATCCTAATCTTTCGGCTTCTTTGTATTGAATGCTCGCTAAACCGCTAATAGGGTCTACGGGTATGTTATCAAAATGAACCCCACTATTATGAGGAACTAAACCATCCTCAGTAATCCTTTCTACGCTTCTGGTACAAGGAAGTTGCTCAATAACTGACTTTCCATCTTTAAAGTCAATATCAATATCAGTTCTGGCTTTTCTGTAATTAATAGTTTGAGAATTCTTGTGATCCATATCCATTAGTTATTTCCTTCAATCTCTGAACTTCATTCTTTAAAGTTTGTATTTCTTGAACCAAAATACTAATTGCATTATGATGTTCTTTCATTCTGGTTCTCAAAATCTGAATTGAATCTTCTTGATGCTTCAGTACTGAGATTGTTTGTTCCATACGTTTAGGATCTGTAACCTGAAACGTTTTTTCACCCATTGTAATTTCTGTAACTGAACCACGTTGAATCATTGATAGTTTTGATTCTGTGGCATTTTTCAGTGCATCAGACTTTTGTTCAAATTGGTCATCTTTATTATTTGAATACATTCCGTGTATCATAGACCAGCCTCCGTTAGTAAATTTCGTATATCTAACACTTCATCATTATAACGAATCTGGAGAATTTTGAAATATGTAGGATCGATAAAACGAACCAGATATTCCAACTCAGAGTCAGAAAAACGGTTCAGTAGTTTATTACCACTTTCTGGTGATGCAGTATAGATCAGCCAGGGTGAAATCTTACCTGTCTCGAACCACATAATAGCACGTTCAGTACTTACATTTTCAAAGAAACTTGTCCATTCATTATCAGTGGCTACGCTCCACTCAACTAATGCATTAATCGAGCGTTCGATCCCACGTCTAGGGTGTTCATTGCGAATGCACTTGATTACCCATTCTTCATATGTTTTCTGTGATTTCCATTCGTAAACAGTCTTCCCACTCGTTAAAACATACGTGATGAATTGTTCTTTATTTAGAATATCATGTGATAAAATGTACTGTGCAAAATCATAGAAATCGTTGAAGTATCTTGACTTAATAAACTGCATCAATGGTTCTTCATTCTTTTTCATTTGGAATTTATGTACTTCCATGAAGTGCATGTATAAACGAAAAGCCTCACGCATTAATCGAGATTCGCGGTCGTTATAACGATCACGTTTCACACAAGCATGAGTAAGTACTGTATCTTCACGTTTATATTCTTTATCACAAAATCTACATTTATAAGTAGGGGCTTTAGCAGCCCCTTTATTAGTTTTTGCCATACTTTTCACTTTCTGCTTTGAATTGTTTCAAAAGAGTTTTAATTTCTTGTTCAGAAGAACCTAAGTCTTTAAGAAGATCTTCAAAGGTGGCTTTCGTGTAACCAGATAGTAAAATCTTATACTCTGCTTCATTCATATTAGCAGCAGTATATTCAGATTGAGTGCGTTTGATAATGTCGAAGATATTCTTATCTACGTTTTTCAAACCTTTGCAATGTGGTAACCAGTTGTGTGCACGTTTCTGTGGTCCAATCATTTCTGATACTGAACACATAAGTTGGTACACAAGTTCTGGATGGTTTTTCATTTCCCAAAAGTTCTGGTTAACCATATCATTAAGCATTATCAGATGGTACTTAATTGTAGTACTATCAATGAGAGCACTGATTTCATGTCCAGTTATACCAAATTCTTTCATGGTTTCAATTAGTGCTTCAGCACTTGCTCTGTCTTGTACTGCAAACTTAATACGCCAATCGTATTTTGCATGTTCGTACTTAGCGGCACTGATGCAGACCCCTGCACCAGTACTGTTAAACTCATCTTTGAGTTCATTGAGAGCATCTTTACCACCACTTGACCATTTACCAAAGATGTTTTCAACTTTCTTTGCAGTATATGTTACTTGTACTGAATCGTCAAGTGAACTAATCCAACGTAAAACAATATACGGTTGGAAATGTTTCTTTTCTTTATCACTTAGGGTTTCGTAGTAGTCATACTCAGCCATATCAATTTTTTCAAGCAATAGATTCATATCTAACTTGGTTGCTGAACTTGTATTACTTTCTTCATCCTCTGAAGCTGTTGGTAAACCGTTAAAATCAAACATTAATCACCAATTCCTAAAAATAGATCTTGAATTTTCTCATTTTCATCTGCAAAGTACACACATGGTGGATTTGTACCGTTACATAAAGGTACTGCGAGTAGATTTTTCTTTGGTAGCATTGGAATTTGCCATTTAGTAGTTAGAGTGAATACTCGAAGTACTTTGACAGGCTCATATCGAGGGTACATAGAGCGAATCGGATTATAAACGAATGCTCTAGGGTCTTTCATATTCAAAATATTCTCAATTGTGCACATTTCCATCATTCCAGTGTCTTCATCACCAAGCAATATCTGCCAGCCGAGAGGAACTTGAAAATATGATTACCAATTTGTAAATCAGCACTAATACTATTAAACGACACAGTGTTTAAGATGTGTTTAAAGTAATAATCAGCATCTTCAACAGTGCTTAGGTCGAGTACGCAGTACATTTCTTCTGGTATAGTATCAGTAACTAGATCCATTTCAAATGCATAATTTTCAGGTGTTAATACGTTCATGTGAATTCCTTAATAGTAATTGTCGTCATCTTCATCGGAATCTAGATAATAATCTTCGTCATCATCTTCAGTTCCGTAGAACTCCAATCCATAAGTTTCACACAGTTCTTGAATTTTATCCGTGTCGGTGTCAAGATAAACATCGAAATTACCAGTTACGCTGATCACATCAATATAAGATTGTGCATCAGTACTGGCATATATAATATCATATTTCTTTTCTTGTTCAAACTTTTCATCGAGACGGGTTTTAATATCGTAGATATTAACCCACGAATCGTCGTCAGTATGACAACGGTAGACATAGGTATCGCTAGTTTCCAGTTCTGGAATAAAATCTACCGAAAAAACCATGTCGTCAATTAATGATTCTTCCATGATGAAAGAGTCAATAATCTCTAAAATTTCAGAATCGCCAATAAATGCGATACTAGATCGAAGTTCCATTTCAAAATATCCTTTTTATTTTGTATGCCTATATTATATCACAAAAATTTAACTCATTCCATATTTTGCCAATCATCCACAATCATTTCGACGTATGGATATTGTACCTCATTATAGTAAGCAATACGTTCTCGCATATGCTTAGCACTATACTTATTGGAACCTGAAATATCGTAAATCTCTACGTGGTCTTTATCTTCTGCTCGACGTAAACCACGACCAATACTTTGAATAGTACGTACAAAACTCTTACCGGGTTCAATTAGTACAACGTTATATAAACGACTAATACTAATACCAGTACTCGCAACACCATAAGTTGCAATTAGGATTTTGTTATCAGCCCAACGGATTTCTCCATATGAAGCTTCACGGTCTTTCTTCTTAGTGTCACCACGGACAAATTCTGACTTTGGTATACCTAAGTATTCACAAAGTAATTCACCAGCTTCTAATCTATCAACAAGTACTAGAGTGTTTCCACTTTCAGCTATTGCACCAATTAATGTTGCTACATACTTCATTCGATCTCTATCAGTTACTAAGTACTTCAATTCTTCCTGATAGTTTGCAAATTTTAGAGAACTTTTTAATCGTATGCAGTTCACATTACAAGTACTAAGAATCTTTTTATCTTGTAATTCTTTAGCTGTAATTGTATAGATTACTTCACCAACATTACATTTTATCTTTGCAGCAAGTACCGGATCTTTAGGGATAGTGCCAGTTAGACCCCAACGCAAAGGGATGTTTTTCATTACCTGACCTAGTACTGCATGTAATGCTTCTGCTGCACTGGTATGTGCTTCATCGACAATTACTGCAATAACACCATTGATGAAATCGTGAACGTCTTGTTCAGTTAGTTCAAGTTCACCTTTCTTTGTCTTTTTCCACAAAGAGTTAAGTGATTGCCAAGTTGTGATTGTATGTTGGTGGTTTAATTCTTTTTTCTCACCATAAAACACACCTGCATCTAAGCCGACCATTGCATAATCGTTGTACGTTTGTTGAACAAGGTCTTTGTTCGGAACGATAACAATACTACGACCATATTTCTCAACAGATTTAGACATTGCTGCGGTAATTAGTGTTTTACCTGATGAAGTACTTGCCAATAATAACCCATGTGGATTCTGTAGGCAAGTGTTTACTGCGTTTACCTGGTGTTCACGAAGGACAATTTTCTTTCCTTCCATGTGGTGACCCGGTGGGAATTCTACGTAATCGAAAATGTTCTCATCAATTGCGTCGAATTCAAAATTGTGTTGAATGCGTTGATCTTCAATTTCAATCATCACATCGTGTTTTTCAAGAATCGGTAGTAGCTGATCTAACATATGATAGTAAGTACTACCACCGATGTTCATAAAGTTAACTTTACCATCCCAGCGACCCATACGACCTGCTGGAGTATAACGAGCATATGGTAAAGTATATGAAACCTTACGAATCATCTCTTGACGAATATTAGGGGCAAGCCCCTCAAATTTACAGTTTACTTCGTCCTGAAGTATTAACTTACAAGTTCCACTCATCCTTGAGTCCTTTGTTTTATTTCATCTTATCCTTGAGGAAAATCTTCACCATCATGCATATCCATATCAATAGCACCGAAACGTTTTTGTACTTCATGAATAAACGTTGCTGCTAAATCGTGGTCGAAGTTAGGCATGTCTTCATTTAGCATATCGCTATTATTCAACATCCATTCGATATAGTTCATAGGAACATCTTCCATATTCCAACCTTTATGCTTTCCAATTGGCATAACGGTAAAGATATTTGGAGTATTACATAATGTGACGACTTGTGAACCAATTTCCTTATTGGTATCAATCAATCCTCGTTCAATCGCAATATTTACTAGATGAGAAAGCACCTTATAACACATATATACATCATCTTCTGCACTATGTGGCACAATTTTATGAGTACAAGTCTTATTCAACTCAAATTTGAACCACAAATAGCTCAAAGTTAAGTTTTGGAATTCAGGGTCTTCTGCAAATAGTTTTTTAGCTAGTTTTAATGTACAAATCCAACTTTCATCGTTTTCAAACTCAGGAACTTCATTACCAAAGAAACGTTCATTGTTCTTTCTTAGCATTCTTCGGTCAAACTGCACATTGTGTCCTACATAGTACTGTTTAACTCCGAACAATGGATAGAATTCAGAACATTTAAGTGTATAGTCGTCTTCGTTTGCTAAATCATCAGTAGTGATGAAGTGAATTGCTGATGCTTCTGCTGGAACATCATGGGTAGGTTTAAATCTAGCGGTGTAATTGTATACATCTTCAAATGAATCATTTGCACTTAATGGAAATGATGCACTAAATTCAATAATGTCGGAATCATCATCAACACCAGTAGTTTCAGTGTCTAATACCATAACATTATTAAAAAATATATCAAGCTCAGTCATAATTTTCTCTAAAAAAACAAAAAGGACGCAATAAGCGTCCTTAAATTTAATCTAATCTAGCGTCTTCGATACCCGCAGTTCTCAATCGAACAATGTTATTCAACTGAAATGCTTTCATCTCTAACGATTTAACTACACCAAGTAGTTGATTGCGTATATACGCAACGTCTGCAATCATTTCATTGACTGCTACAACGTCTGGATCACCTTCTACGTACTTTTTACAGTCCGAAGATGACAGTTGACGATTGTAATGCTCTAGGAACTTCTTAAATTTCTCAGATTCAAGTTGTTTTAACTCTATCTCTAAGATTTCTAGTACGGTTTCCACTTGTTGTAGTTGACTAAAACGAAGTTCATGATAAGCTGGCAATTGCTGAGATAGTTTTTCAATCACACCAGATTGTTTTACTTCACGTCTTGCGTCTTCTAACTCACTTTCAAAGTACTCAACCATATCAAGTATCTTTGATTTATCATCTTTAATGATCCAATGCCATGCCTTAGCCATATTATTCCTCGTTCACTTCTTCAAGATCAAGGTCTACACCAAAATCTTCATCACCTTTTTCTGATTCAGTAACTACTGCGATTAGTGGGTGGCGTTTAAACTGACCCATAATTAAATCTAAACAGGAGTTATCATTCTTTTCCCATGCTTTACGGAATTTCTTGATTTCTTCACCAGTATCAATATCAACATAGACTAAACTATTACCAGACTTGGTTACTAGACCACGTTTTTCAAACATGTCTAACAAACCGCTGTATGGGTTCATGCCAGTATTGTAAGGGATTTTGATTTCCACATCTTCGAATGGTTTGTTATAACGTGTTTTCATAATTTTACATGAAGCACGAATACCATTTACTTGAGAAGTTTTATTACCATCTTCATCTTCTTTAAGTTTTAGTTTACGCATTGCAACCATAATAGAAGAAGCATAAACGAAACCTGCACCACCAGAAACTTTAGGATCTGGATCGAACATATCTTGAGATGCATAGGTATGGTTTGTTGCAATTAGGCCAATGTTTAGATCACCGAACATGTTTACACAGTTAGTTACTAACGCTTTTAGCTGTTTAGCTTTACGACCCATATCGCCTTTCATATCACCATTTTCGAACTGAGCAGTTTCAGTTGGTGTCATTAACATACCTAGTGAATCGATTACGAATAGTAATTTTGGACGTTCTTCACGTGGAAGATCACCGAACTGTGCACGATAATCTTTAACAACATCTGCAATTAGTCTTGCAACGTCATCAATCATCGCGGCGTTCGCTTTGAACATCATTGATTCATCAGTATCTACACCAAGATCTGTTAACCACTTGTCATCAAGGGCGTTTTCAGAGTCGATTACGTATGGGTAAATTCCTTGTTTTTGTGCTTCACGGATAACGTTACCGGAAACAATATAAGATTTGCCAGCACCAGATTCACCAGCGAATACGGTAACTTTGCCTAGTGGAATACCACCATCAAATTCACCACTGATGAGATAGTTCAATGCATAGTTACCAGTACTAATCCAGGTATCAGGATCGTGGAATCCAATACTTACACCAGTCATTTTCTTGATACTATTTGAACTGTTTTTAATGATGCTTGCTAAACCAACAGACGTATTTTTCATATTTTCTCTCCATGAAATGAAATCGGGGCAAATCCGTTGCCCCAATTGTTTTTAACTATTACTGACCGCTTTTAGCTTTTAGTTTAGCTACTAGATCTGCTGGAGAAAGTTTCTCTTTTGGTGCTGCTGAAGCAGTTTGGGTTGCTTCTGCCGCTGGTGCAGTTTCAGTAACTACTGGCTTGCTTTCTACTACTGGTGCAGTTTGCACTGGTGCAGTGGTAGTAGCTGCTGGAATAGTTGGAGTGTCTGTGGTTGATCCAGTTGCTGGACGTTGGACACCTGCTGGACGATAGAATGCAGCCCAACGTGAAGGGTCATATGCTTCACCGTTGCAAGATGCTTCAAACATTTCACGGATTGCATTTAGTTCTTCTGGAGTTGGTTGTTTTGGCATAAACTCATTTAGAGTGAATAGGCCATACTGTTCAATCGCAGCACGTTCTTCATCGTTTAGTGGACGTTCGGAGAATTTGAACTGTGATGCATCATAGTTGTTGAATCCACCAGCGTTTTTAGATTTAATAACACGGAAATCACGACCATGTTCAAAATCAGTTGGTAGTTCTTCTACATCAGGGTTCATAAGAATTGATTTGATTTTCTCAAACAAATCTTTGTTCACTAGAACACGACGAATTGGATTCTCTGGAGCGTTGTCATCTTTGACTTCTACAGAGTTTGGTGCAATTAAGCATTGGAATAGATATGATTTCTTTTTCCAGTACTTAGATGCTTGCTTAGAAAGATCTTCGTTACCAGTTTCTTTCGCAACTTTGTACCACTGACGAATTTCAGTTAGTACAGGGCAAGAATTTGGAACCCACATTTCGTTGCATGGAACTTGTAGACGCACTTTATCAGTGTGCATACCTTTAATTCCGTTGAACTCAAGATTAATCATCTCACGCTCACGCCAGAAATATGTGTTGTTAGGATCTGCATCTGGTAGAAAACGTAGATTTAGATCTTGATTCTCTGGAATATTCCAGAATGCTAGAAACGCATCAGGTTGTCCGTTACCAACGAATGTACCATTTTTTGCTGCTTCTGCTTTTGCCGCTTCTGCTGCTAGTAGTGCACGAATTTCTGCTAATGTTGCCATTTTGATTTCCTTATCAATTTGCTTCTTTGTTACTTAGTTTAATTTTGCTTCTTTTGTCTTCCGCTTCCTGCTTCAGACATTCATATTATACCACAATTTCTTGTGGCGTTTCACATTTTTGTCATTTTATTGTCTTGACTGACTATTCGAGTTTCCTCAAATTCTTTAACATTATACCACAAAATAGTACAACGTTCCATTTATTTACAAGTTTAGGAAAGGGAGTTATTCACTCCCTTTAGCCCATTCTTCCAATTTTTTAAGTTCAGGTTCGACAAGTACTTCTTTCTTTGCCTTATTTCTGCCTAGAACCGAGTTACCTAATGCTATGATAAATTCTGCATCTTGTGGCAACATATACGGTTTAGAGCATATATTTTCTAACACTTCTTTCACTATTGGGTCTTGGATGAGTCCTGCAATTTGATTACCAAACATCAGTACTTTGTTTTCTTCATCCGAAGGTTCCATATAAAAGTCACCGTCAACCGGAACACAACCTAAACAGACTTTTTTGATCGCTGAACTAATATCTTTTGGTTCATATTCGCCAGTAATATTACTTTGTGCTGTATTTAAGTATGCTGGCAGCTTCGAACATTCTTGCATTAGATGGTGACGTGCAAAACATCTGTTATTATTAGCATCATCGGACATAGAGCTTAGTTTTTGTGCGTAATCATCTATGTACTTATTTCCTACACGTGGTACTAAACTAAGGTTGCGAATACTATCTGCATAACCTCTTGGAGTACTCGAACGTTTCAGAAAATCCTTTACAGATTGGATATAGTGCATCGTTTTGTTAGCCTGAACGACTTTGCCGCTAATTTCTAAGTCAGAAAGTAGTCTCTTTAATGATTCTAAATCCTGAGCATATGAATCTAAATGAGAACTAAATCTGTCGCCCCATTGACCACCTTCATTTAAATGATAGGTCATAGCCTTTGCTGCGTACAAATTGTTTGTACCCATTCTACGACGCTCACCATTACATTCAACGAATACTTCTTTAACGTTTCTTGTACGTGAGCCTCTTACTTCTTCTTGTACTCTCATACTATGTACAACTACCATTTTAGCACGTGGTAATTGGAAGTATGATCGCATTGCTGAACCAGTTAAACCTTCCATCAAAGATTCTTGAATCTTTGTTTCTTCCATATTACGCATTGCAATATGTGAGAATTTTTTAGGTAGATTTCCTGCTCCAAAATCATAAATTGTAAAACCATAACCGTACTGGTTAGATGTGCTTTTTAATCTTTCCAGTACTTCTTTAGTTTGTTCATCTTTTACATCATTCGATTTCCAAAGATATACCTCTGGACGTATCGTAGTTTCGGCAACATCAGGTACTTGTATCATGAAGTTAACTGGCATAACATAAAACCATTTAGCTTCTGATGGAGAAATTGTTCCTTGACCTTCTTCATCAAACATTGTTATTTGATACCCATACGAAGGTGCTGCAAGTACTTTATAAATGTCCGAACAAAGAACTCCTTGTTTCATTGATGTTCTCCTTCAAATCTTGTATAGATATATTTATTAGCGATTGTAAGATACCAATATAGATAGTGGTTGATAAAGCTGACCATCATCAAGAGTTTCACTAATAACTTGTGCTGTGCGGTCTTCAAATTTAGCAATAATATCAACCATACGAACAATTAGTAGTGTAGCACTTACTAAGTCATCCTTAC
>JACCDR012459579.1_pt1 | contig 11885 bp, 14 predicted proteins | sample 7446431 | NCBI WGS metagenome assembly JACCDR01 (sample SAMN15323443, study PRJNA562643) | freshwater metagenome | isolation source: river surface water | place: USA:Blue River Watershed | collected 2017-08-17
AACCGTTCCGAACGCACGAAGGCCCCCACCAGATGGTGGGGGCCTTCTGCGGCCGTGGGGACTTGGCCTGTGTTACCGGGATCGCCGTCAGGCTGAAGCCTACGGGCGGGCGCCCTTGTAGATCAGCATCTTGCCGGTGTCGGAGTCGAAGTTGAACGTGACGTTCATCTTCTGACCCACACCCGCCTGGCCCGAGAAGCCCGGCAGGGTGAACCGGGCGTCGGGGATCAGGATCGTCTTGAGCGTCGGGGCGGTCTGCCCCGGCGGGGGCTGGTCCGGGGAGTGCAGCACGATCATCAGCGGCAGCTTGGCCGTGGTGAGCGGGCCGACGACCTCGCCGGAGGGGACGCCGGCGATCTGGCGGACCTTGTCGTAGAGCTCGGCGTAGTCCCGCGGCTTGAGCTCGATGGACCCGGACACCTCGGGGATGTCGAAGTCCTGCGAGACGGCCTGCGGGTTGCCCATCTCCTCGTCCTTCTCGAGCGTGACCCGCCAGTCGATGTTCACGCTCTGGACCGACGTCCACCGGTCGGTCAGTGCGGTGCCGCCGAGGTAGACCTCGATGTTGCGGCCGCGGATGGCGGCCGGGCGGACCGCGGTGACCGCGGCGTGCGACAGCTGCGGGTAGGTCGAGACCTGGGTGCTGGCGTAGATGACCCGCACGTAGTCGTTGGTCGGGACCGGGTCGTGCACGGTGATCGCGACCGTGTAGCCGGGGCCGGAGCCGGTGGCGTTCTCGGTGAAGTCCGCCCCGTACGACAGCCGCTTGCCGGAGTTCGCGAGCGAGACCGTGAGCGCGTAGCGGGCACCGTTGACGGTGTCGCCGTTGTAGACCACCGCCGGGTAGGCCAGGTTGACGACCTGGTCGGCGGTGTTGGTGCCGGCGGTGTACTCGATGAAGGTCGAGCTGGGGTTGTAGAACACCGAGTCGCCGCGCAGCGTCGCGGTCTGCTGGGCGTTGTCGGTGACACCGAACCGGTACGACACGCTCTCCAGCGTCAGGTTCGGGATGGCCACCGAGCCGACGACGTTGTAGGGCGTGGAGTTGTTCTGGCCCGGCTTGAAGATGGAGGCGACGTCGATCGGGACGGCCTTGGCCAGGTTGATCGCGGTGCCGTCGGCCATCGTGATCTGGTCCGATGCCGTCACGGCGACGTCGGGGTCCGAGCCGCCGGTCAGGCCGGTGCCGTTGGCGGTGATGACCGCCCCACCCTGCGGGGTGTTCTGCGCCAGCGACCCGGACAGCACGACCGTGTAGGACCCGGGGGTGCCGGTGACGGTGATCTCACCGGTGGGGACGCTGGACAGTGCGCGCAGCGCGGTCTGCACGGTGGAGGCCGCGGCGTTGTAGTTGATGGCGCTGGTGGTCTGGCCACCGAAGCTGAGGGTGAAGTCGCCACCGGTGGGGTTGCCGGTGACGGACACGGTCTGGGTGCCGTTGTTCACCGAGAACTGCTGGTTGACCAGCATGGCTTCGAACTCGGCCGACACGTCGAACGACTCGACGGTGAACGTCAGGTCGGGGGTGTCGTAGATCGTCGCGAGGCTCTCGTAGTTGCCGAGCTCGTAGATCTTCTCGTTGTTGATGCTGATCTGGCCCGGGCCAGCGGTCTGAGCCCGGTCGACCAGAATGCGATTGGCGATGTGGATCAGATCGCCGCCCTTGATGGCCACGAACGGTTCTCCTTCGTCGTCTGCGCCTGCTGGCGGGGACCGGTAGGCGCGTGCGAGGGCGAAACCGAGCGCACCGATCTCTGTGGCTTGTTCGGCGGGGCGTGGGGAGGAAAGGAGTAGTTGCGCCGGGCGGGTGAGGCTGGTGCGCCATGGGCGACTGGTGGCGGACCCCGCCGTACACTGCGATGTGCCTTCGCGCCCTCTTGCCATGCCGGCTGTGCGTGGCTGGGCGCGTGCCCGGATCCTGCTGAACTACGGCCAGTGGGAGGCCGCGCGGGTGGCCGCGGGCTTGGCCTCGGAGGTCACCGATTGGGACCTGATCCCGTTTTTCCGGGCCGGTGGCGTGGCGTTGCACCCCACCCCCGAAGTGCTCGAGGGTTGGGTGTGGCTGGAGCCGCCGCGGCGGCGTGCGTTGATCGCTGATGCGACGTGGACGGAGTTCGCGCGCACGATGGTGATCCGGGACTGGGCGCGCGTGGCCTCCACCCCGGACCGGGAGCCGGACTGGGTCCGGCTGGACCTGGGCCTGTGGCGGAAGCTGGCCGGCTAGCCCTTGGAGTTCTTCCGGCTCGAGGGCCGGGAACCGGAGCGCTGCCCGGGGACCTTGGACAGGTTGCCGCCGATGTCCTTGGTCTCGGGGCCCAGGTGCTTGAGGATGAGCTCGTCGAACGGGCCGGCCATGAGACGTTCTTCGGCGACACCGCCGTAGTGGTAGGCCGGGACGGGTCGGCGGATCCTGACCCGGTGGACGGGGTCGGACAGGCCGCGCTTGCGGTACTCGCGGGGGCCGACCATGTAGCCGCCGCCGCGGTTGGCGTTGCCGAAGCTGCCGGACTTGGCGTCGAAGGGTCCGCCGAAGAACGCGAACAGCAGCGTCCGGCCGCTTTCGGGCCAGTAGTTGGAGCCGAATTCGATGGCGCCGTAGTACGGGACCTTGGGCCGCACGATCTCGTCGATCATGAATCGGATGCGGTACTTGTTGGCCTCGTGGTTGGCGGGGTCGGCGATGGCGCGCGCGAGCCGGCCGGAGTTGTGGTCCTGGGGGCGGCCGGTGGCGCGGATCCGTTCCTGGAGGACGTCGCCGGCCTGCTCCTGGAGGTACCTCAGGGCTTCCTTGTTGACCTTCTCCATGGCGCCCTGCCATTTGGTGAGTCGGCCCTTGGCGTCCTGGGCGGAGCGGGCCAGGGTCTTGAAGAAGGCCCGGTCGAGGTTGACGATCGGATCGAACTGGGGCACGGCTGCCCTCCTAGCGGGTGCGTTCGGCGTGCAGGAGGCCGATGAGCTCGACCGCGAGCTCGTTGCGTAGACCGCCTTCGTCGTCGCCGACCTTGACCACGTCGCGGGCGAACTCGGCGAACAGGGCCAGGGCGTTCTTCACGTCGTCGCGGAAGTCTTCGCGCTGTTCGGGGGTGAGGGTCGCCCACCAGGTGCTGTCCTCTGCGGCTCCGAGGATGCGGGCGAGGCAGCGGCGGCGCTGCTCGGCCAGCAGCCGCACCACGACGGGTGTTCCTGGCATGGGCCGTTCCTTCCGTTCGGTTCGAACGGTGGATCGACCGCGCCGCTTCACGAGTGAATCTGCAATTGCAGATTCAGCTGAGCCTCAGCGGGTTATCGCGGGTTATCGCGGGCTACTGCGGGTCGGTGAGGAAGAACAGCCGTGCATCCAGTCGCATGGTGCGCCAGAAGTGCTTGAACGTCTCGGCGCGCACGATGTTGGGTGGGCGTTGGGGGCCGGCGACTTCTTCGATTGCGATCCGGGTGTCCGGGACGGGGCTGCCGGTGATCTGGTCGATCAGGTCGAACGCCTGGTCCACGAAGATGTCGCGCACGTCGTCGCACACGGCCAGGGTGAGGGCCTGTTCGGCCATGTAGACATCGACGTACACCCGGTACATGGCTGAGCGGACGCCGCCGACGGCGGCGCCGAGCTCTTCGTCGTCGTCGCCGTCGAAGTCTCCGAGGCTGAGCGCGATGGTGTTCGAGGCGATGACGGTGCCGCGTTCGTCGGGCTGGTAGTCGATGACCGTGACCGCGCCGGCGCCGAAGTTGATCGGTGGCGTGATCCAGCCCAGGGTGTTCAGTTGGGTGCGGGCGATGGCCACGAGGGTGGCGTGCAGGTGCCGGGAGCGGAACCTGATTCCGGTTTGGCTCATGGGTGCTGCCTCACCGCTCGTTCTCTGCGATGAAGACCATCTCGTGCAGGCCGACGTCGAACAGGGCGTAGGACGGGGGTTCGTAGTGCCGGATGTAGCGGTCGCCGTTGACGATGATGAAGGTGGCGTCCTTCACGTCCTGGTAGTCCTCGTCCAGCAGGGTGACGGTGATCCGGGCGGGGATGACGATGCCGAACGCGGTGGGCTCGTCGGTGGCCTTGGTGAACTCGACGTCGCAGGGGCGCCGGATCGGCGGCGGGGTGTTGCGCACGATCGCTTCGGCGGGGTTGAACGGGACCTGTTCGCCGTCGGCGGGGCCGGCGAAGGTGAGGGTGTCGGCGAAGTGGAAGGTGACCTGCTGCTCGTCTTCGGTGGGGGTGCCCATCTCGAAGACGAACCGGATCGCGTTGCGGAACCGGTCGCCGTCGAACTGGTATTGGATGTGCCGGCTGGGGTCGGGCTTGGCCACTTAGGTGTCACCACCCGACGACGACGGCATCACCGGTGTCCACCAGGCGGGCCAGGTACTGGTCGGCCATGTAGAAGGCGGACCCTCCGCCGTTGAGTCCGCCGCCGATGGCGGCCACCAGGCGGTCCTTCTGGCCCGAGAGGGCCTTGAGGATGTCGCGCAGGATGTTGGTGGCCTGGGTGGTCTCGTAGTGGGCCTTGCCCGCTTCGTAGGTGACGCTGGTGTTGCGGTTGATCAGTTCCGCGCGCAGGAACCGGACGGCGGCGAAGATGGTGACCAGCGCGGCCTGGCCACGGTCGAGCTCGGGGGCGATGACCCCGTCGTCGGAGGCGACGTTGTCCAGTAGGAGTCCCTCGAGCTGGGCTTCGGCGAACCCGTCGAGCAGCACCGAGATCAGCATGTCTTCGGTGGTCTCGGGGAAGAAGGTGGCGAAGGTGCCGGGTCGCGCGACCAGGTAGCGCAGGCTGTCGACTGCGTCAGCGAGGTCTTCCATGACTACAGCGTCGGCGGCCGCGGTACCGAAAGCTAACCGTGGCCGGGCTAGAGGGACAGAGCGAGCTGGTCGCCGGTCCAGTAGGCCTGGTCGACGGTGCCGTCGTCCTTGTAGAGCATGTAGAGCGGGCCGTTCTCGATCTTCACGGCCCACCAGATGCTGACCAGGTCGGGGCCGAGCAGCTTGACCACGAGCGCGCGCTGTCCGACGAGCGTCAGGTTGATCATGCGTTCTCCGCGACCCAGGCGGTGCGCACGTTGACCGTGGTGGTGGCGACGGCGGCGCTGCCGACGTAGCCGAGGGTCAGGGTGTTGGAGGTGGTGGTGTTGACCGTGGCCGGTGCGCTGGTCATGGCGACCACGGGGGCCACGGCGTTGAACGCGCCGGTCAGTGCCGCGTCGCAGGTGCCGCTGACACCGGTGACCTTGACGACCAGCGAGCCGTCGACCGTCAGGCCGCGGCCGGGGGCGGCGAAGGCGGTGGTGCCGACCACGAGGGCCAGGGTGACGACCTTGGTGGTGTTCACCTTGATGTAGACGTTGATCGTCGAGGCGGCGATGGTGTTGATCTCGATCGCGGCGAGCGCGACGTCGAACGAGGCGCCCGAGACCAGGTAGTTGGCGGGGATGGTGATGGTTGCCAGGTCGACGTCGCTGGCGGTCAGTGCGGTGGCCGCGCCGGCGGCGGTGTAGGCGGCTCGTAGCGCGCTTCCGGCCGGGCCGGTGGCGCCCGTTGGTCCGGCGGGGCCGGTGGGTCCGGCTGGGCCGGTCAGTCCGGTGGTGCCGGTGGGGCCGACCGGTCCGGTCTGGCCGACTGGTCCGGTGACGCCGATCGGGCCGGTCGCTCCCACCGGGCCGGTGGCTCCGACGGGCCCGGTGGCGCCGACGGGCCCGGTGACCCCGATGGGCCCTGTTGCTCCGACGGGGCCGGTGACTCCGGTGGGTCCGGTCGCGCCGGTGCTGCCGGCCGGGCCGGTGAAGGTGCGGTTGACCCCTGCCTCATCGATGTACCGCGGTTGGCCGGCGCTGTCGACGTACCAGTGCACGTACCCCGGGTCGGGGGTGATCGGGGTGCCGGTCTGCTTCTTCTCGATGATGGACACGGCAGTGGTCTCGGCGAGGGACTACAGGTTCAGGAGTCCGGAGTCGTCCAGCCACACGACGCGGATGAAGTCGCTGGTCTCGATCGAGGGGTAGTTCGGCCGCACGACGCTGAGGATCTTGGTCTTGAGGCTGGCCATGCTGTCGCCGGCCGCGACTGCGTCGGTGGATTGGAGGGTGCAGTACGCGGCCCACGGCTCGGGCATCCCCCACGGGGAGACAGGTGTGCTCTGGGCGTCCAGCATCACGACGTCCGCCTGGGCGAACACGCGGGTGATGCCGAGCTCGTTGGTGATGGGTTGGGTCAGGCGCGGCGAGTGCACGAAGCACGTGTAGAGGGCCATCTGTTCCCCTGGGGGTTAGCGGGACGAGGACTGCTGGACGCGTCCGGTGAGGATGCTGCTGGAGGTTCCCGTTGCCGCGGAGTTGGCCACGCCGATCTTCACCGCGATGTCGGCGGTGGTGTTGATCGTGGTGGGGGCGGTGCCGCTGGCGACGTAGGCGGTCACGGTGGCGGTGCCGGGGGTGACCGGGCTCGCGCCCTGGGTCGCGGTGCTGGCGTTGTAGGTGGCCATCACCATGAAGGTGCCCGAGGAGCCGATGGACTTGAACGCGATGGATCCGCGGTACCAGAACGGCCGGTTCGCGACGGCGGTCGCGCCCAGGGCGGTGGAGGGGATCGCGTACTTCGTGCCGTTGAGCATGACGAAGCAGGTGAACGTGCTGGCCGTGGTGCTGTTGGTGACCATCCCGGAGATTTCGAAGTCGATCTGCGTGTTGGCCAGGGCGGTGTTGGCCGGGATCGTGAACTGGAAGGCGTAGTTGTCCGCGGTGCTGGACGCCAGCGTCGAGGTGTTCGCGATGGTGAGGGTGTCCGGGACCGGCATCGGCCAGTTGCTGTTGATCGCCTTGCCGAGGGTGGCGGTGCCGTTGTCGATCAGGACGCTGGTGTTGCCGGTCATGTCGTTGCCGATGACCGTGTACTGCGAGTATGTGCCGGCGTTGATCCGCAGGCCGATCGCGTTCACGCCGAAGGCGCTGCTGGCGCCGATGATGTTGTCGATGACCCGGTAGACCATGTTGGCCTGCGGGCTGATGTCGACGCCGGCGGTGCTGCTGCCGGCCACGCGCGAGTGCGACAGGGTCCAGCCTTGGGCGGCGTCGACGTCGACGCCGATGGGGTTGCCGTAGAAGTCGCAGTTGATGAACTCGATGCCGTCGGTGTTGGCGTTGTTCATGTGCACACCGGCCTGGGTGTGCGTGGAGGCCCAGCAGCTGGTGAATTTGGTGCGGTAGATCGACCCGGCGCCGCCGAAGCGGATGCCGATCACCGAGGTGTCGAAGAACGTGGAGAGGCCGTAGACGCTGGGGACGGTCTTGCCGGCGGTCGGGGACAGGTCGAGCGCGACACCGCAGTGGATGATGTTGCTGTTGGCGATCATCAGCGAGGCGGTGTCCTCGACGCGGATGCCGGCCAGGGCGCTGTTCGCCGCGACGTTGTCGATCACCAGGCGGTTGATCGTCTTGTCTCCGGCGCCGGAGATGTAGACGCCGTAGCCGGTGAAGTGCCGCATCTCGACGTCGTCGATCTCGGACAGGATCGACAGCGCACCCCAGGAGATGCCACCGGAGAGGGTCGCGGTGCCCTGCACGCCGTAGATCATGCACTCGCGGATCGAGGAGTACGGCTGCGGGGCGTTGATCGCGTAGCCGGACGTGCGGGTCACGGTGGTGGTGATCCGCATGTGCTTGATCGAGAGGTAGTACTCGTTGAGGTAGAGGATGTCGCCGGCGGCGAAGGTGGCCTGGATGGCGGAGCTGCCACCCTCTCCGACGATCGTCACGTTGCCCTTGGCGATCGTGATGGTGCTGGAGACGTTGTAGACGCCGGTGGGGAAGAACAGGGTGCCGCCCGAGGCGGGGATGGCGGCGATGGCGGCGTTGATCGCGGCGGTGTCGTCGGTGCTGTTGTCGCCCTTGGCGCCGTAGTCCTGGACGTTGAAGAAGTTGGCGCCGCCGCCGAGCTTGTAGGCGACGCCCGCGGGGTTCCGGAAGTACGCGCGGCCGCTGTTCATGTACCAGACCCCGAGGCCGGCACCGGGGTTGGCCGGGGCGGCGGAGGTCTGGGTGACCATCAGCGTCTCGGGGGGGTTCGAGTCGCTGTAGGCGCGGTTGGCGCCGTCGTACAGTCCGTTGGCTGCGGTGATGGTGCCCGACACGCTGGGGTTGGCGGCGAACGCGACGGTGCGGGCGGTGGCGGTGCCGCCGACGACGATGTTCGAGTCCGATGCGGTGAGTGTCATCGCCGGCCCGGTGGGGCCGGTGTTGCCGAGCGGGCCGGTCGCGCCGACGGGGCCGGTGGCTCCGACCGGGCCGGTGGCGCCGACGGGGCCGGTGACGCCGATCGGGCCGGTGGGGCCGATGACGCCGGTGGCGCCGGTCGCTCCGACGGGCCCGGTGGCGCCCACCGGGCCGGTGGCGCCGGTGGGTCCGGTGGCTCCGACGAAGGAGCGCAGGGTGCCGGTCTCGTCGACGAACTGGGGGGCGCCGGCGGCATTGACGAACCAGTGGACGTAGCCGGCCGGTGGCGTGCTGGGTGTGGTGGAGGACTTCTTCTCGACGATGCTCATCGCATGCCGACCAGGGTGCCGGTGCCGTTGATGGTGAGCACCCCGTCGTTTGTGAAGCGGTCGAAGTAGATGACCTGCCGGTTGTCCGGGACGGTGTAGCTGGTGGTGATGTCCTCGGGGAAGCCGACGCTGCCGCCGCCGAAGCTGTTCCACTGGCTGCCGTCGTTCCAGCGTGGTTCGCCGGCGGCGCTGTCGTAGTAGACCGCGCCGGGGCCGACACCGGTGACCGGTGGGCTCCCGGAGACCAGCAGGCGCAGGGTGTTGAGCAGCTTCATCGCTCGCCTCAGCCGATGACGGTGATGCGCAGGCTGCTGGCGGTGGGGGCGGTGGCGTACTGGACGGTGACGGTGTTGGTGTCGGCGATGAACATGTCGGCTTCGACGATCTGCCCGGAGCTGAGGTCCCGCACGGACATCACGACGTCGGAGGTGCCGAGGTTGTGGGTGACGGTGTCTGTGGTGGTGCCGCCGTTGACTTGTGAGTACTTGCCGACAGCGCCCAGGGCGGTGCGCGCGCCGACGGCGGTGGTGGCGCCGGTGCCGCCCTTGGCGATCGTGATCGCGTCGGCGGACCAGGTGCCGGTGGTGATGGTGCCGAGCGTGGTGATCGAGGCCTGGCCGACGTAGCCGCTGGCGATGTCGATGGTGTCGGCGTTGACGGTGATGCGGTTGGCGGTGCCGCCGACGTCGAGCTGGTTGCCTGTCTTGGTGAGGCCGGCGCCGGAGACGATCTGGGCGGCGCCGGAGAACTGGGCCCACTGGACGCCGTCGGTGCCGAGGGTCTGGGGGCCGATCTGGATGACCCAGGCGCTGTACGCGTTGACTGACCCGTCATCGACGTAGACGTAGACGCCGGTGCCGAGCTTGGCGGCGGTGTCGGCGTCGGCGGTCCGGGTCATCACCCCGCCGGGGTTGGCGGTGTAGATGCCGTTCTGGGTGGGGCTGTTCTGGTCCTTGACCAGGACCCGCATGCCGGCGGTGACGGTGCGTCCGTCCAGGGTGGAGGGGCCGCTGGCGAGGTTGATGTTCGAGGTGGTGGCCAGCTGGACCGAGTTCTTGAACTCCAGGCCCTGGCTGAGGCCGTCGACGTAGGCCTTGGTGGCGGCGTCGGTGTCGGCGGTGGGGGTGGCCAGCATCGTCAGGCGCTGGCCGTTGAGGTTGACCAGCGAGGTGGGGACGGCGAGCTGATCCAGGCGCGAGGTGCGCACCTGGGTGTCGAAGTCGCTGATCGTGCTGGCGGTCTGGGTGCCGGTGTGGTTCGCGCGCGCCAGTGGGTTGACCGCGAGCTTGGACAGGGCGATGGCGGCGCCCGCTGCGATCTTGGCGTCGGTGATGGCGCCGGCCGCGACGGTGGGGTTGGGGTAGGTTCCGGACAGGTCACCGCCGGCGGCGCCGACCGGGGAGCTCGCGGTCTGGTAGGCCGCGCGCCAGGCGGCGCCGTCCCAGAAGAACAGGTTCGAGGTGGCGGTGTCGTAGTAGATCTGGCCCAGCGCCGGGGAGCTGGGCGCCGTGGCGAGGTTCTGGATGCGGGCGTTGCGCAGCTCGTTGCGCGCCAGGTCGATGGCTGCGAGGTACTTCGGCACCGACGTCCACCCTTTAGCTCACCGGGTCCCCCGGTGCCTGGTCGGCGTTGGGGCTTGCTTGCTGGTTCGGCCGGGGTGCGGGTGGAACGAAGGCTCCGAACGCGGAGCTGGAGGGTGCGTACCAGCCGGGTCCGTGCAGCTGGGAGACGCGGGTGAGGTACTGGTCGTAGCGGCTGGCGCCGATGTCGAGGGTCCAGCGGGCCATGGCGTGCTGGCGGACGCCGAACCGGTCGGCGGACTCGCATTGGTAGACCGCGTCGATGAACTCGGACAGCATCCGGCACCGGTAGCCGGTGATACCGGGGACGACGGTCTCGGTGAACGCGCCCCAGTCGGTGGTGATCACGGGTGTGCCGCTGAGCATCGACTCCACGGCCACTCCCCCGAACGGTTCGAGGTAGGTGGTGGGGACCAGGGTGGCCAGGGCGCCGGCGAGCAGGGAGGCCTTGACGGCGCCGGTGACCAGGCCGACGTATTCGGCGCCGGGGATCATCTCGGCGGCGCCGGGTTGTCCGGCCACGACGATGGGTACGTCGATGTGGTTGGCGAGCTCGGCGATGATCGGCAGACCCTTGCGGGGGTTGGGGCGGCCCATGTAGAGGAGGTAGTCCCCGGGGCGGTCGCGGAAGGCGAAGTCGCGGGGGTCGAAGCAGTTGGGGATGACGTCGTCGAAGTAGCGGTAGTCGTCCTCGCGGCGCAGGCCGGCGACGTGGTGCATCCAGGCGTAGGACTCGTACACGCGGTGGGAGCTGTCCAGGACTCCGGAGTAGCCGATGCCCCATTCGACGACCAGCGGGTTCAGGTCGGCCAGGTCGGTGACGATCTGCTGCTGGCACAGCCCGCCGATGATGCCGAGGATGTCACCGGGTTGCCAGCGTTCGCGGATGGCGGTGGCGGCGCGGTTGTTCATCGTGACCCAGGTCGGGTCCTCGACGTCCCACCGGTCGAAGACTCTGTCCTGTGGCCATTCGGGCTGACCGAACCACGCGATGCGGTCGGCTTCGAACACGACCGGCACGTAGTCGGTGGCCTCGCCGCAGGAGTGGACGTCGGGTCCGTAGACCAGGGCCTGGTGCTCGGTCTGGGCGAGCATGGTGACGAATCTGCGGGTTTTCGCGGTGTACGCGCACCAGTCGTAGGCCTTGGTCAGCAGGGTGTGCGGCAGGGCGACGATGTGGATACGGGTCACGGGTTGGCCTCGACCGTGGATGCGCAGTTACTTAGCCGGGCTCGGCGTGGTTCAGGAGACGCGGACCTCGAGCAGGCCTGAGCGCGCGGAGATGGTCGCCGATCCGCTGGGCACGTAGTACCTCGGGGTGATGGTGGTGGCGGCGGAGGTGGCGAAGTACATCCGGCAGATGAACCAGCCGCCCTGCTGGAGGAATGTGGTCTGGGTGCCCATGCTGGTGGTTCCCGAGTCGTAAGGGGTGGTGCTGGATCCGCCGTTGGTGACGGCGATGAAGGCGTTGGTGAAGGCGCGACTGGCGGTGAAGCCGAGGTTCATCGACACGTTCGCGGTGGTGGCCGCCCACAGTTGGAACTCGATCACCGATCCCGTGGCGGTGAAGGCCAGGGCGGTGTCGTCGGTGGGTGTGGTGGAGACCGCGCGGTTGGCGACGATCATGACTGACTGGGTGGCGCCGCCGGCTGGTCCGGTCGCTCCGGTCACGCCGGTGGGGCCGGTGACTCCGGTCGGGCCGGTGACGCCGGTGGGTCCGGCCGCGCCCGTGGCTCCGGTGACGCCGGCGGGGCCGGTGGCTCCCACAGCGCCGGCGGCACCGGTC
>JACCDR010417243.1_pt1 | contig 11882 bp, 10 predicted proteins | sample 7446431 | NCBI WGS metagenome assembly JACCDR01 (sample SAMN15323443, study PRJNA562643) | freshwater metagenome | isolation source: river surface water | place: USA:Blue River Watershed | collected 2017-08-17
GAGCCGTCGATATGCTTGAAGAAGTAGCTCTCGGACGTGGTCTCGACGAGCGAGGCGCCGACGCGGGAGAGGAACATGGTCACCATCCACGGCACGATAGCCGCGGTGTTGATGAAGCCGAGCCAGACGGTGGATATCGCCATAATCATGAATCCGGTCGCCATCATCTCTTTCTCGCCGATATAGCGGTCTGCGATCTCGCCGATCGGATATTCGAAGATGACGTACGCGAGAAGCGCCACGAAGATGATTGTGCCGATCTCGTTCCACCCGAAGCCTATCACGGTCGCGAGATAGAGTGGGGTATAGATCACCATCCACGCGAAGAAGAGCTGGAGGAGGAAATGCGCAACAAACACGAAGCGCAGGTTGGTGTGCGTCCAAAAATAGCGGAACGACGAGAGGACATCGATGCGGTGGTACGCGGGGTCCTTGAAGCGCTTCAAGTTCCTCACGATCACCCATATGAAGGGAAGCATGAGGAGCGCGCTCGCGATATACGCGAGGAAGAAGCGCGGCTCACCGTCACCCACCAAGAAGCCTGCAATGAGCGGAGCGACCGCGCCGGCGATCGACATGACGGTGAGCAGAAGCCCACGTTTACCACCCGTGTGATTCTCTTGATGTCCGATCATGCCCTCCATGAACACGTCCAGATTGAAGAGGAGAAGCGGCACGATGGCGTGATGCACGATGAAGAGCGGGAGCACGAGTCGCACATCGTTCGAGAGCGCGAGACCGAGCAGTACCACGATTTCGCTGATCGCGAGCCCGATGGTCAGTTGGTAGTTGCCGAGTTGGTTCAGGACGCGCGATATCGCCAAGAAGGTCACGATCGTAATCGCGGACCCAATCGTATACAGCGTGCCTACCGCCTGCGTCGAGGTGAATTGCTCGAGGAAGGTCGAGTTGATGTAGGTCACGACCGACCAGTGGAGCGACAACAGGAGCATCGCTGCGTAGACGGGTGAGAAGCGCGAACGACCGCGTAGTCGCCGCTTATGCTCGCTGTGAACCGTGCTCTGCATGGATATGATGATTGTAGTACGTTTCTTTAGGGAATAGAATCGCCGCTCACTGCACGAATGGTTGGTGCGGTGAGCGGCGTTCCTATCCGGCCGGTCTTAAATGCCGATGAGTACCGGGATGACCATCGGCGTCTTGTTGGTCTTCTGCATCAAGAACGCCGACATGACCTCGGTGAGCTCGTCCTTCACGAAGTCGAGATTCAGTGGATTCATGTGCTCCGTTTGACGCTCGACAGTCTTCTTGATCAGGATGCGCGCTTCAGCGAGGAGTTGCTGTGATTCGCGCAGGTAGACGAAGCCGCGAGAGATGATGTCGGGCGACTTGCGGAGCTTGCCGGTCTTCGCGTTCACGGTCGCGATGATGACGAACATGCCATCGTTCGCAAGTGATTGACGATCGCGGAGGACCACTTCCTGGCGAGCGCCGACGGTGAAGCCGTCGACGAGCAGGAGTTCGGTAGAGACCTTGGTCGGACCGATCTCGTAGCGTTCACCCTTCACGAAGTCGATCACCAGGCCGTTATCCGGAACGATGATGTTCTCCTTCTTCATGCCCGCGTCGATAGCGGCATAGGCATGATTGCGGAGCATCGAGTGGTGGCCGTGAACCGGGATGAAGAACTTCGGCTTTACCATCTGCTGTACCCAGATGAGCTCACCGATGTTGCCGTGACCGGTCGAGTGGACGTGCTGCCCGCCCGAGCGGTACTGGATGATGCGTGCGCCATGACGATAAATGTTGTCGCGCAGCTTCTGCACGGCAATCTCGTTTCCTGGCACCACGGACGACGAGAGGACGATGACGTCGCGCTCGTTCAAGCGAATGTGCTTGTGCTTGTCGGTCGCGATGCGCATGAGCGCTGCAAACTCCTCGCCCTGCGCGCCGGTCGAGAGGATGACGATACGGTCGGCAGGGTAGTCGCTCATATGCTCGGCGCCGATCAAGACCTTCTTGTCCACGGTGAGCATCTTCGCGAGCTGCGCGATCTCGATGTGGGTCTTGATGCTGCGACCCTCGCAGACAACCTTCTTGCCCAAGCGTTCGCACGTCTTGATGATGTTGATGAGACGCTCGAACTGCGATGCGAACGTACCGACGATAATGCGGCCCTGCGCGTTCTTGATGATCTCCTCGATGTTCTTGTGCACGCCTGCCTCAGGAGTAGAGAAGCCCTCTTTCTCAGCGTTCGTGGAATCGGCCAAAAGCACGAGATTGTTCTCCTTGCCGACCGCGCTCCACGCATCGATCTCTGCCTGGAACGGTACCCCATCCTCGTGATGGAGCTTGATGTCGCCGGTGATGACCACGTTGCCGTGCGGCGTCTCGATCGAGATGCCCATCGAGTCCGGGATCGAGTGCGACACCTTGAACGACTTGATGTAGGTGTTGCCGACTTTGAAGCGCTGTCCTGCCTCGACGACGTGCATATCGATCTTCGGGAGGTGCGGGAACTCTTCCTGACGCTTCAGGATCATGAGCGAGGTGAGGTACTGCGTGAAGATCGGTGGATTGCCGATGCGCTCCATGATGTAGGGAATGCCGCCAATGTGGTCCAAGTGACCGTGGGTCACAATCATGCCGCGGATCTTGTCCTTACGCTCCTCGAGGTACTGCGTGTTCGGGAGGATGTAGTTCACTCCCGGAGCGTCCGATTCCTCGGACACGAACTGAATGCCCGCGTCGATCACGAGGATGTCGTCCTTCGTTTCGACGACGATCATGTTGCGGCCGATCTCTTCGACGCCAGCGATCGGAATGACGCGGACGATGTCCGGGTCAGTGACGGATGCGACGAATGGGGTGGTGCGGTTCGCCTGGTCCTCCATGCGGTGATGGAGCGGCGGTTGCGTCATGCGACGCTTGCGCCCGCCACCCATACCACGAGGGCCGCGCGAGCGCCCTCCGCCACCACGAGACTGCCCGCCACGTGAGCGGCCTCCGTTACGGCGTTCGCCCTGCGAAGCGCCAGCGGGTCGTGCCGGCTGCGCACCTGCGGCTGCGGGGCGTTCCGAGTGCGATGTGTGCTTTACGCGGATGCGGCCGCGGTCCGAGCGGCGTGGGCCGCGATTCTGCTGCTGTGAGTTGGGATTCATAGTGTTACGTTGTGCTGTTGATAGTTGATGTGATTGATAGTGTTCGATTGATTCATTTGAATATGGGCCAGACGGATTCGGTTTCGATGTACCATTCGTTCACATTCGCGAACCGTTCGAAGGGCTCTGCGATGCCGTTCATGCGCGCGTTCTCTACTCGTGTAGGGATCACGTACGTGAATGAAGGTGCATAGAGGAAGATGGCCGGTACGTCCTTGGCGAGCTCGGCTGCGAATTCTGCGTTCTTTCGGTCTCGATCCTCTCGGGATGCGATGCTACGCGCATCCGTAAGAATGGCATCCGTCGAGATGTTCGCGTAGAGCGCGACGTTGAGACCTGGGTCCGTTCGTTGCGAGCTGTGCCAGAACGGGTAGAAATCATGTTCACGACCGACGACGGTGCCAAAGAGGAGTGCGTCGAACTTGCGTGGGCGTATGACAGATTGCGTGAGGTCGACCTGTTCGTATTGCTCGACGGTGACCGCGATTCCGATCCGTTCCCATTGCTCTTTGAGGGCGAACGCAGTCGAACGGAGCGCATCGCTATTTTGAGTGGCGATAGTGAACGCGAGTTCGACATCTGCGTCACCGAGCTTCTTCTTCCAGCGATTGCTCGCTTCATCAAATTTCCATCCGTCATCACGTAGCAACTGGCGCGCGGTATCGATGGTCTCTTCGGTCACGGAAGGGATGACATCCGACGAACTCGCCGTCGATGGTGGGATCGGACCGGTGATAGGGTATGCGTTGCCCCCAAGCACGTTCTGAGCGATCGCAGTGCGGTCGGTGATCATGGCGAGTGCGCTTCGTACTGCAGCGTCGCGGAATACGGGCGCTTCGTTCTGATTCAAGAACACCGCGAACGTGCGTGGAAGTGGTGCTGAGAGGATCCTGTGCGTGGCGTCTACGTCCCCGAGTCCTGCAATGCCTGCAGGAGAAAGACCTGCGACGCTGTCGACGAGGCCTTTCTGCCAGTCCGCGACAAGCGCCTCCTCGTTAGGATAGAAGGCGATGCGGAGGCGTTCGATACGCGGCTCACCGCGCGCGGCCCCCTCGAACGGTTCGAGCTCGTACGATTCCGGTATGCCTGAATTTGAGCGAACGATATGCGCTACCTTGTACGGCCCTGATCCGATCGGCTCGCTATTGTATTGGCTGAATGGGAATGCGTCGTTGCTCGCGTCGCCCCAGATGTGGCGGGGTAGGATACCGATCGTGAGGTTCTCGAGGAACGGCCCATACGGTTTGGCAAGGATGATGTTCAGTTCGCGGTCCGACACGCGCTCGGTCGTAACACCCTCCCAGCTCGACAGGAGCGGACTCTTGAGCGCAGGGTCCTCCACGCGCGATATCGTGAAGATGATGTCGTCCGCGGTCACTGGCATGCCGTCGTGGAAGGTGAGGCCACTCTTCAGCACGACGCTATAGGTGAGGCCGTCTTCAGACATCGTGATGGACTCCGCCATGTCCGGGACGATCGTGCCATCGGACCCGAGGCGCATGAGTCCCGAGTAGATGAGCGCGGAGAGGTCCTTATCAGCCTGCGTCACCGCGAGGATCGGGTTCACGAAACGTGGAGTTCCGATGATGCCTTCGGTAAGTATGCCGCCATCGTGTGGGATCTCGACAAGATGTCGCTCATTCACAGACAGGAGGGTGAATCCGAGCGCGACGAAGAACGTGAGCAGGGATGCTTTCAAGAGTAGACGATCGAACGGTGAGCGCGATTCAATGAAACCGAAGAATCGATCGATCACGGAACGTCGTGGTGGACGGGTAGGTGACCCGGAGGAGGACAACATACAGGGTGCAGGCGCAGAGACGCGCCGCTTCATTGATTTAACGTGCTGGTATCAATATACGGTGCGCAGCGCGCACACGTATTAAATGACGATGTTGAGGAAAGCCGCTGCGGTGAAGAGTACACCGAGCGCTATCGTTGCCTGGAACAGGAACAGCTCCGCTCCGCGTCGCTTGTGGAACGCTGCGCTGAAGTTATCGCCGCCAAATGCGCCACCAAGGCTCGATCCGCGCTGTTGCATGAGTATCGCTGCAACGAGAAGCGTGGAGAGGATGATTTGTGCGTAGGGCAGTGCGGTTCGGAGTAATTCCATTGAGGTCGAATATACCAGAAATCGGACGTACGCGCAAACCCCTCGGAGGGTATGCGTGCGAGGTACGTATGCGCACCCTTCGCATCCATGACATACCTTTACACTGTCCGATTCGATAAGTAGAATACGTCGGCATTATCAGCAACATACGTTTCATTCACTATATTTCTATGGCGAAGAAGACCCAAAAGAAGATGAAGAAGGCCGCTCCGGCAAAGAAGGTAGCGAAGAAACAGAGCGCATCCGCACCAACAACAAAGATGGCGCAGGGTCCGCTCGTGCCGCTCCACGACCGTGTCGTCGTGCGTCAGTTGACCGAAGCTGAGTCCGGCACCGCGAATCAGTTCGGGATTATCATTCCGGACACCGTCTCAAAGGAGAAGCCCGAACAGGGTGTGGTCGTGGCGACCGGTCCTGGTAAGTGGGACGAAGACGGCGAACGCCGCATCCCTGTGTCCGTACAGGTGGGCGACCGCGTCGTGTTCTCTAAGTACGGCTATGACGAGGTAAAGGTCGCGGGTGAAGAGTATTTCATCGTATCGGAAGGCAACATCCTCGCGATTATTAACGGCTAAGAGAAACGCACATCACTATGGCTAAGATTGTCATCTACGACGAAGAGGTGAAGAAGGCGCTCAAGAAGGGCGTCGACACCGTTGCGAACGCGGTGAAGGTGACCTTGGGCCCACGCGGGCGCAACGTCATTTTGGATAAGGGCTTCGGCGCGCCGACCATCACGAACGACGGCGTTTCGATCGCGAAGGAGATCACGCTCAAGGACAAGTTCGAGAACATGGGCGCTGAGATTGTGAAGGAGGTCGCGAACAAGACGAACGACCTCGCGGGTGACGGTACGACGACCGCGACCGTATTGATCCAGGCGCTCGTGACCGAAGGGCTCCGCCAGACGACCATGGGCCTCAATTCCATGGCTGTGCGCACTGGCATGGAGCATGCTGCAAAGGACGTTGTGGAAGCATTGAAGAAGCTCTCGACACCAATTTCAAAGGATGAGGAGGTTGCGCAGGTTGCTACTATTTCTGCAGAGAGCCGTGAGATCGGCGAGAAGATCGCCGAAACTATCGGCAAGGTGGGTAAGGATGGCACCGTGACCGTCGAGGAATCGCAGTCGTTCGGCATGGATGTTGAGTACGTCGAGGGTCTTGAGTTCGATCGCGGCTACGTCTCGCCGTACATGATCACGAACGCTGAGCGCATGGAGGCAGTCTATAAGGACGCGCTCGTCCTCATCACGGACAAGAAGGTCTCTGCAGTGAAAGACATCCTCCCGCTCCTCGAGAAGATGGCGCAGATGGGGAAGAAGGAGCTCGTCATCATCGCTGACGATGTGGATGGCGAAGCACTCGCAACGTTTGTGCTCAATAAGCTCCGTGGCGGGTTCTCGGTACTCGCAGTAAAGGCACCAGGCTACGGTGACCGCAAGAAGGAGATGCTTCAGGACATCGCTGTCATGACCGGCGGTACTGTCGTGACTGAAGACACTGGTTTGAAGCTCGAGAATGCTGACCTCGACATGCTCGGTCGCGCAGGTCGCGTCGTTGCAACCAAGGATGCGACGCTCATCGTTGATGGTAAGGGCACGAAGAAGGAAATCGATGCGCGGGTCTCTCAATTGAAGAGCCAGCTCAAGCAGACTGACTCGAAGTTCGACAAGGAGAAGCTCAATGAACGCATTGCAAAGCTTTCTGGTGGCGTTGCTGTCATTAAGGTTGGTGCTGCAACGGAAACTGAGATGAAGTACTTGAAGCTCAAGATTGAGGACGCAGTCAATGCGACCAAGGCTGCTATCGAAGAGGGTATTGTTACCGGCGGTGGCTCTGCGCTCGTGAAGGCGGCAGACATGGTCGGCAAGAAGATTGATGAGAAGAAGCTCTCACGCGAGGAGATGGTAGGGTACCAGATTGTGCTCCGTGCGCTCGAGAAGCCACTTCGTCAGATCGCTGAGAATGCTGGTCGCGACGACGCATCACTCATTATCGACACTATTCGCAAGGCAAAGGGTCACGCGGGATACGATGCTGCGAAGGACGAGATGGTGGACGATATGCTCAAGGCGGGCATCATCGACCCAGTGAAGGTCACCCGCTCTGGCGTTGAGCACGCAGTCTCCGCTGCAGGTATCCTCCTCACGACGGAGGCTGCGGTCGCAGAGGAACCTGAGGAGAAGCCAGCGATGCCGAACCCAGGCATGGGTGGCATGGGTGACTACTAATTCGAGAGAAGCACGTAGTCGCGCACATGAGAAACCGCGGTGCCAAGGCATCGCGGTTTCTCGTGTCGTGTACCGATGCATTTTGGTATACTACAGGTGCCATCCAACCATCGTGGCGTGCGAGAATCACCACTAACTACACACTAAATCTATGAATCCGCTTTATATCATCATCGCAGTCGTCGTTGTGCTCGGCGTATGGGCCATCTTCATGTACAACCGCTTCGTCGCTTTGACGCAACGCGTCAAAGAGGCGTGGGCAGCGATCGATGTTCAGCTGAAGCGTCGCTATGACCTCATCCCGAATCTCGTCGAAACGGTGAAGGGGTACGCAGCGCACGAGCAGAAGACACTCGCGGAAGTGACCGATATGCGCACGCGCGCAATGAGCGCACAGACGCCCGCGGAGCACGCAGAGGCAGAGAACATGCTCACGGGAGCGCTTAAGTCGCTCTTTGCGGTGTCCGAGAACTATCCGGACCTCAAGGCGAATACGAATTTCCTCGAACTCCAGCGAGAGCTCGCGGACACTGAGAACAAGATCCAGGCCGCTCGTCGCTTCTACAACGGCAACGTGCGCGATCTCGCGACGAGTCTGCAGTCGTTCCCGGGGAACGTCATCGGTAAGATGTTCGGGTTCACCGAGAGTCAGTACTTTGAACTCGAGGAGGCAGCAGCGAAGGAACCGGTGAAGGTACAGTTCTAATCAATCACGACATGATGAACGCGAGACACATGCTCGCGGGCATCGCAGGCGCGATCGCATTCTGTGCGGTCGCGCCGTTCGCGATGGCCGCGGAGGTTATCGAGAGGTTCGAGAGCGATATATCTGTTTTGGATAACGGTTCGCTCAAGATAGTGGAAACCATCGAATACGATTTCGGCGAAGCTGAGAAGCACGGCGTCTTTCGCTACATACCGTATGCGCATACCGAACCTGCGAGCGCGTGGTACCTCTCGCGTGAAGTTGCTGTAGAGTATGGCGATATACTTCGTAATGGGGAGGTAGAGCCGTATGAGGTGACCGATGAAGGTGGGTACGCGAAAGTGCGCATCGGGGATCCTGACCAGACCGTGAGCGGGAAGCATACGTACCGCATCGAATACACGCTCCGCGGAGCGCTCATGTATCCACCGCAGATGCCGCCCGAGGTATACCTTGATATCAATGGCGTGGGGTGGGATGTTCCGGCAAAGGTGGTTCGAGCGACGTTGCGGGGCACAGGAATCACCCAGGAGCGCTCGTGCTACAAGGGCGAGGCTGGCGCGGGCACCTCATGCACCATTCGAACGCAACCGGATGGAAGCATCCTGTTCGAATCAACGCTCCTGGCACCGAATGAGACTATGACGATAGCGAACGCGCTCACTGCAGGGAGTGTCGCTGTGCAGAAGGTCGAGCATGTGCGCATGGGACTTCTCGCCCTCATCATCTCTCCACTCTGGCTTCTTGGTCTTCTGTGGTACACGTACCAGTATCGTACGGGATACCAGAGTGGTAGGACGATCATTCCGCAGTACGAGCCATATGCAGGCGTACTCCCCATGCAGATCGGGGTACTTCGGGACGCGTCTCTCGACCCGAAGGATATCGCAGCTGCGATCGTGTATCTGGCAGAGCAGGGATACCTTCGCATGAAGAAGGTGGAACGCAAGGTGCTCTTCTTCTTCGAGGTCGACGATTTCGAGATCGAACTTGTGAAGACGGTCTCGCCGGACGGTCCTCGCGCGCATGACGCCATCGTGAAGCTTCTCTTTGGTTCCGCTCCTGTCGTGGGTAGCGTCGTCGCGCTCTCGAAACTCAAGTCGAACCAGATGAAGCAAGAAGAGAATCATTCCATCGTGAGCGCGCTCGAGGCCGCAATCATCGCCGACCTCACCGCATCCGGTTTCTACGAGGCGGCCGGGGCACGAACGCGCACCTTCCAGTGGGTGATGTGGGGTGTCGCTGTGGCGCTCTTCGGGGGACTCTTCATCGTTGAGCCATCTATCGCGCACATCGTCGCGCTCATAACCGCGGTCGTAAGCGGTATCATCGCGAATTACCTCACACGACGCCTCACGGTGAAGGGGTACGAAGCCCTGTGGCATACGAGCGGATTCGAGGAGTATCTCACGATCGCTGAGAAGGATCGCATCGACTTCCATAACGCACCGGAGCGGAAGCCCGAGCAGTTCCTTTCGTTCCTGCCGTACGCGATCGCGTTCGGCGTCGAGGAGAAATGGGCAGAGGCGTTCAAGGATGTGGCGATCCCGAATCCCGAGTGGTACCAGGATGCGACCGGTTCGCCGTTCTCGACCCCCTCGCTCGTCGCGAGTCTTTCGGGGTTCAGTAGCGCGCTCGCATCATCTGCGGGAAGTTCGGCTTCCTCTGGCGGTGGTTCCGCAGGGGGAGGTACTGGCGGAGGCGGAGGTGGCTCATGGTAGTCTTACGCCCAGGTTGAGCGCTTTCTTTGTTGTCTTCGATACTCATGAGCTCATCGCGCGGGTGAAAGTATCTGTTGCGGTTACGCGTAGTTTCTTTAGAATACTCCTACTATGGCAACTATCTACACGCATCAGGGAGAGAACATCCGCAAGACGTGGGTCCTCATGACCGGGTTCTTCATCCTGGTCATTATGGTCGGATGGGCGATCTCGCTCTATTTGGGTCAGCCGGCGATCCTACCCATCGCTGTCGCATTCGCGCTCATCATGAACGTGTGGAGCTACTGGTTCTCGGATACGGTCGTAATAAAGATGACCGGCGCGAAGCCGGCGGACCCGCGGGTTCACAGTGAGTACATCCGCATCGTCGAGAATCTCGCGATTACCGCGGGGTTGCCCATGCCTAAGGTGTACGTGGTTGAGGACCCTGCGCCGAACGCCTTCGCGACCGGTCGCAACCCCGAGCATGCGGCGGTCGCAGCGACGACGGGTCTCCTCTCCATTTTGGATCGTGCTGAGCTCGAGGGTGTGATGGCGCACGAACTCGCGCACGTCGGCAACCGCGACATGCTCGTGATGACTGTCGCGGTGGTGCTGGTTGGATTCCTCTCCATCATCGCTGATATGTTCTTGCGCATGAGTATGTTTGGCGGTCGTGACCGTGATTCGCGCGCCGGTGGCATCCTCCTCGTGCTTGCACTTGTCGGCATCATCCTCGCTCCGATAGCTGGGCAAATGATCAAGTTCGCTATCTCGCGGAAGCGCGAGTATTTGGCGGACGCCACCGCAGCGCTCCTCACGCGATACCCCGAAGGTCTCGCGTCCGCACTTGAGAAGATATCGCGGAACGCGCGTCCGATGCAGAGCGCGAACCATGCGACCGCGCACCTTATGATCTCGAATCCCTTCGGAGGGGAAGGTGGGTTCGGCGCACGCATCACCGCGCTCTTCGCTACGCACCCTCCTGCAGAACTGCGCATCAAGGCGCTCCGCGATATGAACGTGTAGCGACTTGCATGTCGGTCTCGTACGGGTGTATGGTTATGTTCAGGACCACAACCAGGGAGTGTTCTCATGCAGGGAAGTCCTACCATCGGCCACAGGGCGGGGAATCGTACGACGGGTGAAAGCCCGAAGAACCTGTCCGGGAAGAAGCCGAAGAGCGGTGGGCGTAGGCTCAAACGCAAGGATCAGCGGATTAAGATCGCGCGCGATGAGCCATGGGAGACACGAAACTGATTCATATCCTGAAAGACTCCACTTTCTTTTCTCGAACGGCGCATGGCGCCGTTTTTCATTGCTCGAAATAATGCTATAACTATCGACGCACTCGCACGAATATAACGACAGAGGAGGCGTCGCATAGCGGTCTAGTGCACCACCTTGGAAAGGTGGCATGGGGGAAACTCCATCGAGAGTTCGAATCTCTCCGCCTCCGCTCGTACAAAAAACCGCCTGTAAGGCGGTTTTTTGTGAGCGGAGGCGAGGAAGCGCGGGGCGCTTCCGTGAGAGATTCGAAGCCGTTGCGAGCATGATTTCGGCGAAGCAACGAAATCATCCGCAACGGGTACTGCTCCTGTAAGGAGCGAATCTCTCCGCCTTAGGGCCTCGGCGTTGAGTGAAACGAGTTTAGAAAAAGCGGGTCGAACGTTCGCCTCCGCTCACACAAAACTGTTGCGTGACGCGATGTGTTGCTGTGGTATCCTATTCCCAGCTTGCACTGGAGGACAGCATGAAACACCCCTGCATAGTCACGGCCCCGCATTACGTGGAACTCTCCCAAACCCTCGCTGCGCACGGTATCGAATGGTCGAGGAAGGTCGGCTATCGTCGCGGGTTCGTATTCTGCGAGGTCGATCTCGAGCCCAGCCAGCGGCTCGCCATGCGCAGCCTTCGCGGCATCAACGTCATCGGCAACGCAAAGGATTATCACGCATCTTCGACCTAGCGCTATACCGCGCTAGGTTTTTCTTTTCGGGAATATGCA
>JACCDR011761712.1_pt1 | contig 11881 bp, 16 predicted proteins | sample 7446431 | NCBI WGS metagenome assembly JACCDR01 (sample SAMN15323443, study PRJNA562643) | freshwater metagenome | isolation source: river surface water | place: USA:Blue River Watershed | collected 2017-08-17
CCCCGCTGCGCAACGCCGTCGTCGTCACGGAGTGGGACGAGCAGAAGTCCGCGATCGACCTGCGCAACGCCGGCCGCTCGGCCCTGAAGGTGTGGGCCATGGAGCGCATGCGTGAAGACGTCATCGGCGCCTTCAAGAGCGTTCCCAACGCCGCCGGCGTGATGGTGCCGTGGGAAACCGCCACCGCCGCCGAGCGCAACGCATGGATGGTCGCCAACGCTGACCGTGTGCAGTTCGGCATCGACGTCGCGAACGCCTCGTCCGGTGTCGTTGCGACCGCGCTGGCCACGATCGACAACGCCAACGACAAGCTGTCGGCGGCGATGATCACCAAGGCCAAGCGCCGCGCCCAGACTGCGCGGCCGCGCATGCAGCCGATCCGCGTGGGCCCCGGCGACCAGGAGTGGTACGTCCTGTTCTGCAACCCGATGTCTTTCCGCGACCTGCAGAACGACACGACCATCGCGCAGGCCAACCGTGACGCGCGCGTGCGCGGCCTGGACAACCCGATCTTCACCGGCGACTCGCTGGTGTACGACGGCGTGATCATCCGCGAGATCCCGGAAATGGGTCTGCCGTTCGCTGCCTCGGCAACGAGCGTCGGCCAGGTCGGCGGCATCCTGGCGGGCGCCGGCTCCGGCGGCATCGACGTCGGCTTCAACTTCCTGTGCGGTGCGCAGGCGATCGGCATGGGCTGGGCGCGTCGCACGCGCTCGACGACCGACGTGCGGGACTACGGTTTCCGCAACGGCGTGGGCGTCATGGAGGTCCGAGGCATCGAGAAGCTGATGTTCGGCACCGGCGTGAACGACACCGACACCCTGGTCCAGAACGGCGTCTACACGCTGTTCGCTGCCGCCGCGGCTGACGCGTAAGGAGAGCGACATGGCAACCTTCAACGCAACCAAGGGCTTCGGCTCTCCCCTGGCGATCGCCGGCATCGGCGACGGCCAGTCGCCCAAGGTCATGGTGTGCAGCTACTCGCTGGCTGCCGCGCTGGCCCTGAATGACGTGATCCAGTCGCCGCCGCTGCCCAAGGGCGCGGTGGTGTACGACGTGATGCTGGCGGTTTCCGACCTGGACACCAACGGCACCCCGACGATCACCCTGGACGTCGGCTACGGCGGCGACCCGGACTACTTCATCGCCGCCTCCACGGTGGGCCAGACGGGCGGCGTCGCCCGAGCGGCGGCAGTGACCGCGGCGGTGCCGCTGGCGCTGACCGTCAACGACACCATCGACGTCCTGGTCAAGGCGGCGCCGGCGACTGGTGCTGCGACTGGCACCGTGACGCTGGTCGTCCACTACGTCATGCAGACGTCCTGATCCTCAAGTGGAATTCCCGGGGCTTCGGCCCTGGGTTTTCTTTAGGAGCACCACATGAAGTTCAAGTTCATCGGCGTCCCGGGCGAGCGTCACGAGTCGCTGAACATGTTCGGCGTCGTCTTCCCGCTGGGCAATGCCGTCGAGATCGAAGGCAAGGGCGCGGAGAAGCTGAAGAGCCATCCGCACTTCGAGCAGGCCGAAGGCGCTTCTGAAGAGGTCAAACCGACCATCGATCAGTTGCGCACCAAGGCGGAATCCTTGGGCATCAAGGTCGACAAGCGCTGGGCTGAGGACCGCCTGAGCGACGAAATCAGCAAGAAGCTGGGCTGATCATGTCGGCGCCCGAAGAGCTTGCAGTCCGCGCGCTGCGCAAGCTGAAGGTTCTCGGCGCCACGGAAACGGCGAGCCCCGAGGATCTGGAGCTTGCCGTTCAGGGCGTGCGAGACGCCCACAACCTTTTCTCCGGCCAGGGCCTGCTTCGGTGGACCCTGGACGACATCCCGGAGGACGTGGACCTTGGCTATGTGCTCATGGCCGCGTTCTTCCTGGCCCCTGATTTCGTCCAGCACCAAGAGGCGAGCTGGGCCAGCGGCGGCCTGGGGATCATCCAGAACTACGTGAACCTCCCAACCTCGGGTGACATCTACTCCGTGGAGCTGTGATGGACATCAACGTTGCGCTGAACCGCACGAACCGGCGTGACTTGGTGATGAACGTCGGCGACACCGAGCACATCAACCTGACGGTCTATCGCGAGGACGGAGACGACACGCCGCTCACGACCGAGGTGGCGAATCCGGTCATCACGTTCCAGCCGGAGTTGTCAATGTCGATCCCGGTCGGCCAGGACTTCACTGTCCCCGACTCCTACGATCGCGTTTGGTACCGACTGAGCGCCGACATCGACGGCGCCAAGAAGACGTTGTGCAGCGGCGTGCTGTGGGTCAAGGGTGCGCAGTGCTGGCCTGGCCTGCGCTGGGACTACGGCGGCCCGTTCGGTTGGGGATGGCTGCTGTGAACATCCCCGGCTTCATTGGTCCCGCCTACGAGTCGGTGAGCCGTGCCATCAATGCGCAGCGGTGCATCAACCTGAGGCTTGAGATCGATGCGTCGAATGGCAAGACGCCTTTGTCACTGGTCGGGTTGCCTGGGTACGTCGAGGTCAAGAGCGATTTCCCGGCGGCCGAGGTGCGAGGCTTCTGGAGGGCCAACAAGCGCTATTTCGTGGTGGTTGCTGAGAAGTTGTACGAGCTGTTCTCTGACCTGACGCACGTCGAGCGCGGCACGCTTCCGACTACCGAAGGGGCAGTGTCGTTCGCGGATAACGGCGCGCAGCTACTCGTCGTCGATGGCGTCGGTGTGATCGGCATGACCTTGGCAACGAATGTTGTTGTCGCGTCCATCGCCAACTTCCCGCCCAACTGCACGCACGTCGCTTGCATCGACAACACCTTCCTTGCCAACGAGGGAGGGACTCAGCGAATCCAGTACTCGGCTGTCGGTGACGGATTCACCTGGGGCCCGCTTGATGTGGTGTCGGCAGAAGCGCTGCCTGACAACGTGGTTGCGCTGATGGCGTTCGGTCGGCTGCTGTACGTGCCCGGCGATGGCTCCATGCAGGTGCTGTGGAACAGCGGTGACGCGACGCGGCCCTTCGTGCCGCTGGAGGGGTCTACCGCCGAGGTAGGATGCATCGCGCCAGCATCGGTAGCCAAGGACGAGACGGGCGTGTATTTCCTGGGCTCAGACGAGCGTGGAGGGCCGCGCGTCTACCGATCGACAGGAGGTCAGACTGCACCGGTGTCGACGCCAGCGATGGATTCCGCCTTCACCGGAAGCGAGACGGAGCCGCCCTATGTGCTTGAAGACGCCCGCGGCTACACCTTCCGCATGGACGGGCATGTCTATTACGTCCTGATCTTCCCGACGTCCGACAAGACGTGGCTCTACGACGCGACGACGCAGGGTTGGTCTGAGTTCCTGGAGTGGGACACGGAATGGCGCCGCCACCGGTCCAACTGCGCCATCTTCGCCTTCGGTCGGCAACTGATCGGCGACTTCGAGAACGGCAAGCTCTACGAGCTCAAGAACACCATCTACAAGAACGGCACCTCGGTTCAGCGCGCGCTGCGCTCGACGGCTCATGTGTCGCAAGACCAGGCAATGATGAGCATCGGCAGCATCGAGGTCGTGTGTGAGCACGGCGTCGGCCTGACTACTGGACAGGGCTCCGATCCTCAAATGATGCTGCGCGTGTCGAAGGATGGCGGCAACAAGTGGACGCCGGAACAGGTGCGCCCCATGGGCAAGAAGGGTGACTACCGCAGCCGGACCAGGTTCAACCGGCCATGCGGCAATGCGCGCGATCTGGTCGTTGAGATCTCGATCTCCGATCCCGTCAAGCGCGTGATCCTGCAGGGGATCGCAAATGGCGTCTGAGAACACCATCAGCCAACCCCGGATCGACAGGCGCTTCGTTGACGACGTGGGGCGCCTGACGGAGTACGGCTATTCGCTTCTGGTTCAGATCGTCAACCGGGTGGGCGGTCCGGTCGGCGAGGTGCTGAATGGGCGCGAGTTGACTGCCGCAATCACGGAACTGCAGCTCCAGCCTCAGCCGTTTGATCACACGCTGAGCATTGAAGCGCTTCGCAATGAGATTGGCGCGATGCCACTGCCTGAGCGGCACATCGTCCCATCAGAGATCGCGGACACGTTCATTTTTTCATTGATGGCCGAACTGGACGCCCTGCGCAAGCGCGTCGAAGCACTTGAGATTGGATACCAGGTATGACCGCAAAAACACTACCGCTTCGCCAGTCAGATTACGTCGCCAACGCGGAAGCTGATCTGTTCACGGCGACGAACACGACGATCATCGACAAGTGCGCAAGCTCCGCAATCGCAGCTGGCATCGTGACGCTTCGGATCGTCCCATCGGCTGGCACGCCAGGAAACCAGCACCAGCAAGCCAAGAAGTCATTCGCGCTGGACGAGTCGTACACCTGGCCCGAGATCGTCGGCCAGACGCTGAGCCCAGGCGACAAGATCCGCGGCGTATGCAGCGTGGCAAGCGCGGTGACGCTGCGGCTGAGCGGCCGCGAAATCACGTGAGGCCGCTATGCCGCACTGGGGAGAAATGGAAGGCAAGAGCCTAGAAGGCCGCCGGACAGAAACGTACAGCGGGACGACGGACTCGAATGGCGACTTCATCGTCAATTTCCCACGTGCGTTCAACGGAAATCCGCACATCGACGTGGCGCTGCCAGGAGCCGATGCACAGACCTCATACCGGCTGGTCAGCATCTCACCAACTGCAGTGACGATTCGCGTGGAGCGAAGGTCGTCTCTGACCGTCCTGTCGCTGCAAGTCCTGAGCTTCGCTGTCGCGGCGGTCGCCGGCCAGTCCATCAGCGTCATGGTCGCTCAGCGCGACTAGAAACTTCGTTGTAAGTGAATACTCACTAGGCAAGAATCCCGGCATGGACTTGGTCGATGCCGTCAAAAGGGATTCGCTCGTCGCCCGCAACGAAGCCGGTGACGCGATCCTGTTCCACGACGGCTGCGAGCCAGAGGTGATGAGGGAGCGGATCAAGCGTCTGGGCGAATTCATGCTCACGCTCCCCGATCGTTTCCTCCCGCATGTGGAGCATGAGGTCACTGACGGCATGTACCTGCGCAAGCTGTACATCCCCAAGGGAACGCTGCTGGTCGGGAAGGTCCACCGCAAGCACTGCCACAACATCGTCGCCGCAGGCGACATCACGGTGCTGACTGAGACGGGATGTCGCAGGGTCGGCGCCGGCTTCACGGGCATGTCCAAGCCGGGCACCCAGAAGGTTGGTTTGGCTCACGAGGACACCGTGTTCATCAACGTGTTCCACACCGACAAGACCAGCTTGGAGCAGATCGAGGCGGAGATCGCCTCAGCTCCCGATGGCGGTCAAGGTCTCGAATATCTGTAAGGAGGCCGATCGTGTCTGTCGCATGGGTTGGAGCTGGCATCGCCGCGGTTGGCACCGTTGGCGGCATCATCAGCGGCAACAAGGCCGCCAACGCTCAGCAGGACGCGGCCAACGCGTCGCTGCAGCTTCAACGTGAGTCGCAGCAGGCGGCTCTTGAGGCGCAGAAGCCGTTCCTTGAGGGCGGCTACGCGGCGACCAACCGGTTGCTTGACCTACTGGGCTTGAGCAAGAACACCGGAGCGCAGGGTTTCGGCTCGCTAAACACGCCGTTCAGCTTCACGCCTGGCGATTTGACCCAGACGCCCGGCTATCAGTTCCAGTTGCAACAGGGTCAAGAGGCTCTCGACCGCAAGGCTGCGGCCGGCGGCGGCTTCTATTCCGGCGCTGCGCTCAAGGCCGCCACCGGGTTCAACCAGAACCTGGCAAGCACGACTTTCGACAACGAGTACAACCGCGCCTTCAACGCCTACCAGACCAACCGAGCGAACACGCTCAACCCGCTGCAGGCGCTCGCTGGTCAGGGGCAGACGTCGGCCAACACAGTGGGCGGGATCCAGACGGGCGGCGCAAATGCGCTCACGTCGCTCATGACGGGGCTGGGGAACTCCCAGGCGGCCAATGCGATCAACACGGGCAACCAGATCAGCAGCGGCCTCAATAGCGGACTCTCCGCGTGGCAGCAAGCGAACTACCTGAGCCAGCTCAGCAAGCAACCGCGTCAGTCGACGTGGGGAACACCCGGACTCAATAACTTCTTCTTCGGCAACGGCACGAGCGGAGACTGACGTGGCGATTGACACCTCCATCTTCAGCCAGATCCGGCAGCCGGAGGCTCCGAATCTCCTGGGGCAGTACGCGCAGTTTCAGCAGCTCCAGGCGCAGCAGGATCAGAACCGCCTGGCGCAGCTCGCCTTTCAGGATCGCGAGCGCCAGCAGGCGGATCAGATGCGGCTGCGCGGCATCTACGCGGCCAATCCTGACGGCGGTGCCGGACTTGAGAATGCTTTGCTCCGCGGTGGATTCGCCGACCAGGCCCTGAAGTTCGGCACCGACCGGCGAGCCAATGCCAAGAGCGACGCCGACACGCAGGCAACGCAGATCGCGACCGCGACCAAGAAGCTCGAAGCGGTCGGGCAGGGACTCGGGTTCCTCAAGGACAACCCGAGCATTGAGAACGCGCAGGCGCTGATTGCCACTTGGCAGCAGGCCGGCTTGATGACGCCAGAAGAGGCTCAGCAGAAGCTGGTGGAGTTTGGCCGCGACCCGACGCCGCAGGGTGTTCAGCGGCTCGCCCTGATGGGTTACCAGGGCGCTCTTTCCGCCAAGGATCAGCTCGCCCAGTACACCACCCAGAACAACGGCGCGACCACCAGCATCCTCGCGACCAACCCTGTCACAAGCCAGGTTAGGACCGTCAACACGACGCAGAACACCGTGAGCCCGGATGCCCAACTTCAGGCCAGTACGACGCGCCGCGGGCAGGACCTGACCGACACGCGAGAGCGAGAACTTGGCGCTGCCAGCCGAGAGGCGCAGCAAAGCGTCTACGACTCTGAGCGCGGAGTCGTTGTCAACAAAGCGACTGGCTTGGCTCGTCCGGCGGCGACCATGGATGGAAAGTCATTGCCCGCAAAGCTGCCTGACGCCACCAAGAAGGAGCTGGCAAGCATCGACAGCCAGATCTCGGTGATCGATGGCGCGCTGAAGGACGTGCGAGGCACTCCGGATGCGTTCAGTTTCCAGCGTGGCCTTGCAACGATGACTGGCCCCCTGGCGGAGAGCGTGGCGGGGCGGTTTGACAGCAGCGCCCAACGTGACGCGCGCTCGTACGTCTTCAACGTCGTGTCCAAGGTGATCAATGAGCGCGCAGGCGCCGCCCAATCAGCTCAAGAACTGGCTCGACTGCGCTCTTTCCTACCGGCAGAGACGGATAACGCCCAGCAAGTTGCCGACAAGCTTGAGTCGTTCAAGGGATACCTGGCAGACGTTGGGAACGGTCTTCAGGCGGGTCGATACAACCCGCAGCCAAAGCCTGGCGCAGGAGGCGAATCTGCGCCCGCGCGCATCACGGACGACGCTGGCTTCAATGCTCTGCCAAGCGGCGCGCTGTTCATCGGGCCGGACGGGAAAACGCGGAGGAAGCCGTAATGGGGTGGCGCGACGCTCCAGAGGTGACGGCCCCGACCAGCGGCGGCTGGCAGAGCGCGCCTGTCGTTGAGGCCCCCCACAGCCGTTCATTTGGTGATCGGGTCAAGCAGCAGCTCGGGAATATTGTCGGTGGCGCCGTGCGCGGCGCTGGCAGCATTGGGGCGACCATCCTGTACCCGATCGACAAGATCGGCGACATGATGGATAGCGCCAATGGTGTCTCTGACACTGGTCTTCGCGGCTTGGTGACAGGAGAAAAGCGCCTGACCCGAAACGAGCAGCGGCGTCAGGACATGACTGAGGCGCTGCGTGAACTTGGCGCGGAACCGGACTCGCTAGCCTTTCAAGCTGGCAAGCTCGGCGCCGAGGTTGCTGGCACTCTCGGCACTGGGGGTGCCGTTGCAAACACCCTTGCGCGCGTTCCAGGCGTCGCCGTAGCGGCCCCAAACGTGCTCGCTGCAATTCGCACTGGTGGCATGACTGCAGGCTCTGCGCCGGGCCTGACGAACACTCTTGCACGAGTCGCAGGTGGCGCAATCAGCGGTGGCGCTTCAGCTGGCATTGTTAACCCAGATGATGCACTTACTGGAGCTGCCATTGGAGGTGCTCTGCCGATCGCGACACGGATCGCTGGGGCCGCTGGCAATGCTATCGGAGGCGCCATCAGGGGTGGCGGCGTAAGCGCCGATGTCGCTGCGCTGGCACGCCGGGCGCAGGAGCTTGGAATTGAAGTCCCCGCTGATCGGCTGGTGAATAGCAAGCCGCTGGATGCTGTTGCATCTGCACTGAACTACGTCCCGTTCTCCGGCCGTGCTGCGACGGAGGCGCGGATGTCGGAGCAACTGAACCGCGCAGCGTCCAAGCTTATCGGACAGGACTCTCCCAACATCAACAAGGCCCTGAGGGCCGCTGGCGACGACCTTGGCACGAAGTTCGATTCTACGCTTCGTAGCACTGGGGTTGCCTTCGACAAGCAGTTGCTTGATGACGTTGCGTCTGTCTTCAACACCGCCGAGCGTGAGCTGGGAAGTGATGCGCTCAAGCCTATTGCATCCCAGGTCGACGAGCTTGTAAGCAAGGGAGCAAGCGGAGTCATCGACGGACAGGCTGCGTACAACATCAAGCGCACCCTCGATCGGATTGGGCGCAGCAACAGCCCAGCGGCCTTTCACGCCCTTGAGCTTAAGGGCGTGCTCATGGACGCCCTCAACCGATCGCTTGGCCCAGAGGGTGCGCAGGCATTCGCGCAGACGCGTCAGCAGTACGGAAACATGCTGGCGCTTGAGAAGCTCGCAAAGAATGGTGTTGACGGCGAGATCTCCGTTGCGCGGCTCGCCAATCTCAGAAACATCAACAACGGACCGCTGCAAGAGCTTGCGGACATTGCGGCCCAATTCGTGCGCAGCAGGGAAGGCCAACACGGCGCAATGCAGCGCGCCGTAATCGGCGCCGGCACCGCGGCTACGGCTGGGCCGGTCGGTCTGATCTCTGGCGCTGCCCTTGGCAGGGGGGCGAACGCTGCGCTCAACAGCAATGCGGCTCGCAACTTCGTCCTGTCCGAGCCTAACGCGCTGCTGAATCTTTCGAATCGCGGGGTTGCTCAGTTTGGCTACCAGGCCGCACCGGTCCTAGCGGCCGACCGGTGAGACCGCAATAGAGGCCCCAAACAAATGCGGCTAGGACGACAACCAAAGCCTTGATCAGTGCGAAAGAAATAAACGTCATAGGACTCCAGAATGCCCAGCCTTGCCCCACAACCGCGCTTCCGATTCTTCACGGCAGGTGGGCCAACGACGCCCGTGCGCCCGCTGGTGTTTGGCCGAGTGTACTTTTACGAGGCTGGAACGACCACGCCGAAGGACACGTTCACGGATGCAACTGGCACGACTCCGAACACCAACCCGGTAATCCTCAACGCCCGCGGTGAGGCAGACATCTGGCTTGGTGGTGGCGCCTACAAGATGGTCGTCACTGACGCGCTCGGCGTGCAGCAGGGCGGTCCGGTGGATGGCATTGAGGGAATGGACGAGCTGCGGGCCTACGTTGACGCGATCAACGCGGCCATTCGTGCTGACCTTGCAAACAGCGGTAACGCAGCCAAGGGCGCTGGGCTCATCGCTTACAACGCCGCGCTCAACTACGCGGCCGGGACTGTCGGCTTCGAGCTGAACAAGCGCAAGAGCGTGTTCGGAACCGGTGTGGCTGCAACCGATGTTGCCAACGTGAACGCGGCGATTGCCGCCGCCTCCACCAACACCGTGATCGAGCTGTTCGGGAACTTCACCTTCAACGCTCAGATCAACCTCAAGCCCCAGATCTGGATCAAGGGCAACAACGCCAAGATCACCTGCACCAACAACGCGGTGGACTGCTTCGCCTACACGCCGGGGTCTCCGACCGGCTTCCCGGGCGGCATCGTGATCGAGAACCTGGAGGCATCCGGCCCCGGAAACTCCGGCACGGCGAACCTGATCAACATCGACGCCAATGCACCCTTCGTGCTGTTGAAGAGCATCTATGCGGGTGGATTCTTCCGCTTCGTCAACCTGCGCGACTGCTACAACTCGGTCGTTGACCAGTGCAGGTTCTACACCTGCACGCATGGCGTGAGCCTGCGTCGTGAGTGCCACAGCTTCACCTGGATCAACAGCCTGGTCGACGCGGCGACTGTCGCGGCCTTCTCGATCAACTACGGCGGTGGTGCTGGCACTGGCACCTGCCACAACGTGAACCTGCTGGGTGGCGCGCTGCAGAACAGTGCGGTCGGCCTGTGGGCTGAGAACTGCTTGGAATTGCACACCGTCGGGATCTACCACGAGGGCAATACGGTCAACGACTACCGGATCGGCGTGAACGACGGTGGCGCCTACGCGCGCGCTTGCTACAACACGATCATCGACGGCTTCAGTTCGTCGAGCCCTTGCGGCAGTGACCGAAACATCCGCATCGAGCATGCGGTGGGCTGGCAAGTGCGCGGCGCAGCCTGGAACACCGGCTGTTCGACGACGGCCACGTTGCTGAGCTACGACGGCTTTAGCAGCCGCGGCTTGGTCGATGTCTTCCGGTACACCACCACGACCCCGACCGCGACGGCGCCGATCGACTGCACCGCCGATCCGACGCGCGGTGTCGTGGTCTACGCGAACCGGAAGATTTTCGGGGCTGGGGTTGCGGACGCGATCGGCGCCGGGACCTTGGCGTCGAAGCTGTGGACGCTGGGGCACCAGAACTTCAGCGGACGCGACGCGGCGCTCCTGAAGAGTTCCCAGGACGTCGTGCTGCAGGTGGGTGCGAGCGGTGTGCTGAAGATCAAGGACTCGTCTGGCAATGATCAGTTCGCCATCTCCATTCCCATGGCCAGCTCGGCGCCCGGTGCGGGCTCCAAGATGCTCTGGTACGACCCCGCCGACAGCAACCGCGTGAAGTTCCAACCCTGAAGGAGATCAACATGGACGAAGAGATCACCCTGACCGCCGAACAGAAGGACCAGATGCTGCAGTGGGTCGAGGAGGCCATTGGGCAGCCTCGACCGTGGTGGGAGCACTGCTCCGATCCCGCCGCCGCGCGCGCCTTCGTGGCCGAGTTCCTGCCGCACCTGCTGACCTCATCTTGAAACAACTCAACTGAACACTGCCATGCTGATCACATCACTCATCATCAATGCTGTCCTGGCCTTCGCCGCTTGGCGTCTCAAGGGCTCGCGCACCGCGAAGGAGGCGATCAAGGTCGTCATCCAGGGTGGCGGCGGACCGGGCAGCGTCAACCCTCCGGTCTGACGACATGCGAACGCTTGCCCTGGTGCTGCTGATCGTGGGCTGCGCTGCCGCCTACGGCTGGCAGGTGGCGCCGCCGGAGCAGATCGCCATGGTGTGGAACGCCTCGGGCGCGCTTTACCGCCTGTTCCTGCTTGCGGTGATCGCGCTGCTGGCCTGGCGCCGCTCCGTGACCCTGGTGGCACTGCTGCTGGGCGTCTTCGACCTGATGGTCGCCGGCTGCTCGGCGCTCTACCTGATCGAGCCCTGGCCCATTCTGCCGACAGACGAGCGCTGCTCGACGCGGTTCAACTTCCCGTTGGGGATGCTGTGCGCGATCGTCGCGCTGGCCCTGACGGTCCACATCGCCAGGGGGAAACGATGAGCGTCACCGACACGGCCGCCAGCGTGGCTGTCACCGGCGCCAGCGCGATGCTGGTGGGCATGCTGGGGGTGGAGCCACAGGCCATCATCTGGGCGATCGTGGGTTCGATCATCGGCGTGGCGCTGGCGCCCCCGACCGGACGGCTCTACGCCATCGCGCTGTTCGTGGCCGCAACCATGACCTGCGCGCTGATCGCGACGCTCATCTCTGCGCAGTACTTCGACGGCGCGCCACTGCCGCGCAACGTCGCCGCGGTGCTGCTGGCCGCCGGCTTCCACCCCATTTTCAAGAAGTTCATCGAGCGA
>JACCDR011817942.1_pt1 | contig 11881 bp, 13 predicted proteins | sample 7446431 | NCBI WGS metagenome assembly JACCDR01 (sample SAMN15323443, study PRJNA562643) | freshwater metagenome | isolation source: river surface water | place: USA:Blue River Watershed | collected 2017-08-17
AGAAAAAATGCTCGCAATTAAAAGAGATATACACTTCGATAACAGAACCCAATACTTGAGAATGTATCCACAACCCAAAAATACTCAATTCGTGGGAGTGTTGGAATGTTACGTAGAAAGACCACTACGAGATATCGTAAAGGAAAAATGGGTGGCAGATTATGCGACAGCTTTGGTAAAAATCATGTGGGGCAGAATATTAACAAAGGTCAATTCCGTTCAACTTCTTGGAGGAGGAATGTTCAATGGCGACAATGTATTATCTGAAGGTTTGGAAGAAAAAGAACGTTTGGAGACAATGTTGGTCGAAGGAGGATATGGAGATTTCGATCCTATAATGATGCAAATAGCGTAATATGTCGTTACCACTAAAACGTGATTCTAGGTTTCATCAAGGAACATATAAACCGACCAATCCTGAAAAATTTTTGGGAAAGACCTGCGTGTTTAGAAGTGGTCTAGAATTAAAGTTTTTCCGATTTTGCGATTCTAATCCAAATGTCGTAAAATGGGGAAGTGAGTGCGTTACAGTTCCATACTATGATAAAGTTCAACAAAAAACAAGAACGTATTACATAGACAATTATGTTGTTATCAAAGAGGGAAATATTCTCACAAAGTATCTTGTGGAAATAAAACCTTTCAAGCAAACTATAGAACCAAATCCAAAATCTAAGGCAAAAAAGGCGAGCCTTTTGTTTGAACAAGCTCAGTATATAACCAATACATGTAAATGGAACGCAGCCAAACAATTTGCATCAAAAATAGGAGCCAAGTTCATTATTATAACAGAAAAGGATCTGGACACTTGATAATTGATGGAATCATTACAAATATAGTATAAATAACACTATGGCACTAAAATTGAAATTGATCTCTGAAAATCCAGAAGTTTTTGACAACTTTGAATATTTAGAGGAGCAGTCAAATAGAAACACTCCATCCACCCTATATGTTAAGGGTCCATTTTTGGGAGCAGAAACCATCAATAAAAATAAAAGACTATACAAAATTGATGAAATGCGAAATGAGGTCAATCGTTATATCAAAGAGATGGTAAACGAAAACCGAGCAATGGGAGAATTGAATCACCCAGCAACCGCAGATGTGGATTTGACAAAAGCGTGTCACTTAGTCACAGAATTGTATGAAGAAGATAATACATTCTATGGGAAGAGTAAAGTTTTATCAGGACCGATGGGACAAATTTTGAGATCATTGATTAATGATGGTGTTAAGGTTGGAATGTCATCAAGAGCATTGGGAACATTAGAAGAAGGAGCAGGCCATAGTATAGTTAGAAATATGCATTTAGTCGCTATTGATGCTGTAGCAGATCCATCATTCCCAAAAGCATTTGTCAATGGAATATTGGAATCTAAATCTTACGTTTTAGATCAAGATGGAACTTTTGAAGAGGTATACGACAATTTCAGCAAATCTATAAAAACTCTTCCAAAACATGAAACTGATACATATTTGAGAGAACAAATTTTAAAATTCATCAACTCTCTACACATTAGATAAATAAGATCATGAGTAAAAAGAAGACAGGCGTTTTTAAAAAAGATGGCTCTCCTATGAGAAAACAGACATCTCCTCCTACCCAAGTTCATAAGAAGGAAAAGGGCGCAGGAAGCTATGATCGAAAAAAGGAAAAGGCTAAAAAAGAAACATTTGATGAATCTAAAGTTATTTCAGATTTTATAGATGCTATAATGGAAAAAAATTATGCAGATGCGTATAAATATTTGAATAGCGTGGTTGAGTCTAAACTTGAAGCTAGAATTGCAAACGAATACCACCTTCCATTGTTTTAATATGAAAATCAAAGATTTACTAAATGAAGATGTCAAGGGACTCTTATCCGAAGAGTCTCTCACTGCAATTCAAAATGCATTCGATCAGAAGGTCGTGCTTGCAGTGGAGCAAGCTTTAGATGAGCAAGATGCCACGTATACAGAAAAGTTGCAATCTTTGGTTAATGCTATTGATAAAGATCATAGCGTTAAGATGCAACGTGTGATGGAATCGGTAGACAAAGATAGAGCAGGCAAGCTAGTCAAATTGGTTAAGCTCTATGAAAAAGATCTTAAGAAAGATGCAACTTCTTACAAGAAGACTTTGATTGGAAACATTTCCAGTTATCTTGATGAATACTTGGAAGAATGTGTATCCGCTGATGATATCAAAGCTGCCGTTAGAAATAAGACAGCATATCACACATTGGAGAATATGAGAAATCTTCTTGTGGTTGATACCGTTGCACAGAACAAGCAAATTCGAGGCGCAGTTTTAGAAAGTAAGGCAACTTTGACAAAGTTGGAAAAGGAAAACGCCGAACTGAAAAAGCAATTCAAAGCCCTATATGAAAATCATCAGAAGACGCAAAAGGATCTTTTGTTTGAATCTAAACTTTCATCTATAACAGATGAAAAGAAAAAGGAATTCATCAAAAAAACATTTGATGGAAAATCTTTAAAGTTCATAGAAGAAAATTTCGATTACGTTACTCGTTTGTTCGACAAGACTGAAAAGCAAACAATGAAGATTATTCGAGAAGAAGCAATCGAAAATCGCAAAGTTAAGCCAGATTTTGTTAAGGCTCCAGAAAAAGTTGTAACAGAAAATGTAAATAATAATGACGATCAAGTTGACCCATATGTCAATGCGTTGTCACAGGTAAGAAAATTTTCCTAATAATCTCACCAAGAACCAATGAGGCTGACAACAGCCTGAAAATAGAAAATAAGTCACACATATGAATATCCCTAATTCCCAAGTTAATGATCGCAGCCTAGACGGGCTAGTGAAAAAGTGGAGTAAAGTCTTGGACTATAGCTCAGAAGCAATTCCAGCTATCCAAAACGAACACACCTATCGCAGCACAGCTATGTTGCTTGAGAACCAAGAAAAGTGGTGTATCCAAGAAGCGAATAGCAACAGTGGTGGAGTTTTCGGTGCAACAGCAGCATCAGGCTATTACAGCCCCGGTGCCCTAACAAACACTGACTCCTATGCTACTGGTGATGCTCGCCTTCCTAAGATTCTCATTCCTATGATCCGACGCACTTTCCCTGAATTGATCTCCAACGAAATCGTTGGTGTTCAACCTATGGGTGGTCCAGTTGGTCTTGCTTTTGCCCTTAGATATGCTTACCAAGCCGATGTGCTTGGAACAGGTATCGATGGTAAGACAACTCCAGTCGCATCCCCAAATGTCCGTCCTAACGGAACAGCAAACCTATCCGGTTTCGCTGGATTGAACGCAACTGAACTTGGTTATCAACTCCTTGACACACGCTTCACTGGAACATCTTCCGCAGCCCTATCTGGTCACGCTACCGAATGGGTCTTCGCAGATCAAGACCGTGGAGTTGCTGAACTTCTAGCTAACTACGAATTGACAGGTAACATCCCTCAAATCGAGTTGAAGTTTGAGAAGACAGCAGTTGAGGCAGGAACACGCAGACTTGCAACCAGATGGGCAGTCGAATTGGAACAAGACATCAAGAACATGAACGGCATCGATATCGATGGCGAACTCACAAACGCGATGTCCTATGAAATCCAAGCCGAAATTGACCGTGAAGTTGTTATGCGTATGATCCAAGCCGCGTTTAACGCTGGTTTTGGAGCAGGTTACTCCTTCTGGAGCCCTGTAAGTGCTGATGCTCGTTGGACAGCAGAACGTAACTTGACATTCTACCAAAAGCTAATCATCGAAGCTGGCCGTATGGCTGCTCGTAACCGTAGAGGTGCCGCTAACTTTGTTATCGCTACTCCGCGTGTTTGCTCCATCCTAGAGATGCTTCCTGACTTCAAAGTATTTGAAGTTAATGGAACTGTCTCCACTGCTGGAGTTGGTATCGCTAAGGTTGGAACTGTTGGTTCACGCTTTACAGTCTATCGTGATACAAGAACAGAAGTCCAAAATTCTACTCTTTACTCTCCAAACTACTACACTGGACAAACATCCGGCGTTGAGTATGCTTTGATGGGTTATAAGGGTTCCGAATACTACGACACTGGAATCATCTATTGCCCTTACATTCCGATCATGGTTCAAAGAACCATCGGGCCAAATGACTTCGCGCCTCGCGTGGGTCTAATGACTCGTTACGGTATCGTAAACAATATCTTTGGTGCCAACTTGTATTACCACTTGATTATCGTCAAAGGTCTTGGTGTTGCCTTCACTCCCGGTGCTGTTTCAACTTACCTATAAGGTAACTTGGATCACTCCTAAGTGAACAACCGCTAATTGCCCGAAGGGGAGGACACCGAAGAGTCCTCCCCTTCAACTTTTTAATGATAAACACTAAATAACTATATGGCATCTAACCTATACACATTCAATACTTCTGTGCTATCTTCTGGAAAGTTTAGCAATCCTCCGCAAGTCAATCTATCGTTATCCGCATCAGGTGTTAATGTTATTTCATTATCTGGTCCAGTCATGGGAGTAGCATTTAATTCTCGCTCTCCACTCACCACACAACTCACAAACGTTACAGTGTTGGGGTCCGTGTTTAGAATAGATTGGGCTTATAATGGAGATACAATGCTTGCTATTATTCCTTCTACTGGAAACCTTGCGTTTAGATTCCTATCAGGAAGCTCCACCGTAACTGCTGCTTCTGCTGTGTCTGAATTCTCTGCTCCTGATCAGCAACGTAAGAGACAACTCGGATATTTCTAATAGCTAATCTATCATACCGTCCTAAATAAATGTAATGTTTATTCGTGGATCAGGAAGTGGCCAAGAAGCTGGCCGAGACGATACCTCTTTTTATAGAGGTATCGTTGTTAAGAATAATGACCCTCTAAGGTTAAATCGGGTAAAAATATATATTCCCGAAATTGTCAATCAGCCTTTAGATAGTTGGTTTGCTGATAATGATTCATTAGATATCAAATTTCCGGGAAAAAACAACCCAACTGATGCATGGGTTGATACTAAAATTTATGAAGAAATTGCATCACGTATTCCATGGGCAGAGCCCGCATTTCCAATATTCGGAGAATCTGGAGCAGCTAGATATTATAAAGATAAAGAAATTTGCACTATAACTGATGCAAATTACGAGCAGACATTTCAAATTAATGATACAACCGCAATATCATTATCTACTGGAACATTCTCTCCTGCATTTTTATATGAAAATGATACGACCGTATTGGGTGATGCGTTTCATCATCCTTTAAATAATTTTTCAGTAAAATGTAACCCATATAGCTTTAGTTATAAACCTACGAAACATGTAAACAAAAGCAAAGGTGTATTTGGTGTTCCAGAAGTAGGATCTAATGTATGGGTTTTCTTTTATGATGGCGATTCATCATATCCTATATATTTTGCAGTATCTCATGATTTGAGAGAACTTACACTTATAAATGATACAGACAATACAGGTCAACTAAGTCCATCATACCCTTCAACATTTGAAAACTAATGAGTAGTGTTTATAGAAATAAGCTTGTAATAAATCAAAGGGGAGCATCCATTGATATTAACAATACAACAGAGCAAGAATACATTAATCTGTCTCAGAGAAGTGGCAGCAATATTAGAATGGACAATGTCACTAATTCTGAATTAGCAACAAATAATAAGCAGACTGCCGTTGTAAATGACTCGTTTGAAACTGTAGGGAATGATAAATCTACATTTGTAGCTAAAGATAAAACTGAACGTGTTGGAGGAAATAGCTACATATTAAAAGGCTTTATCGACGAAACTGAATTACAAGCTGCCGAAGAATGGAAAGAAGCCTATAGAGATATAGCAAATAATAATGCTCAGTTTAAAATAAAACGTGGAGGTATTGGATATCCTAATGGAGACTCTACCGAGCTAAGTGGAGATCGCGTAGACAATCCAGTTGTGGGATCTTCTGTTTATTCTGTGCAAAATGAGTTCAATGGTTACACTGGAGTTCCAATCAGAAACGCATCAACCGACGAGGTTGTAACATATAGCAAAGTTCCCGATAGAGGACGAACAATAGCTGCACAAGAGAAACAAATAACTGTAGAAGATGTGACCAAAAGTGCTGGATCATCTGGATCTAATGCACCCGGAGTGTTAGAATTTGGCGCACAAAAATCCGCTGCCACGGAAGGTGGAACTTGGGACTCCAATGATATTGCCCTAGAAATTAATTTACAGATATTGGAACTTCAAGACATACTATCTGAAATTGAACAGCGCATGGGAAATGGTGGAGACGAAGTAGTATTCACCAAAAGAAACAGCATCGAAACAATTGGAGCAACATTTAATGATTATCCATCCGTCCGAATAGATGAAAAAGGTAGAAGTCAACCTTTGGAAATTCTTGTGTCTGATACAGGGGCATATAAAAATCACGACTATTTGCCACACGTAGAAGAGGTGGATAATGCCTCAAATTTTCCCGGTGGAGAAAAAACAATCATAGCCAACAATAGATATGGAGTAACTGCTGGATCTGGAGGCATCGGTATAAAGACAACAGGCGCAATGGAACTGGGCGCGGCTACAGCTAAAATAGGAGCAAAGAAAATTAATATCAATGCTTCTCACGGTGTTCAAATTGCATCCGAAGCTGGAGTAGAAATACAATCACAAAAATCCATCGCACTTAGAACAAATAGACAAGTATATGTCGAAGGGGGCTTAGGTGTTAAAGGTAATACAGTGTCACGCGGAGGAACATATACTGAAGGAGAAACATATTTACAGCATGTTACAGCGCCCTTAGAAGTTCAGCAAACAGAGGATACTACAGTATTCGGAAAATTTGCCGCACAATCTAATAGAACTTTAGTTATAGGCGAAGCCCAAGTTGGGGGAGTTTGGTATCCTGTATATGCATTGGCAGATGACAATCTGATGTATAGCTATCCACACAGTCACCACTTTAACAATCTTCCACTTAGACTTACAAAGTCAAATGAAGACGTTAGAAAGTTTGCACAATCGGAAAATATCAACAATCACGCAAACATTAATCAATCTTTGCCTCAAATTCACGAAAGGAAAACTGCCAAAGAAGCATAAAAAAGGGGAGCGGTTAAGCTCCCCTTTTGTTTATCGAATTTCGTCAACCAAGCCATAATCTATAGCTTCTTGAGGCGACAACCAAATGTCTTTGGACAGAAGTTCGTCCAACTTTTTCATTGGCATCTTTGTATGCTTTTTGTAAAAGTCTTTCAAGAGTCTCATCAATTTGTTGCAATTCTCCATTTCATCTTGAAGTTCTGCATACTTGCCATACATTCCTCCGCTCAATTGATGAATAAGAATGTGGGCATACGAACCCACAAATCTCTTTGCTCCAACACCTATGATCAATGTTCCAGCACTTGCCACAGATCCTTCTACATAAGTGTAAACTTTTGATTTTAGATTTCTAATAACATCTACAGTCGAAAATGCTGCAAAGATGCTGCCACCAAATGTGTTTACGTGTAAGTGAACGATTGGTGTATATTCATCTCCAAGAACATTTTTAGTATTCTGAAGTTTGATATCCACTTCATGTAGAACCCTGTTAAGATCTAATGCAGAATTTTCATCAATATCTCCATAGAAATATACATGATTTTCTACTACTCGAATGGGGCCTCCCCCAAACATAGAGTTAGATGGACTCTCGTTGTTGTTTGTTCCAAGATTCAAAAACATTGGAATACCATTAAATGGCAGTTCTTCTGATTCTTCACTTACATTGTTTCGATGTCTGCCTTGTTTCCACTTCATATGTTTCATTTAAATTTAGTTTAAGGGTTTCAAATATCAAGCTTCGCAGGTGGAACATGTCAGAATTGACCGAGCCAATTGTTGGGCTGGATTTGTAGATCGTTGATAATAAAGAGATTTGATTCCTCCTTCTTCTGCGGCGAGCATTAATGCATTTACATCTTTCACTGGAACATTTGGACCAATTTCCAGATTTATGCTTTGACCTTGATCAATGTCAGGTTGTCTTTGAATGGCCTGAATGATAATTTCCATTTGGGACGTTTCTCCAAAAGTTTTAAAGCACGCTTTTTCGTGATCAGTCAAGAAGTCTAAATGTAGAATACTTCCACCGTGTAAAAGGATATCTTTCCAAACTGCTGCGGTGTTCTTACCTTTTTCTTCCAAGATTTCTATCAATTTGGGATTTTTCCATGTGAATTTACCCTTAGCCAAATCTTTGACAAAGATATTACTATTCAGAGGTTCAATCGAAGGTGAGACTTGTCCTAAGATAAACGAACTAGACGTTGTAGGAGCAACTGCCATAGTGGTAGCGTGACGCATTCCATAACCTTTTAGAACTTTAGGTTCTCCGTATACCTTGGCCATTTCTCTCGAAGCCTTATATGTCCTTTCTTTGATAGTAGAAAAGATCTCCTTGTTCCAAATCTTAGCTTCCATCGATTCAAATGGAATCATTTTAGATTGTAAAAATGTATGCCATCCCAATACGCCGATCCCGATTGCGCGGTGTTCAATTGCAAATTTTCTAGCTGCCTCAAAATATGGAATCCCTTCAGTCTTTTCAATGAATTCTTCCATGACGGCATCAAGAATGTAAACAGCATCTTCAATACATTCTGTTTCAACGAGTTCGTCCCATTGATCTAGATTGATTGATAGTAAGTCACAAACAAATGATAGATCTGGGGCAGATGGTAGCATTATTTCTGTGCAAAGATTGGATGCATGAATATAGTAATCCTGATCCTTATACCATTGCGGTCTAGCATCATTCACATTATCTGTGAAGAAGATGTAAGGATATCCTGACTCAAAACGTTTTTTGATAACTTTTGCCCAACGTTTACCAGCTTCTTTGTCCTTGTCTCGAACTCTTTGTAGGAATTCTCTGGACACTGTAACACCAATATTCAAAGATTTGATTGGAGAATGTTCTTCTCCGATCTCTAGGAATTCTTCCAAGTCTCCATGTTCAATCGGAAGATATGGCGCAAATGAACCTCTACGAACATTGCCTTGTGAGACAACGTCCATCAAAGTGTCATAAATTTGCATGAAATGAACTGATCCTGTAGATTTTCCGCCATCTGTAATATCGGAACCTCTAGGACGAACTTCACCAAAATACGCAGATGTTCCACCACCGTATTTGGTCATCATTCCAACTTCAGCAGATTTGCCAAGAATAGATGCCATCGTGTCACTTACGTAACTACCAAAACAACTGATGGGCAATCCTCTAAGTCTGTTGAAGTTGGCCCAAATAGGAGAAGACAGAGATATTCTACCTCGTCTTAAATGGGTTTTTACACGTTCGCCCAATCCATCATTTTCTGGAAACCTAATTCCTACACACTCACCAATGTCTTCAATTCTTTGTTCTAGTGTTTCTCCCTCCAGAAGATATCCTCGTTCGAGGAATGTTCTGGCATCATCGTTTGCCCAATATAGGTCTTTTCTCATATTTTAAAATAAATCGTCTTCGTCAAATGACTTGTTGTTTTTGGTGTAAGATGTGTCCTTACCATGGAAGAAATCAGTCATATTATTTCCATACAATTGAACTTCGAACCATTCCGTTCCCTTTATAATTTCGGGATCAATCTCAAAAATCGGTTCGATTCCAATCAAGTCCAAGGACTCATTGATACGATTCTTCACAAATTCTTGAAGAGTTACAACATTGAGGACATCTCCACCTATGGAGAAATCCAAACCATTCAACATCCATTCAATAATCTTAGACTCCGCTTTAAATGCTTCGGCTGCCTCATGCTTGATCTTATCCACCAACTCTTGATCCCACAATTCAGGAAGTTCTTCCTTGATGGTGTTGACAATCTTAGCCCCCGCCAAAGCGTGGATAGCTTCTTCGTTCTTGGTGTATTTTACTTGCTGGTCAACGTTTGTGAGAACGTTTTTCTTCGAGTTAAAATAGTTTATCACATAGAACTGAGAAAACAAGGACACGTTTTCAACGAATAGAGAAAACAGTGTTACTGCATACAAGAACTGCTTCTTAGAATTGGAATAATACTTGTGTGTATGCTTCGTCAAATAGTTGACTCTTCCGTTGATGATATCGAGTTTTAGATTATCTTCGAACACATTATAGATGTTCATCGTCTCAAGCAACTCGATATACGCATCTCCATGTATGTCCTCCACTGCTGCGTTAGTAACGCCTAGAGACTTCATGGCGGGATTTGGTAGATTGTCTCCTAACTTTCTCCAGAACTCCTTCACACATATCTCTATCTGTCCAATAGCTGATAATACGCGAGTGATTGCTTCTCTCTCTTGATCTGTGAGAACCACCCGGAAATCTTGGATATCGGACGTAAATTTAAACTTTCTTACTGTCCAAGGATTATCTTGGAGCGCATGTTTGAAAGTATCTGCCCACGGATATCTGTTCGGTTTTAGTGAAATTTGCTCGTCAAAAATTGTCATTGGTTGCCCTGCCGTCATTGTTGTGTCCACTGTAATATCGTCCATAAAAATGTCAATGCGCTGCCGCGTTGGATTATTTACCCAACGGAAAACGCACAATTTTATCTTCCTAAAAAGTCTTTCTGCCGCTAAATATAGGTAATGTGGCTAAAAGAAATAGGTCTAATTTACGAAGATTATCAAGGATTGTCAGTTGACCAAACTCCTCATACTAAAGGACTTCAGGCACCTGAATTGGCAAAGCCTAACTTATCATTTCGTAATGTCAAGATAGGAACACAAGAACCTAATATGGCAGCAGCAAGTCAAGCTGGAAATGTTTTATTTGGAAATCCCACTGAACAAGAAGAAGTTGTAATGGATGGGCCTATTAGTAGAAAAAAATTATGTGATTTGATTAATTTATTGTCGAATACTTTAGATTCTTCTTCTCCCACGGATAGGGTTGCAATAATGACTCTTAGTAAACTTAAAGCTGAAATATTGAAACCATGAGAAGTTTTGAAGAATATATTACCGAAATGGCACTCACCGATATGCAAAAGATCGGTAAATGGAACGATAAGAAGAATCGCCATGGATACGATAAAGCTTCTATCGGCATTTTAAATTCTCCTAAAGGTTGGGAAAAGATACAGGCGACATTTAATCGAATCAATTTGGCGGATTTTAACTTATATTTCGTCAAGGATGTAAATGCGTGGAAACACAGAGAACAAGGAAAAGTTTCTAATGATGCCGTTCAGCAAAGAACTAAGTTTAATCCTGAATCCCAAGAAGCATATGACAAAGATGCGATTACTGTAGTATTCACAAACAATACAGCGTCGGAAAAGGTGCCCTTGACACCATGGACTATTGCACATAGAATAGGTCATACCTTCATACGATCATATAGAAAAAATGGCAGAGACGGTGAATATGAATTCTTACAAGGAAGAGTTCAAGACTATGCCAATAATATTTTAAAATATGCTTATGGTGTAGATGAAAGAGAATTAGGAGGATGGGGAATATTTAATTCTCCCATATATAGAAGCTTATTTGAATCTATTGGAACAATGAGAAGTGCCAGAATGAAAAAATTGAATAGACCATTTGAATTTATATATGAATGTTTTGCACAATATCTTTTGTCTAATGGAAATATAACATTCAATCCTGCTCCGTCTCATATTTTATCTAATAATAAAAAAGCGTGGGGACATCCTACAGGAAGATACTATCGTTTAAAAATTCCACAAGATCAAGCAGATGCAATGGTAGATCAACTTAATGATGCTTTGTCGAACATGTTTTATTATTGGATTGAGACCCACCGTGGAACTACGTCAATAATGTGACGCTTGACATCATTAAAAACTAGGCTATCCTATGGTCGATATGAATAAAGACTATACACACATCACACTCGTCCTAGATCGTTCAGGTAGTATGCAAGACTGTTGGAGCGAC
>JACCDR010556431.1_pt1 | contig 11879 bp, 14 predicted proteins | sample 7446431 | NCBI WGS metagenome assembly JACCDR01 (sample SAMN15323443, study PRJNA562643) | freshwater metagenome | isolation source: river surface water | place: USA:Blue River Watershed | collected 2017-08-17
CTGATGCACCATTCAGCCACCGGTCTCTAGCCGCTTCATCAACGGCTACAGGCACTGCGCCAACGGTGACTAGCCTGAAGCAGTCGCGGTGCACCGGTACCTTGCTCTCGAAGTACAGGGCAGCAAGGAACCCAGTCGGCACAGCGTGGTAGAAGCGCCCTGTGGCAACTTTCCGCACCTTTCCGCCAGCGTCCAGTTCGACGCCGGGCGGCCCGCTCCATGTGATAAATCCGCTCACAGGAACAAGACATCGGTGCTGCTGCAGCGCGTACCAATAGGTTTGGTTTGTTGGACTCAGGGAGCTTCGCTCTATAAGCGAATTGTGCTCGGCCCACACCATGCAGCGCTCTACCTCGGGCTTGTTCTGCCAGACGATGACGGGATGTCGATAGCCAGGCCGATTGTTCCGCAGCGGATCGCGAGGAACCGGGTATGGCATCGACGCTGCATCTTCGGGTAGCAACACAAGTCTCATGCTTCGAGAGGCTCGTCCTAGCTGCGCTTTTCGTCAAGTTTTCGCGCAGGTGAGACATTCGGCCCTCTCGTGCCTCCTATCCTGCGCCAACACCAACACAGGGGACCAACCATGCGACTGATCTGCTCGGCTGCGCTGCTTGCGCTTTTTTCTCACACTGCCCATAGCGAACTGGTCACCACTGTGGACCGCTTCGATGGGACTATAAGCGTCACTACAAAGCCCGTCGCTCAAGCTGAGGGCAGGCCAGGAATATCACTATTAATGCACAAAACCGGGTCAGAACCACCGGAAAGCTTAATCACAATAGTTAGCAAGAGCGATAGCTGGGAGTACCTTGAGTGCCATTTCGTAAAATGGTTGGTTGACGACAGGCCACTTGATCTAGGTGATTTTGAGCACAATGGCTCCATCGGAAGCGGCTACGTGCTTGAGTTTGTCACTGGGCGGTTAAAGCCGACGGGACTTGAAGCAATGACAAAAGCTCAGAAAATTGAATACAAGATATGCAATGACGTTTTCAAACTTACTGAAAGCGAGATGGCTGATGTTCGCGGGTTGAAAAAAACTTTTGATGAAGCCATAGCCAAAGCCAAGTGAACCATCGTTTGAAAGAGCGCCCCGGCACAGCTTGATTGCGCCTGACTCTCGGTCGGCCGTGGCCTGACTCTCGGTCGGCTGTAGGTGCTGCCGGGGCCTGCACAGAGTGATCGCAGGCGCCGCGATTGGATATCGCCAATCGCTCGCAGGCGTGTAGGAATTTTCCCATCGCGCACAAAGAGAAGCCCGCATGTGCGGGCTTCGGGCCGGCGATGCTATCGACGGCGTTAGAGCTGCTGCACATCCACACCCTGCGCCTCATACCGCTTCTGCAGCACGTACCAAGGCGTGGTGATCTGTCGCTCGGTGAGCAGTCCGGCCTGCAGGGCCGAGCGCTTGCGCTGGCCACCGAGCACCGCGGCTTGCACGGCTGCGGGCTGGCCCTTGAGCCATTCGATGCGCGTCTGCTGGCCTGCGCGGTCTTCGTCCGTGATCTCATCGGCGAACACCACTTCCAGGTAGCTGATGGTCTCCGGGTGCGCCGGCCATGGGTGGCGGTCGACCGGGTAAACGCCCGGGCCGAGTCCGTAGCGGTTCACGGCGGCGTGCATGTCGCAGATATCTCGCACGCGATGGTTGGGCGATAGGCGGAAGCGCACGCCGGCCACGCCCTCGGTTTGCCCCAGGCTGCGCACGTAGGCCTCACCGTGGGCGCGGTTGATCTCGGTGCGGAATACGCGCAGGGCGTTGCGGTAGCCCTCGGCATCGCTGCCGGTGAGCAGGCTGTTCACGCCGCGCGTCATGCGCACGGGGCTGGCCATCTGCTGCTGGGTGAGCAGTTCGCCGGGCACGCCTTGCCCGCGGTTGATGTACTCCAGCGCGGCCTGGCTGGCGCCGTGGCCTTGGATCACCGCGCGTTCGATCAGCTCGCCGATCTGCTGGCGCTGCTCGATCCCCACGCGCCAGATGCGATCACTGAGCTGCAGCCCATCGGCAAAGCGGAACTGCTGCACATGGCGCACGGCATCGGCGGCGGCCTCCAGCAGTGCCTGTGATTGTGTCCAGCCAACCAGTGCAGCGGTGCCGTATTCGGCTGCGGTGGCCAGCGCGCTATTGATCTGGGCGGCTGTGCGATCGGTGAGCGCTTCCAGCCGCGCCTCGATCTGCGTGCGCAACCGGCGCAGCTCAGCCAGCCGCACGGTGCTGGCACTGCCGGCGGCATCGGCGATCAGATCGCCCAGCTCGCGCACGGTGCGCGCATAGCTGGCGCGCAGGGTTTCGAGCTGCTGCGCGGTGAACTCGCGCAGCGAGCGCCGCGCCTCGATGCTGGCGCGGCGGATGGCAGCGGCACGGGTGCGTGGGGTGGTCATTGGCCGCTGATCGCGCCTTTGCCGGTCATGGCGTCGAACGCACGCTCAAGGTCTGTGCTCGGGCTGAAGACACTGACAACGCCATCGCGCCGGCTTTCAAGTCGGAGCCAGGTGCCAGGCTCGCAAAGGCTGAGCATCCGAAACAAGTGTCCGCTGTATCGCACTCCGTTCACGATGAGCAGATCGGCTTCCAAATCGTGCTCTATCACCAACGGATCGTCGAGCTCATCCATTGCTGATATCCGTCGCGCTCTCACCCTTACGCGCGTTGCCCGGCGTCACGCTCACCTTCGGCCCCGACGCTGGCTTTGCGGGATCCGGATCGTCTGGATCGTCCAGCTCCGGCCCGGCCAGCCCCAGCTCCGGATAGGGCGAGCCTTCGGCCTGCTGCGCCTTGAGCGCGGCGAGCTCGGCCGATGGATTGAGCCCGGCCGCGCCCCACACGCTTTCATGTGACACGCCCAGCGCCTGGTACTTGAGCGCCAGATCGGCCCGCTGGTTGGGCGTGTCGGTGCGGCGTTCGGCGAAGCACACCTCGAAGTCCATGTTGTCCGGGTTCATGCCCTGCAGCAGCAGGTGAATGCGGAAGCCCTGGCCGTAGAGGGCGGACGTGTTGTCCTGCAGCGAGTCCAGTTCGTCGAAGTAGTCGCGCTTGAGGTCTTCCAGCACATCGCGTGCGAGTTCGCCCGGGTAGCCGAACAAACCCTTCGGTGCGGGGCCGCCGGCATAGAACGCATCAAGCAGCAGGCCCACATCGGCGATCTGGTCCAGATTGGCATCACCCTGGATCGCGGTCACGCTGCCCTTCTTGTTCATGAAGTAATCGCGGTACACGCCGTGCGCCTGGTCCTGCTCGACGCTCTTGCGGTATTCCTCCAGCGCTGGCGTGTCGACGCCCTCCAGCACGTGCGACATGCGCAGCGGCGAGCGCATGCGGCGGCGGATCACCAGATCTTCCTCGGTCATGCGCAGCTGCTGCCACACGGTGCGGGTGGCATCCAGATACGGCCGGCCCAGGCTGCCCCAATCGTCGTAGTTGTCCGGCGTGAGGCGGCCCATGGTGAGCTGGAACACGGCGAAGTCCACCAGCGGCCGGCCGGTGACCAGATCGTGCTGGCGGTAGGCCTTTGCGGGATCTTCGAACCGACCGTTGCAGGCGGTGATCGGCACGATGGTCTCGCTGGGCATGCGCACGCAGCTGATCATGTTGCCGGCTTCGTCGTAGACCCACTGCAGCGGCAGGTTCCCTTCCATGAAGAAGCCACGCAGGTCGCTTTCCAGCTTTTCGCGCCTGTCCAGATGCATGCGGCGGTGCCAGCGGTCCCACTCGCGGTGCAGGCGCTTCAGATCGGCGGCGGCCTTGAGCTTGAGCCCGCCTTTGGCTGCCGCCCGGGCAGTGCGTAGGTGAATCTTCTTCACCCGGCCATCCAGCCGGTCCATGTTGCGGATATCGAGGATGGCGCCGCGCAGCGTGGCGTCGACCCAGAACCGGCGATAGATCGCCTGCCATTCGCTCTCTGGCGTGGAGCGCTTGCCGATTTCAGACGTGCCATAGCCTGATGTCGGCGCAGCCGCTACTGCGGGCGGCGTCTTGCCGCCGAAGATGCCGCGCACGCGATCCAGCCATCCCATCATCGCCGCTCCGTCTGCAATAGTTTCCGAGCGTCCTGCACGGTGCTCAAAATCACCGTGGCCGGTGGTGGCGCGCTGCGCACAGCCAATCCCCAGACGCTGGCCAGCGCGGCATCAAACAGGTCATCCCCGATCTTGCCGTTCACGGTTTCGTAGCTGTCGTAGGCCGCCTGGGTCGGCTTCTTGCGGATGTTGCACACCTGGCGCTGCAGCAGCCGCATGGCGGCTTGGTCGGGGTCGCGCAGGCTCGCGTCATCGTCGCTGAGCAGGGGCATCACGGCGTGGCCGTGGTGAAACACCACGCGCAGGGCGCTGGCCATCTGGTGTTTGGTCATGCCCTCGAAGCGAATGGGCTTGAACGCCCACTGGTTCCAGGTGTGCTGCGTACTTTCGCCCTCGCCGATGGTGCGGCGGTCAATATCGGTGAGCCCTTCGGCGAACAGCTCTTCATTGAGCTGCGCCAGCATGCCGATGCCGTAGGCGTCGCCATAGGCTTCATCGGGTCCGAAGTACCGCCAGAACGCCTTCAGATCATTCTTGACCGCGACATCATCTGCGCCGGCGGGCCACTGCTTGGCAAACACGAAGCGCACGAAGTTGCCCAGCTGCTCAGTGACGACCAGCGCGTGCTTGGAGCTGCCCTCAGCGCTGCCGTGGCCGCCCGCGTCATAGCCAAAGCTGACCACGCCGCGCTTGGTGAACTTGCCGAGCGGTACGGGTGACTCCAGCCCCAGCCCGGCAGCCAGCCCGCGCTGCATGGCCTCGCGCACCTTGCTTTCCCAGATGAAGTTGCGCGCGCTGATGTTCATGCACAGCAGCTGGCGGATGTATTCGTCCGGGGAAAGCTGCACCTGCATTTCCGTGAGGAAAGAGGCGTTCAGGATGCCCATGCGCACGCCCAGGTGGCAGTTGATCGTGGGCAGCACGGCATAGCGGCCACCGGTGACCATCTCGGCCAGCGTATCGGCGCCCTTGTACACGCCGGTGATGCGGATCTGCGGATCGTTCTTGGCGGTCTCGCTGGCGCCCAGGCGCCGGGTGGAACCGAGCATCAGCAGGAACCGGCCATAGAGCCGGTCCCGCGGCATATCGTCCACTTCCTCAAGGCTGGCGGCGGTCATGTCGCCGCCGTCCACCTGCGCCATGATGCCGTACGCCCTGGCGATGGACCGGTTGGCGAACTGGTAGTAGCTATCGGCCAGCGTGGCGCGACCGGCGCGCATGCCCACCCACGCGGTAAGCAGCGGACTGCGCCGGATGGCATCGAGGTGATAGCCCAGATTCACCAGAGACTGCGCCTCGCGCGGCGCGACGATGCCCACCTCCTGATCGGCATTGCAGGCGTTGTGTTCGAGCAGGTAGAGCTCTTTGACGGCGGTTTTGCCGGTGCGGCGGGAGCTGAAGTCCACGGTGTAGTTGGACTTGTCCATCTCCAGCATCTTGAGCACCTGCATGGGGTCCAGCGTCACGCCGTGCACGTGCTTGTGCCACAACGCGTGATCGCCGCGGTAGCGCTGGATCTCGCGCTCCGCGACGATCTGCATCGTGATCCGCTGCGCGCGGCTGATGCGGGCTTCAGCCATCGGGTGGGGCCGTCAGCTGGATGAAGCTGTTCGGAGCAAAAACCGAGTTAGGCACCGTGCCATAGCAGTTGCCGCACTGCGGACAGATCACCCAGATTGAAAGCTCGCGCGATCCCGATGGGTGGTCACGCCAGTCCGCATGCATCGTCACGCAGCGCAGATCGAACTTGCAGCCCGGGCAGATCATGGCCGCATGCTCCGCGGGGTGAGCGCCAGATATCCCATGGCGACATAGCCGGCAGGCAAGCCAATGCCGCGCACCGCATTATTGATGGCGGACGCCATGCGCCGCGGAATTGGAAGCCGCGAATGCGGACGGTTCTCGGCTACAGCGACACGGGTCGCGGCAGCTTGCACGTGTGAATGGTCGACGGTCAATTTCACAAAATCCATACAGCACCCCTATCTGATTAGTAGCGCGTTTGTGAGAACTCTCACGCTTCGCTAGTTCCCTGATCGATGCTCTGTTGCTTGTGCTCGATCAGCACCGGGTCTGCCGCTGTATCCGCCCGCGCCTGGCGAATCATTGCAAGCAAGCCCTCTTGTGCCTCAGCCGTTCGACGCGCATAGGCCAGCGCGTCCTCCTGCCGCATGGACTGGTGCGCCAATTGACCCTGCAGTGCGTCTTCTTCCTCGACGACTTTGGGCGTCATGCGCAAATCGGCCAGCGATAGCCCGTTACGGCTCAGGAATTCCGTAAGCACGCGCAGCAGTGGATGCGCGTTGTATTCCATGACGGTTTTAAGCTCATCGGTGTCCGGGTCCAAGAACTGCACCACCTTGGTCCCGTCTTTTGTTTCGGCTGTTTTGGGGACCATCAGCCGCACGCCGTCCTGCGCAATCGTCAGCAGGATGTCATCCACGATGGCCGTAATGCCGCCCTGCATGTCGGCCCGCAGCTCGGTGAGCAGCGCCGGGTCTTTCGTGGTGAATGCGATGTGATGCTTGAGCAGCAGGTCAGTGCGCTTCAGGCAGGCCACCTGCTCATGGCATATCGAAAGCAGGTACTCGCAGCCATCGCACTGCGGATATTTACCCGGTTTGGCCGGGAAATACTTGGCGGTGCGCGCGTACATGCCGTGCGTCATCCGATTGAATCGCGTGCGCAGCGCCTCGGACGGTGTGGGATGCCCCTCCAAATTGCGCGCGACTGCAGCACGACCCTCGGGCGTCTTCGGCCCCGTCGCCCGCGCCCACATTTTCAGCATGCGGCGCTGCTGTGGGTCCTGCTGCTGGTCAAAAGCCCCACACCTCGGGCACTCCGCCCGATAGATCCACGGATGCCAGTCATGCTCCGGAAAATCGATGATTTCCGAAGGCTCAGCCTCCCATACGTGGCTGCAGCCATCGCACCGAAACCGCACAGAGGCCATTTGCGAGCGGACGCGTCCCATGCGTCAACTTTGGCCGCTCCAAGCGCAAAACAGCCGCGGCTTATGCGGCCCGATCAATGACAATGGTTCGCAGCAAGAGGTGCGAGGGGAGCCAATTCGTTCTGCTATGAACCGCGCTGCTGACAAGCAGTCTCGACGGGTCATAGGTCAGTGAGATCTCTCGCTTTGATGCCACCACCTTCTGCACGAAGGTGGTGAGCCATTGCCGGGTTCGCTTGTAGTTCGCCGGGTCGTTGATCGCGTCGGCCAGTGTTTGGGCCAGTGCGGCGGCTCCGCGCGCGTCCACCACCAGCTTCGGCGGTTGCTCGCGCTCGATATCTGCCTGCTGGCGTTCCAGTCGCTCGATCCGCGTCTTGTTTTCGCGAAGGCGGGCGCTCAGGTCCCCCAGGTTCGGCGCGTCGCGGCCGTGTAGCTCAAGCAGATCGTAGAGGCGGCTTTGGCGCTGGCGGACTTCCGCAAGCTCCCGCCGCACCAGTTGCAGGCTGCTGGTTCGATTGCTCTGCCATGTCCGCAGGTTGGCGGTGAGCTCGCGCAGCAGATCGGCAAGCGCCTCGGGCCTGAACACCTGCTCGCAGATGGCTGCAGCCACAGCGGAGTCGATCTGGTCAGCGCGCAGGCGCTCCGTGCTGCATTCCTTCCGTTTGATCCACGCGCTGCAGTTGTAATACCAGTACGTGCGGGCGCGACCGCTGGCGCTTTCGATGTGCATGGCAGCGCCGCAGCGTGGGCAGCAGATCAGTCCGGTGAGCAGGTGCGTGCTGGTGGCCTTGGAATGGTCTGGCTCCGGTGCTGCTCGGCCGATCAGCTGCTGCACGCGGTCAAACGTGCTGCGCTCGATGATCGGCGGATAGACGCCATCCAGCACGACCTCGCGCCCGAGTACTCGGGCACCGCCGCTGCGTTTGCGCTTGCCGAATACCAGCGTGCCAGTGAGTGTGCGATTACTCAGTAGCGTGCGAATGGTGCTCTTGGTCCATGGCGTGCCTGCGCGGCAGTGCAGGCCGTCCAGCGCCAGCTTGGTGGCGATCACCTGGCAGCCATCGCCGGCCAAGCGCAGTTCAAATGCGCGCCGCACCACCGCGGCTTCGGCTTCGTCCACTTCCAGGCGCTTGCGCTTCACCACCGGGACCGCTACCACACGATAGCCATAGGGCGGCTTGCCGGTGACCCAAAACCCGGCCTGCGCGGCGGCCATCATCGCCCGGGTGGTGTCCTGGCTGTTCTGGCGGCTTTGGGCCTCATCGATCACTTCAAAGATGCCGTCGATCATCGCGCCGGCATGGTCCTGCAAGTTGATGTCCGTGTTGCAGTAGACCAGCTGCACGCCCATGCGCTCGAGTTCGCGCTTGGCAAGCCCTGCGCGGATCCGGTCGCGCCCGAATCGGCTGCTGGACCAGCAGATGAAGTACTCCGGGCGATCAAACGCCGCTTGTCCCAGTGCGGCCTCGAACTGCTCGCGCACGCTGCCGATGAATGCGCTCACGCCGGCATCGGTCCATTCGGCGATCACGTCAGCGTCCAGCTGCGCGGCCTTTGCGCGGCACCGGCTGAGCTGGTCCTCAAGCGAGGCGCCCTCACGGGCCTGATCTTCGGTGCTCACCCGGGCGTAGATGTAGGCGCGCTTATTCATGTTTGAAGACCTTCCCTCGGAACAATGACCTGTAGCGCCAGTGGGTGTAGTGGAAGAGTTCCCAGCCACGTTCTCCACGCCGAAGGATCGCCATCCAAACCGATCCGGGCTCATCAATCCAATCAGTGCCAAACAGCTGCTTCAGTAGTTCAGGCATGTCCGATCACCTGGTAGATCCTCATCTTCGTGAGCGTTTCACCAAGGGATCGCCGTACCCATTCGCGGATTTCCCGGGCGCTGTGGCCGCGGGCATGCAGGGATCGGATCTGCGCATCACGGCCAATTCGATACAGCGTGAGCGCGGCAGGCGCGCAAATGCGCGGCTCCACCGCTGTTCTGGCGTCTGATGTGATCGCAATGCCTACCGCGACAAACCAGCGGTCGGTGCCGATGACCTCGGCCATTTGTCGCCAGATCCGAAGCACTCCGGCATCCCTTAAATCCGTGAGCCGAGGGTCTGTGCGGGGCGCGGAAGCGCCCCAAAACGCGTACTGGTAGGGCGCCGCTGCTGTGCGCAGGTAGCGCACCAGCGTCGGCAGGTTGACCCGGTGTTCATCCAGAGCCTTGGGCGACTCTGTGATGAAAAGCCCAGCCAACGCCAGGTAAGCGTCCACGCCGATCAGGTGCGCAATGCGCAGCCACCCGGGCGATATGCCCGCCGATTCCAGATCGGCAAACCGCGGGTCGGGCGCGCCAGCGCCAATTTCGGGGCGCAGCCCCAAAGCTGTAGCGCTGCAGGAATCTGGGTACCCACCCCCCCCTGCCGCCAGCCTCGACCCGGCCTGCCGACCCCCCACCCTCGGGCCTCGCGTGCTGTCCGATGTGTGCATTCTGCGTTCTGAGCTGCGCATTTGACGCTCCCGTGCTGGTCGCGAACCCACTCAATACGTGGTCTGGCCGCTGCTGAGCTGCGCTATTCATTACGAACACGCATCTAACGAGCGGCCCAATGGCGTGAAATGATATGTCACGAACCCCGCAAAGATAGCCCTAACCAAAGCCCATTTTCTGGACCCCGCGCACCCCACCACTACCGCAGGGGGTTGGGCCGCCCTCTATCTCTGTCACGCCGTTATTGGGACGGGCGCGCCCCTATCGTGGGCTCTGGATTAGCGCTTGCCGGCGTTTGGGGCAGATGCGGCCTGGAGTGCTCGCAGATCCGACACCAGGGAGTTCTGCAGCTTCGAAATTGGGGACGCTCGGTCGACGGTCGCCATCAGCTTGCGCGTGGCCAAGTGGGTGTAGATCTGGGTGGTGGCCGGCGAGGCGTGGCCCAGTAGCGCCTGGCGCTGCAGCACGTCCACGTCGGACTCGGCCAGCTCGGTGCCGAAAAGGTGGCGGTAGGCGTGGGGCTTGCGCAGTCCAGCGGGCACGCCGACCTGTTCGCCGTACTTTTCGAGCGCTTTCTGGAATGTCCGCACCGACATGCGGCGCTTCTCGCCGTAGTACTCGTGCGGTGGGCAGCGTCGGCCGGTGGTCATCCACAGCACGCGATCTCCGGCTTTCAGGTCGCGCATGGTGGTGCGGTACACCTCGTGTCCCATGTACACCCGCATCAGCACCGCCACCTCGCGTGAGGTGGGCACCACGCGCTCGGACTTGCCCTTTTCGGCCACGCGGATAGCCAGGCGTTCCCGGCTGCCCTCCTCAAACCAGATCAGAGAGCGCTCGGTCATTGATATCAGCCCGCTGACGCGCAGGCCGGTGCTCATCAGCACGGCGATCATGGTCGTGTCGCGCAGGCCCTGGAATGACTTGAGCCCCGGAGCCATCAGCACCTTCTCGGCCAGGCTCATGCTGATGGGACGGGGGAGGGCGCGGCCAACGTGTGGATACGCCACCTCAGCGGCGGGGTTGCTTGGCAGCAGGCCGCGACCGAAGGCCCAACGGAAGAAGCTGCGCAGGCTGGCCAGCTCGCCCAGGCGCGACTGTGGCTTGAGTCCACGGGCGTGGGCATGCAGCCCGATATAGGTCTCCACGTCCTGCTGTTTCACGGCGCAGGGATCGGACGTGCTGGGTTTTGCGTCGGCCGGATCCTCGCCCCGGACCCAGCGGCCGAAGCGCTGCAGATAGGCCAAGTACTTCCCCAGAGTGGCGGGGGACTTGCCGCGTGTGTGCCCGAACCACTTGGACCACTCGCTGAGAAGGGTTTCGAAGCGCTGCATGGTCGGTTCCTCAGGATTTTTCAGGGGGAGGGGTAGCGTGCCGAAGTGAGGGATGAGGGGCACCCCTCCAACCTTAGCTATCTCATTGATTCAGCTCACAAATGCACCGGCCTCCCGTCCCTCAAAAACCTGAGGGACGCGGATTTTCCTGAGGTGAAGACGGTTTTCACATTAGTGAAACCTGAGGGAACGGTTTCCCGTTACTTCTTCTTCTTTTTCAACAACTTAGAAGTGAATATAGAAAAGTGAACAGAGGGTAAACCGAGGGAAAATGAGGGAAACTTGAGGGAACCAGAGGCAAACCTGAGGGGAAAACGGGGTGGACGTGAGGTTAGAAACTGCTCCACGATCAATGACTTAGCTCATTTCCCCTCGCCATCCCTCACTTGTGGCGCTGCCCCTATGCTTCCCTTTTCGGGAATGCGCCCCCCGACCTTCGATTTCGACCCCTTTGGGCCTGCTCGGCGGCTTCTGGCTGCTGGTCACTGTGCGATCGCCAGGCACAAAAAAGGGCGGCCGTGGCCACCCTCTTGCTTCACACCCGGCTGGTGCTCAGTGCACGCGCTGCTTCAGTTCGTGCACCAGATCGAGCAGGGCGCCCGCCCAGAACGCCCGAGCTGCGCCGCGCTCAATCTAAAACCGCATCTTGCCGCGCCCGCATGCTCACGTACGTGCCATCTGCATCCCACGCATGCACCCAAGCCCACAAAAAACGCCCACGGAGTGACCCGTGGGCGGCGTTGCGGACATTTCCCGCTCAAGGGCGGCTGTGGCGCGCGGCGGTCTACTTGAAAGGGGGTGAGGGGGAATCGCTGGGGATCAAGCCGAACAGCGAGCGGCAGGCTTCGAGCACTTAGCGGCCTCCGATGTGCGTACGCGTCAGCTCAAGCATCGCCAGAGCTGCGTCTCTGCCTGCGTACTTAACGACAGCTTGCGCCGTGGTACTTAGAAGCTTGGTAAGCAAGCAACACAAGTCCTCCAGATCTTTAGGACGCATTTCTGCGCAATAGGACTCGATAGCAATCGTTGCCTCGCGCTCAGCGCGAGTTGATCTTTTTTCAACATCTTGATCGGCATTCCCAGAGCTCAC
>JACCDR010021373.1_pt1 | contig 11878 bp, 10 predicted proteins | sample 7446431 | NCBI WGS metagenome assembly JACCDR01 (sample SAMN15323443, study PRJNA562643) | freshwater metagenome | isolation source: river surface water | place: USA:Blue River Watershed | collected 2017-08-17
TACTGACGAAGCGCGTGAAGGCTTTGCTGCCTTCTTGGGCAAACGCCCCGCCCAATGGATTCCTCAATAACTATTTCTCGATGAGCACACACAATTTGAACCAAGCGCCCGTGCTGGTGGTGGGCGCAGGCATCATGGGCATGGGCATTGCCCAAGTGGCCGCGCAGGCGGGTCATGCTGTGTCGGTGTACGACACGCGTGCCGAAGCTGTTATCGAAGCCAAACAAAAACTCGCGGACAACTTGGCTGCCCTTGTGGCCAAAGGCAAGATGACGGCTGAAAGCGTGCAAGCGTTGCTCGCACGAATTACCCCCGTGGCGCAGTTGAGCGATGCGGCCTATGTAAGTTTGGTGGTCGAAGCCATTGTGGAAAACCTCGCTGTCAAACGCAGCTTGTTCCAAGAACTCGAAGGCTTGGTGAGCGAGCAGTGCGTGTTGGCGACCAATACGTCTTCTATTTCTGTCACTGCCATTGCCAACGGCTTGAAGCACCCCCAGCGCATGGTGGGTATGCACTTTTTCAACCCCGTGCCACTGATGAAGTTGGTCGAGGTGGTGTCGGGTTTGCAAACCGATGCCAACGTGGCTCAAGCCATTTTTGATTTGGCAGGTGTATGGGGCAAAACGGCGGTGTATGCGCGCTCGACACCAGGCTTCATCGTCAACCGCATTGCACGTCCGTTTTACGCCGAGAGCTTGGCACTCTTGCAAGAGCAAGCGGCAAGGCCTGAGCAGTTGGATGCGCTGTTGCGTGGTGTGGGCTTTCGCATGGGTCCCTGTGAGCTGATGGACTTGATTGGTCACGACACCAATTTCTCAGTCACGCAGTCCGTGTTTGAAGCCAACTTCTTTGACCGCCGATTCACACCCAGCTTGGTGCAACGTGAGTTGGTGGACGGTGGTTTATTTGGCCGCAAAACAGGCCGAGGTTTTTACAGTTATCCCGAAGGTGCACCGGCATTGCCAGCCACGCACGTGGCGGCTTTACCAGCGAACACCCAATGGGTGGTGCATGGCAGTGGTGCTGTGGCTGATGCATTGGCGTCTGCCGCGATGCAACACGCACAAGGCAAGGCGGCCTCACGCGCCACCAGCAGTGCATGGGTGGGCATTGAAGTCGCGGGTTTGCAACTTCACCAAACCGATGGCCGCCCTGCATGGCAAGTGGCGCAAGCGCTGGGCCTGAAAAACGTGGTCGTGTTTGACGAGCTGCCCACCGTGGCCGGTGGTGCCTTGGCGTTTGCCACAGCGGGTGCTGACGATGTGGCGCAAACCGCCGCGGCGGTGTTGCAAGCCTTAGGTTTTGCACCCATTCAAGTGGCCGATTCACCGGGCTTGGTGGTGGCCCGTACCTTGGCCATGTTGGTCAACGAAGCGGCGGATGCGGTGCTGCACGGTGTGTGCACCACCGACGGTGCCAACGCTGCCATGAAGCTGGGCGTGAACTACCCCGCAGGCCCGTTCGATTGGTTGGCACGCATGGGCCGCACCCACGTGGTGTCGGTGTTGCATGCCTTAGATGCTTGCTACCGTGGTGAACGTTACCGCGTGAGCCCTTGGTTGCAGCGTGGAGAATCCGCTTGAAGTTTGCTGAATTTCACACCGGCCAAGTGCTGCATGCCGGCCCCTATGCGGTGAGCGAAGCCGAGGTGCTCGACTTTGCCAAGCAGTGGGACCCCCAGTGGTTTCACACCGACCCCGAGGCTGCTGCACGCGGCCCGTTTAACGGCTTGATTGCCAGCGGTTGGCACACCTGCGGCATTGCCATGCGTTTGGCAGCCGACGCGTTTTTGGCGGGTTCCGAATCGTATGCCTCACCCGGCTTGGCCCACGTCAAGTGGCCGCACCCTGTACGCCCCGGCGATGTGTTGCGCTTGCGTTTGACGGTGTTGGACAGCCGCATTTCAAAAAGTAACCCTAGCCTCGGCATCTTGCGCTGGCGCTGGCAGCTGCACAACGCAGCGGGCACCGAAGTGCTCGACCTCGAAGCCACCAGCTTGTTCAAGCTGTTCTAAATTTCGTTTCACTTGAATTGATTCACGCCATGACAGACGCCTACATTTGCGACGCCATCCGTACCCCTATTGGCCGTTACGGCGGCGCACTCAGCAGTGTGCGTGCCGACGACTTGGCCGCGTTGCCCATCAAAGCGTTGATGGAACGCAACCCCAGCGTCGACTGGTCGCAAGTGGCCGATGTGCTCTATGGCTGCGCCAACCAAGCGGGCGAAGACAACCGCAATGTGGCGCGCATGGCCGCGCTGTTGGCAGGTTTGCCCATGGAAGTGCCGGGCGGCACCATCAACCGTTTGTGCGGTTCTGGGTTGGATGCTGTGGGTACTGCTGCGCGTGCCATCAAAGCGGGTGAAGCGTCGCTGATGATTGCGGGCGGTGTGGAGAGCATGAGCCGCGCCCCGTTTGTCATGCCCAAAGCCGAGAGTGCTTTTAGCCGCAACAACGCGGTGTACGACACCACCATTGGCTGGCGCTTTGTGAACAAACTCATGAAAGCCCAATACGGTGTTGACAGCATGCCCGAGACCGCTGAGAACGTGGCGGCCGATTACAAGATTGAACGCGAAGCGCAAGATCAAATGGCTTTGCGCAGCCAACGCAACGCGATGGCTGCCATTCAAGCGGGTCACTTTGCCCGCGAAATTTGCCCCGTCACCATCCCTCAGAAAAAAGGCGATGCGGTGGTGGTGAGCCAAGACGAACACCCACGTGACACGAGCTTAGAGTCGCTCGCCAAACTCAAAGGCGTGGTGCGCCCTGAAGGCAGCGTGACCGCAGGCAATGCCAGCGGTGTGAACGATGGCGCTTGCGCCTTGTTGCTGGCCAACGAGGCGAGCGTTAAGCAATACGGCCTCACGCCTAAAGCGCGCGTGGTGGGTATGGCGACTGCGGGTGTGGCCCCGCGCGTGATGGGCATTGGCCCAGCACCCGCCACCGAAAAAGTGTTGACCCAAACCGGTTTGACGCTGGCACAAGTGGATGTGATTGAACTCAACGAAGCCTTTGCCGCACAAGGCTTGGCGGTGTTGCGCATGTTGGGTTTGAAAGACGACGATGCCCGCGTGAACGCCTGGGGTGGCGCGATTGCCTTGGGTCACCCACTGGGTGCTTCGGGCGCACGTTTGGTCACCACCGCACTCAACCGCTTGCACACCACAGGCGGGCGCTATGCCTTGTGCACCATGTGCATTGGCGTGGGGCAGGGCATTGCGCTCATCATTGAACGCGTCTGACGGCAAGGCGGGATAATGCCCGCATGACTTTGCTTTTGATTGTGGTCGGCACCTTGGTTGCTGGCATGGGCAGTGTGTGGTTGGCCGCGTTGTTGGCCTATGCACTGCTGTCACGTTTCACCCAACATTTATTGAGCTTGGCCGCTGGTGCGTTGCTGGCGACGGCTTTCACACGCTTGCTACCCGAAGCGTTTGAACACGCCGCCGAGGCCAACTTATCGGCGCAATTGTTGTTTGCAGTGTTGCTGGTGGGCTTGGTGTTTTTCTTTTTGCTCGACAAAGCAGAGTTGTGGCACCACGGCCACGAACACGGGCATGTGCAAGACGATGCGCACACTCATGAACAGGCCCATGAACACGATCACGCGCATGACCATGCACATGCGCATCATGAGCATCATCACCATGGACATTCACATCATCACCACGGCGCACATGGTGGCGGTGGTTGGGCTGTGTTGCTGGGCGACAGCGTGCATGCATTCGGCGATGGCATTTTGATTGCGGCTGCTTTTGTGGCCGACTGGCGTTTAGGCGTTGCGACGGCGTTGGCGGTGATGACGCACGAAGTGCCGCATCACATTGGTGATTTGGTGGTGTTGCGCCAAACTTTGAGCCAACCCAAAGGCGCGTTGTTGCGCTTATCGATGGCAGGGGCTGTCACAGCCGTGGGGGGCTTGGTGGGCTACGGTTTGGTGGGGGCGTTTCACGCCTACTTGCCTTTGTTTTTGGTCGTGGCCGCGAGCAGCTTTATTTACGTGGCTTTGGCCGACTTGATTCCCCAACTGCAAAAACGCTTGAGCCCACGCGAAACCACTGCCCAAGTGGCATGGCTATTTGCGGGCATGGTGTTGGTGGTGGCTTTAGGTGAGTTAGTGCAGCACTGAGCTCACGACTTTTCGCAAGGCAGGCCAGGGGTGTTGCACCACTCGCTCCAGCTGCCTGCATACAGCGCTGTACGGCCTAAGCCCGCCACTTCCATGGCCAAGACATTGGGCACTGCGCTCACGCCGCTGCCGCAGTGATGCACCACGTTGTGCGCTGACGTGTTGCCTAGCAAGGCGGCAAACTCTGCACGCAATTCATCGGCGCTTTTAAAGAAACCATCTGCGTTGAGGTTGGTGTTAAACGGACGATTCAAGGCGCCAGGAATGTGGCCTGCCACGGGGTCGAGAGGCTCCACCTCGCCACGGTAACGCGGCGCACCTCGTGCGTCGATGATGGTTTGTTGGCCATTGTTCAAACGCTGGGCCACGGTGGGGGTGTCTACCAAAGTCACCAAAGGTTCGCGCAATGCAAAGTGGCCAGTTGCGACTTCGCTGGCTTCGCCTGTTTGCACGGCACCACCTGTGGCAACCCATGCTTGGAAACCACCGTCGAGTACAGCCACGGCCTCGTGTCCACACCACTTGAGCATCCACCACAAGCGGCCGCAGTAGTTCATGCCGTTACGGTCGTACACCACCACTTGGGTGTCGTTGTTCACGCCCACACTTTGCAACCAAGCTGCAAACACGTCGCGTTGCGGTAGGGGGTGACGCCCACCGTTCACGCGCAAGGCGGGGTCGTGCGTGGCCAAGTGTTCGTCGAGGTCCGCGTGTTGTGCACCCGCGATGTGTTGATCTAAAAATTGTGCATGTCCCGCAGTGGGGTTCATCAAATCAAACGTGCAGTCAAACACAGCCAAAGGTGTGCCATTGGCTTGCAACGCTTGTAGCTGTGCGGTAGAAATCAAAGTGGTGTGCATGAGGCGAGCCCTTCGGATGACGATGGTAGAGGTCAGTGTTCTTCCGCTGGTGCATTGGGCGCAGCGCGTGCGCGCAACAACGTGGCGGTCATGCCGCTGGCGACGATAAGAGCCATGCCCGCCCAACCGATCAGCGGGATGTCATCACCAAACAGCAGTAGGCTGTAAAGCGCCGCGAACACAATCCCAGAGTACTGCAAGTTGGCCACGACCAAGGTGGCCCCTTTGCTGTAAGCGCGCGTCATGCACAGTTGGCCCAACGATGCGAACACGCCGACAGGAACGAGCCACACAGCGTGTTCCCATTCCCAAGTGGACACGCCCATAAAGGCCATCCCCACCAAGCCTGCCACCGTGGTGCCAATTGCAAAGTAAAACACAGTGCGCGCCTCGGGTTCACCGATTCGGCCTAGGGCCATGACTTGCATGTAGGCAAACGCAGCAGCAAAGCCAGACATCAAGCCGATGAGGCCCGCGAAGATTTGATTTTGTTCGACGGTGGGGCGCAGCATCATCACCACGCCCGCAAATCCTGCAATCACGCTCAAGGCCAATGGGCCTTGTGACCAAGGGCTGCGACCGTCTTGTGGTTTCCAGTTGATGAGTGCACCACCGACCAAGAAGGCGGCAATCCAAACGCTGCTCATGTAGTTCAGCGTCATGGCGGTGGCCAACGGTAGTTTGGCAATGGCGTAAAACCAAGCGCTGAGTGAAAGCACGCCAATGATGGATCGCCACACATGCATGCCTGGGTACTGGGTACGCAATGACACGTTTTGATGTTTGGCTATAGCGGCTAAGAACACCAAGCCCACGATGCCACGGTAAAACACCAATTCGGCCGAATTGAAGTGAACCGACCCCAGCTTGACGCAAACCCCCATGGTGGCAAAGAAGGCTGCACCCAGCAGCATCCACAGAGCTTGCATGTCGTGCCGTTAGACGTGGGTGAAGTTGAGTTTGCCGCGGTACCACTCGTGGAAGTGCTGCATGCCGTCTTCCATGGGGCTTTGGTAGGGGCCGACTTCGTTGTCGCCACGGTCCATCAAGGCTTTGCGCCCTGCGTCCATGCGTTCGGCAATTTCGTCGTCTTCGATGCAGGTCTCCATGTAAGCCGCACGTTGGGCCTCCACGAATTCGCGCTCGAAAGCCACGATTTCTTCAGGGTAATAGAACTCCACCATGTTCAGCGTTTTGGTGGGGCTGATGGGGTGCAGTGTCGAGACGGTCAGCACATGTGGGTACCACTCGACCATGATGTGCGGGTAGTAGGTAAGCCAAATGGCGCCGCGCTCAGGTAGCGCGCCGCTGCGGTAGTTGAGCAGCACGTCGTGCCATTTTTTGTACACATCCGAGCCGGGCTTGCCAAAGGTGTTGGCCACGCCCACGGTTTGCACCGAGTACTCGGGCTTGAATTCCCATTGCAAGTCGTCGCAGGTGACGAAGTTGCCCAAGCCTGGATGGAAGGGACCGACGTGGTAATCCTCGAGGTAGACCTCAATGAAGGTTTTCCAGTTGTAGTTGCACTCGTGCAGCTCAACGTGGTCAAGGGTGTAACCGTCAAAGTTCAGGTCTTTGGCGGGACCCATGTCTGCCAGGTCTGCCAAGATGTCGCGTCCGTTGTCCTCAAAGAGCATGCCGTTCCACTCGCGCAACTTGTAGTTGTTGAGGTTCAGACAGGGGTCATGGGCAAAGTGTGGCGCACCCAACAATTCGCCTGAAGGCGCGTAAGTCCAGTGATGCAAAGGACAAATCAGATTACCACCGCCATGACCTTTGCCTTGGGTTTGCAAATTGCCACGGCCTTTGAGCATCACCGCTTGGCGGTGACGGCAGATGTTGGAGATGAGTTCGACACCGTTGGCCGAGCGCACGAGCGCGCGCCCTTCGCCTTCATGCGGTAAAGCGTAGTAGTCGCCCACGTTGGGCACGGCAAGTTGATGGCCCACATAACGGGGCCCTTGCTGAAAGATGGTCTCCAGTTCGCGCTTAAAAAGCGCTTCGTCAAAGTAACTGGTAACTGGTAGTTGGGCTTGCGCCTGCTGCAGTTGAAGACTTAAATCAGACATGGGTGACCTGACCTAAAGACTCCCCACAGGGAGGTAAGTGGACAAAAATAAATCGGCCGTGAGGTCGATTGAAGGAGGCCCATTGTACCCATGGGTGCAAACTTTGCCCCGCATGCGGCCTAAAATGGCAGGCTATTTGACCCATCTCAAAACGGATATTCGCACACCATGCCCAAGGCCAAAACCACCCCAAGTGGCGCAGACACTGCGCCCGTCAGCTATGAGGCTGCATTGAAGGAGCTAGAAGGCTTGGTGCAACAAATGGAATCTGGCCAACTTCCTTTGTCCGATTTATTGTCGGGTTATCAACGTGGTGCTGAACTTTTGGGTTACTGCCGTGCGCAGTTGGATGCCGTCGAGCAGCAAATCAAGGTGCTGGATAACGGCGCTTTGAAAGCTTGGACACCCACGTGAGCACAGCCATGACATCTGCAGAGCTGGATCAGTGGAGCGCTCATTGGCTGGCGGTGGTCGAAGATGCTTTGTCGCAATGGGTGAGTCCACAAGCCCCAGCAGGCTTAGGGGAGGCCATGCGCTATGCCGTGCTCGATGGCGGCAAGCGTTTGCGTCCCTTGTTGGTATTGGCTGCACGTGAGGCGGTGGCCCATGGTCATAAAGACGCTGTCCTTGATGAAGCTGCTTTACGCGCCGCATGTGCGGTGGAGTTAATCCACGCCTATTCGCTGGTACACGATGACATGCCATGCATGGACAACGATGTGTTGCGTCGTGGCAAACCCACTGTGCATGTGCAGTTTGGCGAAGCCCAGGCTTTGTTGGCGGGCGATGCTTTGCAGGCTTTGGCCTTTGAATTTCTTACGCCTGATGCGTCGTCGATCCCTACAGGCGTGCAAGCCAGTTTGTGCCGCTTACTCGCTACATCTGCAGGTCACGCTGGCATGGCGGGGGGTCAAGCGATTGATTTAGCCAGTGTGGGCATGGCGCTGAACGAAGACCAACTGCGCCAGATGCATCGCCTCAAAACAGGGGCGTTGCTCGAAGGGAGCGTCATGATGGGGGCCGCGTGCGGAGAGACCACACCGCAAGCCCTGAATGGCTTGAAGCGTTATGGTCAGGCTTTGGGTTTGGCCTTTCAGGTCGTGGACGATATTTTGGATGTCATCGCCGATTCAGCCACGCTTGGTAAAACTGCAGGCAAAGACGCCGCCAATGACAAACCCACCTACGTCTCGTTGTTGGGGTTGGAGGAGGCGAAGTCATATGCGCAGTCGTTGTTATGCGAGGCGTTGGACGCTTTGCAAGGCACAGGCTTGACGCACACCCACACACTGGCTGCGTTGGCTGAGCGTGTGGTGAACCGAAACACTTGAAGAAACATGCCTAATTTGCTGCAAACCATCAACTCACCCGCAGACTTGCGGGCTGTGCCGCGCCACCAGCTGCCTGCGTTGGCCGATGAGTTGCGCTCGTACTTAATTCAGAGTGTGGCCAAAACAGGTGGACATCTCAGCTCTAACCTTGGTACGGTTGAGTTGACTGTGGCTTTGCACTATGTGTTCAACACGCCGCACGACCGCATCGTGTGGGACGTGGGACACCAGACCTATCCGCACAAAATCTTGACGGGTCGCCGCGACCAAATGGGCACGTTGCGCCAACGCCACGGCCTGAGCGGTTTTCCGCGCCGTGACGAAAGCGAGTACGACGCCTTTGGGACCGCCCACTCATCCACCAGTATTTCAGCGGCGTTGGGCATGGCCATTGCCGCACAGCAAAAAGGCGAGCAGCGCCATGCCATTGCCGTGATTGGTGATGGTGCGATGACCGCAGGCATGGCTTTTGAAGCACTCAACAACGGGGGGGTATCCACGTCGAAGTTGCTCGTGATCTTGAACGACAACGACATGTCGATCAGCCCACCTGTGGGAGCGTTGAATCGCTACTTGGCGCAGCTGATGAGCGGCAAGTTTTACTCGGCCGCCAAAGAGGTGGGCAAGCAAGTGCTCAAAGGCGCACCGCCTTTGTTTGAGTTGGCCAAGCGTTTTGAAGAACACGCCAAAGGCATGGTGGTGCCTGCCACTTTGTTCGAGAAGTTTGGCTTCAATTACATCGGTCCCATTGACGGGCACGACCTTGAGTCGCTCATCCCCACACTAGAAAACCTCAAGCATTTGGAAGGCCCTCAGTTTCTGCATGTGGTGACCAAAAAAGGCCAAGGCTACAAGCTGGCAGAGGCCGACCCTGTGGCCTACCATGGCCCTGGCAAGTTCGACCCTGCGGTGGGTTTGGTGCCCAGCGCGGGTGTGGGTAAAACCACCTTCACTCAAGTGTTTGGCGATTGGCTGTGCGACATGGCCGAGCACGACCCGCTGTTGGTGGGGATCACACCCGCCATGCGTGAAGGTTCGGGCATGGTGGCGTTTCACAAACGCTTTCCTGAGCGTTACCACGATGTGGGCATTGCCGAGCAGCACGCCGTCACGTTTGCCGCAGGTTTGGCCTGTGAAGGCGTCAAACCTGTGGTGGCCATTTATTCCACCTTCTTGCAGCGTGCCTATGACCAAGTGATTCACGATGTGGCGCTGCAAAAACTCCCCATGGTGCTGGCGCTCGATCGCGCGGGCATTGTGGGCGCCGATGGTGCTACGCACGCGGGCTTGTACGACATCCCGTTCATGCGCTGCATTCCCAACGTCAGCATGGCTTGCCCCGCTGATGAAAACGAATGCCGTCAGTTGTTAACCACGGCCTACCAACAAGACCATTGCGTGGCGGTGCGTTATCCGCGCGGTGCAGGCGTAGGTGTGCCTGTGCAGCCAGGTTTACAAGCTTTGCCGTTTGGCAAAGGAGAAGTGCGTCGCGAAGGCAAACGCATTGCCATCCTAGCGTTTGGCACGCTGTTGTATCCCGCATTGCAAGCCGCTGAAGCGTTGGATGCCACGGTGGTGAACATGCGGTGGGCCAAACCGTTGGACACGGACTTGCTTGCCAAAATTGCAGCCGCCCACGATGCCTTGGTCACCGTGGAAGAGGGCGCCACCATGGGTGGTGCTGGCTCGGCCGTGCTAGAAGCATTGCAAGATTTACAGCAACCCAAACCTGTGTTGGTGCTGGGTATTCCTGATGTGTTCACCGAGCATGGTGACCCAGCCAAACTCTTGGCTGAGATGGGTTTGGATGCGGCTGGCATTCAAGCGTCCATCGAAAAGCGGTTTGCAACGCTTTTGAGTTAACGCTGAGTTGAAGTAATTTCAAACCCTTGGAAGAATTTTGAAATACAAGTTCTTCAGGGGTAAACCCGCGCATCTAAAGGCATTTGCAACTGCATACAATGCCCCATCGTTTTCGGGTGTTACGTCACAAATGTGCGCTCTGAACGATTTGTATCAACAACACATGGGAGTCTTTCATGGACCGTCGTTCCGTAATTAAAAACGCAGGTATCGCAGGTATCTTGGCTGCCGGTGCAGCCCCCGCTGTGCACGCACAAGCCGCAATTCGCTGGCGCTTGGCTTCGAGCTTTCCTAAATCGCTCGACACCATCCACGGCGCAGCCGATGTCTTCGCCAAGGCTGTCAAAGCCATGTCGGGTGGCAAGTTCGAAATTTCGGTGCATGCCGCAGGTGAAATCATGCCTGCTTTCGGCGTGGTGGACGGCGTACAACAAGGCTCCGTTGAAATGGCTCACACAGCGCCTTACTACTTCTTCGGTAAGGACGAAACCTTTGCTTTGGGTTGTGCCATTCCTTTCGGCCTGAATAGCCGTCAAATGACAGCGTGGATGTATGAAGGCAACGGCTTGAAGCTGATGCGCGAGTTCTACGCCAAGTACAACATCGTGAACTTCCCAGGTGGTAACACGGGTGCCCAAATGGGTGGTTGGTTCCGCAAAGAAATCAAGTCTGTGAATGACTTGAAAGGCTTGAAGTTCCGCGTGGGTGGCTTTGCTGGCAAAGTGCTTGAGCGTATGGGCGTCATCCCTCAAAACATTCCTGGTGGCGACATCTACCCAGCTTTGGAAAAAGGCACGATCGACTCAGCTGAGTGGGTTGGTCCATACGACGATTTGAAATTGGGTTTCAGCAAGGTTGCACCTTTCTATTACTACCCTGGCTTCTGGGAAGGCGGCCCTCAGCTCGACTTCTTCATCAACGACAAAGCATTTGCTGCACTGTCTCCAGAGAACAAAGCCATCGTTGAAGCTGCTGCTGCACAAGCGCACTCTGACATGCAAGCCAAATACGATGCACGTAACCCAGCTGCTTTGAAGCAGTTGGTGGGTTCGGGCACCAAGTTGCGCGAGTTCCCCAAAGACGTGATGGCATTGGCGTTCAAAGAAGCCATGGCGTTCTACAACGAAGTTTCGGAAAAGAACCCCAACTTCAAGAAAGTCTATGCTGACTACTCTAAGTTCCGTGCTGACTCGAACCTGTGGTTCCAGTTCACCGAAGCGAAGTTCGACCAATTCATGCAAAAGCAAAAGCTGTAATCCAGCTTTTTTGCAGGAAAAAAAAACCGCGCCGAGGCGCGGTTTTTTTATAGGCGATTCGTTTGAACTTTAAAACTCACGAAACGCTGCTAGTTCTGCACTTAGGCGTTCACATTCGGCTTGAACGTGAGGGCTGCTCACGTAAAACACTGCAAACTTGCCCATCAGCGTACGCACATAAAAGCGGGGTGCCATGAACCACTCCAAGCCTCGAATGCGAATCAGTTTGGCGTAGGCCAGCTCGTCGTAGCGCATGTGCTTGTTCCAAATCCAGGTTTGGTGAATGCCCATGGCGTCTAGGCGTGCGCGGCTGTGCATGACATGCCACGTGGTCCAAGCGAGCAAAGCCCAGCCCAACACAAACCA
>JACCDR010132439.1_pt1 | contig 11878 bp, 12 predicted proteins | sample 7446431 | NCBI WGS metagenome assembly JACCDR01 (sample SAMN15323443, study PRJNA562643) | freshwater metagenome | isolation source: river surface water | place: USA:Blue River Watershed | collected 2017-08-17
CTGGGTCGCCTTTCTCAATATGGCATCAGCCGGAACCGAACCCCAATAATCTAGACCAATGTAGAGAAACCGATTGACCACGTCACTGAAACGCTGAAATAGCTGAAACCCATCCATCTCGTCTCGAACTTGATTACAAACAATTGAGAAGTGATTACGCCTATACTGCTTATGAAGAACCTTTATCAGAGCATATGCATCTGCAAAACTAGCTGGATCTGGAGTGATAACCAAGCAGACACTCTGTGCTGCAGAATTCAAAAATAAAACATTCTCAGCAATCCCCGGAGCAGTGTCTACTAACAAGTAATCAAAACCCATCGGCAAGGAACTCACCGATTCAACTAAGGCTCTACGCTCAAAGTGATTCATGCTATTAAACTCAACGACACCACTTCCGCCGGGAATTAAAAAGACATCCTTTGAAACCTCAAGCAAGATATCTTTCATTTCTTTCCGCCCGGAAACAATGTCATGAATATTGCCCTTAGGCTTTATCCCAAACATGATATCAACATTGGCCATACCCAAATCACCATCCAGGATCAGAACTTTCTTTCCACGCTGGGCAAAGCTTAAAGCCAAATTTGCTACAAGAGTTGTTTTGCCTACTCCACCTTTGCCTGAGGTGATACTGATAGTACGTGTTTGATATAGATTAAAGGAACTTATATTTCTCATATGGCCTCAGACTCTTTTTGCTTTATTTGTGTAATTCTTAGGATGAGATCTAAAAGTCGTTCTCGTGTTGCAAACTCAAAGTCCTCTGGGACCCGAGATCCAATTCCAAATGAGTGGAGTGGCATATTTAATCTCTTCATAAAGTTAAAAATTGTTCCATGCTGAGTTGATTCGTCTAAAGCAGTAAAGATAACATCTTTATATCCGAGAACTGAGTATCTGCGCCCCAAGTCTGTTGCATCATTGTCCTTGATATTAGAAGACAACACTAAATGGACATTTGGACTTATAGCAGATGGAGGAAGCAATCTCTGCAACATTTGTAGCTCATCATTATTTCTTAAGCTTAAGCCTGTGTAATCAACTAGAACACAATCAACACTTGCAAGATAGCGAACCAAATGAGTCCAGTCGTTTTGCTTTCTAATGACTGAAAAAGGGACATTTAAAATCTGTGCATAGATCTTCATCTGATCAGCAGCACCTACTTTAAATGTGTCTGTTGTGAAGAGCGCGACCTTCTTACCCTCGCGTACTACCATATGACTCGCCATTTTAATCAAGGTTGAAGTCTTGCCTGCTCCGGCTGGTCCTACAAAGCAGTGAATTTTTCCGTGAGTTGGATTTTCCGCAATCAATGTGCTATCTAGGATCTGCCGAGCAACCCAGGCTTCTACTAGAGGTCTGTTTTTTAATTTAAGTGGTGGCAACTGCTCCTGTGCCGCGGTTAGAATTTCAGCTGCGATCTCGGGTGCCACACCAGCCCGAGTTAGCTTTTCAAACATAAAGCTAAGATCATACTGAATTCCAAAATCAGCCCCAGGATGAGAAGTCATGAAGCTCTGTGGTACCTGCTGAAAACCAGCTATAACTTTTTTAAGGCCGGCAATTTCATTCTTTAATGCTATAATCTCGTGCGACTCCATGGCACCATCTGAGGCATTTCTCGCCCTGGTGGGTTTTGCATCTCGGGATTTTGTCCCAGAACTAGCGAGTCCCTCTTGTTCCTGAAAAGCACTGAGGGCTCTTTTGGCCGCAATGCGAACTCTCTCCTCGGCGATCTGTTTCTGTCGGGACTGTTCTGCCTCGTCGTCGATTTCAATATATCGACGTTGTGTAATGGGAGCTGGGAGCTGTTGCTTTTGCACGTGTTTTTCCACCATGTGATGAATAAGCTCCTTTTGCTGACGAGCTGAAATCTTGGCGAACTTCTCGCGATCTTGATCTCGCAGCCTTGACTCTGCAAATTTCTTTTTTTGTAGGGTTTCGTCGGAAACTGCTGCCGTGATTTCAACACTTCCCTCGCCGACCAGACCAAAGCTTTTATTGTGATCTCGAGCCGAAAGTATAATGGCATCAGGACCCAACTGTGTTTTGACCATTTCAAGAGCTTCTTTCATTGTGCGAGCTTCAAACTTCTTAACCTGCATAGCTCATCTCCACGACTGCAACAGATTGCACGTCAGCATCAGACGTTAATTCGTTATGGGATAAAACAACTAGTTGCGGAATAAATCGCGAGGTTAACTTGTACAAGTGCCTTCGAGATGTTGGACTGGTCAGGAGGATTGGCTGCCCAGCTACTTCTGGATGACTCTCCACCGTGCGTGCAATTTCGTTGATGAGACTATGAGCTGTGCTCGGGTCCATCACTAGTTGTACTCCTTGCTCGGTTTGCAGGAGAGAGTTGGCGATGAGCTCCTCAATATGAGGGTGCAGTGTCATCACGGGAATATTTCCCAATTCTGTCGTATACTTCGCCGTAATACCTCGAGCCAAAGAGCGCCGAACCTGCTCAGTCAAGACATCGATATCTTTTGATCGAGGAGCCTCATCTGCTAAAGTCTCAAATATTGTCAAAAGATCGCGCACAGAAACTTGCTCTTTTAACAAGTTCTGCATCACACGCACGACTGATCCCAAAGGAAGAAGATCTGGAATAAGCTCCTCGACCACTTTTGGATGTGATTTCTTAAAGTTTTCGATAAGACTCGAAGCTTCTTGCCGTCCCAAAAGTTCATGCGCATGTGACCTCACAATTTCTGTTAGGTGAGTCGCCATGACAGTTGGCAAATCAACAACAGTGTATCCTGCCAGTTCCGCATCTTCTTTGCGCACAGGAGAAATCCACAAAGCATCCAGCCCAAAAGCCGGCTCTTTTGTTTTAATTCCATCAATTCTATCGGCCACATTTCCTGGATCCATTGCCAACAAGGATTCGGGACGAAGCATGCCACCACCCACTTTGTTTCCTTTGATCAGAACTCGATACTCGCCAGGCGCAAGTTGCAGATTATCTCGAATATGAATGCTAGGAACAACTATCCCCAAGTCCAAAGCAAATTGCTTGCGGATGCTAACGATCCGCTCTAGTAAATCACCGCTCTGGTCAGATTCCACAATATTGATGAGGCCATAACCAACCTCGAGCTCCACCATATCCAGGGGTAGCATCGTTTCAATGTTTTCCTTTTTTGGAGCAGCAGCCGCATTTTCTAAGTTTTTTCTCTCAGCTTGAGCTGTCTCGAGTCGAGCTTTTTTAATGATCCAAGCGGTACCGCAAAGTAGTGCACCCATAATGAGAAAGGGTACTGTTGGAAGTCCAGGAACTAATCCCATCAAAATCAAAACCCCACCCGAGATGTTAACGGCGCGAGGTTTAACAAAAAGTTGCCCAGTAACTTCTTCTCCCACGTCTTTCTCTGAATTCGAAGAACGTGTAACAATAATACCGGCTGCGGTAGAAATGACGAGCGCTGGAATTTGCGCCAAAAGTCCATCACCAATTGTTAGCATAGTATAGTACTGGGCAGCAGTGCCAACATCCAAACCCTTTTGAATTACACCAATGGCTAAACCACCTAAAATGTTGATGATCGTTATAATGATCCCAGCAATGGCATCACCACGAACGAATTTCGAGGCACCATCCATAGCTCCATAAAAGTCCGCTTCGCTCTCAATTTGTTTACGCCGCTTACGTGCGTCAGCCTCGGTGATATGACCCGCATTGAGTTCAGCATCAATTGACATCTGTTTGCCGGGCATCGCATCCAACGTGAAACGAGCTGCTACTTCGGCAACTCGCCCCGAACCCTTGGTAATGACCATAAAATTAATGACCATCAAGATGATGAACATCACAAAACCAATCAAGTAGTTTCCACCGACGACGAAATTTGCAAATGAAGCAATAACATCACCAGCGGCTTTTTCTCCCTCATGCCCATGTGTTAAAATTAAACGCGTTGTCGCGACGTTCAGCGACAGTCGAAAAAGCGTCGTCATCAAAAGTAGAGATGGAAAAGATGTAAAATCAAGAGCCCGATCCGTGTAAATACTGACCAGAAGAATAAGAATACTCAGAGCCAATGAAAAAGTCAGTGCAATATCTAGAATCATGGGTGGCAATGGAACGATCATGACTGCCAACACAGCCAAAAGGCCAAAAGCAATCAGAAGATCTGTATTTTTTGTGACCTTTTCAAATCTCTTTAAGAACGTAAATAGATCGTTCATCATCTCTTCTTCCTACGTAAACGGTAAACATACGACAGCACCTCGGCAACAGCGACAAATAGTTCTCGAGGAATCACCTGTCCAATTTTCATTGTTTTAAAAATTGTGCGTGCTAAAGGCTTATTCTCAACAATGGGAATGTTGTGCTGCCGACCAATCTCTTTGATTTTTTCAGCAATGAGATCTGCTCCCATCGCAACAAGCTGAGGAGCTGGCAAATTGTCTGTGTACTTGAGAACAACTGCGATGTGAGTTGGGTTTGTGATAATTACGTCGGCCTTTGGGACGTCAGCCATCATACGCTTGGTAGACATATCACGTTGAATTCGGCGGATGCGGGACTTTATCAGCGGATCACCCTCGCGCTGTTTGTGTTCCTCTTTGACCTCTTGTTTAGTCATCATCATCTTCTGTTCAAAATCCCAGCGCTGATAGAAGTAGTCCGCTGCTGCAATGATGAACATCACGGCACCAACGCCACCCAATAGCTTAAATACAACAGAACCGATGTAGGAGACCAGCTGTTCTATCGAAAAAGTGATGAGATAGGGAACTGAACTGACTTCTGCCTTTAATAGAAAGTACAGCACAAATCCAACTGCACCCATTTTTAAAATTGATTTTAGAGCTTCAACGACAGCTCGAAGACTAAAAATACGTTGAAACCCTTGGACGGGATTGAGCTTATCAGGATCAGGAGTTAAGGCATCTTCAACCTGTAAAAAACCAATCTGAGCCAATGATGAAGCTGCTCCCAGCAAGCCCGCTATGCCTGCCACCGGAGCGATCAAGATAAAAGACTTTGCCGCACAAAAACTAAGAGCCTCTGTAAACTGTCCTTCCCGAATAAGTGTCACCATATTCGCGCCCAAAGTGTATTGAAAGACATCATAGAGATTCTGAAAGAAAAACCGACCAAGAGCGTAGATACCACCAGCTGCAGCCAATAGCAGCACAGCAGAGGACAACTCTCTTGTATGTGCGACATTTCCCTTTTTACGAAACTCTTCCCGTCTCGCATCCGTCGCTTCTTCGGTCTTTTCGCTTTCTTCGTCAGCCATCCAGTTCCTTCCTAGAACCTAAGAGCCAGTATTTACAATTGTTTCATGACCTCAAATAGTTTTCCAGCGGTGATTTCAACTAGACCACTCATCTCCATGATAACAAGTGGAAGACATAGAAACACCACAGCTATACCAAGTAAAATTGTTACGGGCATGCTGGTCACTAAAACATTTATTTGTGGAACCGCTCTTCCTAAAATGCCCATACCTAAATTTGCCAGAAGAATAGTCACCAAAACAGGAGCACACATCTTAACCGCCATGATCATGACGGCCTGAAAATAGACTGTCATTTCGGCCAAAGACCCTGTTTGCAAGCTCAACTGACCCAGGGAAACAAGTTGATAGCTCTGTGCAATTGCTGACAATAGCATGTGATGCCCGTTAATTGCCAAAAAGACAAGCGCTCCTAAGGTCGAGTAAAATTGCTCGACAGTGTTCCCATGGCTTCCCATAAGTGGGTTGTAGAGTTGCGAAGAACTTAAGCCAATTGTTATAGAAATCAAATCACCAGCAATGGTGACAGTAAAAAAGAAGAGCCTGGTTAAAAAACCTAAGACCAGACCAATAAGAAGTTCGCGTATCGCCAAACCAATAATCGCATTCGAGACCAACTCGTAATCAACCGCCCCCGCTTTGACAACAGGAAATAGCAGCATCGACAAAATCAACGACAACAAGACCTTTACTGGAGTCGAAACTGTTGGCGATCCAAAAATTGCTGATGAGACGACAAAGGCAATCATACGCAAAAATATCAGCGCAAAAACAAGAATCTGCCCCTCTGTCATTGCACTCCAGTTGATCACACTACTCCCTAACCATCGTCGCAATATTTTCAAAAAGATGAATCGTATATGAACTCATGACGTCCATCATCCATGGACCCGCTAAAACAATAACCAATGCGATCACAATCATTTTGGGAATGAATGTCAGTGTCGCCTCATTAATTTGAGTTAGAGCTTGAAAGATACTGACTCCCAATCCCACTACTAGGGTACTCAAAAGAAGTGGTGCTGCAATCATTGCAGTGGTCCTCAGCGCATCTTGACCCAACATAATAATCAACTGATCATTCATATTTTTTCACCCTATCCAAAACTCTTGACCATAGAGCCAATCAGCAGACCCCAGCCGTCAACAAGCAAAAAGAGCATAATCTTAAATGGCAAAGAAATGACCACCGGAGGTAGCATCATCATACCCATTGCCATCAGTACACTCGAAATCACAATATCAATGACCAAGAACGGTAAGAAAATTATGAATCCAATCTGAAACGCCGTCTTTAACTCAGAAACCACAAAGGCTGGAACTAGCACCATAGTTGGGACATCAGCGCGTGTCTTTGGGGCGTCTACTTTGGATAGTCTAATAAAGAGTGCGAGGTCAGCATCACGTGTCTGACTGAACATAAATTTACGAAGCGGGGCCAATGTGCTTTCAATCGCTTTTTCTTGAGAGATTGTACCTGCCAGATATGGTTGAACGCCATTTTGATTCATCTCATTGAATGCGGGCTGCATAATGAAGAAAGTTAAAAACAGGGCTAACCCAACAAGAAGCTGATTTGGCGGCATTTGCTGTACACCCAAAGCCTGCCGCAGAAACGAGAGCACAATTATGATCCGAGTAAACCCTGTCATCATAATTAAGATAGCTGGTGCCAGAGTTAAGACGGTCATCATTAAAATAAGCTTAACTGCACTTACCACTTCATTCGGATTATCTGTGGTTTTAAATCCCAAATTAACCGTTGGCAGAGTTACCTGAGCCCAAGCACTGGAGCTCAAAAGCAAGAAAATTGGAAGAAGCAGCCAAGTCACTATCATCTTTCCATTTTTCACTGAAGCGACCTCATGCCTTTCAAGCGCTTGGAAACGATGTCCTTAATTCCACTGATTGCAAACTCTTCGTCACGATCCAATTCGTGGGCCTTGGGACGACGTAAGTGGGGCTCTTCGACAGCTTTGCCTTCGTCGTCGACTTCGTTCATTACAGAATTAAACCGCGCAGGAGATTCCTCTGGAACATCATCATCTAAAAGAGAGAGAGACTTAATAAGGCTAATATTCTGATCTGTGACCCCGATCAGAATTGACTCACCGGCAACACGAACAATAGCCAAACTCTTTTTAGGACCTAAATAGTGTTGCTGCAGTACTTTGATTTGCGTCTGATGTTTTGATGCGCGTGGAATGGAGTACTTTTTTAAAAAGATGAAGGCTCCACCTCCTAGAACTGTCAAAATCGCAATGCTAAAAACAATTCGCAGAATTCCACTACTTGCTTCTTCATTCTTTTTTGTTGTCTTTAAGTTGAGCGGAATTTCTGACTCAATACGATTGTCCTTACTGACGATAGAGGATACCTCTGTTTCGGAGTTTTCTACAGCTAAACTCAAAGAGCCTATCAAAATAAAGCTAAGAATCAACAGTACCAAGCGCATGGCTTCTCCTACTTCAGTTGCTCAACTCGCTCTGCTGGCGAGATAATATCTGTCAAGCGCACCCCAAACTTCTCATTGACCACAACGGCCTCTCCACGAGCGATAAGCTTGTCGTTGACATAAACTTCCATCGGCTCACCAGCCAACTTTCCAAGCTCAATGACACTTCCCTGTGTCAGATTTAGAAGATCGCTGACTGGCATTTTTGTACGACCTAGTTCGACGGAGACCTTCAGGGGAATATCCAAAATTAAATTTAAATTACGATCTTGAGAATCTCCAAGCTCACTATTATTCTTTCTTGGCGCTGGAGCAGTCTCGACCATACTTGTTGCTTCTGCTACAAGCTGGTCAGCCAAATTATCTAATGCATCATCACTCATATTAATCCCCTATTTCTGCACCGGCCGCGTAACCTGAACTGCAACGGTGCCGTGGTGTATTCCGTAATAACCCTTAAACTTTTTTACGCCCTCTACTTGGACATCCAATTCGCCAGAAGCATCTTGGTCTAGAGGAAGAACATCTCCTACTTTTAACCCCATCATATCGCGCAACTTAATTTCTGTTCCACCTAGATTGACTTTAATATCTAAATCGGTTTCCAGCAGCTGCTGTTGAATAATAGATGTCCATAATTTCTTATCTGTCTGATCGGATTCAACCTGGAATCCTGTTTGTAGTTTTTGCTTGATGGGCTCGATTGTCGCATAGGGTATAACAATTGAAATTGTGCCCGTAGCGTTTTCTAACTCAACATCAAATGTTGAAGCAATCACGACATCCGTTGGAGGCACAATACCGACAAACTGAGGATTTACTTCGGTCCTAACAAATGAGCAGCCAATCTTTTCGATAGAAGACCAAGCTGCTTCGAGATCGTTGATCGCTAATCCAACAACCTTTTGCACAATAGATAGTTCGATCGGAGTAAAGTCCTTTCCGTCAATTTTTGTGTACGGCCTGTCTGCTCCACCAAAAAAACTATCTACTAGCGCGTATGCTAATTTACTTTCGATCACAAACAAAGCCGATCCTCGAAGATTTCCAAACCGTAGCACGCTCATACAGGTTGGCATTGGCAATGTATTGATAAATTCTCCAAACTTTAAAAACTCGGTGGAGGTCAAGGTAATCGATGCGATTTTGCGCAAAGCAGACGAAAGAGAGACACGAAAGGCCCGCATGAATTTTTCATAAATGACTTCCAGCTGCGGAAGACGACCTCGAATAATTCGGTCCTGACTGGTCAAGTCGTAAGTATTAATCTTTTTTTCTTCAACCTTGCCATTAGATGAGCCACTGCCACCACCACTGCTGGCGGCAGACTTAGAACTGTCAGATGATGGCACATCCCCATCGGAAACTGCTGCTAACAGTGCATCTACTTCACTTTGCGAAAGAACCTGATTCATCGTCCCGCCTTAGTTATAGATAAACTCAGTGAAGAAGACGCTCGAAATCTTTCCTTGCACCAAAAAAGAATTAATCGTGTCTTTGATTTCACTGCGAAGAGCATCTTTTCCTTCGCGCCTAGAAACATCCTCGTATGTTTTTGAGGACAAGATAATAATAATAATGTCACGAATTTGAGCCTTACGCTTTTCAATCTCCTCGAGGACTCGGTCGCCCTGCACCTCTAACTCCATATTCACTTTGGCAACCTTACGACCCTTTGACTCTGCTAAATTGACAATAAAGGTTTCCAGAGGCACGACCTTTCCCATGATCTCTTTCTCTTCCGTCTTTTCATGGTGTTGAGCTTCTGCCTCTCCTTTGATAACATCCTCAATCTTGGGCTCTTGTGCCTCTTTCTTTTTTCCTTGATAGAGCATGAATCCAACGCCCGCAACGACCAGCATATTGACGACGGCTAGAGCTATTAAAAGAATAGGCTTTTGTCCTGACCCACCTGCGGGACTTGCTACTGCTTCCGGTGCTGCTGCTTTCTCTTCAGCCACTTCATCCTCCATAAATAGATACTTGTATCCACAATCATTCTAAAGCAACACCAATGCCAACAGGTCTGTCGTCCAGGTAGAGAACTTGCAAAGCAACCTAGGGCACTTCGGGCAATTTTTTCCGCCAAGGAAAATGTTTCCTACAAAAAAATCTCTGACAGTCGTCAATGTTTTGGCGCAAAGGTTTGACTGTTAAATAAATCTTAGAGCAGACTTAAGTCTTGATAGTTTATTGAGTTTCTGGATGTAAAAATGGCGCAAGAGCTGATTGAAGCTCTTTTACTAGTTTGTGATTTCCGGCAATAATTGAGTTCTTGTAAGGGTCATAAGGTTTACCTCGATAGGTTGTCACAGTTCCACCAGCTTCTTCTACTAGAAGAATCCCAGCTGCAGCATCCCAGGGCTGAATATTACGCTCCCAGTAGCCATCAAAAACACCGCGTGCAACTTGCGCTAGATCGTAAGCGGCGGCTCCGGGTCTACGCACTCCTCGACACTTTCTGACAATATTCGAAAAAACTTGAAGCTGCTCAGAGATCACATTTTCGTGCTCAGCTACAAAACCAGTCGCCAAGAATGCATTTTTCAGATCCTGAGTCTGACTGATCTTCAGGGGTTTGCCATTGACAAAGGCGCCTTGACCCCGAATAGCGGTGTAAGTCTCGTTCAACATCGGAACATCAATCACCGCAATTTGCATCTGACCCAGAACTTCTAAACCCAAACTGATACAAAAAATGGGAAATCGGTGAATGTAATTTGTGGTTCCATCCAGTGGATCTAAAATCCAACGCCCTTCAGCAGAAGGTGGCAAGGCCTGGACTTTGGATCCTGGAGCATGAAGGGATGCAAAGGTCTCTTCTCCCAAAAACTCCATTTTTGGAAAAACTTTGTTAAGATGCTCTGCAATGACTCTTTCTGACTCCTTGTCAGCCTCACTGACTAGGCCTGCCTGAAACTTTTCTTCAATGTGTTCTAAGTTGCCGTAATAACTTAGAAGGACCTGCCTTCCTAAGCTCACGGCGCTCAGAGCTTGACTTAAGACCTGGCTCCAATCCCTTGTGCTTACGCCATTTTCCATGATTTGACCTTCTTCCTCTACCGCTAGGATGATTGACCAGTTGGCTCCCTCACGCTAACATAAAAGAAGGGTCAAAGGAAGGACCCTAAACAGAGCGCTTATGCAAGTTTACAAACATGAGGATAAATTAAATGAGTTCTAAATCTGATTCCAAAATGGATTCTTTCGTCAAGTTGGCGATTTTCTTATTTGTGACTTTGTTGTCGTTTTCGGTTGGTATTTTTGCTGGAAAGAAATTCAGTGACAATCAACATGAGCTTGCCGCCTTAGAACCACAAAAAGCAAGTCACGCTTCTCGGGGAGTTGCCTCAACTAAAGATGACAGTCATCGCTCAAAACCCGGTGCTATGACTGACGAAGAAATTGCTAAACTTGCTGAAGAGTTTGTGGCCGACGAAACAACTCCTTCCGTGACGGAAGGCCATGGTGGCTCACACGGAGAAGAGGCACACGGCACCGAGAAAAAAGATTCACCTGAGCATCATGATCCGAGTTCTGCTAAGACAGCGACTGTTACAACAACTCACGGTTCGGACCATGAAGTGCCTGTCAAAAATGAAGCTCCTCACGAAGTTTCATCCGCTGCTCAAAATTTAGCTTCTGGAAAAGCTCCCAGTGCTGCTCCTGCTCCGACGTCTCATTCAGTTAAAGCAGAAGACCGTATTCCTTCTTCGTTACCCAAAGAGGTAGGTGGCTTTAATGTGGGCAAATTCACAGTTCAAGTTGCCTCTTATGCAGATGAGTCAGAGGCCCAAAAAATGGCCTCTGAACTAAAAGGCAAAGGTTACAGCGCATTCTACATTCCTGCTAAAATAAGTGGAAAAACTTGGTTCCGCGTCAGCGTTGGACAATTTGCAACTCAAAAAGAAGCCCAGGGCTACCGCGTGCAATTCATACAAAAAGCAAAAGTTGAATCAGCAATCGTCCAGAAGATCACAGAATAGTTTTTTCGTCCCAATATTCATGTTTGTTAAAAGAAGAGAGACCTCAGTGTCTCTCTTCTTTTAGAATTTCATTGAAACTCCAATATTAGCAACCGCGCTGGCTTGTGGATTCGGATCTAAATCTTGAGCAAAAAAGAGCCGCGACTCAATACGCCCTTGCAGCGCCCACTGGGTAC
>JACCDR010730484.1_pt1 | contig 11874 bp, 19 predicted proteins | sample 7446431 | NCBI WGS metagenome assembly JACCDR01 (sample SAMN15323443, study PRJNA562643) | freshwater metagenome | isolation source: river surface water | place: USA:Blue River Watershed | collected 2017-08-17
AAAGAATATAACGAGTATAGAATTGGATTAACTTCAAACGAAAGTAAAGCAGAAATAACTAATAAACATCTACTTTGCTATGCCGAAAATATCCCATTAAAATCTCAAAAAACACCAGAACTTATGGCCGAAAAAATATTAACTAAAATTCTGAAAAACTTTCTATGAATGATTATCATCACCAATTCTGGAGATTAGTATTCCTTAATGATAGATTTATGATATTAAGAACAAATTCAAAACGATATTTAGATTCTAAAAATATCCTACATTTCAATAAATTCGTAGGAGATCCATATAACAATCCTTTGAAAATGTATAAAAAATCACCACTAGAAACTATTTTAAAAATATTAAGTATATGATAAAATCCTGCAAATACGGAGATATGACTCCTAATAACCTCCTCGGACTCGGAAATTTCCTAGCATATAATAACTCTAAACAATCTATGCTATATAGACCAAATCATGCTAAAAACTCCGATTTTATCATCTTCCTGGCAGACTCCGAAAATTGGCCACTAAAAAAAGAAAGAATATCCACATGCACGAACTTAAAAAAGAAATTCTAATATTCCTCTTCAGCCTGTTCTATAAAAATCCATCAGAATTATCTTGGAAAGAACACTGCGATATAATCACCATCACATTCCAAACCAATAGATGGAACTTCACTATACGAATCTCAAACTCACACTCCATCATCCTATCCTCTCACCCAGCTTTCCCTTTCGAAAAACTCCAAAATGATATAAGTACTATTAAATCATATATCTCAGGAGTTTACAATGATATCGTCCCTTTTTAAAGAATATCTAGATATGTGGATATACACACTAATGGTAATCCTCATGTTCCTACCTTATAAATTGATCCTAACTAAAGTCGTCTTCCTAAATCCACAAGATTATAACGACATCTATAAACTACTCTCTAATAAATCTATAGATAGAAATGTCAATATCTACATCACAAAAAATGAACAAGGTTATAAAGTAACTCACCTCATAGATAAAAAAATAGAAGATTCCCAAAACTTCTACGATTGCTACGAAATCTTCCTCTCTACTATAGAACCATTCTTCTATACCAAAGAAGCCGTGTTCAAAGGCTCACTCGGAGTAGAAGCTAAACTAAAATCAAAATATAACTCATCTATATTCAAAGATAAAAACTCCTCAAAATATATGAAAATACAAAACGGAAGAATCGTAGAAGAAAACTAATGACAAATATAGTCTATAACGAAAATAATAATCTCATCTTCAATAACCTGTTCATCTGCAATAGAAATAATATCCCACTAAAATTAACACAACAAGAATGGGACTCCCTCTTAGATATAGACCCATACTCTACAGAAAAACTCCTATCCAATCTCCTCAAAATAAAACATGATATACATCCTACACAAAAATCACACCTCATGGATTCAAATCGTTAAAAAACCACCAACTTCTATCTTCACTCTAATAGCCGATAAGCACAACTTCCCAATCAAAAATCAAAACCTCCTCAAAATCCATAAAATCACCAAACACCAACACAAAATAGAAGTTAAAAAATATGAAAAATACCTACCTCGTTAAATCACAACACTATAACATCATCTCTAATCACCAAAATCTAGAACTAGCTAAATCCTTCATCTCTAAAAAACAATCCAAGCTAAATACAATCCTACAAAATATACACCAATATCTCGAAAATATAGAATCAACATACTATATCCACTTCTTCTTCGATAAAAATAACTTCCCATTGAAAAAACCCTACCATAAAAATCAAATCCCTTCTCTATTCACATCAAATAACCTATCATATATCATTAAAAAATACCCCCCTCCATTTTACCCAACTATCACCAAATACATCATCTTCCACTCACTAATTATCGAAAAATACCACAATATTCATCTTCTATACTTCTTCAAAAAATTGAAAAATCTCAATATCCTAAATTACCCAAACTCTCTAAATATCGAAATAACCAAAATACAACAACATGATCTACTACAATCTCATCAATAACATCCCATTCCTCTCCTCTATCTCCGGAAAAATCTTCTATGACCAATATAACCAACATACTAAATCCACTTTACTCCCCTTCCTATATCTAAAATCTAAAATACTCCTATGTTCATCTCAATCTGCAAAATATCCTTCAAATCCTCCAAACACCAATATCATCAAAAACCAACAACATACACCATCCTCGGAGATATAAATAACTACCCTCTAAAATACCAAAAATTGAATATAAATCACCAATACAAACCTTCTAAATTCTGGATATTAAAAATAATCAAATGAATATATTCTACAATTCAAAATATTCACAAAAATTCTATGCACATAATATAAAACATCTAGATACATACAACCAAGCTATGTACATGATTCATAATAAATCATACTATACAAATAACTCACCTTCCAAAATCTTCATGTACTTTATCTCTAATTACCCTATAAAAAAAGAATTAATAAACACTAATATCAATATCCCAGAATCAGAACTGTAATACATATAACCATCTATCCACATTCTATCCACATACACTTGCACTATCAAAGCGTTTACGCATACTCCTTGCAAAATATAATACAAAGATAGATAAAAACAAGGTAAAGACAAAGTAAAGATATAGGTAAAAACAAAGTAAAGATATAAGGTACAATCAAGGTAATGATATAGGTACAATCAAGGTAAAGATATAGGTACAAACAAAGTAAAGATATAGGTACAATCAAGGTAAAGATATAGGTACAAACAAAGTAAAGATATAGGTACAAACAAAGTAAAGATATAAGGTACAAGTATATCAGAAGAAAATATAAGGTATATATTCAATGACCCTCCCTATACATCCTACAAAAAATGTCGAAAATCGTGCGTCCCCTTATACACCCCACTATTTCCGGCAATGTTCGTATCTATTTTCGGAACCACCTATCCCCTCCTGAAACCACTTTCCGAACTTAGAAACCACCTTTCAAAAATTTTCCGCACCTTACCCCTTGACAAGTTAGCTGGGTATACTCCGACCCCACCCTAGAATATACATACGCATTCTGGTTCTGTCAAGGGATGGGATGGTAGAAAGTTCTCCTGCTCCCCCTACCTGCCTCCCTCCACCCCTATATACCCGGAAAAGTGCTATATATTCCGCACCTTACCCCTTGACAAGCTGGACCACTCGGGCAAAAACGTAGTATATATCCAACTATATTCATTCCGAAGTAATCTAAAACGGTAAGATAGTATACCATAGAACGTGAATGGAAGTAGTATAACTAGGCACGAAATGATTTGGGAAGAGTATACATGAACGGATTAAAAGATATAAAAACGTAAGTCGTACAATTGGAACATATAGGAATGGATAGGATGGTACGAGGTAGGTACATGATACAACAGAATAGGCAAGAAAGAATGCGGAAAAAACGTCAAAAAACTTGCAAAACGGTATAAGGTAGGGTCGGGGTAAAATAAAAAAGATGAAAAATATCGTAAAAATCGTGCAAAATGGATAACGAGAATGATAAATAAATATAGCTGAGAAAGGTTGAAGAGTCAGGTAGTCCCCAAGTCCGTTTAGGAGCTAGATCACTCTATATGAGTTAAGCATGTGCAAGGATGACGACAATGAAGCTGGACGAGGTAGAAAAACGAGAAAGTGTTTTAGGACGGCTAGACAGTATTACTATAAAGTGGTGCTGGTTAAGTTGTATGTAAGATTCCGCACCTCACCCCTTGACAGAATGATGAGTATATTCTAGCAAGTTATTCACAAATTGTTAACAGTGTTGATAGGATGTTGACGAAATATATTTGCACGAACACCCTTGACCAGAATCGAGTTTGTGCTATCTTTTAGTGTGTAAGGTTGAAGCCTACCTTCCAATGTCGGGACGGTAGGACGGAAACCGAGGAACTACCATGACTACCATGCCCATCCGTTCTGTGAAAAAGATGATCAAAAACGGTGATGTTGCTGGTGTCTCGTTCGCTGAAAAGCGGCAGATGGCGAAGGAGAAACATAAAATTCTTTTTAACTACTACTTTCTTCAGAGGTTGTATTGGAGAACGAAGTTTGGTTCTCCCGGATACGTCGAGATCAGGGATCGATATTGGGCGGCTTCGGCGTCGTGGACCAATTATTTCAACAACTGAGAAAAAAGCCAGGCACTTCGGTGTCTGGCATTTTTCTGCACCTCACCCCTTGACAACAAATTTCGGACACAACCTAACACCAAAATATACATATATCTTCAAATCTTGTCAAGTGGTGGGATGGTATATTCTATCCTGTCTCGAAGTATATTCCGCACCTTACCCCTTGACAAACCGGGAACCGGAATGTATAGGGGGGCCATATATGTCGGAAACTGTGGGAATATATTTGTACTTTCCCTCTTGACCAGAATGGATGTTGTGCTATCTTTTGTTCAGAAAGGAGGTCGGACATGAACGACCTATGGAATGCTCTAGTGTCGCTTTCTCGGAATATGCCGAGGAAGTGACACTTGGGGGGGTGGACGACATACACCCTCCCACTTTCTGCACCTCACCCCTTGACAGAATGATGAGTATATTCTACCAATCTATCCACATATTATTCGTAGTGTTGATAGATTGAGGGAGGAATATATTTGTACTTTCACCCTTGACCAGAATCGAGTTTGTGCTATCTTTTAGTGTGTAAGGTTGAAGCCTACTCCACAATGTCGGGGAGATAGGACGGAAACCGAGGAGTTACCATGTTCAAGTTTGTTGCTGGTTTGGTTCTGGGTGTTGCTCTTGGTGTGTGGGGTGTTTCCGGTGTGGTGAAGACGACCACCAATGTCGGGAAGACGGTGGTTGGAGCGGGAAGTTCTCTTGTCTCGGGAGTTGCGAAGTAAGGCGATTCCTAAGATTGGCTAGGCACTTTGGTGTCTGGCCTTTTTCTGCACCACACCCCTTGACATAACTTATATTATTCAGATGGAAATTTTGTGAATAGTTGAAGATATACCCTTGCAAGTTCTTTTTAATTTGCTATATTTGGTATACCCTCAAACCTGGAGATAACTATGTTCACGATGAATAAGACTGATATTGACAATGTTCGGAAAATGAGCATTGAGGGTCGTAGTTTGGAATATATGGTTATGGTTATGGAATTGGGGATGGATGAGATTTTGTATCTATTGGAGAGTGTATTTCGTTGTTATATCCATGAGATTTATTTCTACAGGCGTAATGGGAATTTGGAAAAGATTATTCAGATTCAAGATAGGGTTATTGGATTTGAGTATCCTATTCCTAATTTGTATATTGGTAAGCGATATGTATTAGGATTAGGGGAGGAAGTGGAGGAGATTAAGAAGTTATATTATATTGAGTAGGCAATAGGTATATCGGTAAATTTCCGGTATATCCCGCACCTTACCCCTTGACAAACCGGGAACCGGAATATACAAGGGGGCGATATAGGGAAAATTGTGGGAATATATTTGTACTTTCACTCTTGACTGTTGTGGATGTTGTGTTATCTTTTAGTTAGGTTGAAGCCTACTTTCCAATGTCGGGACGGTAGGACGGAAACCGAGGGGATTATCATGAACGCCACCACCGAGATTTTTCGTGAACCGTTGGATGAAGAATATTATGAAGCAAGGCGCTTGGCGAAAATTCGATATCAAGAAAAAATGAATTTGAGACAAGAGATCGAAAAACAAGAGAAAAAGGTCAGACTGGAACAAGAAAGTCTGATCAGAATGAAAAACAAGTTGAAAGATATTTCGGGAAAAGAAGAGACCGAACGTTTAATGCGTATTTTGAAAGTTCACAAATAAAGAAAGTGATCAAGAAACACTATACTTTGGTATAGTGTTTTCTTTTTATATTTCCCGCACCTTACCCCTTGACAAACCGGGAACCGAGGAGTATAGGGGTCCATATATGTCGGAAAATTCGGGGAATATATTTGCACGAACACCCTTGACCAGATTCGAGTCTGTGCTATCTTTTAATTGTAGTCTACCCACAACCACAACAGGAGATAGTAGTATGAACACCAAGATTTTCGTCACCATGATCGTCCTCATGTCGGTGTTTTCGGCTTTTGGGGAGGATCGTCTTCCCGAAATTTCTTTGGACTTCACGGTTCCGAAAATTGAGATCGTGAAGGACACCACAAAGATGGTGAAACCGGAACATAAAGAGATTGTCGCAATTTCTGCCATTTCGGTGGAGAGGACGAATCCTAAGTATAACCCGATCCCTTTCCGAGATATTCGGTAGGGATTAGGGAGGATAGGTGGACGACATACGCCTATCTTCCCGCATCCCACCCCTTGACAGAATGAAGAGTATATTCTACCAATCTATCCACATATTATTCGTAGTGTTGATAGGATGTTGACGGAATATATTTGTACTTTCACCCTTGACCAAAATTGTATCATTTACTATATTTCTATCTTCATCCTTGCCTAATTTCGGGCATAGGTAACACTGGAGTCTATCATGTCCAATTTCAATATCACGAACGGGAAAGGGTTTCATGTTCGCTTTCTGAATGGATACAGGATTTCCGTTCAATTTGGTGGCGGGAATTATATTTCCAACCGTTCCTTTTTCGATTTGGGTGTTCCTTCTGGTGGATCTGTAGATTGTGAAGTCGCAATATTTGATAAAAATGATAATTTTGTTCGTCATCCAGATTGGAAACACAATGATGATGTTAAGGGTTATGTATCTCCCGAAGAAATGTTGAAACTAATGAACTGGTGTGCTAGTTTGTAAATTTTCGATATATCGGGAAATTTCCGGTATATCTCGCACCACACCCCTTGACAGAAACTAAAGTATATTCTAGCAAGTTATCCACAAACTATCAACAGTGTGGATAATATGTGGATAGAATAAAATATAGTTCACCCTTGACCAGAATCGAATTTGTGTTATATTTTAATCAATCCTATCCACCAATGTCGGGACGGTAGGAAACGCTGGAGTATACCATGTCCAAGTCCAAGTCCTCCAAGATCCGTAATCGTAATGACCTTTCCTTCCGTCGCGAGGTCCAGACAACGATGAACGGTTTGGAAATTCGATACGTTCGGAAGATGAGGACGGAAACCGGAATTGTGAGGTATCTTTTCCGGGAGGTGGGAACGAACAAGTTTCACATCTTCCGGATGAGTGCATATCCCATTCTCCGTCCTATCCTTTGTTCACAAAAGGAGATGGATCGGGTGGGATGCTTGCAGGACCACGAAGTCAGAGTTGCCGATGTCAATTCCCGCATCATTTCGTTGGAACGGAAGATGCGACGAAAGTAAAACAGATATTGAATGGAGGGTTGAAATATACTCTCCATTTTTATTATTTTTATATATTGCCGTCCGAAAATAACCCGCAATAATGCGATATATTTTCCCAACATTTCCCGCACCACACCCCTTGACAAACCGGGAACCGGAATGTATAGGGGTCCATATATGTCGGAAAATTCGGGAATATATTTGCACGAACACCCTTGACCAGAATCAAGTCTATACTATCTTTTAATCAACCCTATCCACCAATGTCGGGACGGTAGGACGGAAACCGAGGTGATAACATGAACATCGTGAAAAAAATCTTGAACATCGTAGTTAACAAGAAATGCCATTGGGAGGTGGTCCAAACAATATATGTGATTGATTGCAAAAGGGTAGTATGGTTCAATGGGTATCCAAAAAGGTGCCCAAATTGTCACGGTAAAGTAATCTTGCCACCTAATTTCCAACATGAAAAATAAAATTGAAGGGGAAATCCCCGCACCTCACCCCTTGACAAATCGGGAACCGAAATATACAAGGGGAAATATATGTCGAAAATTTCGGGGGAATATATTTGTACTTTCACCCTTGACCATACCTATATACTTTACTATATTTGAATAAACCCTTGCCTAATTCCGGGCAAATGTAACGCTGGAGTATACAATGGACTTCGACTTTTCTTTCAACAACGGGAAAGTAACTTTCACCTTTCCGGAAAAGTACACTGAACAATTCTTGGATCTTATTGAAGAGATCAGTAATAAAGAAGAATATGAAAATAGCAAAATCGAAATGGTGAATGTTCGATTGGAAAATGTACTTTTTGAACATAGATTGAACATTATCCACGAAGTCGCGCAATATGCAAGAATTGAAGGAATTGACCACGAAAAGTATAATCTGCATAAAGCGAAAAAACTTATTGACGGTGGAATCGCAGAAATTCCAGTGTTGATTTACGAAAAATATCAATCTTTAGTTCCACGTTACGAATTTGAAGTCGTAAAGGAAGGAGAATAAAATGAACTATATCCAAAGTCTCAAAACGCAAATCGAGGAGAAAGATAAAGAAATCTCCGAATTGAAGGAGAAGATACAAAATCTGAAAATATACCTATCTTCATCCAAATTTCATAAAGACCCCACCGTACAAGTGCAAGACATCTTTAACCGTCTTGAATAAGGGGAAAATCCCCGCACCTCACCCCTTGACAAACCGGGAACCGGAATGTATAAGGGGGCGATATATGTCGAAAATGTCGAAAAATATATTCTCTTCATCCTCTTGACCAGATTCCTTTCATTTACTATATTTGTACTTAACCATTGCCTAATTCCGGGCAAATAGGTATCACTGGAATATACCATGTTCAACACCGAAACCGAAATCAACATCCACGAAATGTTCAGAAATGGCAAAAGCATTACTGCCATACAAATGATTATCCTGGAACAAATCGAAAATAACCTGCACGAAGTAGTTAATACACAAATTAAAAAAACTATCCTAGACGCGATCTCAAATTACAATCTATATAAAGCACCTGCATATATCGAAATGTTGGATAATATGAATCTGGACGGTTTCATTTTCCAGAACGAAGTTAAACAGTATATATCGCTAATCAAAAAAGGAAACAACGATCAAGAATATGAAAAAATTGTTAGACTACTTTGGTAACTTCAGAATATATCGGAAATCGATCCGGTATATTCCGCACTACACCCCTTGACAAATCGGGAACCGAAATGTATAAGGGGGGCATATATATCGGAAAATGCGGAGAGATATATTTAATTTTCCTCTAGGTTATATTTCCATCTATATTCGTTCCTATATTCTTTCCTATATATCCCGATATTCCCCCGATATTCCCCCGATATTCGTTCCTATATTCTTTCCTATATTTCCTTTTATATTCCCCCGCTATATTTCCATCTATATTCGTTCCTATATTCTTTCCTATATTTCCCGATATTCCCCCGATATTCGTTCCTATATTTCCCGCACTACACCCCTTGACAGAACGGGAACTGGAATGTATAAGGGGAAAATAGCGGAAAATTTCTGGAATATAATTGTACTTTCCTCCTTGACCAGAATTGTATCATTTACTATATTTGAGTAAACCCCTTGCCTAATTCCGGGCAAATAGGTATCACTGGAGTATACCATGTTCTCTCAATACACTGAAATTCAAATCTCCGATGAGTATAAGATTACCATTGGGTATAATCCGGTTCAAGTAATGAATCTCAATGATGAGGATCGTTTACGTTTTTCTTCTGATTTGAGATCTTTTGCCGATAATAAGATTACTTTTGATAAACTGATTTACAATATCAAGGAATATAGCTTAGATATTGCTTTGTATATTTTCCTTCATCCGAGAATCATTCAGATGAAGAAAGAGAATAAGTGTATTACTTACTATCCATTTTTCAAAGATAAGAAAACCTTAGTCGAACATTTGCGGTCTAAATTTAGGAATCCGGAAGAAATGGCAGAGAAGGCGATAATGTATAATTACGCATTATTCGGAAAATTTGATACTCAAGGATTCCGAACCGAGCTATAAGAGAAAAGAGTCTAGACGAAAAATCTAGTCTCTCTTCCCGCACCACACCCCTTGACAAGATTTCGGGAGATAGGAGATATGTGGGTATTTTGAAAAAGATGTGGGGACACCCTTTACAGATTTCAGATTTGTGCTATATTTAATCATGTCAGGTAGGGCGGAAGCGAACGCAGAAGCCGCTGAAAAGGGAGAAAAACCCTTGACAGAATCCGAAAACTGGACTACCTTTAGAAAACCGGGGTAATTCCGCCCCTCTTTGGAGAGAACACCATGAACACCACGACCACCACCGAGACCACCACTTCCGCCATCTCCGCCATCGACACCAAGCGAATCAACGAAGCTCGGACGTTGATCCCTGCTTTTGCCGCACTTTCGGACATCGAAGTGCTTGCCTACCTCAATTCGATCAACAAGGTCGAAAAGTCCGTGAAGGGCGATGTTTCCAAGATGAAGAACGAGCAGACGGAGGAGAACCGTCGGCGGCGCATCGCCCATGTCAAGGAACGGATGCAGTTTCATGATATGCACGAGATTCCGTCTTGTGTCAAGGCTTTCCACTCCATGAAAGCACCTTCTGGTCGGACCACACATGGGGTGAAGGTGGTCATTCCGGGTCTCGCATCCGGCTCTCTGGACTTCTACATTTCCAAGAATCTCAAGGGGGAGGAACTGGAAATGCAGAAGGAACGGGTGGAGAAGATGTGTCTGTTCCTCGGGTCGGCTCTTGCCGAGGAGTACGGTGCTTATTCTCTCGACTCTTCGGAAGAGACCGAGGAGTAAGCCCGCAATATTGCGAGGGGATAGCGGATTCTTCCGCTATCCCTTTTTTATTTCCGGTTTCTTTTCCGCACCACACCCCTTGACAGATCGGGAACTGGAATATATGGAGATATACACTGGAAATTTTCGGGAATATATTTGTACTTTCACCCTTGACCAGATTCCTTTCATTTACTATATTTGAGTCGACCCCTTGCCTAATTCCGGGCATAGGTAACGCTGGAGTATATCATGGAACGTATCATTTCGGTTTTTGCTATCGAGAATGAAAAGACAATCACCACCTATCATTTCCCGGATTACATTCTTTCCGATTTGGGATATGTAAAGTATAGCAAGGGATGGATATTTATAGTGTTCTTCATCGTTTTCAGAATAATAAATTGACTTTTGAGGAATATATCAAAAGTCTGGAAGAGATCAATTTTCATTTCGCATTGCACGTTTTCTTTTCTGAAGTTAAGGTGTATAATAAGGAAAATAGAATGTTTTACCGTAATCATTGCTCAATCAAATATGGGCAGGAGAACATTTTGAAGCATATTTTGAATTATCATTTTAACTATATGGTACACCGGAATTTCACGAATACATTGGAATATATCATCGATAATGGGCTAATCGTTTACGAACAATAACATTTGAGTATCGTGAAAGAGTCTAGACTAAAAATCTAGCTCTTTCCCGCACTACACCCCTTGACAGATCGAGAACCGAAATATATAGGGGAAATATAGCGGAAAATTTCTGGAATATAATTGTACTTCCTCCCTTGACCAGAATTGTATCATTTACTATATTTGAAATGTCCTTTGCCTAATTCCGGGCATAGGTAACGCTGGAGTATATGATGGAAAGCAACGATAAGAAATTGATCGAAATTGGAAAAAAATATCTGAAAAAAGAACACAAAAACATTAAACTTGGAAAAGGATATATCGAACCATTTGTCGCCGGGATCTGTAAGGTATGTTTTCCATTTGAATTAGAAAATATAAAAGGTATTTACAGTATCCAATCAAAAGGTTTACTAGCATGGCACGAAGATAATAAACATAAATAATGCAATTAAAACAGAAAGACTAGACTAAAAATCTAGCTCTTTCCGCACCTCACCCCTTGACCAGATTCGGGATATATTCTAGCGATCTATTCACATATTATCCACAATGTTGATAGAATGTGGATAA
>JACCDR010396784.1_pt1 | contig 11870 bp, 17 predicted proteins | sample 7446431 | NCBI WGS metagenome assembly JACCDR01 (sample SAMN15323443, study PRJNA562643) | freshwater metagenome | isolation source: river surface water | place: USA:Blue River Watershed | collected 2017-08-17
AGCCATTTAAATAAAAAATTTTGAGCTTCAGAGCGAATTATAGATTTAGTGCAATAAATATCGCCAAGTAAAACTAAATACTTGTATCTATACTCAACCAATAAAGACTCAATTTGAACAAATAGTTTTTCAGCTATTTCTAAGTTGTCTTTACTTAAATGTATATCTCCAACCGCAAGAAGATCACGCATTATTTACCTCTTCATTAGAATTAGTAGAATTTACCAAATCTAAGACTTGAGTATATAATTGTTCATTTTCATTAATGGCATCAATAGTATTTTCTAATCCTACAGCTATTTTTTTGCCATCGAGCATATAAGTATTGCCCTCTTTAAGGATTAGTCCTAGCTGTAAAGCTAAATTAGCTACTTCAACCCTAGTATTAATAATCCCACGATCATACAATACATCAAATTCAGCTTTGCGATTAGGTGGGCCGAGTTTATTTTTCTTAATTCTAGCCCTAACCCTATGCCCGATTTGAATCGGAGTACCATCAGGATTCATCTTAACCGAATCAAAAATCTTAGTTTTCTTGGCTTCGATTTTAGTAAATTCAATTTCAACATCTAAGAAATGCTTAAAGGCACGTCCGCCAGGTATAACATACTTTTCACCTGTATAGGCGGCTGAAGGGTCCATGTTGTCTCGAACTTGAGAGATAAAGAACCAAGGGACTCCTAAGAATCCTTCTTTAAGGCGGGGTTTTGATGGGCCATTAATTAAACGAAGAGCTTTGGGCAAATATGACGATAGATCACCCATAAGATGATCTTCAGTTGACTTAAGATTAGCTTCCTTTGGCGCAATGATAGCATTAACGCTATCAACTACGCAAGCAACTACATCTAAGCCTTCTTGCATATAGCCCATTATTGTATCTTTATAATAATCAAAAATTTGTCCTCCGGTCATCGGGGATTTAGTTCTAATAATCAAACGTTTTTGATCTTCAGGATCGGGCAATAAAATTCTAAGCCAATGATCGCTAAAGGTTCCTTCGGCATCAAACCAAAAAGCAACACCTTCAGGATACATTTTGAGTAATTCAGCCACTATAGCCAAAGCATAGAAGCTTTTGCCGCTAGATTCCGGGCCTTCTAGGCAATATAAACCGCCACGCCTAATTCCGCCATTTAAAGCCCAATTTAAACTTGGCGACGGAGTTGAAATAGGATTAGGATAATCCACTTCGTTAGCGCAAATATTTCCTTCATCTTCATATAATTTCTTCAAAAATTTATCTAATCCCATTAACTACTTCCTATACTTCCACTAACTTGATCGAATTTTTTCTTAACCCAATAATGCTTTTGGACAAAAGAATCCCTTCGCTTATCAAGATAATCACGTAAAGCTACCCAAGCATCTCGACGGTTTTTTGCATCAATATAATTTTGATGCTTATCAATTGCCTTTTGCTTTGAAGTATCAGTTTCTTTAGTTTCAGTTAATTTAAGCAATGCTGGGGCTTCATTAATGAAAATAATAGCAGCGGTCTTATCATATTCAATATGAGCATAAGCAGCAAATCGACTAGCTACATAATGATAATCAGTAGCTAAATCGATTGCCCTTAATGTTTGTAATGAAACCTTTTCTAATTCACTAACTGGGATAGAATCATCCCACTTATTGAATTCTTTATCATAAAAATTAAGCTTAGATAAGTCAACAAACTCAGGAGGAAGAGTTAATAAAAACGTACCTAGTTTAACTAACATTTCTGAAGTTAATTCAGTTGATGAATCTAATTTTTCTGTCATTTTATAAACCTAATACAGATTTAGCATTAGACACGCTTGTTTTGTTCTTAGATGCAACAGCCTCATTTACCGCTTCATCTTCTTCAGCCTCTACTGGATCAGCTACTAAACGAGAGTTAGTCTTAGGTTTAGAAGTTTGAGGAACTTCCGAAGCTTCTTCATCATCGGTAACTAAACGAGAGTTGACGCGCTCTCTATTGGCCACTTGCTCTTTAGGGAATTTACCCTTTGGGTCAAAATTACCCTCAAGCACTTGGGCTAATTCAGCATTTGAAAAATCCTCATAGATTTCTTCAAGATTAGGAAGATTAACATAATCATCTTCCATGTCGGCAATATTGAACCGTTGACGTTCAGATCGGGCGCTATATTTTGTGTTAAATTGAGTAGTTCCTACCCGCGTGACACGAATTAAAAGACCCTTAGAATAGGAAACTGGATCTAAGCCTTCTTCCATATCGCAACGAAGTTCCTTCATGATTTCCCGATGCACCATTGCACCAGCCGAAAGGATGCCTAACTTAGTTTCTCCAGTTTTCTTATCAAACGTAACTACATTGTAAAGCTTAGCATTTCTGGCCTTAATTGACTTACCGCGAGATTGTGTTAGCTCATCAACCGAGCCCAAAAGCCGAGCTGCACTATCACAAATAACGCAACTTTCTTCCATCCCCTTTGCACACTTAAATGGGAATTGCTTTCCTTCGGGGTTAGTCAAGAAATGCACATTAACTTCAAAAAATGGATCGTCCGATTTAGCATTAGCGGTAGGGGGCAAAACATGGAGAAAAGAATCTCCCTCTTTGAATTTCACCCAATTAAATTTATCTCCGCTACTCTTAGCACGCTCGGCTTCTTGTTCGACTCTTTGTTGATTTAGTTTTCTTGGTACTACTTTATCTGACATAATTTATTCCTCTTTCTTTGATTCGATTTCTTTTTTAATTTGTTTAAATAATTGTTTTGATTTATTAAAATAATCTTCTAAATTAGTTGTATTTTCTAAATATGCATAAGGTTTAATTTGTTTCCATTCGCTTTCTGATAAATGCTCTTCTTTGCCATCCTCCACTTCATTTCTTCCAATAATTCTTATAGGATAAAAATTAGGAAATGTTTTTGTTGCTAATTCAATTTCATGATGAAACCGAAGATCAGTAATAAACCAAATCCCATCTTTATCTTTGTAATCTAAATACGTCACATAAGCATGGAAGGGTTTATAAAAAGATTGAATTAGTTCAGTTCCTACATATTGAAGCATTTCTCTGGGATTACGAAAAATATTTCCTTCCCATTTTTCAACACCAATTCTTCGATTATCAAATTGCGATAAAGGTACTAAGTCTAAAGGCAATTTATCGCGCACAATTTCAGCTATCCTAGCAATTTTACTGCCATGCAATTTAATAGGTTGAACAAATTTTCTTTCTTTATGTTCAAAAAAATTATCTAAAGGTAATCGCCAAACATCTGCGCATAATTGTTTTAAAAATTTAGCATGGGAAATCTTTCCATTAGCGCCACATTCCTTTATATGATAATCCGCCAAAGCATCCTTGCCGCTACCTTTAGGCCCCATTAACCCAATAATTATCTGCATTAATTCCTCTTATTCTTGTAATATTTTAATTTTTTCTAAAACCACGCTAATATTATTATTCCAAATATTTGTCTTTCCCCAAATTTGCAAAACATTAGATTTTTCTATATGCTCTTGTAATTCATTCCAGGCTTCCGGCCAAATAATAACCCTCATCTTTAGGCCGTCATTGGCTAATTCTAAATTAGCATATCCATCGCCATTTTTAGTTACTTTAGGAATTATTTTTTCTACTTTTCCAACAATTGAGATTTCTTTATCTTTGGCAGATTTTTTATTAATATAATCGTAAGAAACTGTTTTTCCTTTTATTTTATCTTTAAATACATCCTCATATTTTAAATCACCCATTGGCAAATATTCATATTTTTTTCTAAGTAAGTCGATTTCGTTTAAATTTCTATATTCTTTTGGGACCGATTCCTTTCGCATCCCAAAGAATTTTTCAATAAAATCATTTTTAGACCAATCAGGATGTAAACTATTTAAAGAGCCAGAAAAAATTAATGCAAGAAATATATCCTTACGAATAATCCTCTTATTAACTCTATTAAATAAATCATCAAAATTCATAAAAGGCTGCTTGGCGGTTAATTCAGCAACCGTTGTTTCTCCTACCTTCTCGATGAAATCTAAAGAGGAAATGATTTTGCCATCTTGAATATAAAAACGATTAGTGCTTAAATTAATATCCGGCAAAACAATAATATCTTTAATTAGATGATACATATTTTTACGATCATCTTTAGACCCATTTGAAAACACTGAGCAATACCATTCAGTAGGATAATGTTGACGCAAATATTGGCAAATATAGCCAATCATCCCATAAGCCATCGCATGAGAAAGGTTAAATCCATATCTAGAGAAGGATTGGATTTGTCCCCAAATATATTCCGCTCGATCTTGATCAATATCTTTATAATTAGCTGTGCAATATTCTAAAAACCGATCATGATATCCTTTAAGTAACTCAGGTTTCTTTTTACCCATAGCCCGACGAATATCATCGGCTTCCTCTAAAGAAAATCCTCCAAGAGTCTTAACTGCTTCCATTACCGACTCTTGATAAACCATTACGCCATACGTATTCTTTAAAGCTTCGGCTAATGAACTATGCAAATATTCTACCGGCTCTTGTTTAAGCTTACGTTTCATGTAAACTTCATGCATTCCAACATCCATTGGGCCAGGACGACCTAAAGAAGTGACAGCCGATAAATCAAATAAGCTATCGGCTTTCATTTTCTTTAAAATACCTTGAGCAATAGGAGTATGGAATTGGAATACAGTTTCAGTATCCCCACAAGAAAAGGCTTCAAAAGTCTTTTTATCATTCCAATCTAAATTATAAGGGTCTAAATCAATATTATGGCTTTCTTTAATTAATTTAATTGTATTAGAAATATCCTTAAGTGTATTCAAAGAAAGAAAATCAAATTTAATTACCCCAGCCTTTTCACACCATTCCGCCGAATATTGAGTTACCCATTCTCCACTATCATAAAACAATGGGATTGTTTCAGTTAATGGCCTCGAAGCAATACAGACACCGCATGGATGAGCGCCACGTTGCCTAGCTTGACCTAGAAGGCTGACCACACAATCATAAATATCTGAATTATTGGCCATGAATTCTTTTAAAGCGGGGTATTCTTCTAAATTTTCATGGAAAAAAGTTAATTCATCTTTTTCTTGCGGGCTAGTAGGCAAAATAGAAGTAATATCGTTCTTTTGAATAAAGCTCATTTCAGGGCGCAATACTTCCAATACATCCTTAATAGCACTTTTAGTTTTTAATGCTTGATAGACCCCAATCGATGCAACCTTATCTTCTCCATATCTCTCTTTGACATATTGCTTAACAATAGAGGCATCAGAGAAATCCATGTCAACGTCGGGATATGTCCCCTTGATAATGCGGCCTAAATTAATAAAACGCTCAAATGGCAAACCATAAACAATAGGATCTAAATGAGTCAACCCAAGGCCATAGCAAAGTAATGATCCGGCTGCACTACCTCGACCAGGGCCAATAACGACATTCTTTCCCTTAGACCAAGAAACAATATCTTCTAAAACCAAAAAATAAGGGAGTAGATTAACTTTCCCATTATCGGCCAAAACTTCTATTTCATATTTCAACCGATCTGTATAAATCTTATTATTGAAATCAATTCTTCCATTATTAACCAAAATTTTAACGATTAAATCCTTTTGAGTATCTTCGGTTTCATACAAAGAATGAAGCTCAATATTTACATTAGGCAATTGAAGTGGAAACTCAGGCAACTTAAATTGTCCACGATCCATAATAATATTAGTATTTTTAATGCATTCATCTAAATACTTTTCTAAGTATGGATGAGACTGCTTGACCTTTTGTTTTAATTCCTCATCAGTATAAAGATGATAAATTTCGGGGAATTCCCAACCCGCTTTGCCAGCGCGAGTATTGATTTTAATTTGTTGTAAAATCGCATCCTTTTCATCAATCATATGCGCATCTGGCGTTATAACTAATGGGATATCGTATTTTTTAGCTAATTCTAAAAGCTTTTGATTAGCCTTTGTTTGCTTACATTGGTCTTCTTCCAAAACAATAGAAGGTTGCACCTCAACAAAGTAATCATCCCCTAATTGTTTGTGGAATTCTCTTAAGTAATCTTCTGCTAATCCCTCATTACCTTTTAGGAATTCTCGATTAACTGGTCCAGCCAAGCAACCGGAACAAACAATTAATCCCTCTTTATGTTCAAAAAATTCATTAAAAGTAACGCGATTCTTTTTATAAAAATGATTATGGGGGCCAGTATTTTCGTCTTTATGGGTTGAAATAGAAATTAGCTTACAAAGATTTTGATATCCCTTAAAATTCTTAGCTAAAACTGTTAAGTGATAATTAGTCTTTTCGCCCAATTCTTTGACTAAATAAAACTCACACCCCATCAAAGTGTTAATATTTTCCTTTTCACCCAGTGTTTTAATTTCAAGCAAAGAAGCGCAAGAGCCATGATCTGTGATAGCTAAACCATATAAACCTTTACGTTTAGCAGCCTTAACCCATTGGGAAACAGTCCCAACACCATCAAGGCTAAAATGAGAATGTGTGTGTAAACTAGAATAACTCATGCAATTAATTCAGTTAATAAAACGCTTTTGGGGCTATAAGAAGAATCATAACGTTGATTATCTCCCTTTGGATAAGGGAATATTGGATAAATAAATTTACTCAACATTATTTTTTTATCTCTTTTATTTCCTACAAATTGGAAATATCTATGTTTCCCATTTTGCATTACTATTTTAATATCATTAATATCTTTTAATATTTTAACGCTACTAGATCCGTATCGAGAGACTATAGTTCTTTCATGAATATCTTTACCTTCCGAATCAACAAACTTTCTTCTTTTATTAGTTATTCCAGTATAGTGCCAATTCGTTGCTTGATAAATATATCCATGATGATTCATATTGCTATCAGCATACGAAACAACACAACATGGTTGCGGCAATTGTTTCAAGCATTGGGAAACAAAATAACTTAAAGTATTTTTTGGAAAATTTTCATTAATAACTAATCTAGTTAATTCAAATGTTTTAACTAAAAAATTATCTTTAAATAAACACTTACCATTATTCATATTTCGGCATGGAGTGCCAAAAGTACAAACGCCTGATAAAATTCCATTTTCATCAAAAATACCAAAGGCTAAAGAAATATTAGGCATTCTTTTGGCATAATGTTTATTTAATAACCAATCTTTACTATATTTCTTAGGTATTTCTTTTACTAAATAATCCATAAAAAAATAAGCGGGCAAGGAGATTTGAACTCCTACATCTGAATTGGAAGTCCAGCATGCTACCGTTAAACATCATACCCGCGCTAATCTGTAATAACTTCCTTTTTCTCTTCTACACTTAACGGACTAGGCTTAACTTTGTGCCTTTCTAAATCATCAAAAATATATTTACAAACATTAGGGAATTGAGATTGAAATTGATCAAAAATAGCTTGAGCAATTTCCCTATGCTCAAGTTGAGTAGCAGGATCAAGCCTAGTTTGAAGATAATGAATCCAGCTTCGAACTGTGCCGCTCATAATCATATTTGTTTGAGTATTTAGCGGAAGGACAAATCTAGCACACTCTTTAGCAATACCCTTATCTAAAGCTTCTTTATAAAAATGATTAGCTGTCTTCCAAACCTTATCTTGTGCTAATTTAAACCATTCTTGATCATCTTCATTAATGTTATCGATGGAGTTTTGTCGATTTTTCAAATCTTGTCGTCTAGCTGGATATACAACTTGTTCATTAGCTACGGCATATCGTTGGCTAAATTCTTGAAAAGAAAAAGAACGATGGCGAAGAATTTGTTGGGCTATGCCTCTACTAGTCACTATAGAAAATGCTACCGTAACCATCTCAAAAGGCGACCAATGCTTATGTTCAATAAGATATTTGATTAGCTTATGAGAAGTATCCAAATTCATCTGATTCGATGGATTTGAAATGCGAGCGCAATAAACTATAAAATCTTCAGGGCTAAGTTTTTTGCCATTATTATCAGTGATTAAGGATTCAGTATGGGAAATAAGTTTAACATCAAAATTATTGGGAGTCATTTTTGCCTTTATATAAGTCATTTAATTGGGGGTGATTTTTTAAATTATGGATTAAAATAAGAGCATTACAAGCCACCTTAGCCCAATGCGTAATTTGCCCTATTACTGAATCAGGATCATAAATTTCCCCATCATTAACAGCTAAAGCATGGCGCAATAAAGCCTTATGATGAGCCGACAACGGTTTATCTCCTCGCCAATCATTAGGGACATAGCCCTTAGCATTGCCATCCTCAAATGCTCTAGCTACCTCAACTAACGCATCGAAGGGTATTAGGCTTAGATCCGGCTTCCCGTTTCTTATTTCTTTGCCCGACATTATTAACCTTTCTTAAGAAGCGATTTAAAGCATCAAAGGTTTTAAATTCTTTGGTGACGCAAGCTAAAACCCATCCCGGCAAACGTTCACCACTACCATTAACAACATAATTAGGGATTCCCAGCATATGCGCCCAAGTTAATTCTGAAACTGTCCCGGTGCTTGGCTTAGTGTAATAGCACACAATAGCATCAGATTTGTCTCGGATAAATTCCAAATCTAATTTAATAATATCTGTAAAAATTTCTTTTCGTAATTTATCGCTATATTTATTCCAATTAGTATTCAAATCATAAGGATCGCACTTATACTTATCTACAATGAAAGATTCATTTTCAGGTGGCGAAAAAGAATCGATTCCCATAGCAGATAGCTTGGCCTTTTCTGTAGAACGCCAACCAGCACCTAAATCTTTTAGCCCAGCCATTGTCCCGGCCAAATAAACTGTTTTAATTTTCTTCATATTAATCCTCTTTAAATTCTTCCACGAATCCTAATAATTCAGCTGCTAGAAGTAATCCAAAGCCCCATTTAACGCTTAAGCCGCCTAAAACTAATCCACACCCTAATACTCGAATAGCACTCTTAACAAATGAAACTGTTTTATGAAAACTCATCTTCATAACAACCCCGTACTTCTTATTCCTATATTCCACCAAAAACCAAATTAATTCAGCTATTAATAATAACGAGATAAAGACAATATTAGTTGTAACATTCAAACCTAATAGTAATAATGCATATCCAACAATACGAACTATACTTTTTAAAAATGAAATATTATTCAACCCGTCCAGTCTCCAGATAAAATTTACGCTTACTTTCAGCTTTCTTAATAAAGCGGTCTAATTTTTCTAAGGAAAGTCCAGTAGCATCGGCAACTTCTTCTAATGTCTTAATGCCACATTTGGCTTTTACTTCATCAATCCATTTCCAAACAGTTAGCCAATTCTGCAAATTATTAAATAATGGCTCTCCAGAAAGAATGCCGTCGATTACTTCAACTGGCAGTAATGTCCCCATAGGAGGAGCAAAACATTCACCCGACTTAAATTTTACACTCCCTGCACAACTAGTAGTAAAAATTAATGCAAGTAATATTATTAATTTCTTCATTGTAAATACCCCTCACATTCCTTACGAAAAGGATTTCCTGACAAAAGACAAGAATCTCGCTTGTCATTTTTAGGATTCTTTTTAATATTATCCAATATCTTTTCTTTTTGCCCAGATCTTTCTTGATAAATCTTTTTATAAGCCTCTTCGCGCTTATCTAATTCTTTTTGAAATTCTTCAGTTACTTTAACAACGCAAGAATTATAGCCATTCTTATAAACATGGCGATAAGCCAAATAAGCTGCACCGCCTACTAGCAACGCACCAGCAATTATAAAATAAAGCTTATACTTACTCACTATCGCCCACATATTCCACCCAACGCCCTTCTTTTTGAACTTCTACTTTAACTTTCTTTATTTCTCGTTCAACTTTGTCTTCTATTTGTTTTTGAATGCCTAAAGCTTTTAAAGACTCCACCCTAAGCCATTCTTGAAACTTCTTGGTTTCAGCCATCCTACCAAAAGCAAGTTGTTTATTCTTTAATTGCGACCTAGTATCTTCCGCTTTCCCAACAGCGCCACTTTCTTTATGAGTACAACGAACAGCTGAAGCTGTTTTTTGTTTCTTTTGGCCTCCATCCCCTGAGCCAACATAATAATCAAATTTACAATCCTTGGATGTAACTGAAAATAATGGACTACTTTTTCTTTCGTTTTTCGAGCTTTTCAACTTTCTTTTCCTCTTCTTTGGGCTTAGGCATTTCCGCTTCTTTTGGGGTCTTATTAACAGATTGTGAAGCTCGAACGGCTTGCTCATAAGCTAAGGCAATTTTATCGGATAAAATTGCTCCAGCCTTTGCGCTTGATAGCCCATTGGATCGAATGGCTTGATCAATCAATTGAAGTAATACTTCATATTCATTTTTATTAAAAACCACTGTAAAAACAATATCACTCATATTTTTCCTTTATTAATCTGTATATCGATATTTTCCAAAATTTTGTTTATGATTTCCTTTTGTATCGCAAAAATAGCACATTGGCTGCAACCATCCAGTAGAATCATCTATTCGAACGCCTTCGGTTGATCCACATACTTCACAAGTATTGAACGAAGCCTTTTCGGCATCCGTCACAATCTCTTGGACAGAATTTTGATGATAATCAAGATAGTCCCCCACCATATCAAAATAAATTCTTAATCCTCCAAACTTTTGTTTAACTTGCACAAACTCAACTTTTATTTTTTGCTCTTCGCAATATGCTTGTATTTTTGCGCAAGTACGATTTACTAATCCATACCATCCATCACCACAATTAATTCCCCAACACATACACGTTTCAGACATTGGCAAATCCTTTTGCCTAAATAAAGCGGGGTATTTTTCGTATAAAAAATTCTGTAAATTACTTCTCATTTTCCTTATCTTTTTTTTGCTTAATTTCTAAAAGTTTACTAAACCGCTTATCAAATTCAATTGATTGAACAGTATCTAAAAAAATCCACTTAACTGTATCTTCTTCGGTAATTATTTCTAACATTCCGCCTTGTTGCCAAAAATAAACATAAGGGACAGTTTCATTAGAATTGATAAATGAAGGATTTTTATGCCACGTATGCTCGGCGATAGAAACTTCTTCTTTGCTTCCATTTCTATAAGTAATTTTGGCACTATAATTATTTGGAAGATCTTGATCTTCTTTTGGCAGGAAAAATGTATTATTGCTCATACTGTTATTGAAACAACCCCTAGCTTTGTATCATCATCAAAAGCTATATCAACCCACTCAGTTTCTTTTTTATTCAATGGTTTTAAACGAATACCTGAAGGTTTTAGGCCTAATTTTTCACACCAAGACTCGGCATATTCTTGGCCAGCACTACTCCAAATTATTGTTTTACAACCTAACCTTTGGAAATGATTAAACAAAAGTATATTATCTTGATTTGGAGTATCATCAAAATTAACTAAAGTTCCATCTACATCAAATGCAACCACTATTGTTTTATTTGCTTCCTTAAGCCAATCTAATTTTTTCATTTCTTATTGCTCAAAAATAATAAAAGATTTGCAGCTGCATAAAGTAAAGAAACTATTGCTAATTTGTATTTATTAATATTATCAATTAATATTGTAACACCGATTACAAAATAACAAATCGTTACTATAATCGCACATATAGTAGTTATTTTCTCAAGCATACATTCAAAGTATTAAATAATTTATTCTTATATTTATTTTCTGGTGTAGCATTTTCTACAATTCTATTAGCTTGCTCTATGGTTGCTTGTCCTAAATCTTTTAATCCATGATAATCTTCAACAATGGCTAATTCATAAAGTCCAGATAGTTTATTAACTAAATCATTTCTAGCCTTATGCTCATTAGCATCTAACGCTATATACACTTTTTTTAGTCTGGGATTTTCTGCCAAAAGAGCTAATTGAAAATCACTTAATTGACCACCAAAGACACAAACTGCATTC
>JACCDR010266318.1_pt1 | contig 11868 bp, 13 predicted proteins | sample 7446431 | NCBI WGS metagenome assembly JACCDR01 (sample SAMN15323443, study PRJNA562643) | freshwater metagenome | isolation source: river surface water | place: USA:Blue River Watershed | collected 2017-08-17
GCGAGCTGCTGAGCCAGCGCTGCAAGGGCGAACTGCCGCGCCTGCGCTGGGCTGCCAGGGTGGCCTTTCGGCACGCCGGCTTCAGCCATCCACAGATCGGCCGGCTGCTTGGCAACCGCGACCATACCACGGTTATGCACGGACTTGCCCGCGCGGATATCCACAGGCTTATCACGCCCGGTTTTGACCAATTCTGCCGGTCGTTGATCGCCATTGTTGACGGCTGGAGGGGGCCGGAATGAGCGCGCCGGCAACGCAAGGATGGCATGACGTGCTGCACTGGTGCGTGCGGACAATGGCCACCGACGATCCTGATCTTGGCTTTGCTGCCAGCCTGTTGGCCTACTGCCTCAAATGGGGCGGATTGACCGAACGGCAAGAACGCTATGCTGAGCGCCTTGTCCACCGCGTGGTGCGGCAGCGGGCACAAGCAGTCAGTCAAAAGATGGAAGGAACCCGGCATTGACCGGCTTTGTTGTGATGCACCGGGCGGCGCTCGATCACCCGCTCTTGAAAGACGGCGAACGGTTCCGCGCGTGGTTTTGGCTGGTGGCCAACGCGGCTTGGAAGCCGACACGCGTCAAGGTCAAGGGGCGCGATGTAACGCTTGAGCGCGGGCAGTTGTCTTACTCGATCCGTTACCTTGCAGAGGCTTGGGGATGGTCAAAAAGCGGGGTTGATCGCTTCCTCTCAATGCTTGCTGATGAGGGTATGATTGACCGAAAAAACCCGGGACAGAAGATGCCAAAAACCGGGACAGCACCCGGGACAGAAAGTGGGACAGTCGCTGCGCTGATAACCATTTGTAATTACGACAAATATCAGACCCAACATCAAAAAGCTGGGACAGAAAGTGGGACAGCGCCCGGGACAGCAACCCGCAAAAACCGGGACAAAGAAGAACAAGGGAACAAGGGAACCAATAGAACCACTCTACGGGAAGATAGCGCTATAACCCCACGAGAGGGAGCGACGCGAGCGCGTCGCCTCGCGCCAGATTGGACGCCCAAGCCGCTTCCAACCGAATTGGCTGAGGAGGTCGCCGCCATGCCGCCGGGCTGGATCGAGCGTCAGATGGCAGCCATGCGCGACTGGTCGGCAAGCAGCCCCAAGGGCGCAAAACTGGATTGGGATGCAACATGGCGCGGATGGTTGCGCCGGGAACTGGAAAGGCAAGGCAATGGACGCATGGCAGGAAACAACGGGGCAGGCGCTCGCCAATATCGAGAGCAGCCGGGTTGGACAGGGCTCCAGCGCCTTGCCGCCGAAGTTGAGCGAGACGGATGGGGATGAACGCCTGCCGCGCCCAATCGAGGCCGTGGTCTATGAGTTCGCCATCCGCTGGCCTTGCCCGAAAGACACGCTGCCCAGCTTCTACCAGTCCCGCCTCATCATGCTTGGCCGCGACTGCGCCGAAATGGCACCGGGCCTGTTGCGCAAGGCCGGCGACCGCATTGCCCGCACGCCGGGCCGGATCAATGTCCTGCCCAGCGCGTCCGAGCTGCACCAGGCGGCAAACGAGATTATCGCCGAACGCGCCGCCAAGCAGGAAGCCGACAAGCGCCAAGCAGCCGCAGAAGCCGGCCGCCCGTTGCCGCCGGTTGGTGACAAGGCAGCCGCCTACGCCCGCGCCAACCTCGATGCCATCCGCAAGGGCTGGCGCGTCATGCAGACCGATGACGGCAGTTTATTCCGCCTTGGCGACCCCGGCGAGATGCGCTGCGTGCGCCGCGACGGCAGCGCCATCGTGCCGTTCCACCGCAAAGACGGCGAGGTTGAAGGCGTGCCAGCCGGTTGGTATGTCAGGCAGGAGGATGTGGAAGTTTGCGCCGCCTGTTACCGGCATTACGGCGCGGGCTTCGGACTGCAAGGGGCGCGCGTGGTGGAGGTGGCGCAACACTAGCGCTCAACACAATTTGCGGCTATCATGAACGCCGCGCCGAATTGGAGGCAGGGGAATGAACATGGACTTTCAGGAAGGCTATTGCGACGGGCTGGCGGGGCACATGCAACAGCCGTGGCAAGCTCGTGGCGTTGTTGGCGCTTGGCAATATCTGCGCGGCTATGCTCTTGGCGCTCTTGATCGTATTGCCATGACGAACGGAGTGATCGCCGCGTGGTGCGACGGCTTGTGCGATGGTGACGCATGATGCGCTTTCAGGAGCCGGCATGGCTTAATGCGACGCTGTCAATGCGGATGCGACACGAATTGGAAATGGCCAAGCTCAACGCGCCTGATGAGCCGTGTGGCATGATGTGGGGTGAGGATGTTTATCCCGACGATCCGCGCATTCCGGTGATGCTTGCTGAAATGGAAGCGTCTGAGCGCGAAAGTGAACGGCGCATCAGTGAAGTCCGTGCAATGGCGCAAGCGCGGCGTGAAGAACTGGAGGACGCGCCTTACAAGCTGATGAGCCGCGCCATTTTGCTTATCGGCATTGCGTTTGCCTTGGCCGCAACGCCCGCGTTTGCCCAAGCCAACCCCGCTGACGCATACAGCCGCTTCATGGGCCAGCATCAGCAGCGCCAGCCGCAGCAAGTGCCGTATCATCCGCCGCCGCAGAGCAATCCCTACATCCGCCCGCTGCCGATCATCCCGCCGATGGGGACGCGGCAGTGCACTCCGGTCTATGTGTGCAGCCAAGTGGGGCAGTGTGTTTGGCAGCAGGTGTGTCGGTGAGCGCAGCGCAAATATACGCGTTGCTTTGTCCGGCTACCGGAGAGGTTCGGTATATTGGTAAGGCGAACGATGCGCGCAAGCGGCTTAATTCGCACAAGCGTGACGCGCGCCGTCGCCGCACGCCGGTTTATGATTGGATGCGCTCGCTGCAAAGCAACGGGCTCGATCCGGTGTTGCTTGTGCTGGAAGATGCAGATGACTGGGTTGCGTCAGAGCGTGAATGGATTGCAAGCGCTAGGCAAAGTGGTTGCCGATTGTTGAACTTGGCGGATGGTGGAGACCAGCCAAAAACCAATCCAGAGCAACTGCGCCGATGCGCCGCGACACTACGCGCGAAACGGCCACACAACGTCCTGATGGTTATGAGAATGTTTGAGGGAAACGTGCGCAGTGCAAAACGATTTAGTGGCAGCGACCCGGCATTGATAGAGCGCGCTGAGCAGCGCTTGGCGTGGTTCAAAGAGCTGGTTGCCGCTATTCGCCAAGACGGTTGGCTGCAAGAATATGATAGGCGGCTCGGATTGCGTTTCCCACAATGGCAACGTCAGTAAATTAGTGGCTCAATACACATGAACCCGAACGCAGCAAAAAACCTTACAAATGCTGGGAAAGGCCGTCCCAAAGGCGTGCCAAACAAGGCAACTGCGGCCATCAAAGACATGATTACGCAGGCGCTTGAGAAGGCTGGCGGCGTTGAATACCTTGTGCGGCAGGCAGAGGAAAACCCCGGCGCGTTTATGACGCTTGTCGGCAAGGTGTTGCCGTTGCAAGTGTCAGGCGATCCGGACAACCCACTTACTGTAGCTGTGCAACGCATTGAGCGTGTGGTGATTGGTGGCAACGCTCAAGATTGACACGCCGCGTTGGCTAGTGCCGTTCCTTGAGCCGGCGCGCTACAAGGGCGCATACGGCGGGCGCGGAAGTGGCAAGTCGCATGGCTTTGCGGAAATGGTGATCGAAGCGCATGTGATGGATCAACGCCGCCGCACTGTCTGCGTGCGAGAGGTGCAGAAGACGCTGGCGCAATCGGTCAAGCGGCTGCTCGAAATGAAGATCGAGGCGCTTGGCGTTGGCGACTATTTCGAGGTGCAGGAAAGCGTGATCAAGTCCACGCGCGGCGACGGGCTGATCTTGTTTCAGGGAATGCAAAACCACACTGCCGATAGCATCAAGTCGCTGGAGGGCATGGACTGCGCATGGGTGGAAGAGGCGCAAAGCCTGTCGCAGCGTTCGCTTGACCTGCTGCGCCCGACCATCCGCAAGCCTGGCAGCGAACTGTGGTTTACCTGGAACCCGCATGAGCCGACCGATCCGGTTGACGTGCTGCTGCGTGGCGAGAAGCCGCCGCCTGATGCCATCGTGCGTGAGGTCAATTTCAAGGATAACCCGTGGTTTCCGGACGTGCTGCGTGGCGAGCTGGAATATGACCGCAGCCGCGATCCTGACAAATACAAGCACATCTGGCTTGGCGGTTACGTGGCGAACAGCGAAGCGCGCGTGTTCAAGAACTGGCGCATTGAGGAATTTGAAGCGCCGGCAGACGCGGTGCATCGGCTTGGCGCTGACTTCGGCTTTGCGATTGACCCGACCGTGCTTGTGCGCTGCCACATGATCGGGCGCACGATCTACATCGACTACGAAGCCTACATGGTGGGCTGTGAGATTGTGAACACGCCGGCGCTGTTTTTGACGGTGCCGGAGGCCGAGAAATGGCCAATCGTGGCAGACAGCGCGCGGCCTGAAACGATTAGCCATCTGCGCAATCACGGCTTCCCGCGCATTATGCCGGCCGTCAAAGGGCAGAACAGCCTGCACGAGGGCATTGAATGGCTCAAGTCGTTTGACATCGTGGTGCATCCGCGCTGCCAGCACACGATTGATGAGCTGACGAGCTACAGCTACAAGGTTGACCCGCTGACAAGCCTGGTGCTGCCGCAGCTTGATGACCGCGACAATCACGTGATCGACGCGCTGCGCTATGCGTTGGAAGGCGTCCGACGCGCGCCGGAACGCAAGCCGGTTGTGGCTAGGCCGATGCCTGTTGCGCACGCATGGCGCTGATTGTATAGGAAGCGCGACTGTGTCGCTTAAGTGTGCGTAGCTCAGCGGATAGAGCGGCTCAGATGCGAGAGGGCCGCAGGTTCGAATCCTGCCGCAAGAAGCTTAAGCGGCGAGCTTGCAAGCACAGTCATGGGCAACGCCGGAAACGGTGCGCCGTAACCTTCGCCGGGCAGGTGGCCCAAAGCCCGGCATCTTGCGCAACCTATAGCCTTAATGTAATGTCCCCGCGCGGCACACCGTGATGGCTGTCCCGCACATGAGGGCTTAATGGCGCGACCGTCCAAGGCCGAACGATTGGCCGCAATCCATGCCGAGGCGCTGGCGGAATACAACCGCGTCTGGAGCGCCACGAACGATGTGCGCCAACTGAGCCGCCAAGCGCGCCGCTTTGTGGCGGTGCCGGGCGCGCAATGGGAAGGGCCGTGGCAAGAGCAGTTTGAGAACCGCCCGCGCCTTGAGGTCAACAAGGTGCTGTTGGCCGTGATCCGCATCTACAACGAGATGCGCAACAATCGCATCACCGTGGACTTCGTGCCCAAGGATGGCAGCGAGGATGAGCTGGCCGATACGCTTGACGGGCTGTTCCGCGCCGATTGGGAAGATAGTTGCGGCGACGAGGCGATTGACAACGCCTTTGACGAGGCCGTGGCTGGTGGCATGGGCGCGTTCCGGTTGCGGGCGTGCCTTGAGGATGAATACGACGACGAGAATGAGCATCAGCGCATCCGGCTTGAGCCGATCTATGACGCTGACACGTCCGTCTTCTTTGACCTTGACGCCAAGCGTTATGACAAGTCCGACGCGCGCCATGCGTGGGTGCTTTACAGCCTGACGAACGAAGCGTTCAAAGCGCGATATGGCATTGATCCGGCGTCATGGCCGAAAAGCACAGAGACCGGCGTGTTCGACTGGTGCCAGCCCAAGGTCACCTACATTGCCGAGTATTACCGCGTCGAGGATGAGCGCATTCCGATGGTGCGCTTCAAGATGCCGGACGGCACGGAACATGATTTTGATGCCGAGGATGTTGAAGAGGCGTTTGCTGGCGAGGAAGGGCTGGAATACGACGAAATCCGCCTGATCGAGGCGACCGGCGGCGTGATCGTCAAGGAATGGCGCAAGCGCTGCCGCCGTGTTCGCAAGCTCATCATGAGCGGCGGCCAGGTGCTGGAGGATTGCGGTTACATCGCCGGCAAGCACATCCCGATCATCCCGGTCTATGGCAAGCGGTGGTTTATCGACAACATCGAACGGTGCATCGGCGTTGCGCAACCGGCGATGGACATGCAGCGCCTCAAGAACATGCAGATCAGCAAGCTGGCCGAAACCGCCGCGCTGTCTGCCACCGAAAAGCCGATTGTGTTCAATGAGCAGGTATCGCCGTATGCCGAGATTTGGGCGAATGACAACCTCAAGAACTATGCCTATCTGCCGATTGACCCGCTGACCGATGCCAACGGCCAGATCGTGGCGAGCGGGCCTGTCGCCTACACGAAGTTGCCGCAAGTGCCGCCTGCCATGGCCGCGCTGTTGCAGTTGACCGAGCAGGACATGGCGGACGTGCTGGGCAATAACCAGTCTGCCGACCAGATGGTGAGCAACATCAGTGCCAAGGCTGTGGAGATGATCCAGCAGCGCACTGACATGCAGTCTTTCATCTACATGTCGAACCTGGCCAAGTCGCTGCGCCGCGCTGGCGAGGTTTGGTTGTCGATGGCGGCTGAGATTTACGTGGACGAAGGCCGCAGCATGAAGACTGTGGGCGCGATGGGTGACAGCGACCGCGTGAAGCTGCTTGAGCCGGCCTATGACAAGAACGGCAAGCCGGTGATGCGCAATGACCTTCGCCGCGCCAAGATGGACGTGACGGTTGACGTTGGTCCGTCTTTCACCAGCCGCCGCGATGCGACGGTGCAGAAGCTGGTCAACATGCTGCAATTCGCCACCGATCCGGCAGACCAGAAGGTACTGACGGCGCAGATCATGATGAACATGGAAGGCGAGGGGCTGGCTGACACGCGGGACTATTACCGCAAGCAGCTCGTGCAGCTTGGCGTGGTGCCGCCGACCGATGATGAAGACAAGGCGATGAGGGCGGCTAAAGCTGAAGCTGCTAACCAGCCCGATCCGCAGGCTGCGTATCTGATGGCAGAGGCGGCAAAAGCGGAAGCGCAAGCGGTGAAGGCGCAGGCCGACACGCAGCGCGCCGTGGCGGAAACGAAAAAGGCAGAGGCAGACGCGATTGCCACACTGGCCGGTATTGAGACCGATCAGGCAAAGGTGGCGATTGATGCGGCCAAGGCGATTGGCGCGGGGATGCGCTGATGCGGGAACCGCCGCCCCGTTGCAAGCGGCGAGTTGAAGGTGTATAGATGGCAACGGCAGTAGATGAGACGACCGCCAAGGGGCCTGAACAGGCGCTTGAACCGGAAGCCGCAACGCCCGCTGAGACTGATACCGGCGAGGTTGCACAGGCAGAGGAAGCGACCGGCGACGGCGAAGGCGAGCTAGTCGTTTCAATCGGTGAGGAAGCGCCGCCTCAGGACGAGACGCAATCCGCCCCGCAATGGGTGCGAGACCTCCGGAAGCGTGATCGGGAAAACACCCGTCGCATCAAAGAGCTTGAAGCCAAGTTGGCAGAGAAAGAGCAGCCCGCTGTGGCTGCTTTGCCGCCGAAGCCCACGCTTGAGGGATGCGATTACGACGCTGACGAGTTTGAGCGCAAGCTGACTGCATGGCACGAAACCAAGCGCGAGATCGACGCCAAGGAAGCCGCAACCCGCAAGCAGCAGGAAGAGGCAGACAAGGCGTGGCAGGCGAAGGTGGCGAGCTATCAGGAAGCGAAGGGCAAGCTGCCTGCCGCCGATGTTGACGACGCCGAACAGGCCGTCATTGAAGCGCTGGGCAACCTGCACACCAACATCTTGGTGGATGGCGCTGATAACCCGGCACTCCTGATTTACGCACTCGGAAAGAACCCCGCCAAGCTCAAAGAGCTTGCTGAGGTGAAGCACAGCGCGTCGCGGTTTGCTTTCAAGGCCGCCAAGATCGAAGCGGAGGTGAAGGTGAGCAAGCGCACGGCAAAACCGGCCCCTGAGGCAGCGATTACCGGCACTGCGCCGGGCGGTGTTGCGGGGTCTGATGCAACCCTTGAGCGGTTGCGGGCTGAGGCAGAACGGACGGGCGATTTTTCCAAGGTCGTCGCCTACAAGCGCCAGCTTCGCGCCGCATGAACTGAGGACTTGAGATGACCAATTCGTTTTCCAAGGAAGAACGCGTCGCGTTTGAAGACGTGCTTGCAGGCTTTCAGGACGCCCTTGTCCTGTCGCGCCTGGTGAACGTGTATCGCCCCGGCGATACCACCATGGAGCGCACCAATGACGTGATCTGGCGTCCGCAGCCCTATATCGCTGCCTCGCAGAACCGCGTCATCGGCACGCCCGTGACCGACAAGGTGATGACGCAGCTTGCTGTGCCGTCCACGCTGGGCTTTGCCAAGAACGTGACGTTCCAGCTCGACGCCAAGGAACTGCGCGACCAGTTGCAGGAAGGCCGTCTTGGCCAGTCTGCTTCGCAGCGCCTTGCCAGCGACATCAACACGTCGGTTTACAGCACCGCCGCCGTGTTTGGCAGCCTTGTGGTCACTCGCACCACTGCGGCCGGCACTTTCGATGACGTGGCGCTGTGCGATGCGATGATGAACGAGCGCGGCGTGCCGATGGAAGATCGTCACATCGTGTTCAACAGCCGCGACTACAACGGCATGGCGGGCAATCTGGCCAACCGCGCCAATCTGGTGACCGGCAAGACGCAGACCGCGTATGACCGCGCCAGCATCGGCATGGTGGCAGGCTTTGACGCCTACAAGTCCGATGTCGGTTTCCGCATCGCGGCGTCCGCTGTGACGACTGCCCGCACCATCGACACCCGCGCATCGGCCAACAACTTCTACGTGCCGCGCGCCACCTCGACGGCTGTTACCGGTGAGACGAACAACGTCGACAACCGGTTCCAGACCATCACCGTGTCGAGCAATGCCAACTTCGCGCCGGGCGATGCCTTCACCATTGCCGGCATCAACAGCGTGCACAACATCACCAAGCAGGACACCGGCCAGCCGATGACCTTCCGCGTGGTGAGCGTGGGCGCGAGCAACACGCTGGTCATCACCCCGCCGATCATCAGCAACCAGGGCACGCCGAACGACGCCGCAGAGCAGTATCAGACCTGCGTTGTGGCCGGCAGCGGTCTGGCCACGGCTGCCATCACCATCCTGAACATCGATCCGGCCGGTGCCAACGTCTTCTGGCACAAGCCGGCGATTGAACTGATTGCGGGCCGCTATGCCGTGCCGGACAACACCGGCGCTGCTGTGATGCGTGCCAGCACCGATCAGGGCATCGAGGTGGTGATGACCAAGTGGTTTGATACCGCGACGTTCAAGACCCGCTTCACCTTCGACACTCTGTATGGCACCAACGTGCTCAATACCGAGATGGCGGGCGTGCTGCTGTTCAGCCAGACGCCGTAACAGGCATGGGAGGGGCGGCGTTGGAAGTGCGCCGCCCCAACCTTTCAGAAAGGGAATAGGCCATGTCTTTCGTTCTCCCCTACGCGGCAAACCCGACCGTCACGGTTCCGGCTGCCGCGCGTGTTGCCGCCTACAGCGACGGCCAGTACAGCGTCACGCGCCGCCTGACGTTCGCCAACCAGCCTGATCAGGAAGTGGTGCTGTTCAACGGCGTTGGCGCTTTCACCAGCGACGTGTTTGCAAGCGGCGCAACCATCATCATCGTCGGCAGCGTGTCTCCGATTTACTACAGCGTCGGCACGGCGGCTGTGGTGGTTGAGCGCCTGCTTTACAGCATGGGCAACCCCACTGCTGTGAACGCGACCGGCGCTGTGTCGGCTGCGGCCATGCTTGGCGGCATTGTCACCAGCACCACCGCTGCGGCTGTGACTGGCACCATGCCGACCGGCACCGTGCTTGATGCTGCCAACACCTTTGCGGTGAATGACATCTTCTGGTGGAAGATCATCAACACCGGCCCCAACACGTTCACGCTGGCTGGCGACACTGGCCATACCATCGTGGGCGGTACGGCGGTGGCCACTGGCACGTCTGCCCGTTTCATGACGCGCAAGACCGCTGCCAGCACCTTCGTCACCTATCGCGGGTAACGGGCGGGGCGGCGTAACGGCCGCCCCAACACATGGAGGATGGCATGAAGGGCATGGCATACGGCAAGAAGCCGGGCGGCAAGAAGAAGCCCATGGGCAGCAAGAAGGGCAAGTGAAGTGGGCTGGACGCGCCGCCAATTCATCAACGCCGCCCACACCGAGATTGGCTTGGCGGATTACGATTTTGACATTTCGCCGGAGCAATACCAGACCGCCGCGCGCCGGCTGGATAGCATGTTGCTGGAATGGAACGCACGCGGGCTGAGGCTTGGGCCGAACATCGCCGCATCAGTTGACGGTGCGCAGCTTGATGTGGACGTGGGCCTGCCGGATGCGGCCAATGAAGCCGTCATTCTTGGCCTCGCCTGCCGCATCGCCCCCAGCTACGGCAAGACCGTATCGCCGCAGACGATGATTGGGGCCAAGAACGCCCTGACGGCGCTGTATGGCGTGTTTGCCAAGCCGCCTGAAATGCAGTTCCCCGGCACGCTGCCTGCTGGCGCTGGCAACAAGCCGTGGCGCTTTGGCAATGATCCGTTCATTGTGCCGCCTAGCGAACAGGTGACGGTCGGCAATGACAGCGCGTTGGAGGCTTGACGCATGACGACGATCAACCAGTTGCCGCTCATCACGCAGCTTGCGACGGGCGACCAGCTTCTGTTTTGGGCCACGAACAATGGTGACAGCCGCCGCGCGCCGCTGGGCACTGTGGCGGCTTTCATCCTCGCAAATCCCGCCTTGACCGGCACGCCCACGTTGAATGGGATCCCGGTGACGCTGGGGGCAAACGATAGCGGCGGCACGGGCTTTCGCGTGCTGCGCGTGCCGAACGCATAAGGAGCGCTGACTATGGCTGAATTGGAAACTTTCTCGCCGGGCTATGGCAGCGGCATCACCATCACGGCTGGGGCGACCTCCAGCGCGGCAACGGCATTGCGCGGCGGCCTGTCCAACACGTTGTGCATCACGAACTATGGCACCGACCGGGCCTTTGTTCGGGTGGGCGGTGAAACGGTGCAGGCTGTCACGGATCAGGACTATTGCGTGCTTGGCGGGCAGCAGGTGACAATCACCATCCCCATCACGGCAACGCACGTCGCCGTCATTGCGCCGTCTGGCACGCCTACTTTGCAGTTCCTGCGGGGTGAGGGCATCTAAGTGCTGTCACGGATGCGCCAACGCGCAAGGGCGCGCTATTTGGGCGGCACGGCAGCCGTGACGCCAACGCGCGTCGGCGTCGGCATCATGGGTCAATCCGAGCTGTTCTACATCATGGACCCCGATGCCTTTTATCGGGGCATCCCGCAGCCATCAGCGGTGCCGAACGGCAACGTGGTGATGCACACGCAAAGCACGGTGGGCGGGCCGATCACGGTTACGCCGGTCAACCCGACAACGGTTGCCGCCGGACAGGTCAACCCGGCGATGGCGGCGATGGCGTGCTGGCTGTCGTTTGTGCGGCCGAACCATATTTTCGACGTAGCGGCGCTGGCCGTGTCGGGCACCGGACGGACGCAGCTTGCCGATGATGTGCCGGCCCGCCCGTGGGCAGACTTTGCCAACCTGATCGGTTCGGTGCAGGCAGCGGCTGGCAAGCTCGATCTGCTGACCGAGTGCTGGTATCGGGCCGACATCGGCTTCGTGCCCACGTTCAAAAACGCCTTCTGGCCACTCTATTTCGGCAGCAACGCCGATGGCACCAATTTCGCGCTGGGCAGCGCCAATCCGAACACCGGCGGCACAAATGTTGACTTCTGCATTTGGGATGGCCAGGCCGCGCCGAATGTGGTGGGGCGTGGCATCCTGCGGCGCGATCAGACCGATTGGGCCATCGTCACGCCGATGTCGGACATTTTCGCCTATCCGGTTGCGCCGACGCCGGAAGTCACCTCCTACACCAGCGTTGGCACGATTTCGCAGGCTTCTGTGCGTGCGGGCGTTCTGCC
>JACCDR010380344.1_pt1 | contig 11864 bp, 19 predicted proteins | sample 7446431 | NCBI WGS metagenome assembly JACCDR01 (sample SAMN15323443, study PRJNA562643) | freshwater metagenome | isolation source: river surface water | place: USA:Blue River Watershed | collected 2017-08-17
CAAGCGTCGCTGGGGCACGTGGTTCGACAACGAGGAAGAGGAGGCTAACTGATGAGCGCCGAGGAGAGGAAGACCACGTTCTGGCAGCGCCTGAACGAGCGCTACGAGAAGCTCAAGGGCTACGTCTGGGACGGCTACAAGGCCCCCGAGCAGCGTCCGCGCATCAAGAGCAGCCAGGTCACCGCGGTCGCCGAGGAGTTGTTCGACCTCGACGAGCGGTTCACCCAGTTCGAGATCGAGTGCCGGCGTCTGGCCAGGATCATCGCGGATGACAACGTGTTCGATCGAGTCAAGACCCTGGAGGCCCGCGTCAAGGTCCTGGAGGACCTGCGCGACATCGAGCAGAAGATCAACAAGGCCGTCATCGACAACCTGTACAAGGGTGACAAGTGACGCTGCCCATGGAGCGCACCAACGTCCTCGGCGACGGCATCGGCTACGTCGCCCTCACCGACGTGATGGGCGACGACCGAACGCCGGCCCGCACGGCCCGCACCTCCTTCCGCAACGCGGGCAAGGAGCGCTCGGAGGAGCAGGACGCCAAGCTGACCAAGTACCTGATCGACCACAACCACTGCTACCTACCGCATATGCAGGTGCTGACTACACGTGGTTGGGTACGCTGGGATGAATGCCAGCAGCAAGAAGTTTTCCTGGTTCCCGATCCTACCACGAGAACCTACCGACAAGAACAACTAGTAGTTCAGGAGTTTGATGTCGACGATCAAATCGTGACGTTCAAGAACTCCAGGATGTCGTTCGCAGTGACCAAGAACCATCGGATGTGGTTCAAGCCCAAGGGTAAAGTCGGCTCACACCAGGTGTTCGACGTGTACCGTGCCGACAGAATGTCTCACTGGGGTCACTTTGACAACCTTGTGGGATACGTGGGCGCTGTTGATGACGACAGCTTCAAGTCTGACGACTTGAACAGACTGGAATCAGAGTTCATCGGGTTCTATCTAGGTGATGGAAGTAGTGCGAGTGCCAACACCATTGTCTTCCACCTCAAGAAGGATCGCAAGAAGGAGTACTTGCGGCGGCTGCTGTCAGGGTTGGCGATCGGCGCGACCGAGCGACAATCCTCGACATATGAGGATGCCGTTGTCTTCGCGATGGAAACCCCTGTGTTCCTCAAGCAAGCGCTTGGTGAGCACTTGCACGCTAGGGCGAAGGACAAGCGTTTGGCTGTCAGTCAGGATCTCCACTGGCCCAGTTTGTTTGTCGGACTTGTTGGCTCAGACGCGCATGTCAACGAAGATCGTCAGCGAATCGAGTTTAGCAGCGCCTCACCTCACCTCATCGACTTGTTCGAGCTTCTGGCTACCTGCCAAGGGTACGACGCACACCGATGCCAGGACAAGCGCGGACTTCACTCGGTGTACGCATATACCAAAACCAGCCTGGAAGCTCGTAACGACTACTTCGGTCAGGAGCACTACAATGGTAAGGTGTACTGCACAACAACCAGTACCGGCTTGCTGGCGGTACGCGGAGCACCGGACGAGTCGGGCTTTGTCTGTGGTAACTCCACGCCCGTGGAGTTCAACCAGGTCCGCCTCTACATGAAGATCCCGATCTTCGTGGCCCGGCAGCTCGTGCGCCACCGCACCGTCTCGATCAACGAGGTCTCATACCGCTACGTGACGGCGGCCAGGGAGTTCTACGTCCCGCCGCTCGACCGCATGCAGCAGAAGGCCGAGACCAACAAGCAGGGCTCCAGCGACGAGCTGGTCAAGAACCCTGGGCAGTGCGAGGCGCTCATCCAGTCCGCGTGCAACACGGCGTTCAACGCGTACGACGCGCTGCTCGCCGAGGGTCTCGCGCCGGAGCTGGCTCGCGTCGTCCTGCCGTGCAACACCTACACCGAGTGGTACTGGCAACAAAACCTTCACAACTTCCTGCACATGGCCGCGCTGCGCACGGACCCCCACGCCCAGTGGGAGACGCGGCAGGTCGCGACCGCGGCGCTGGAGATGGTCGAGCAGGTCTTCCCCGGCATCGTCGGTGCCTGGCGCGCGAAGCAGGCAAGGCGATGAGGCTCCTCACCTTGCTCTTGCTGGGCGCGTGCGCTACAAGGCTACCCCCGCCAGTGAAGTTCCCCGAGGTCCAGAAGGTCGAGATCGTCGCGGAGCCGCCGGCATGCTACGTCGACGACGTCGGCGAGGTTCCAGAGAAGCCCGCGTGGCCGTCCGGCGACGAGGACTTCTACCGCCGCATCTACGTGCACCGCGCGGACTACGACAAGCTGCACGAGTTCGTGTCCGACCTGTACCTGCGGCAGTCCGAGTTCCTCGACTGCCTGAAGAAGCTCGCCAACGTCTACTAGGAGGCACCGTGTCCAAGAATCAACCAAAGAAGAGCCTCCTCGCCGGCGTGTCCGGTGTCGAGGTGATCCTGTTCGAGAACGATCGCGGCGTGTGGTCGTGCTACATCGACGGCCAGATGTCCGGCTGGGGCGGCAACGAGATGACCGCCAAGGAGCTGCTCAAGGCGCTCGACGGTCGGGCCGTCAAGAACTACCGCGTCGTCGACGCGGGGCAGTGGTTCCCCGACGAGTTCCCGAGGGACATCAAGGACGTGCCAGATGGCATCCTCTAAGAAGTCCATGGCCAGGCTGTTCGTCCTGGAGCGCACCGAGGACGTGTCCGGCACCTCGGGCGTCGGCATCGTCGCCGAGGGCGTCGAGTTCACCGACGGCACGTGCGTGCTGCACTGGGTCAGCCAGCTGCATTCCATCGAGGTCTGCGCCAACATGCACGTCGTCGACGCGATCCACGGCCACGAGGGCCGCACCAAGGTGGTGTATGTCTAGGTTCGTCCCGCGGTTCACCCTGAAGGCGGCCGACGACTTCACGCTGGACGGTATCGAGATCATGGACGCGTTCGACAGCGCCGCCGAGGACTTCGGACCGGCGATGCAGCAGGCCGTGCTCGACATGGAGTGGCAGGTTCGCAGGACCGACGGCACGTGGGTGCGCGTCGACCCGGAGAGGGTGCGTCTCGCACCCAGAGGAGAGAAGAAGTGAGGATCATTGGTCTCCTGGGCGCCGCCGGCAGTGGCAAGAGCGCCGTCAGCAACTACCTCGTCGACAAGTACGGAGCGCGCAAGTACGCGTTCGCCGACCCGCTCAAGGCCATCGCCCAGCGGGTGTTCGACTTCACCCACGAGCAGCTCTGGGGAACCCAGGAGCAGAAGGAGACCGTCGACCCGCGCTACGGGTTCTCGCCTCGCTGGCTCCTGCAGAGGCTCGGCACGCAGGGCATCCGCGAGGTGTTCGGCCCGGACGTCTGGTGGTCGCTGTGCCTGGAGCGGATCCTGGAGGACCGCCCCGCGCTCGCCGTCGTCGAGGACTTCCGGTTCGTCAACGAGGTCGAGGGCTTCCTCGCCATCAACGACGCGGTGAAGGACAGCGGCGAGCCCGCCCCGGTCATGATCTGGCGCATCGAGTCGCCGGTGAAGATCTCGAACGCCGACCCGACACACGCGTCGGAGACCCAGTGGAGCGAGTGCAGGTTCACCGACCTCATCGCGCCGAAGGTGTACGGTCTGCTGCCGCTGTTCAACATCGTTGACGAGATCACCGCCGAGTCCGGCCTCGTCGAGACCACAAAGTCGTACGGGCAGCGTGCCGGCGCCGTCACCGACGAGTTCGAGATGGAGCAGCCGACGTCGTTCGGCGCTCTGCCGCCAGAGGAAGCAGACCCGCGGTGCCTCCGCGACATCGGCGAGGACCGCACGTGCGAGAGGCCTTGGAACCACGAGCCCGATGCAGAGTGCAGGGGCTGGTCAGGAGTGGGGTAGCCATGATGAGGAAGGGTGACAGAGGACAGGAAGTGCTCGACCTGCAGCGCCGGCTCAGCGCCGTGCTCGTGTGGGCGATGGAGCAGGACGGCGTGTTTGGCCCGGCCACCGAGCGCGCGGTGAAGGAGTTCCAGCGCCGGATCAAGACGGTGGCCGACGGCGTCGTTGGGCCCATCACGATGACCGCGCTGCGGGCGGCGACGCCGGCAGAGATGCCGCCGCTCGCCACCACGTTCGTCGACGGGTGGTACCGGGACGCGATCCGCGTTCCCTGTCACCCCGGCCGCGTCGGCCGCACCATCGACCCGTACGTCACCGTCGTCCACACGACGGACATGTACCCTGGCACGATGGCTGCCCTCCTGAAGAGCTGGGCCGCCGGTGCCGGCAAGGGCAACGCCGCGCACTTCCTGCTGGGCCGCAAGGAGCACGACGGTGCCGAGGGCACGCCGACCTGCGGGCTCGTGCAGATGATCCCGATCAACCTCAACGGCAACCACGCCGGTGGCGGTGGCTCGTTCACCGTCCGTGGCTCGTCAGGCACGGCGGCGAGCGTTCACCCGAACTCCGTCTCAGTCGGCATCGAGATCGACTGCGCCGGTCGTCTGGGCAAGCCGCGCGACGGCAAGTGGTACTACCCGGGCAGCCTGCGCACGATCCCCGACGAGGACGTGCTCGTGGACGCCAGGGGGATCGGCTGGCACAGGATCACCGACTACCAGTACGAGACGCTGGGCACGCTGCTCGACGCCCTTCACGCGGAGTACCGTGAGCCGCCCGGCCTGGTCGGCGTGCTGCCGAAGGGCACGTACAAGAACAACGGCGTGCCGTGGGGCGAGGTCACCCTCCGCCCGTGGCCCGCGCAGCAGGTCGTCGGGCACGTGACGCTGAACCCGACCGACAAGACCGACCCCTCGCCTCCGTGCATGGAGTGGCTGGCGGGGCGCTCGTGATCGGTTAGCGCACGCAGTGCGCGAGCGCGCACGCATTGCGCGTGCGTGTGCTACACATCTTGTTCGGGCGGGCCAGGCAGGGGCAATCATGCTGGTTTACTGGAGTTATTGATGATCCATTCTTTCGAGGAACTGTGCTTGCCGTGCTACGAGGAGCTGGTCCGCTTCGCCGACAAGCGCGTTAGGAACGAGGCCAAGGCCAGGGACATCGTGCAGGACGCGATGGTCCGCGCGCTGGCGGCCTGGCCCGAGTGGGTGCCGCAGGGCAACCCCGTCATCTGGGCCAGGGCCTGGATGTTCCGCATCGTCGCCAACACGCTGGTCACGATGGTGACCCGCGAGTCGCACTTCGTCCGGCTGACGAACTGCCACTACACCGTCGTCGGTGACGTGTCCGACGCCGGGCCGGCCGGTGAGAAGTCGAACAGCCGCAGGGCCGGGCCCGCCAAGCTCGCCATCTCCGACCAGGTCGCGGGCGAGCTTCACCAGGAGCTGGAGGTCGTCCACCCGTACATGCGCCCCGAGTCGATGGGCGACGAGGTGCGCGAGGCGCTCGACCGCATCAAGCCCGAGTGGGCGGAGATCGTCGTGCTCGTCTATCTGGAGGGCGTGCCGGAGCCGGAGGTCGCCAGGCGACTCGGCCTGGCCAGGGGAACGGTTCGCTCGCGCATGGCGCGTGGACGCATGGCGCTCGCGCGCATCCTGGGCCCGTACGCGAAGCAGCGCTTCGGGTACTCGCTGCAGGCCCGCGAGGCCGACCACCAGACGCTAGACGTCACGGGTGGCGCCGATGAAGCTGCGGACCAGCTCCAGCCTGCCGAGCTTGAACAAGCCGACGCCGACCGCGTCCAGGGCATCGTGGCTGAGCACGACGCAGGCGCGTTCGGCTTCGTCTAGGCACGACCAGATAAGGCGACCGCGGGGCGATCCGAGAGGGTCGCCCTTCTCGTTCTTCGGCAGGTTGCCGATCCAGTCTGGGGCCGTGGGAAAGTCGACCTCGACGTCGAGTGCGCCGGCCACGTGGCCGCCGATGCCCGCGAGCGGGAACAGGTCGGCCGGGTCACCCTTCATGCGCCGGTAGCACCTCGGCCACTCCGAGACCAGCTCGTCGAACGGACCGTGCTTGGCCGCGTGCTCGCGCACGAGCCTGCTGACCTCGCGGACGCGCTTGCCCAGGGGGAGCTTGTGCGTCGCGGCGGGCACCTTCACGCGGCTCGCGTGCACGAGCCTGCCGCCAGCGAACGCGGCGACGGCGGGGTTGCGGAGACCGGGGTCGAGGGCTAGGAGGTTCACCTGCGCCCCACGTTCGGACCCATCTCGCGCAGGGTCTCGTTGAACATGTCAACCAGCGTCCACTTCTTGGGCTTGAATGCGTGCGTGCCCTCGCAGCCAGGGCGCTCGCACACCCCGCACACCTGCGTCTTCTCCCAGCGACCGGCGATTGAGTTCCAGGCGATCATTTGCCCTCCGGGTACGCCACGATGATGTCCACGCGCTTGTTGTCGGCCGTCCAGTACACCTCGACGTACTTACCGTCGTAGTTGCCCTTGTCCTGCCAGGCCTTGCGCATCATCTCCCAGGTGGTCCTTCGACACAGCCCAGCATCCTCCAGCGTGGAGTGGAGCAGGTGAAGTTTTACGTCGTAGGTCTTCATGGGCACAGCGACGAGGTCAAGGTCGTGTTCGGAGAAGCCCTTGTTCAGGACCCCACCAGCCAGCGCGATGAACCACCCGCGAGCCATGAGCCTGGGCTGCAGCTCCTCGATTAGCCTGAAGGCGTCGTGCCGCATCCACATCATAGTGCCCTCTCGATCCACGGGTTCACCTTCAGGTAGCCGATCGCCCACCAGAGGCGGCAGAACTGGAACCACCACGTGCGCTCCTCGACGGTGAGCCGCTTCATCGCTCGCAGCTCCCGTTCGCGCACGCGGCCTCGCCCGTGAGCGCCGTGCCGTCCTCAGCCTCCAGCATCAGGTCGTACTGGACCGGCGTGTAGTCGCGCACGATGTCCTCGTACCGGCGCTGCTGGGCCTCGCTCTTGACGGCCTCGAACGGCGCGAACGGGTAGATCGTGTCGCCGGAGTCTGGGAGCAGCGACACACCGGTGAACTCGGTGCGGTGGTTCCACAGGTAGTCGGCCACCTCGCTCCACTCGCCGTCGCGCACCTGGACGGTGTTCGACACGTTGTGGCGCAGGCCCGGGTCGCGGGACTCGCGGTTGGTGCCCGGCACGATCCAGTTCTGCTGGGTCGAGCGGACCATCTCCAGGAACTCGACGGCCGAGAACTGCTCCTTGAGCCGGGCACCCTCAGGTGCCTCGACGGCGAACTCGATCACCCACTTGCCGTCCGGCTTCTGGACGCACATGTGCGGGTTGACCCCCCGGAAGGTCTGGAACACGTGCTCCAGCCCGTCCGCGGTCACGCGGCGGATGTACCGCTTGGCGTGGTGGAAGTGGATGCCCGAGCCCACGCCGCCCAGGGCCAGCGACGTCGTGCCGGCCGGCTTGATGACCGTGCACCGGGCGGCGCGACGGATGCCCAGCTCGACCACGGTCTGGGCGTTGGTCTGGACCACGATGTCGGCGCACTCGCGCTGCAGTGCCGGGTCGAGCGAGATCTCTGGGGAGTCCTGCATGCCGGTCATGCCGACGCCGATGAGGGCGTCGCGCTGGACGATCTTCTCCGTGACCTCGCCGAGGTACGGGAACGACGTGTACGCGGCCTGCAGCGTGCCGATGAACGCGGCGGCGCGGGCGGCCTCGCGGAAGTCGTCGGCCGTCTGGAACCTCGCGGCGTTCATCTCCGTGAGGTTGCACATCGACCACCCCGTGGCCGACGAGCCGTCGTCGCGCACCAGGACTGGGTCCATGCCGACCTCGGAGCACGGGTTGTACACGTGGTTGCGGTGGCGGACGAACACGAAGCCCGGCTCGCCGAACTTGCGGGTGAACTGGAACACCCGGCGGAACTGCTTCTCGGTCACCTCGCCGTGCACGAACACGACGGAGTTGTTGGCGTTCTGCAGCCACGGCTCACGGCCGTACCAGTCCGGGTCCGCCTTGCAGTGCATCATCTCGCTGTCCTCGTAGGAGAACAGGGCGATCATCGCCGAGCGGCGGATGCCGCCGGACAGCACGGCGTCGGCCGCGTGGCACATGATCCGGTGACACTCGATTGGCCGGAGCTGGCGGCCCTGGGCACCGTGGAGCACGGCGCGGATTCGTTCCAGGGACTTGCGCAGCTTGCGGTGGCCCGGCGCACGCCCGCCCGACGTGACGAGCGGCGAGCCGGCCGGGCGGATCTTGTGGTAGGAGAACTCGACCAGGTAGCCACCTATGTAGGCGTTCACGAGCGCGTCGACCGCGTCGGACCAGCCCTCGATGGTGTCCTCGATGACGTGGTGGACGACCCTGGTGTTGTCCATGTACGCGATCGGCGGGAGCTGCTCGACGTGCTCGTACTGCACGGAGTAGCCGGTGCCGCAGCCGGACAGGAGCAGGAACATCGCCTCGGCGAACACGCGGGGGCGGTCGACGAGCGTGCTCGCGCAGTTGTACTGGCGGGCGTGGTTGACCTCGATGGCCTTGCCGCCGAACTGCATGCTGCGCATCGACGGCAGCACCCGCTTGTCGCGGACGAGCTGGAACGCCTGCTCGATGCGCTCGCGCAGGTGGGGGAACTGCTTCTGGTGCATCAGCTGAACGCGGTCCACGGTCTCGTCGTACAGCTCGCGACGAAGCATCTCCGGCATGTACCTCGCGTACTTGCTGGCGTGGATGTAGTTCTCGATGGCCTTCGGGTCTGGTGTCACTTTCTCTCCGATGAAAAGGGCCGGTGTTACCCGGCCCGTGTGGTGCTATTTCTGAAGCTGTTACTTGCCGTGAACTGAGAGCAGCTCACCAGAGTTGTTGAACACGATCTCCACCATCTCGCCCACGCGAGGCCAGCGGAAGCTGGTGTCCGACTGGAACGACGTGGAGTGGAAGCGCATCGTGCACGTCCCATTGTCGTCGGTCTTGGTGACCCAGCCGACCAGGGTCCAGTCGTTGAATGATGTGACCTTCCAGTCTCTCATCCCTGGTCATCCTCGCGATCTGCAACCCAGATCGGCATGCTCGGACCACGCCAGCGCTTGGCGTCGAGGATCGAGAAATCCTGAACAGGTGGCTCGAACCGCGCACCGATGGTGAACGAGTATGGCCCGTAGCCGATGAGGCTTCCGTTGACGATGATGTCCTCGACGTTGATGCGCTGGTGGAAGTGGCCGACGCAGTTCAGCCTGGCTGGACGAACAGAGTTCCAGCGATCCACCGCCTTGCGCAGTGGGATGAGGATGCCACCAACACCGCCACCGTACTTGGCCTCGTCGCCGTGGTGGTAGTGGATCGTGTTGCCGTACACCTCGAAGTAGGTGTGCGCACCCTGCGGTAGGATGAACTCGATGTTGGGGTTCCCCTTGTAGTGGTCAGCGAGCATCTTGTAGAGTAGCCACTCGATGCTGTTCTGGATGCGCGTTGCGGACCGCATCTTGTCGGTGAGACGACCGTGGTTACCGTCGTTGCACGGGACGACGATGCGGTCGAGATTCCCGTTTGCGAGCAGGAAGTCGAACCCACCAGTGAGGCGCGAGTACAGCTCGGCGATGGCCTCGACAGGTGCGAGCAGGTTGTTCTCGACGTTGTCGTCGTGCAGGTAACCTGTGATCAGGTCGCCACCGAGCCAGAAGATCAGGTCCCTGATCTTGTAGGTACCTCGGTACATGTTGATCCCGTCCAGGGTTCCCTGGAACAGGCGCTCGCAGCGCTCCTTCGAGATCTCCAGGTTGTAGCGGTTGCGACCGGCGACCTGCTCTGGCTTGACCTCCTCCTCGATGTGTAGGTCCGAGCAGAGGACTTGCGCGGTGCCCTCGCGCAGCCCGCTGGTCTTCTCGCGGATGCCGATCGGCTCGACGGCCTCCGCGGCCTCCGCGGCCTGGCGGGCGAGGTCGGCGTACATCTGCGCGTTCGACAGCGCCTCGGTGAGGGATTTCACTTGACGCTGGAGGTCGGCGTTCTTAACCTTCAGCCTGTGCTCCTCGACGGGGCTCAGCTTCTCCACCTCGGCGACCAGGATGTCTGGCTCGCGCTCGACCTCGACGACGAACGGCTCTCTGACAACTTCCTTTTCGATTTCTTCCAGGAGCGCCCTGGTCGACGGCCATGGCTGCCGCTGCTTCGCGTCGAGCTGGTACTTGGCCTCGCACTTGCGACACTGGCGTCGGCCCGATCGGAACTCGTCCTCGGGCTTGGTCGCTTCACACTTGGAGCACTTCTTGGACATAGCTACCTCGACAGCAGTAACTGCCGACCACCCGGTCGGGACTCCTCGACGGCTACTTGGAGTACTTCACGCCCAGGTACACGCCCGCGGCGATGCCGAGGCTCGTCCCGATGGCCACTGGGAGCCAGGGAAAGTCGCTGGCGCTGCTGCGGAGGCTCTTGTTCTCCGCCTTGAGCCTGGTCTCGACCTCCTGCAGCCGCATCATCTCTGCGTCCAGCTCGCTCCACCCGTCTGGGTTTAGCACGTGCGAGAGCTGTGGGAGGAGGTAGGTCCTGCCGTCCGGCCCGCGCAGCTCGCCGTCGCCGGTGCGCAGGAGCATGTGAGGCTTGGGCATCGGCAGCACGACGGGTGCCGGCTCTTCGGCAGGCTGGGCCAGCGCGCGCGGCGCCGTGAGGATGATGAAGACGACCAGCATCAGGGCAGCCTTGAGCCACAGTGGCCTGCGACCGCTCGACTGCTCGTAGAACCTGGACGTCTCCGCGCGCATCAGATCTCCGCGATGTCGCTCTTGGAGGCGCCGGTAGGCGGGTTCGCCGCGACGGCGTCGTCGCCGGCCTTCTCTGCCTTCTCGACGGCGGTCGGCTTGCTGAAGGCCCAGAGCACCATGTCGAACAGCGGCTTCATCCAGGCCGGAGCCTTGGCGCCCAGCTTGACGATGAGCGGGGCGAGCAGTGACTTGAGCAGCGAGTACCCACCCGCGGCACCGACGGCGACCTTGAGGGCCGTCCAGGCGAGCGCGGCGGACATCACGAACACGGTGCCCTGCGCCGCCGCGGCGGTCGCGATGGCGCCGCCGAACGAGAGCGCGAGGACGGTGATCGGCTGGCCGATGTCACCGTTGATCGCCGCCGAGAGCTTCGGCCCGAACTTCGGGATCTTGTGCGCGTAGCGCTTGAGGGCCGTGACCGCAAGGATCAGTGCCAGGGAGGCGCCGAGCCACCACTGACCGTGCACGACGGCGTCGAACACCGGCTTGATCATGTCCAGGATGGACTCGTCGCCGGGGGCGACGGCGTTGCCCGCGAAGGCGGCGCCCATGAACGCGAGGTAGCCCACGAGGGCGACGGTGAATGCGGTGAATGCCTTGGTCATCGGAAACTCCTAGTTCAGCAAGAAGCTAGCACCGTGGCCACCGTCTTGCAGGGACCCTGGTACTCTTCGGGAAGACGGCTGCACAAAAAGCCCAGGATTGCGCCCACTACGGCCGCGATCTTGATGAGCTTCTTGACTGCCGCCGCCCTGCAAGCAGTGCACTGCAGGGCGTTGGGTAGCGCGGCCTGGCCGCAGTTGCACGTGGACGGGATGCTCATACGGCGACCCCGTCGTACACGACGTCGCACGCGTAGGTGTAGTCACCAGCCTGACCAGAGGTCAGGATGGAGATGTAGTAGAAGTACCCACCGGCGATGGTGTGGTTGATCGTGCTGCTCGGGATCGAGATGTTGCCTGGGTTGTTCGTGTTGTTGCTACCAATCAAGGATACCAGTGCGTCGCCGGTGCCGTTCTTCGCGAACCGGCGCAGGTTCACGGTGATGGTGCCGGTCGCGGAGGTCTTGGCGCCGTACCACGTGGCGGTGACGATCCGCGCACCAATCGGTAGCTGGATTGGCACGTTGATGGCGCTCGCGCCCGAGGTGTTGTGGATCCACTCCGGCGTCGCGCCGACCGTCGCACCGAGACCAGAGTCGTTGCGCGGCTGCATCGCTGGCGCGCCGATGGTTATCGTGCGCGTGGAGGTCACGCTGATCGTCGTGTTGACGGTCAGTGTATTCGTCGTGGTGTCACC
>JACCDR012010480.1_pt1 | contig 11863 bp, 13 predicted proteins | sample 7446431 | NCBI WGS metagenome assembly JACCDR01 (sample SAMN15323443, study PRJNA562643) | freshwater metagenome | isolation source: river surface water | place: USA:Blue River Watershed | collected 2017-08-17
CCACGCGTAGCACGCGGCGGCCATGAAGAATCGCCACCACGCCGCGCGCTCGCCGGTCACGAATCCGTAGAGCTCGTTGGCGAGGAAGTTGCACAGCAGCACGACCCCGACCCGGTGCGCGCGCTGGTCCCGCGTCACCGCGAACACCAGCACGAACACCGCGATCAGCGCGGCGAGATAGGGCAGCATTACCGCGACTTCGGCTTCGGCGGCCGCGCCGGCTTCGGCTTGCTGGTCCGGTTGGTGTCAGGTTGTGTCGTTCCGCCGCTCATGTCAGTCCTCCTTCGCTTGGGGTTCACACACTCTGCCGGTCACGCGATCCAACCCTCGAACGTGCACCAGAGGTTGCCGTTGTCGCGCGGCACCGTTCGCCCGGCCGCGCGGTCGATGTGGCTCCACATGTCGGCGGGGTCGATCACGTCGTGGAATCCGCAGATGAACGGCCACGCCCGCAGCACGATCTCCGCGACCTGCGTGCCGAAGGATGCGTTGGCCGTGATCGACCCGCCGATGCCGTCGTCGGGCGTGATCTGCAGCGCGCCGACCTTCACGAAGATCGGGTCGAAATAGACCTTGAGCGAGGTCGCGGTCTGGACAAGCGTCGGAACCGGGTTCCCGAGGCAGTGGATGCCGTGGGGCGCATGGTCGGTGTCGTTCTGGATCGACCAGACACCCGACGAGGACGGGCGCAGGACGCAGAAGGCGCGGTGGACTTGCATTAGAAGTTCCTTCCGACTTCGACCCAGGCGCTATTCGCCGGGTTGCGCGCGATGGTGATGACCTGATTTGCGGCGGGCGTGACGTTGACGCCGCCGCGCAGGATCAGCGTGCCAGAGTTGACCAGCGTCGTGTTGCCGTTGGTGAAATACAGTTCCATCCGCTGATCGGGCAGCGGGTCATCGAAGCCGGTGATGCTGGTTGCGCCCGTGTTCGACAGCACCAGCCGCGCGCCAGCCGCAACCGTTGGCGTCGTGTCGCCGTCCGCAGCCGTCACCGCCGCGAGGCCCCATGTGTGGAGCGACAGGCCGCGCGCGTCGGTCAACTGGTAGAGGATGCGGGAGCCCACGCTATCGAGCGTCCGCACCCCAACGCTATCGGTCGCCTGAAAGTATGGCACCGCAACGAGGTTGCCGCCGCTGTCAGTCGGGCGCAGTCGCCATTCGATGGTCTTGGAGTTGCCGCCCGCGTCATAGCGAACAACGAAATTCTCCGCGTCCTCGGGGTTCTGCTTCCAGTGCTGCGTGATGCCAGTGGCGCAGGGGGTGTTGCCGACCCGCGCCAGTTCATCGACGTAGAACACCGTCCCGAACGGTATCCAGCTAGACACAAAGTCCCAGGTGATGCCGCCAACAGCGACCGTGCCGGACGAATGCGTCGGCGAAACGGTCGAGGTTCCCGTCGTCGTGGCCTTGTAGAAATAGCCGTTGGTGGCGAGGATATAGTCGCCGGTCGTGACCGAAATGCCGTTAAACCATTCCTCGTAGTTCGCCGCGCGTTCCGGCGAGCGGGTGACGAGCGTGTAACAGGCCAGACCGTTGTTTGTGTATTCGGTCGTGCGAACTGACGACTTGGTAAAGTTCGCCTGCCACTGGACGCGCGGCCCCTTTGACCCGTTGCGGAAAAAGCCGCGAGCCCACGACATGCCCGAAAGGCCCTTAGTCGCCGAGGACGTGCCAGCCGTGCGGGTGTTGTTAACCATCAAATCCGGGTAATGGGACGAGATGATTGCCCGCGCCGTGTCGGTGTTGGCGTCGGGCGGATTGTCCGCATCCCAGATCAACTGCTGCCGATAGCCGCTGCCCGTCTGGAACACGGTCGTCCCCGACATCACCGCCTTGTCGGGGATCGCATCGACAACCTGTTGCAGATCGAGGCGCACGCCGATGGGCGAGGACACCTGACCCTGCCATGACGTGCCGAGCGTTCCGAAACCCGCCAGCACCGCCGCCGTCTGATCGGATGCGCCCGCCGTGGCGCTGAAAGGCGCATCCCGAACGTCGGTCGGGAGCGAGGTTTTCAGGACATATTCGTCAGCGTCGGCGTTAACCGGGTCCACGTCCTTGATAGACGTGCCGCTGGCGTCCTTCAGAACAACGCGATAGGTGACGGCGTTGTCGAGATACACCGGCGCAAACCGCCCCGCGCTGTCTGCGGTCAGGGGGTTTGAAAGCGTGGTGTTCATGTCGGCGTCGGCATAGATCGCCGCAGGCGTCGTGGTGCCCGTCAGGTAGAACGTCAGCGTAGCGGACGAGATGGGCGTGCCGTTGGCATCCAGCGCCGTAATGAAGGTCGGAGCGAGCAATTGCGCCATGCGGGCCTCACATGAAAAAGCCCCGCCGGGGAAGGCAGGGCGTGGGGTCGTTGCGGTGGAGGGGTGGAAGGGTTATGTTGGGCGCGATGTTGCTGCTTGCTGCCCTTGTCGTGATCGCGCTGCTAGGCGTGATCGCCTTTTATTCGGCGTCCATTGACGCGCGCTTGCGCGGCCTCGTCCGAATTGCCAGCGCCGCTAGTGACTTGAACGTTGAAGGCCATGCGGCGACCGAGCGGGTTCTGCGCCGCATCGAGGACGATAAGCAGGCGTGAAGCGCTTATTGCCCCGCCATGGCTCCGGGGATCGCGCCGCCGACCTGACCGGCGACACGCCCAGCGGTAACCGCGACCCGCTTGTTGACACGCTGCCCGACACGCTCAGCGGCACGCGCGCGCTGCGCATCCCGCAAGGCGCGACTGAGAATGGCTGGATCGGTTTCCGCCAACGCCGCCGCGAGCTGGCCGCGCACTTCCTCGCCAAGTTTGCCGACGCGGTTGTCTCGGATCGCCCGAATGACCGAGGCCATAGCCCCGGTGAGCATGGCGGTGGGGCTTCCACTCGCCAACGCCGCCTCGGTCGCCGTATTGACTAGCCCCCCGTCGCCGGTTGTCACATCTTCGGCAAGCCGCGATGCCGTCGCCGAGTTGCCGGAAACCGCCGCATAGGTGCGCTGCGCGCGTTCCTCGTCCGCCAAGGTGCGGGCAAAATTCTCAATTCCGCCGTCGCCACGAAAAGCGCGGTCCAGAACGGCGCGCTTTTTGGGCGAACCGATCAACATTCGCACTTTGTCGGCATAATCGCCCTTGGCATTGATCGCATCGGATAGCGCCGAACGGACGCCCAAACGGAATTGAGCCAGTTCGCCATCTGACATGCGCGAAACAGCCACTTCGATCTCTGACGGGGGAAGCCGCAGCGCCTTTTCGCCCAGCCGCAATGCGTCGCGAGCGGCAACGGGGCCAGCATAGGCGGCGCGAGCGGCCTTGTAGTCCGGATTGAGGCGGTCCAGTTCATTGATGAGTTCAGATCGGGTGCCGTTGACGGCCCGAACCTCGCCTGTCACCTGAAGGCGTCCGGACGTAGGGTCGCGATACCCTTCTACAACGTCGTCAAGGGCGCGCTTGACGTAATCCAGCGTCTTCATAGTCGGCTCGCGCGCGCCGATAACCACATCCCCCGCATCGTTGAGCGTAAAGCCGAGACGGGTCGGGTCTTCGCCCTCCTCCTGCGCCAGCCGGTAAGCCTTGGCGAGCGCTCCGCGCATCGACGGGCGCATCATAAGGGCGCGGAGCTTGCCGGTGATCGGCACAACGGCAGCGTGCGCCTTCTCATACAGCGGTGCAGCGGCTTCGCGAGCCTGCGCAATCAGTTTGTCACTTTGCTCGCGGATGGTGGTGACCGGCCCGAGGTCGCGGGTGATCGCCCCAGTAAGCCGATCCGCCTGCCCTTCCTGGCGTGCGACTGCCATGTCGCGAATGATCGTCTTTGACGCTCCCGGTTGACGCCCCACCGACGCCGCAAGGTCGCGCACGTTGTCGCCACCCGCGTCGGCCAGCGCCAAGGGAACACCGCGCGCGCGCGCTTCGGTGATGACGCGCCCCGCTTGCGCTGGCGTCACGCCGTCCGCCGCCAGACGTTCGGCGATGATCTGCGGCGCAATGGGCTGTCCGCGCCCGGCCAAGCGCGAGGCACCCCGCACAAGGTTGCCTGCCCCACGAATGGCCGCAGGCGCAACAGCGCCAAGCGCAGCCCCGCCCGCCGCGCCAACACCCGCTGAAGCGGCGCGTTCGGCAATGTTGCCGTCACTGGCCCCGACGCCACCAATTGCCCCATAAATTGCGCCCTGCTTGGCCCCGGTGCGGATCATCTGCCCAAGCGTCTGCGCCCGCCCTACTTGCCCGATGGGAATGGCGAGCGAGCCGACAAACCCAACCGCGTCATTGACTGCCGATGCAACCGGCATGTCGCGCTGCACTCGCGCCTCCTCGGCCTGCCGACGCGACTTGGCACGCGTAAAGCCCGCCGCAGCAGCCGCCATGGGGTCAAAGCTTTCCCGGCCCGACATCGCGCCGACAGCGTTTTTCAGGATACCGCTAAGCGAGCCGCCAACGCCGGTCGCATCATCCGCGAGCCCAAGCGTGAGGCTATTCGTCAGGCGCGATCCGAGCGCGTTGACGTTATCCATGATGCCCGGCGACTGGCGCACTTGGGGGCGGTTGGCCCTGCCATATTGCGCCTTTGCATAGGCCAGAACCTGCGCCTGCGAAGCGCCGGGCGGAGCCGTGACCTCGTAGACTTTGCCGTCAGGAGCCGTGACCTCGTAAGTGGGCATTTGGCCTCCCTACTGCTTGGGGCGGATAGACCAGCCCGGGGCATTGTTGCCTTGGGCTGGGACGGGCCTGCTGGCGAAAGCTGATGCCGGATGCGATCCGACAACTGCCTTGGGGTCAATGCCCGCCGACGACGCATAGCCCTCGTAATTGGAGCGCGCCTGATCGTAAGCCTGCCGCTGCGCAAGAGCGCGTTCGTTGAGCATATTGAGAAGCTGCGCGCGGACATTCGCCGGAAGCCGCCCGCCGTTCCCGAGGTTGACCCGCCCAGCGCCCAGCACGCGCTCCATGAGTGAACCGGCCTGCGCCACCATGGCAAGCTCGCCCTCTCGGACAACGGACCCCGGATCAAGGATTTTGCCGACCGTGTAAGCAAGCTGGATGTCACCTGCGGCATTGTCCGGCGCGCGGCGGGCTGAAATGAGCGTCGGCAGAACAGCCTTGAAGTCCTTCACCTCGGGTAGGCTGTCAAAGTCCTTCCTGAGATTGCGGGCGTCGCGGAACTGCTCCTTGGGAGACGGCATCCCGGATGCGCCCTGCGTTGCCTCTGCTTGCCGCACCGCCAAATTGCCCTGCGCCACGCCAAGGTTGGCAACACCGAGCTGGCGGTTGAAGGCGTTCTGCTGCTGCGTCTCGCCAAACTGCGCCAGCCTCAGCCCGTAATCCTTCGCCTTCCATTCCTGCTCAAGCTGCTGCGTCACGTCGAGCGCCGACTTGCGGATATTGGCGATCAATTCTGGGCTATACGGCATTTGCTCAAATGCGGTGGTGTCCAGCCCCATGCCCTTCGCGCGGGCAAGCGTTGCACGCCAAGAGCCCTCATCCACCGCGCCGGTCGCAAGCTGCGCAATGGTCCGGTGTTCCTCGATGCCCTGCTTGATGCGCGCCGCGTCCGCCTCGCGCTGCGCCTTGGCCTGCTGCGCCTCGGATGCGTTAAACGCCGTCAGGCCCTCAAGATCGCCCGCCCCCGCATAGGCCGCGCGCACCTTGGCCCCGTCAATGGTGCCATCGGGCGAGACAGCGCCGCGCAGGGTATCGCGCAGGCTCATGGTGCGCTGGCGCGTCTCAAGCGCGTCCTGAAGCTGCACATCGCGCAACTGCGCCTGCTGCATCACGTCCTTGAGGCTAAGCGCCTGCTGATACTGCTGCGCCGGGTTCGGGAGGTTCGCCAGCGCGCGGCCTGGAATGCTGAAGTCCAGTTGCGACATGGTTAGCCTCCGAAGTTGAGCGGCTGAAACACGGGCGTCGTGCCAAGCTTGGCGATGCTCCCGAGATTGAGGTTGGCACCCGCAACCGCGCTGTAGGGATTGACCGCCTGCGGCGCGAACATGCCGCGCATCATGGCATACTGCCCGACGCTGTTTGCAAGCCCGCTGATCGCCGCCCCGGTGTTGGCGTAGGACGAGGCCCGCGCGTTGCCGAGGTCGCGCAGATTGCCCGCCTGCGCGCCGTAGCTTTGCGCCGCCTGCCCGCCAAACTGCTGCGATGCCTGCTGCGTGTTGTTCGTCGCCGTCTGCCCAATGCCCGCAAGGCTCGACAGGCGGTTAAAGCGGTTGCCGAACTCTTCGGCCCCCCTGTCCTGCCCGAACCGGATTGCTTCCTTCATCGCCGCTCCGCTTTCGGACAGCCCGCGCCCATTCAGCGATGCGGTCAGCGCCCGCAAGCCCTGCTGCTCGCGGAACTGATAGCCGGGATCATTCCGCAGCGCCGTGAAGTCATAGCCCGGCTGCGTCATCTCGGTGAGCTGCGCCAGCGCCCCGATGCCAGCCTGACGCCACGGCTGCTGATCTTCGCGCTGCTGATTGAACAGCCGCTCTTGAAGCGCAAGGTTCGCCATTTCGGTCTGCTGCGCCTGTGTGGCAGCCTGCGTCTGCGCCTTGGACGCCTTGGACGATGCGGCGAGGGATGCACCGGCCCCGACGACTGCGGAACCGACAACGGCAGCGGCTAGGGGCATTTACGGCCTCCACTCATAAAGTTCGTGACCGGCCAAGCGGTCGTTTAGCGGCTTCATTCCAGCGGCGCGGGTGAACAGGCGCGTATGCCGATCCTCCGCCTTGACGCGGGTCCAAACCTTCTCCGCACCGTGATTGCCCATCCATTCGAGCGAAGCGCGGGCGGCGAACAGCGCCAGCGGCCCCCGGCCTTCGGGCAGGATCATCGTATGGACTTCCCACACCTTCGGGGCCGTCCAGTGATAGAAGAACCCGCCCGCGTCCCATTCCAGAAAGACGTTGCGCTCGTCCTCGATAAGCCCGGCCAATTCCAGCCGCCCCAATTCCGGCATCCCGACATGGGGGCGGATCGCGTCATGGTTGGCGAGGAAGTCCGCCCAATCCGTGTCAAATGACCGGTAAATCACGTCAGCGCGCCGTTGGCCTTGAGGTCGTCAATCAGCGCCTTGACGCGCTCGGCAACGTCCTGCGTCGTGGCGGTGGTGGTGTCGAACGTCGCGCGCGATGCCGTGCCCGTCGCCGCGCTCCACGCCGCCCCTACGTCCTGTTGCACATAGCGACCATCCGCATCGGCGCGCGTGGGGATGCTGGTTGCAGCCGCAACGCCAATCGCGCGCTTGGTGAACGCATCCGCCCCGGTCTGCTCGACAAGCCCAGCTGTGCCATTCAGCCCCGCCAAGGCGGTCAGGGTGGCGTCTAGGGGCTGCTTGCCGTCCGCCGTCGTCTGTGCCGCGTCCGCATCGGCCTGCGCCGCATCGGCTGCGGCCTGCGCCGTCAGGATGTCGGCAACCGCATCGGTCAGGCCGTTAACGGCTTCCTCGATGTTGCGCCGCCATTCATCCAACTGGCGCTGAAAATCGCGGGTCAGGCGCTGGCGGTCGTCGATAACCGGCAACGCGATCTGCAAGGGAGGCAGGCGCAGCGTCATCGCGCCTTGCCCTTCAGGTTGTCATTGATGCCCACGCGGGTAATCCGCCACGGCGCGGGATCGGCCAAGCGGAATTGAAACACCCGCCCCGGCGCATCGACAAGCCCGAGCCCGTTCCATTGCGGACGGACGCGATATTCGCCCTGCGCGCCCAAGGACACCGCTTCCCACGGACCCCAGGTGTTGCCGTAGTCGTCGGAATAGCGCATCTCGACTTGGGGATTAGCCCCCTGCCCCGAAAGGCTCGCGGTCGCGCCCACCGCCGCCTCTATCGTCAGGCTGTAGCAGGCCACCGGCTGATCGGTCGGCAGGATCGCCGCGAACTCGCGCACAATGATGCCGGACCCGTCCAGCGATACGTCATCGGACAGCGTGTAGAGGTTGCCGTTGACCGCATCGCCGCAGATGATCTGGCCCGAGGCCGTCGTTCCGACATGCGCCCGCCAATAGTCCAGCCCGTAAGACCCCCACTCGCCCCACTGCTGCGTTGCCGGGTCATAAACGAACGTCCCCTGCGCCCCGATGGTCAGGCAGTAGAACTCATGGCCGGACCATGTGAACGCCCAAGCGCGGAGATTGCCGACATCCTCGGCTTCAAGCCGTTCCTCGATTGAGTGCGTCGAGATGCGCTCAGGCACCGCGCCGCCACGAAAGACGATGCGATTGTCTCCGACCCATGTGGCGGCGTTGTCGTGCAGCGCAATCGTATCGCGGGCGGCGCACCCGCGCTGATAGGCCCGGCCCGCAATGCGCTGAAACGGCGCGTCCGTGTCCGTCGTCTGATAGAAGAACTCAACCGTTTTGGTTCCGAACAGCCACAACTCGTCGCCAATTACCAGCCCGCCAATCAGCGGATCGGGGCGGCGCTCGGCGGACGCGAAGTCCAGCGCGTTCCACGTCAGGCCATCGGTTGACCAGTAAAAGCGCTGGCTGTCGTTGCCGCGAATGGCGAGGAAATAGCCCCCGAGCCGCCCGATCCAGACAACCGGCGCGCTGTCCGGAAACGCCACAACCGTCAACGCCGTGCCGTTGTAAGCGTGAATGAGCCCGCCCCCGAGGGCAAGCAACAGCGAGGACGACGCCGCGAAAAAGGCCCGGTCCCCACCCGCAATCGCGCCAATGCTCGTCGCGTCGCGGAACAGCGACCCGCCCGACACGGCAAACACATCGCCCGAGAAAACCCCATCCTCGCTATACACGCCGCGAACGGGGCCGGTCCCGACCGTGCTATGCGCCACAAGCGCGGGCCTGCCGATCAGCACCGGGGTCTGTTCAACAATCTCCGGGTAGCAATTCAACAGCCGCAGCTCAGGCATGCGTGACGCGCGGCGCTGGAATGACCCGAGCGCAAAGGGGATCGCCGTCACTAGTAATAGTCCGCCGTGCCCACGGTCGCGCCGTTCACGTCGGCGGACAGTTCCCGAAGCCGCAACAGCCCCGCATCGCGCATGGCCTCGTCAACCTGCCCATAGGGACGGCCAATGACCGGCGACGCGAACATGATAAAGGCGTCGGCATATTCGTCGGGGGTGTCGTCAATGACCCAGGATGCGAGGTTGTGCGGCGGCGCGGCAAGCTGCGCCAGCGCGCGGGTCAGTGCATCCTTGGCCCAATCGCTGTCCTTCGCGGACGGGTCGCGGCCAATCGGCGTGATGCCGAGCGTCTGGAGGGCGAGCGTCGCCAGATCGTTGAGGGTCATCGCTCAAGCCTCCCCATGCAAAATGGTGAGGCCGGGCAGATACGCGCCCGGCCCCGGTTACTGGCGGATTAGGAGGCCGCGCCCTCGACCGAATAGAAAACGGTCAGGGTGAGCGTGCCTGCCGCGCCGGTTGCGGCGTTGTTGGCCGCAGTGCAGGTGATCAGCGTCTTTGCCGAATACGAAGCGTCGCCGCCGGTCGTGGCAATCGCGGTTGAAAGCGTACCAGCCTGCGCAACGGTCGAAGCCGCGAACAGGCGATCCGCGTCGCCGCTATCGCCGACGTTGATCGTGAGCGACGGCGATCCGTTGGTGTCCATGTCGGTGGACTCCAAAATCGCCAGATGCACACGCGCACCAGCCGGAAGATAGAAGAAATTGATGGTGTCCGAAGTCGAAGGCGCAGCCGTGCACGAAACCGCCGCACGCTCCACCTTCACGTTGCCTGCCGGGCCGTGCGCAAACACGGGCGCGGTCAGGTAGTTCGCAGCCGAATAGGTCGCCATGTCTTGTCTCCAAAGGTTAGGGGCGAGCCGAAGCCCGCCCCGTCACCCGTTCAGTTGGTGGATTAGCTGTCAGCCGCCGCCGCAAAGAAGCAGCTCACGATGCCGTTCTGAACGCCGTTGTAGGCGATCTTCTTGACGCCAAGCAGTTCCTCGATGGCGACGCCAGGACGGAAACCATAGTCCTTGGCGTAGTCCGTGCGCGGGGTCGGCTCCTGACCCCATGCCACCGCAACGGCACCGCCGCCGCAGAGGAACACCGGGCGAACGTCCGCCGACGAACCGCCCTGACCGTCAAAGCCGCCGAGCGACGTGGCGAGCGCGTCGATCTCGGGAACTTCGCGGTGAATGATGCCGTCATAGATCAGGTCCCCGTCCTGAAAGATCGGGTTCTTGTCCATGCCAGCACCCTCACGGGCGCGCGCCTCGCGGTTGGCCTGCGTCATCGTCGAGTCCGCCTTGAGGTCGCGGAAGGTGCGCGACCCGTGGAACGCAACGAAATACTCGCGGCCATCCTCGGTCATGTACGGGCGAATGTGCGGGTCCGCGTTCTTCGCAATGCGCTTGGCGAGCGACATGGAGGCAGCGGTGCACTTGTCGTCCGTGGTGTCGAGGTTGCCCAGCGCCGTCGAGAACGTCGCCGAGTAGTTCGACTTCAACTTGCCGAACAGCACGCGGTCGCTGTTGGCGGCGACCCAGGTGTTCTTGTTGCCAGCGGTTGCGTCAGCCCAGTTCACCACGGTATCGCCCGAGGTGATGACCTGAAGCATCGCCTTCACAACGTCGTCGCGGAGCTTCTCCGCTTCCCACGTCTTGAGGCCCGCCTTGGCGGCGTTCAGCAGGTTGATCTCGGTCTTGTACGAGGTGGACTTGGGGACGCGAACAGCGTTGCGCCGCCAGTCAACCGAGACCGAGCAGTTGAAGTTGGTCAGTTCCTCCTCGGCACCGTCGAGCGTTGCCGAGCCCGTGACACCATCGCCCTTCAGGCGACCGATGAACGGAATATTGACCGTCTTCCCGGCCTCCTCCTGAAGCTCGTAGCGCGTCAGGATGATGCCGCCGGAATTGAGGTCGGCGTTGGTCATGTAGGGCAGGAAGCCCGAGGCGCGCACGTATTCCGAAAAATACTGCGTCATCCACTTCTGCTTCTCCGAAGCAGTCGCAAGGGTCGTTTCGGCCATGGGTTATCTCCGAAAAATGCTGTCAAAAGCCTGCCCAGGTCCCTGCGGGACATGCTGCACGCCGCCGCCGCCGGGGGCGGAAGCGATGGACAGCGGGGGAGGCGCGGGTTGCGGTGCCGCCACAGGGGCGGCGGTCTGCTGCTGGGCGAGCTGCGACTGAGCAGCCTTCCATGCGAGGTATTGGTCGATCTCGGAGGGGTCGGAGAGTTTGGAAAGAACCTGTTCTCTCTTGAACTCCGCGATAACCGTCTCAAAGGGGTTCACAACGGACAGGACGCCGCGCTCAAAATGCGGGTCGGAATGCGCTTTCTGCAAAGCCCAATCCCACGCTTGCGCCACCGTTTCAGCGCCATACTTCGTCTCAGCAAGTTGCTGCGAGAAGTGGAAACGCTGAGCGATAAGCTGTTGCTCTAGAGGGGCCGCAACCCACTGCGCGATGTCTTGCGCGTAGGGATCGTCCTCAATGAACGCCTCGGGCGGCGCTGCCACCGGCTGAGGCTGTCGAAGCTGCCTGATCTCGTCCCGCAGGTCTTTAACAACCGCAATCGGGACATACCCATGCGGCGGCGCTGAAGGCTGCGGCGCGGGCGTCGGCTCGGGCGCGGGCTCGAAAGCCGCGACCGCATCGGACGCCTTCGGAGCGAACCGCCCTGCTTCGTCGCGCGGCTGCGCTTCGATCTGGGGTTCCGGCTCGGGGGCCGGGGTCGGTTCAGGTTGCACGACATCATTCCCGCTACCCTGCGGGTCCAGAAAATCCAGCTTGTCCATGATTGCCCTTTCGCCCGATACGTCGGCGGCACGGTTCGCCCGCTACAGCGGCGGCCTGTTGCGAGGGGTGACGGTCCCCGCGTCCGATGCGCCCGGTTAAGCCCCGGCGGCGGGCATCGACTGCCGCAACGCGGCCAAGTCGCCACGCTGGGCGATCGCGGCGGCTTGTAGCTGCGGCTGGACGATCTCGG
>JACCDR010200713.1_pt1 | contig 11862 bp, 8 predicted proteins | sample 7446431 | NCBI WGS metagenome assembly JACCDR01 (sample SAMN15323443, study PRJNA562643) | freshwater metagenome | isolation source: river surface water | place: USA:Blue River Watershed | collected 2017-08-17
CTCCCTCCCCCTAATTAATTATTTATTTTATATAAAATTATTCTTCTACTATATGTAGTATATAAAAATATTTTTAAAAACATCTTATAAAATTTTTTTATAACTTTTGCCTTTTTAAAAAATCTTAAAAACTTTTTTATAAAAATTCTATATAAATTTTATAAACATAAAGTTATAAAAAAAATTTAAAAAAAGTTTTTATAAAATATATATGTTTAACTTTTAGTAAGTTGAACGTAAAATGTCTATCAAGTGTAATAAGTGTAAAAAAATTAAAGAATCTTCACATATAAAATCTATCATATGTAATGAGTGTTATGCTCTACCGATTTGTTTTAATTATGAAAATTTAAATGAACGTTCTCGAATATTAACTTTTATATCAGATTTAGTCTATTCTAATAGAATAGTTAAAACGAACGAGTATAATAAAGACATGGCTATCATGAAGTATGAAAAAAACAAAATCTCTCACAACATCGAAAATTATAATATCGAAAAAAAGTTAGTAAAAGAAGATTTATTTATTCTTAGAAAAAAATTAAAACACCAAGTTGAATTTATTCGGCTCGATGATGATATATATTATTATATTGATCCTCTTAATGATGATGAAGAACTTAATATTAATTTATTAAAATACAAAAATTTAAATAAATTATCTGAAAATTATGATACTGCTATTGATAGATTATCTCAAGATTTAAAAAAAATTAATTTACATATTAAAAATTCAACATACACTTATAAAAATTTTATGGATGGTCATTATTTTACTGATGATAATAACTGTTTACTTAATTATTTTCAAGAATTAATACAAGCAGGTTATTACACTACACATGAAATATTAATAAAATTATTCTTAGTTCTTGGTATTAAAATTTATATTAATGGCGGATTTGCAAATTTATTTGCAAGATTTGATCTATTTATGGAAGATATTCCTATAATATCACAATATGTAAAAAATGAAGAAGACTTAATACGTGCAGGTCAATCAACAAAAGAATTTAAAGATTTAATTTTATCAAATAATATGATATATTATTGGGCAAAAGAGTTTATTATTTTTAAAGAAAAAGAAAAAATAAAATCTATGGATTTATTTAAATCATATTTAGAATATGAAAAATATCATAACACAAGAATAACAACAAAATCTACAAAAATATTTATCGAAAATTTAACTTTAGCATTAGATAAACTTAACTTAAAATATATTAAAAAAAGAAAACCTAATATGCATTATTGTAATATAACAATAAATAAAAATGCATTTTTAAATATTCAAAATATTCCTAAAATAGAAAATATTCGTCTTGATTTTGACAATAATATTATAGATAAAAACGATAGTGATAATGAGTAAATAAAATAACAAGTTAATTATTTAAGGATATTGTATTACTCCTCCTCTGCTTGTCAAATAACTTGTTAAATGGTTAATTATTTATTTACGTTTACTCTTACTTTTTGATCTTCTTGAACGAGATCTGGATTTTTTTGGTTTTGATTTTTTTACACGAGATTTTCTTCTTTTACCTCCACCTTGAGTAGGTTCAGCATCAACATGATGAGCTAGTTCAGCTTCTTCACCTGTTTCAATTACAATTGAATCTTTACATGTACTGCATCCACAATTACTTGAATGTTCATGTGGTTTAACAACATCTGGTTCACCATAAACACTCTGTAAGTTTTCTTTTTCTCTATCTTGTAGTATACTTGCTTGATTAGAAATATCTTCATTATCTTTTCTTGTACTATTTTTAGTTTGTTTTGTTTTTTTCGCAGGTTTTGATTTCGACTTTTTTCCACCACCATATGCTTTTTGTTCTGTATTAGATGGAACATTTAATGGAGCTGTAGCCGTTTGTTTTAATTGTTTTGCAGCATTTACTGTTTGAGCAGCTTCGTCTTTAACGTTTTGAGCAGCAACAGTTGCTTCTTCAATAGTACTTCTTGTATCTCTCATAACACTTTCTACTGTTTGCGCTCCTTTTTGAATAGCATATTTAGCAGCATCTGCAAAAACACTTGTTCGTCTCACACTTGGTTGTTCTTGGCTTGTCATTTTATAAAAAATATAAGTATTATTATGTAATTAACTAAATTATATATTATTTTATTTATTTTTTCTAAATTTAAAATTATTTTCGCCATATAACCAGTCTGATTCGTATCCTTTTTTGATTGCTGATTCTAATTCTTCAATTTCAGAAAGCCAGATTTTAGCTCCAATTATTTTTTCATTCTTATCAGTTTTTTCATCTTTTTCATTATTGTCTTCATTTAACCATAATAAATATTCTTTTAGTTTTTTTATTTGTTCTTCACGCTTTTTATACGCTTCTTCTGTAATGTCTTTGTAATTCATGTCTAATAAATAGTCATAATCTGCATCTTCAACAGTTATTAAACGTATTAAATCAGATATCGAAGTATATTTTGGCTGGTTCAATAAAGTTTTATTAAATATGTCATATTTTTCTTTTGATAATTTTTTTACAACATCTTGCAATGTATTATCTTTTGTAATTTTATAAGTATCGTGGGACATACTAAATCTTTGTTGATTCATTAACATTTTGATTCTTAAGTCTGTTAATATTAATTCTCTCTCAATACGTATTTTGTATAAATTTTTTCTATATTCAAACCAATTATTGAAAACGTCTTCATAATTTTTATACTCAACTACACTATTATGCTCATTAAGTAAATTAATTCTATCATACATTGGAACTTTTAATTCTAAATATTCTTCGAAACAATCAAATGTATCATTTCCATATTTTTTAATTTCTTCAAATGCTCCATCTTTTAAATATAATAAAATATCAATTTTGTTTGAAGTTGTTCTATCATCATAGTTATCAATAAATTCTTTATAAATAATACCACTTGGTCCTTTGCTTCCCTTTTTACTTTCGGTAGATTTTTTATTTACTCGTTTCTCGGAATTTGTTATTTTTTTCTTTTCCCTGTTATTTTTCTTTTCATCACCTTTTAAATAAATTTGACTATGTAACCCTGGAGGCAAATCCGTAATATTAACTGTGTTATTATCTTCATCATACTCATAAACTCCAACAAAGTAAACTCTATTTTTATATTTTCTTCGTTCGCCGTTAAAGTCTTTTTGCCAATAAGGTAATTTGGCACATTCTTTGATTTCTCCTTTTATCATCTTTTTAGTATTAGAAATTACATCAGACAATTTTCTTGCATGTATGTTGACACTCCAACCGGTAGCTGGAATTTCATTAGTTTCTAATAATACATATGGTAGAATAGGAACATAGAATTTTGGTTCATACCGTTTACCTTCATCAAGTTCATATTCTAAAATATAATCATCTTCAGGTCTAAATAGTTTATCTGCCATATGTGTATTATATTTTGTATGGATATATCTCGGAGCAGCAAAATCTTTGTATCCAGTATATCTACTACCAAAATTACCTAATGGTATAAGTAATGGTAAATTTCTTGCCCCAGGAAATCCTTGAGCCATTCTGATAATTGTTTTTGATAACGAGTCTTCACCATGATGATAATTCGCTTCAGTAACAACAGAACTAGAAAGTCCTGCAACTTTTATTTTAGATTTCGCAACTTTTCGAGCAGTATAAAATACTTTTCTTCTACTAATTACAAATCCATCAATAAAATTTGGCAGTTTTCTTGTTAAATTATCACGTTGATATAATTTAGTATCGCGTAAAAATTGTTGAGATATTGGAATTTCATTGCCAATAATTTCTTCAATATCAACGTCATGTGATAAATATTTTTTTCTAGGTGAAGTATCAGAACCATATGAAACATACATAGATTGTAAAGCTAACTCATCAAATGAATATGTTATTAACTTCTTTTCTATATTTTCAAACATGCTTTTTACTTCGCCCATTGCCTCTACATGCGAACCTAATCCTTTATAGTAATTAAATGAATATTGAGATTTTACGTTTTCACCTTGTTGTGAAATCCATAATTTTAATTCTTTTTCAGAATAAAACTCTTCAACATACTTTTTCTTATTATAAGGATAAGCTCTAACAATAGGGGTTTTTATTTTTTTAATGAATCCTCTTTTAACTAGTGAAGGCCAATATGACATGAAAAATGTACAAATTAATCCAAATATATTAAATCCGTCTAAATCTGCATCAGTTAACCCTGCAATCGAACCATATCTTAAAGTTTTAAATTCTTTATTGCCTTTTTCATTTAATTCATATTTTTTACGAAAATCCAATCCTAATATTTTTATTAAATTTGACAACCTAACATTATCAAGTAATTTATTATTTGGTACTAATTGTAATGATTCATAACTCTGATTACTAATAATAGTATCGTTGGTAGTATCGTTGGTAATGTTAGTGGTATTGGTAGTATTAGTGGCATTAATAGAATTATTGTAATTATTTGAATTATTATTAATAGTGTTATTTGAATTGTTGGTGTTAGTATCATCATCCATATCAGCCGATTTTTTAATAGGTTTTTTCTTTTTAGTTTTTTTAGTTTCGTTTGATTCTTCTGAAGAATCTGAATTATCAGAAACTTTTGATATAAGTGATTCTTTTAACGCATTAACAATTACTCCTTCAACGCCATAGGTTCCGTAATAATCATAATTAAAGTTTGGAATATTACCCATTAATCCAATATTTACTGTTCCAGTTGCTGAATCTCCTTCTGTTATAATTAAACAACATTTACTACTTAATTTAGGATTTCCGCAATTGTTAGCTCCTTTGTATTTTGGAATGTCAAGTCTACTTCTATTAGTTCTGATTTTTAAATCACCTAATTGCTTTTGCAATAATGATTGCATAATAATTGGTTCTAATAATTGCCAAATTTTATCCATGTCGCTATTTTGTATTTCATACCCATCAAATTTTTCACTTGATGTGTTATAAGTTTCCTTAGTTTGTCCTACAAAATCAATATTTGGAATAGAACCTTTAACAAATAGAAATAAATTGTTATTAATCATAGAATTCTTGAAAACAACTTTTACTTTTTTTAATATTTTAGTTAATCTAGATTTCAAATTATCATTTATTAAATTTTGTATATATTTGATATGAGGTCCTCCATTAGGAAGATATACTCCATTAATTAATGATATTTGTCCAAAACTACCATTAGATAATCCTAAACATATATCAAAAACATGTTTGCTTTTTGGTGAAGTCATTTGAAAACTAATAACATCATCAATAAACATCAAACAATAATTTGTAAATTTACATTTCGGTAATTTAATTAATTTATTGTTGAAATACACATTTGCATTAACATATGCTGCTGCTTGCCATGCTCTATTTTCACATATTAAATAAATTATTTTATACCAATCAATATTCTCATTACTTTTATTTTCAAATTCTGAATAATTTGGAATAAATGATATGTTTGTATAATCTTTTTCTTTCACGTTATATGTTATTATCGGGTCATCAATTTTGTCCAAACCATCATGAACTGATTGTTTGTAATGTGTACCATTGCTTAATGTTTCTATTACCATTAATTTAGAAAATACAGTTGTTAGTTTTGCACCAAGACCATTTGTACCACCAACTATTCTATTGGGATCATGATTTAAATTACTTCCTGCAAAATATTCGCAATAAATCATTTGTGGTTGATACATTTCTACGCCATCTCTATTTTTCTTTTTAATAACACTAATACCTGGTCCATTGTTATAAACTGATATCATTCCTGTTTTATTAACAGCAATTTTTATCTCAGTTACTTCTTTTGGAAATACCACATAGTGGTCAATTGCATTAGTAATAATTTCATCAATTATTTTGTATAATACTGGTGGATAACTTACTTGTGACATGACAAATTTATTGTCTTGTTTAATAAATATTTCTTCTTTTTGGAAAGTTTTAGACCCAGCCCACATAGATTTATTTTTTATGTGTTCTTTCATAGTCATTTGAATAATTTCTCTTTTTCCAGAAGACTCCATTTTAGTACTTGTTATCTTACTATAATAAATTCATTTTTAATACGAAATACCAAAATAAAAATGCAAAAAAAGGGGTACTAAATTTTGATGAATTTTAAAAGTGTAACATAATATAATATATTGTATTGTGTTATGAGTTATGTTAATGTGTTATTATGAATTGTATTATATTATTTGTTATTATGTTACCCTTAGCTTGTTAAATAATTTGTTATCCCATTACATTTGAAATTTTACTTAATATATTGTTTTGTAGGTTTTCTAGTTCTTTTATTGCGGCAGTAAGATTAAAATCTACAACTGTATCGGTTCTTTCTTGTTCATTTCCTTTAATAAATGATTCTTGATTTGAGACAAATTTTTTATACACACTATACAATAAATACAAAACACATACTACTATAACTGCTAATACAAAATAATACGCTTTTGATTTACCTTGTACTGTTACTTCAGGATTCGTTGTTTGTGCTGAATTTGTAGTTTGAAATGGTGCAGTAGTTTCAGTATCCATAATAAATAAGAAAAAATTATAATTTTATCAAAGTCTTTTATATAATAAGTTAATATATTATTATTTTATGTTTATAAAATGTTTTAATAATTTATTTGTTAAATGATTAAAAAAAATATTGTTAAGAAATTTATTTGTTAAGAAATTTATTTGTTAATTGTTAAGTATTTTACTTACCATTCATGGCAGCAAACAATGCACTGGATGTAGTTCCTAGGAATCCATCTCTACGATTTCGTGCAAATCCTTGCATATTTCGTGCAGCATTAACTGCAGCAGCGTTAGCAGCAGCCATGCTTGTAGGAGCGGCACCAGTTAGAGTAGTGTAGATTGATCCAGAATGTCTATTTGCATCACGTGCGGTTTGATAAATTCCGGCATTTCCGGCGACAGTAGGATCAGATTCTTGAAGTTCTACAGCGGTTTCTTGAACAACAGATCCGTTGTACGGATCAAGTAGTTCATAATCAGCAGCGGGCCAGTATACTGGAGGTTCATATCCACCTACACTGAATCCACTCTTCATTTTCATAGGATAATTATTTACTGCTGCGTTAGTATTAATCATATTACCTGCATCCGTCAAGCTATCAAAACCCAAATTACCAGCAGTGTAATCAACGAGTCCTTCTCTCGAAAATCCAGGAACTGGGAGATTAACAGGCTTATTATTGTAAACTAAAACCCAAACCAAATACAAAACTAGCAAAAGAGTAAGAACTACACACCAATGCTCCCATGATTTAACAACCGCACCAACAGATGAGGGAAGAACTCCTAATTCAGATAAAGACATTTCGATAAGTTAATTATTCGTATATAATATATATTATAAGGTTTAAAAAAAAAAATAAATTAATTCAAAAATAAATAATTAAATTTTTTCAAAAATAAATAATACCTAATTTAATGCTTTTTGTAATAACATATTTGATGTTATAGTTTTAGGATCATTATAAGGATTTAATTCTGAAGAACTTATTGGAATATCAAATGCAGTTTTTTCTAATATATCAGAGTTAAATCCTTCCTTATATGGAGTTAATAATTTTTTTGGAATTACATCTTCTATTTTAAATTTAGTTTTAAAACCTTGTCTTGCAATTTTTTCCAAACCCGCACTACTAAAAGTTGTAAAACCTTGTCTTGCAATTCTTTCCAATCCCGCGCTACTAAAAGGCGTAAAACCTTGTCTTGCAATTTTTTCCAAACCCGCACTACTAAAAGTTGTAAAACCTTGTAAACTACTTAAAGTGTATTTTGAAAAATCTTGATCTGGATGATAAATTAGGCAATAAATTAATAAAATTACTAATAGTAAAGTAATAGCGACAAACCAATGTTGATTACTTTTTATAAAATTAAAAGATGTCATTTTAATTATATATCATAATATATATATAAATTCATCAATAAAATAAATGTCATTACAAAATGATTTTGATACTAATATTACAAAATTATCTACACCTTCAGAGTATTCTGAAATAAACCAAAGTATTCCTATAGCTAGAATACCAGATACATATTACAGTAGTGAAACTCCTTGTCCTAATGTATCAGATGAAGATAATATTATTTTGAGTCAATTAAAAAGTGGAACTCATTCTTTAGTTGATAAAAGATTACATAAAGTTAGATCTACTGAACTTGGTAGATTACGTCTTGATGTAATAGCAAAAGATGCACAAATTGTAACATTAACAGCAAATAATACAGCAAAAGATGCACAAATTGTAACATTAACAGCAAATAATACAGCAAAAGATGCGCAAATTGTAACATTGACAGCAGCCGCTGCGAGAATACCTGCATTAGAACATGATGTTACAAGATTAACAGCTGACGTTGTAAGAATAACAGCAGATAACGGAGCGAAAGATACAAGAATTCTTGCATTAGAACATGATGTTGCGAGATTAACAGAAGAACTAAGACTTGCTAATGAAAGAATAGTTGCAATAGGAGCAGATAATACAGCGAAAGATGCAGAAGTTGTGAGATTAATAGAAGAACTTAGAACAGCTAATGAAAGAATACGTGTATTAAATGCTGATGTTGCAAGAATAACAGCAGATAATACAGCGAAAGATGTACAAATTGCGAGAATACCTGCATTAGAACAAGAAAATAGAGATAAAGATGCACGAATCGGTGCATTAGAAAAAGAAAATAGAGATAAAGATGCACGAATCGGTGTATTAGAACAAGAAAATAGAGATAAAGATGCACGAATATTAGCAGATAATGGAGCCAAAGATGCACGAATTGGTGTATTAGAACAAGAAAATAGAGATAAAGATGCACAAATATTAGCAGATAATGAAGCCAAAGATGCACAAATTGCCATATTAGAAAAAGAAGTTGAACGAATTGCCATATTAGAAAAAGAAGTAAAAGAAAGAGAAAGAGATAATGCCGATTTAATAGCAGATAATAGAAAACTAATACAAGAAAAAAAAACAATTGAATCACAACATGCTAACGAATTACAAAAAGAAAATGACACAATAAAAAAAGAAAATGATGCAATAAAAAAAGAAAATGATGCAATAAAAAAAGAAAATGATGCAATAAAAAAAGAAAATGATATAATAAAAAAAGAAAATGAAAAACTTAAAGAAGAAAATATTAATTATAAAGCTTATGAAGCTAGAATTACTGACAGTATAAATGCTTTATCATTAGATAATAAAAGATTAAATGATAATACAAATTCTTATCATGTACAATTAGATGTTATGGCTGGTATCATATTATATGCATTTGACGTGATAAGATCTAATAATAAAAAATTTCAAATTGAATATGATACTATGTTAAAATTAATTGCTGAACATAATGAATTTTTTATAGAAAAAATTTGGGTAGAAAATAGTATAGATCTAAGTAGAATATTACCAAATGTAGAAAAAATTTGTAGAAATATCGCGGCACATACAAATTATATTTATTTACAACATAATAGCTTAAATATTGCTAAAATTTTTCAAGAAGACATAATTACGGTCGAAAAAAAAATAAAAAACACAAAAGAAACATTACAAACATTAAATTCTACTAAAAGCCAAACTAATCAAAGTAACGCAGATATACATATTAAACATTATGAAAAATCTTATGAGATGCTTATAAAAATTTTATCAGACATGAATTTTATAAAAAATTCTACTTATAAAGATGATAATTTAATTGAAAGTCTTCATAAACAAATTGAAGAATATTATAAACTCAATACGAATTTTTTAAAAAATCCTCAAATTCTAGCTTTTCATACAGGAATAAATTTATCATCAAATGCAGCTCAAAAATTATCACAAGTAAATAATGATGCTTCATTATCTTCACAAGATAAACAAGAACTTGAAAATTTTGGTGAAGCTAGTTCCCCAAGTCAACCTATTATAATAGCACAAAAAGCTATTACCAATTTAAGTGCAGTTTCCAAACCAAATCAACCAAATAATCCATATAGTAAAGAAGTTAATGAAGATGATTTAAATGATATGGAAGATGATCCAAATTCACCTCGTGCTGGTCCTACACTTGGTGGTAATGAATTATTTTACAAAGAAGTATTAGTATGGTGTATGATATTGATTATTATTGTGTTATTGTATTATTTGCTTTATGTTAAAAAAAATAATCCCTTAAGAGCTTGTTTAATAAATATAGGAGATAACTATAATGATCGCCAAATAACAGATTATTCATAATCTCTTACTATAATAGCTTTTGCTTGTTGTGGGACTCCTAATTTTGATAAATCTGCATATTCTATAGTCATAAATTTACCCATATATTTACTAAAATCTTTTTTACATTCTTTGAATAGTTCTTTGCGTTTTTCATTTGAAATTCCTTTTGGTGTTGCATAAAATTCGTGATCATCTGTGGTTTTGCATATCCATATAATTGCACCTTTATCAATTCCATTATCACCATCTTTAAATCCAACTATTTCAAAATCATCTTCTAATATTTCTTTTACTTTTACTAAATCTTTACTTCTGAGAAAAGTTCCAGTTTTATTAGGATCAGCTAAATATTCACCATCTACATTGCGTAATATAACTCCTTCATATTTACTTTCTCTATATTTTTTGAAAAGATTACTAACTTCTTTTTCATTTTCAACTAATTCAGTAGGAACTTCTTTTATTTTATTTAAAAATGCTTCATCTTCATTTTCTTTTGCAATTTTAAATATTTCATCTAACTGTTCTTTTCTTGCCTCATATCTATTATTTAATTCAGATGGATAAAAACAATCATATAAATGATATTCATTATTTGATTTTGATTTCTCATTTCTGCTTTCACCACTAATGTCTTGTAATTTTTTTCCATGTTTATAAATTTCGCCATCTAAATATATACTTTCACCATTTTTTCCATTATCATTATATAAATCATTTAAATAATCAACTAATACTTTTTTTATTTCTGGATATGCTGGAAAATCTTTCTTTTGTCTACTATACATAACAACATCATCAACAGTTCCATCTTTTTTACTTAAATATGTTATACATCTAACTCCATCTAATTTTGGTTGCGCATAAGCAGGAAATTTAATATGCTTCATATCTTTAGTAGCTAACATTGGGAAGAACATTGTATTCTTTGTTTTTTTATTTCCAGAAACATTCTTTGTTCCTCCTTTTTCTTCTTTTTTTAAATATTGCGATCTTGCAAAAATTAATGCTTGTTGAAATGGACTTCTTTGATTTTTTTGATTTTCAAATGCTACTTTATCAAAATAACTTGGAATAGATCTAGAATTTTTACCTTTAACAAGACCATTTTCAGTCCATACTTGTGCAACAACATTTTCAGGTAATGTTCCACCAACTTCAAAATATTTTGATTTTATTTTTACTTGGTTTGACTTTGATATTTCCCAATTAATAGGTAAATTATTATCAACTTTATCTACTAATCTTACAAAAATTTGCCAAGATCTCAATCTATCTTTGCCATCTCTAGAATATAATTTAGGAAATTCATAAATTCCTGATTCTTCTATTTTTCCTGGAAAATCATTGAACTCAGTAAAATTGCGTTTGCTAATCATAATGACTTTATATAATAGTAGTTTCTTAATTATAAAATGATTATTTTATTCAATTTTTAACCATTTAACAAGACAAAAATACACCATAGGTCCCCTGAAATAATATTAATTTCGATCAAATACCTAAGGATAATGTATTAACCTAAGTTTCGATCAAATACTTTATCAAATTGTTGACAAAATTAATCTAAGTTTCGATCAAATACTTTGATCAACGGATTAACAAAATTAATCTAAGTTTCGATCAAATACTTTGATCAA
>JACCDR010906962.1_pt1 | contig 11862 bp, 16 predicted proteins | sample 7446431 | NCBI WGS metagenome assembly JACCDR01 (sample SAMN15323443, study PRJNA562643) | freshwater metagenome | isolation source: river surface water | place: USA:Blue River Watershed | collected 2017-08-17
GACTCGCTGCACTGGACCGAGGACCGGATCCGGATGATGCTCGCCGACGTCAACGACGACGACGAAAAGCGTCTTTACGCAGATGCCACCAACGACATCGGGGCCCGCCTCTCCACCGGCAAGCCGCTCCCCCCAGGCGGTGCCGGCGGCGACGGACCCCGAGACGTCGTGTACCCGGACGACACGGTGGTTACCGCCGCCGACGGAAGCTCGACCACGATCGGTGCGCTGAACGACCTCGCCGACCAGATGTTCGCCCGCGAGCGGGAAGCGCACGACACCAACCCGGACCTGTACCACCTGGCGTCCGGCCCGCTTCCGTACGCCTGCCCGTACTGCCGGAACCCCGACTTCGGGAAGGCGGCCGGCTGATGGGCGAGATCACCGGGATCAACTGGTGCGATGCCACGCACAACCACTGGATCGGCTGCGCCAAGATCTCCAGAGGTTGCAGATTCTGCCTGGACCCCGCAACGCGCGTCCTGTACGCCGACATGACCTGGCGTCCCATTGGCGAGGTCAAGGTCGGTGACGTCCTGGTCGGGTTCACCGAGAACCCGGCCGTCGGCGAAAACCGCCGAATCGAGAAGACCATCGTAGAAGCCGTCTGGCGCACCGTCGCCCCGACGGTGGAGTTGACCGTCGGCGGACGGACGGTGGTGGCCAGCGAGAACCACAAGTGGCTGGCCGCGGTCCGTCCCTACTGGCGCAAGACCGTGGACCTGCGGCTGCACACTGAACTGCGGGTCATCGGCGACCCCGACAGCGTGCCCGCCACCGAGTCGAGCGACTACCGCGCCGGCTACATCGCAGGGGTGACCGCCGGAGACGGAACCATGCGATGGGATCCGACCTGGCGATCCGACAAGCTCGGCTTCCCCCAGTCGTACTGGCGCGTGGCGATCAACGCCCAGGACCGTGCCGTGCTCGACCGGCTCGCCGTCTACCTCGCTGGGTTCGGCGTCGAGGTCGCCGTTCGTGACTTCAACGGCGGGAACCGCGCCAAGCCGATGCTCAAGGTCGAGACCAGGAAGTCAGCAAACCTTGCCGTGATCTCTGCCTTGCTGAGTGAGCGTTCCTCGCTGGAGTGGAAGGCGGGATGGCTCGCCGGGCTGGTCGACACGGACGGCTCCTACCAGGAGAAGGTACTGCGGATCAGCCAGAGCAAGGACAACACCGTGCTGGCAGACGTTGAGCGGTACGCGGCCGACCTGGGTTTCACCTTCAAGATCGAGGCGTATGGGGATGTCTGCCCGGCGGCACGGCTCGCCGGGGACATGGACACCAAGATCCGGTTCTTGACGCGGATCCAGCCGGTACTGGAGCGTAAGTGCTCCGGGTTCATCGGTCGGGTCATGCAGGCACCGGCAGCGCGGATCGACGGCCTGCGCCGCGGGCCGGTGCGTGAACTGGTGGACATTCAAACGTCAACTAGGACATTCTTCGCCGAAGGAATCGCCACCCACAACTGCTACGCGGAGACGCAGGAACGCCGCTGGCACCCCGACCAGGACGGCCGGCGCACCGCGTCGGTGTGGGGCCGCACCGCCCCGCGACGGCTGACGTCCGAGGCGAACCGGGGCAAGCCGCTGACCTGGAACCGAAAGGCGCAGCGCGACGGGACCCGGCCGCGGGTGTTCTGCGCCTCCCTCGCCGACGTCTTCGAGGACCACCCGATGCTGCCCGACTGGCGGGCCGACCTGTTTCGGTTGATCGAGGACACGCCGTTCCTGCGGTGGATGTTGCTCACCAAGCGCATCGGGTTGGTTGAAGAGATGACCAAGACAGCGTGGGGCAACGACTGGCCACCGAACGTGTGGCTGGGAACATCCGTCGAAGGGCAACGCGAAGCCGATCACCGGCTCCCGATCCTGTTGAACCTGGCCGGGCCGGCCGAGAGGTTCGCGTCCGCCGAGCCTCTCCTCGAACCCGTCGTCATCGGCGGGCACCTGAACGCCGGCCGGTACCCGCTGAGCCTGCTCATCACCGGTGGCGAGTCCGGCCGGCAGGCCCGGCCGATGCACCCTCGGTGGGCGTTGTCGCTGATCGACCAGGGCGAGGCCGCCGGCGTGCCGGTCAACCACAAGCAGAACGGCGAGTACACCGCCGACATGCCCAGCTGGGACCGGTCGCCGACGCTGTGGCTGAACCGGAACACCGGCCGCACCGTCCCCACCGATCAGAACGCTGCCCGCCACGGCGGGGACTGGCTGGCCATGTGGCGGGTCGGGAAGAAGGCGTCCGGCCGCCACCTCGACGGCCACACCTACGACGGTGTCGTCCAGTCGTGGGCGGCCGAGGTCGGGGAGCTGGCCCGTGTCTGACCACGGATACCGCGAACCGACCCTCGCCGAACTGCTCGCCGAGCTGCGCGGTGTCACCGCCGACCTCGGCGCCTACATCGAACGGCAGGCGAACGCGATCGCCGCGCCGAGGATCTCGGCCGCCGAACATGCGGCCGAGACCCGGATCGCGAACGTCACCGACGCCCTCGGTCGGGACCTGCAACTGGAACGCGACCTGACCGCCGAGCTGCGCCGCCAGGTCGACGGCATGGAGCGGGCGTACTACCGGGCGCTGGCCGCGTTGAACTCGACCGGCGCCGCCGGATATCGCAGCCCGCATCACGGCGTTCCCGGAGAGCCGCACGCATCCGACCCGGCCGGGCAGATCCTCCACTGGCTCGACCAGGTCATCCCGCCGTGGCCCGACGGGCACGAACTGATCGCCGGCGGCAACTGCGTGATCTTCGTGTCGCCGGCGAAGCCCAACCGCACCGCAGTGGACTACGAGACGCACCCGAACCCGTACTCGCGCAGCATCCCCCTCGGCGCGCTGATCCGTGCCTTGCAGGCCGTCGCCCGGTGCGACCCGAACGAACACGCCGGCGACGCGATCATCGCCGCACGGAACGTGCTGGTCGGGAACCAGCTACCCCTGGCTGCCGAGTCTGCGCGTCGGGAAGACCAGGTCATGGCCGACCTGGACCGGGAGCGTGGCCAGTGACGGGCCATACCAACACCCCGAAACGGGTTCGCGTCGTCGGGGACCTGTTCCACCCGCAGGTCCCCGACGGGGCGGTGTACGTCGGCAGGCAGGCCCCCGGGCTGCGACGGTCGGAGTTGGCCAACCCGTTCAAGGCGGGCGCCACGTCCAGCCTCACCCTGCCTGAGCCGTTCGCCGGCGTCGTCGTCCGAACACAGGTCGATGCGGTCGACCTGTTTCGGCAGCTGTCGTACATGCTGCCCGGGTTCCACGCCCGGGTCCGCGAGGTGCTCCGTGGCCGGAACCCGGCCTGTTGGTGCCGGCCCGATCAGCCCTGCCATGCCGACGTGCTCATCGAGATCGTCACCGGGGAGGATTGAGTGCGGGAAGTTCTCATTTTCGTGACGTTCCTGATGATGCTCGGGTTCGCCGTCGACTCACTCATCCGCCGGTTTCACCAACTGGCCCAACACAAGATCCGGATCGGGCGGGGGGACGGATACCCGGACGGGCGGCTGGCCATCTACGTGCAGCCCCGCGACCTGTGGGTCGGGTCGTACCTGGACCCGAACTACCTGTACGTGTGCCCGCTCCCGACGCTCGTGTTCCGGTGGCAGTGGCAGCCGCTCGAACCGGACCCGCTCGACGGGGCCATGCACTCCGTGTGGCTGCACGGCCGGTGGCGGGACCTGACCATGCACATGACCACCGAGGAGCGCGAGGCCGCTGTCGCCGCGGTGCTGCGTTACAACCACGCGATCGACCCGACCGCGCTGGACGAAGACCAGCTGTCTCGGGCATCGCTGGTCTGGTGGGACTGACCCGCGATGCGGCACATCGGCCAGGCTGGCGAGGGGGCCAGCTTCATCCGCTGGGCGGAAGGGCTGCGCGCAGCCGCAGCCGCGCTCGCACAGGTCGCCGATCGGTACCGCAACATGTCCCGGCAGGCAACCAGTGTGCACCCGCTCAACAGCCGGCTGCGGGAAAGCCTGCACCAGGCATCGGACCGTCTCACTGTCCTGGCCGCCCTCGCCGGCGGCTGGCACCGCATGGCCCGCCAGTTGAACCCCGACGACTTCGACGCGTATTTCAACCCGCGCGACGGATCGCTGGCCAAGGAACGCCGCTCCGACGTCGCAGCCGCCACCGGGTACCGGCCCCGGCACGGCGAGGACGATCCCGTACCGCCGATCCAGCCACCGCCGGTTCCTGCCGCCGAACGGGTCGGGCCGTGGCCGCGGGACCCACACACCGGGCTCATCACCGGCTGCCTGGGCCGGCACGGTGGGAGGTTCCAGGAAGACCCGACGGTGGTCCGGTTCGAGCCGGTGTTCCGGACGGGGGACACGAAACCGTTTGAGTACCGCGGGTTCTGCCGGTTCTGCGGTGAACGGGTCCACGGGTCCGGCTGCCTCGCCCCCGAAATGATCCGCCGGGAAGCACTGCGGGCGCATGCCCGCTCCGGACGTCCGTGGAAGTACCGGGATGCCGCCCGGTCACAGGGAACCGTCCTGTCGGGGATGGAGGAACCGCCGACCGTGGTGCGGGCCGGGCAGCGTCGCGAGGTCAATCCCCGCAACGACAACCGGCACGGCCGGTCGCGGAGCAGGATTGCGCAGCTCGGGGCCAAGGGAGGAACCAGCGTCGGGGTGACCGGCCGTTACGATCCGGTGGCCGGGTTCGGCCCGGATGAGCCGGTCACTCGCCGGCGTCGGATCCGGACGGCGCCACGGCGACGCCGCCACCACCGAACCGAATAATCGAACATTGCTCCGTACCGCCGGTACGGGTTATATTCTGTCGTACCCCGGGGTGGTCGGCACATCCGAGACCCCCGACCAGGCAGAGAGGGCCGGCGCCAGTGCAGGAGGCGCCGACCCTCCAGGTCCCAACAATCCCGACGCCCACGTCTGCCCCAGGCGAAACGAGGCGCAGCGGTGAAGGGACATCACGGAGCCTGCCACCTCGGGCCGACGGCCTCAAGGAAGGACCGCGTGAGATGCCCGACCAGTCCGCCGAGCCATACACCCCCGAGCAGCTCGCCCGGGCCGCAACCCTCGTTGTCTCCAACCAGTTCGCCTCGACCTCGTTCATCGCCCGGCACATGAACGTCCCCGGAGCTACCGCGAACGCCATCATGAACGACCTGGAGCGGCGGAAAGTCGTCGGGCCGGCAAACGGAACCCGGGCCCGCCAGGTACTTCAGCCGTCCTTCGCCGTGGCCCATGTGGTCCGTGACATCCGCTCCGATGCGGTATGGAGGCGTACCGGGGGGCCCGCGGCCGGTCGGGACCTGGTCGACCCGGACCAACTCCGCGCGGCCGAGCGGATCGTCTACTCCGCCATCCCGCTCGACGCGGTCGGCATCAACCACGCCGACCTGGCCCGCAGCATCGTCGGCCTCCTCGCCGATGCCGGATGGGTCCCTACCCGGTCAACCGGTACCTGACCCCGTTCGACACCATGCTCGACCAGGGTTGACCGCCATCGCGCGATCGCTACGAAACCCTCGGTCGTTAGGGAAACGCCGCACCACCGCACGTTGGTGGTGCGGCGTTTTCACATCCTGAAAACTGACGAACCTTGCTGCGTACCGTCGGTACGGCGTATGTTGTGTGCAGCGGGCGGACTGGACGCCCACAGTCCCGGAGGGGGCACACAATGGCAACCCGAGCAGGGTTCACCCACGACCCGACCGGCGAGCACCACGACGGCATGCCGACCTACATCTGGCGCCTGGCCCCCGAGGGGTTGATGACCCGCCGGCAGCTGTCCGCCAAGGGACTGCGACCCGGCGGGCAGGACGTCGCTGCGCAGGTCCTCCGCGGCGCACAGAGCGCCCGGCTCTACCGCGTCGACCTGGCCCGTCCGAAGTTCGCCCTGACCGACGCCAAGATGGCCGCCGTGCGGACCGCAGCCCGGTCCCGGCAGCGTTGCGCCGGCCCGTGCGGACGCACCGACCTCGGATACATCCCCCGCCAGGCCGCACCGTGCTGGGGTGTCTGCTGGGATTGCATCGACAACCCGCCCGTTCCCCACGACCGGCAAGGAGCCACACCGTGACGACCAAGCCCAACACCGGCTGGATCCAGCCGGGTGTCCCATGCGCCCTGTACCACCACAGCAGCAACGTCGAACCGGGATGGCGGGTGAAGCTGCATACCATCGAGCGGATCACCGCCACACAGATCGTGATCGACAACGGGGTCCGGTTCCGCCGCGACAACCTGAAGGTCGTCGGCTCCCCGTACAGCAGCACGAGGCTGCTTCCCCTCGATGACCCGCGCGTGCGCAACGACCTGGCGCACGGCCGGATCCGGGACATCAACGCGGCAATGCTTCGCTTCCGGGATGACCGCACCGCCGCAGCCGAGGTGCTCGCCGAGCTGCGCCGCATGGTCGACGTGGCCATCGCCGAATCCGAACCGGGCGACGGGGTGCACATCGAACCGAACCGGTGGGTCGTCTCCCCGTTCCCGCACGACCACTCGCGCACCCGCCACTACCGGGTGCTGATCGAGCGGCGGCCCGGCGGCCGGTACGTCGTCACCGACGGCATGGACGTCGCCGGGGTGCAGTACCTCGACGCGACCGGCGCGTGGAACTTCCCGTACGGGTGCGACGACGTGCCAGGCACGTTCTGGCACGACTGGGACACCGCGGTCCGGCTGGCCAAGGAGGTTGCGATCGAACTGGGCAAGGAAGCAGCCGAGCAGGAACGCCGGTTCCAGGAGCGGAACGGAACGACGGCCAAGTTGGTGTAGACGGACCAGGTCGAATCGGGTCACACGGCCCCACCCCGTGCTCGGGGTGGGGCCGTTCCCTTGACCCGAAAAAACTGGAAAACTTGCGGCGTACCGACGGTACGGGTACAGTTCGCGTCATCTGGTATTGGGAGAACCCGGGAGCAACCAAATGATCAACACGGTCGGCCGAATCGACGTACCCACCGACGACGGCATCACCACCACCGAGATCAACGGCACCATTCAGGACGACACCGGGCGGTACCCGTCGTTCGTCGCCCTGGCCCGCTCCACCGGCGGCCTATACGCGGAGAAGCTCGACGGGATGAGCGTCGGCGACGCCCTCGCCGCCGCCGGCCTCGACTTCACCGTCGTCAAGGGCGACAACCTGACCGTGCAGCTCCCCGGCACCGACACCCGCGTCACCGGACTGCCCAAGATGGCCGGCACCGTCGCGACCTACCCCGACGGCCGCCCGTCGCGCCTGCTCGGCGTCGTCGGCCACAACTACCCCGTCGTCCAGCCGCGCGAGGCCGCCGAGTTCGGCCAGGCCGTTCTCGAAGAGGGCGGCGCAACCATCGCCGCGATCGGCGCCTACGGCGACCCGCGCGGATCCCGCATGTTCCTCGCCCTGCGCATGCCCCACGAAATCCGCGTCGGCGGCGAAGACCCCCACGACCTGTACCTCGGCCTCGGCAACTCGTGGGACCGCGGCACCGGCCTGTGGGCGGTCGCCGCGCCGGTACGGTTCGAGTGCACCAACCAGTTCGCGGCCGCGTTCTCCGGAGCTGCCGGCCGGTTCTCCATCCCGCACCGCGGCGACATGGGCACCAAGGTCGCCGAGGTGCAGCGGGCTCTGAACCTGACCGGCCTGTTCTCCCAGGTGTTCCGCGACGTCGCCGAGAAGCTCCTCGCCGAGCCGATGGCCGACTCCGAGATCGACCAGTTCCTCGACGCACTCCAGCCGACCCCGCCCAACCTGAAGACCGCCCGCGGCGAAGCCAACTGGGCAACCCGCCGCGCCACCATCGCGCGCACCATCCGCGCCGGCGAGAACAACACGGTCGGCCGCGGAACCCGCTACGCCGCCCTCCAGGGCGTAACCGAATGGGTCGACTGGATGGCCCCCGCCAACACCCCGCTGACCCGCTACACGCGCAACGTCGACGGCGGCCACCACGAGCAGATCAAGACCCGCGCCGCGTCGATGCTGCTCGCCGGTCTGTAACCCGAGCCGGGCGCGTGTTCCCCCGGCCGGGGGCCGCGCGCCCCACCACCCGGATCCACCACCGCCGGCACTGCGGAAACCCCAAGAACCGAATCTCGTCCCGACCCGTTCCCCAACGTCAGAGAGCCCGCCATGTGGAAGCCCCTCCGAGCACTCGTCAGCAAGTCATACGTGTCAATCATCGTCGGTGCCCTGTGGTACGGCGGCCAGCGCATCACCTGGCCCGACCCGGCCCGCATCGCCGGGGAACTCCTCACCGTCGCCGCGGTTGCTGGGCTTGCCCACTTCTTCGTTTACTGGACCCGACACCTCGGTGACGGCATCCGGTTCGTGGAGGTGACCATGCGGATCCTGATGTGGGCTGGACTCCTTACCGCCGTCGTCCTGTGGATGATCGCCGAACCTCGCGTCGGGATCCTCGGCGGCGCGTTCGTCGCCTACATGGCCGGCGACTCGTGGCGCGAGCAGCTCACCGCCCTGTTCCGCCGGCTCCGGTTCGAAAACGCCGCGTTGCGCCGCGACGACCCGAACTACCGCCCCGCCACCATCCGCGCCATCTGGCCACCAAAGTAGCCCCGGAGGCAGACATGAACGACACGAGCAACACGGGCAGCAACGAGGTCCAGGTCGGCGTGCACCTCGACGGAAGTCCCGCGACCGTCGACCTCGGCGGTGCACCGCACGACGACCAGCTGCGGGAGATCCGCAGAGGCATCGAGGCTAGGGTCAGACAGACCAGGCGGGAAAAGTCGGTCTTCCCCTCGGACCTACCCCTGGTGATGGTGGTTGTTGACGAGGCAACCCAGATCGCCGCGGACCCCGAGGTGACCGACCGGCTCCAGAACATCCTTCGGCTCGGCCGCGACGCGCGCATCTACCCGGTGCTGCCGGACGAACCGGCCGATCCCATCTTGGCCCCGGGGGGTGACGACCAGCCGAACGCCTGACCCCGCACGACCTTTCGTTCCCCAACGACGCCCTGGAGGGCACCCATGACACCCCGAACCCGAGTTTTCCTCACCGTCCTGATCGTGCTGCTCGGCGCCGTCCTGCAAACCCTCGCGCAGGCCGTTCCGATCGCGATGCAGCCGTGGCAGTACAACCTGGCCACCGCCACCATCGTGGCGGTGTTCTCCGCAGCGCTGTGGGTCGGGGCCCAACCCCGGCACGCCCGGCACGCCAGGTACAGCCCGCGCGCCAGCACTCGAACCGCTCCCGCCGACTCGACAAACTGACCCCTCGGGAGATCGCCGTGATCACCTTCGTCAACGAAACCCACACGGGCACCCGCTTCCGCATCGCCCGGATGAACCCGGACGGCAAGAACATCGTCATCGACTCGCTGGTCGACGGCGAGTTCACCGACCGCGCCACGATCCACACGGTCGGCTGGCTGGCATACGAGGCGACGACGCTGGCCGGCGGGTACACCGCGACCGCCGAGTCCCCCTGCCTGCACGTCGTCGTGAACAAGACCACCCGCATGGTGACGGTCGGCAACCGCTGGCCGGCTCCGCTTCTCGCCACCACCGACGGCGAGTTGACCGGGACGTCGTTCGTTGACGTCGCCGACCACACCCTGGAGTGCATCGGGTACACCCGCGTCGGGAACTGGTGGGCCGCCGGCTGCGAATCGGTTACCACCCAGGTCGTCCCGCGCCGGGAATCGGACGTGCCGACCCTGTTCACGATCATCGCAGGCCCGGCGTTCGACCGGGCGGCCCGGCTCATCGGCGATGTCCTCGCCCGCAACGACACCGCGGTGGACCGGGAGACCTTCGTTCAGGACCGGTTTCACCTCGCTGAGTACCCGCTCGGCCGCGGATACCTCGGCCACCTTCGGGCCATGGAAAGCCGGCCGTACTGGCGGCAGATCCGGGACGCGATCGGATCGCTGCGATACGCGCGGACCCTGGCCGTGAACGGCGAGACGGAGGCCGCGATCGGCGTCCTCCTTCGGATCTGCGCACTGATGGAACCGCTAACCCGACCAGGGGTCCCGGCATGATGATCGTCTTGGCCGGCGCCGGCGGGTTCGTTCTGGGTGCGGCATGTAGATCACGGTAGCGGTTGCACGGGCACGCCTTCAATGAAACATTGAAGGCGTGCCCGTCACCATCTCTGCCGTCCGAGCGGCCGTCGCCGCCATACTCGACAGACGTAGCCGGTGCCGCCCGGAAGACCCTGACCTCGACCGCTTCCCTGACCCGGAGGATTTTTTCGGGGTGGTCTCCTACATAGCCCGCTACCAGCGGATTCCCGATGAGGTGCTTCGCCAGGACGTCCTGGATCAGCTTCGCATCCTTGCGTACCTGCACGCCGAGGAGCAGAGGCAGCGGCGGGTTGCGATAGCGCTCGCTCGGCGGGTCGGCGTGAGTTGGCGGTTGCTGGCGGAGCCCCTCGGGGTGGGTAGCCCGCAAGGTGCGGAGCAGACATATCTGAGGCTCATCAACGAGGCCGATGGTGGCGCTCGGGACGAGAAGGCTGCCCGGCGGGCCACGAGCGCCGCTACTGCCGAGCGGGATCGGCTCGCGTCGAATGCGACGCGGTTGGCGGCGCTCGTGCGAATGTTGGCCAAGATGTCCGAATCCTTTCCCCTCGATGTTGGCGATGAGGCCGGCGTCGACGTCGCCGCCTGGGCTGCGGAGGCGCGGGAAATGCCGCGGACAGGACCAGTGCCGCATTTAGTGGCCGTCGAGTCGCGCCTGCTTCTCGCCGAGCTGCGTGGGCGCCGGGCGGATCTGTCGGACGACCTGCGGGACCTGGTGGACGAAGGGGTCCGGGTTCTCGCCGAGATCGACACCGAGTGACCGTCCAGTGTGCGTCATCTGAACTTCCGGAACTTGTGCGGTAACCACGGTACGGCTTATGGTTTGTGCAGTGAAGCGAGACGGACGCTTCGCCCGCACCCCGGAGGGCCAGATGCCCAAGCCCCGCCAGACCACCCCGGACATGACCGACCAGGCCCGGTTCGACGGCGTATTCGCCGCCCTGGCCGCCGCCGGCGTGGCCTACTGGTTCGACCTCCGCGGCGCCACCGGCGTCCGCGAGGACCGCCTCCACGACTACGAGCGCGTCGCTCGGTGCTGCGGAACAGCCCGGTGGGTCGGCGAGCACGTCGGAATCACCGACACCGGCGGTGCCTACTGGGGGCTCGACGGCGTCCTCTACGGCGGCCGCCGCCCGTCCACCACCCACCCGATCAAGGAACTATGGTGGTCGTTCAACCACGAGCACCCCGACCTGGCCGACCTGCTCGTGGCACTGTTCCGCCAGCAAGGCATCGACGCCTGGTGGGGCGGCGAACTGTACGACGCGGTCCTCGTCAACCTGGCCGCCCCGCGGATCGCCGGAACCCCGGCGCCCGCGCTGCCGAGCACCGCGGTCTGACGGCCGGGGGAGACGCAGCCATGCGCAAGCCGATGACCAGGGATCAGGCCCTCGCGATCCTTGCCTACGACATCTCCGACATGGTCAGCCGCGCCGACGGCTACGACGGCCTCATCCCCGACGACCAGCTCACCCAGGACCAGCTGATCGCGGCGCTGCCTCGGTTCTTCCGCAGCCTCGGCTTCGACCCGTTCCCCGAGTCAACGCCCGCCGGGCAGACCCCCGCCGCGCCCGCCGAACCCGTATTCGTTGCGCACACCTGCAACGGCGGCCGCGGCCCGTTCTACGGCCGCAAGACGCCCGGCTGCCCACGCTGCGACCAACTGATCGCCGGCGCCGCCCCCCGCGAAGCGCCCCCCGCAGTCCAGGCCGCAAAGCGACGCCATGACGACGACGAACGCCGGCGCCGCGAATGGGAAGACCACATCACCCGCAAGCACCACAACGGCCGCTGCGCCGACGGCGTCGTCTGCACCTTCGGACAGTGGTGAAAAGGAGACCACGATGCTTACC
>JACCDR012302746.1_pt1 | contig 11862 bp, 12 predicted proteins | sample 7446431 | NCBI WGS metagenome assembly JACCDR01 (sample SAMN15323443, study PRJNA562643) | freshwater metagenome | isolation source: river surface water | place: USA:Blue River Watershed | collected 2017-08-17
GCCCCGCCTTTCGGATGCGGGATCGCGTCTAGTCCGTTCTGCTGGGCATAGCGGCGGATCTCAAGTTCTGCCTTCGTCAGCGCCTTGTCGATGTCAGCAAGGCGGGCATTCACCACCACCGCTCCCATCTCATCGCCGCCCGTGCGCAGGGACACGACGTCTGCACCGGTTGCCCTCAACTCGCGGTCCATGATGGCGGCCATGGAGCGGAAATGGACGTTTGCCTCGTCGGCACGGTTGCCGAATGCCGCGTTCAGTCCGCCCAGGTTTGCAATGTCAGCAGACACGAACGCCGCTGGCTCGCCTGTCGCTCGGGCGTGGTCTATCGCACGCTGCACCGTTCCCGACTTCATGCCAGACTGGCGGCCGTCATAGAAGCCAGTGACATCATCGCGCGATGCGACGGGGGCCAGCCCCTCCGCCACTTCAGTGGCGACCCCTCGGCCCTTGGCGCGCGTGACGAACTCACGGGATGCCACAACATCGGGAGTTTCAAATGGCTTCCTAGCGGCGCGCACAGCCGGGGTATCGGCCAGCATGCGCTGGTACTCGCCCCATGCGCCGGCCTGGCGCTCGCCTTCAATACGGACCAAGACCGGGCGCTCCATCTCCGATACCTGCCCAGCGTCAAGGCCATACTTCTCGGCGTCTTCAATCAACCGGTTGCGGTATCCCAGCCCTTGCCCGTCGGCGTAATCTCCCATGATCGTTGCCATGCGGGAGTTGCCGTTACGGACTGCGCCAGTGGCGTCTACGACAGGCGCCCCCGAATCAGCCCAAGGAGATGCGCCGACCTGCCCTGGGTCCGTCGTGCCAAGACGCTGCCCCGCCCCCTGCTGTAGTGCGCTAGCATCCACCACGGCCCACGCGCCGCGCACGTAATCCTCGCCGTCTACGAACTGCGTCCCGCCACCGGCTAGCCAGCCATCGGGCACAATGGGCGCCGCCGACTCAAGTGTGCCGGTCGTTGGTTCCGCCCATGCGCCAATGCCTGCGCGGCGAGCGAAGATGTCTCCCACGCCACCAGCAGCCGGCTGCAGGACACCACCGAACAAGCCACCGAACCCGATGTTCATCAATGAATCGGCGACGTCGTAATCGGCCTGAATCGCCTGCTTGGAGCGGTAAATCATCGGCTCTACGATGGCCGCACCTACAGAACCCTCAACCGCGCCGACGCCTGCACGCACACCGGCCCGCGCCACCATGGACTTGCCGGCACTTCCCAACAGCGCGGCATATCGCGCCTCGCCGACAATGGGCACAAAGGCAGAGCCGATATTGATCGGGTCTACCAGCGAGGTGGCTAGCGAGGTCGCTAGGTTAACGGCGCCGCCTGCAACGCCGCCACGGTAACGGTCCAAGATGAACTGATTGCGCAGTTCATCGGTCTTATAGCGGATCATGACGTCAAGGGCGGCTTGGTTTTCGCCCTTGTCGGAGACCTTCAAATGACCCTTTAAACCGGCTGCCTCAATCTTGGCTTCAGCCTGTTCCTTGGTCAGCAAGGTGCTTGTCTGCGCGCCAGGAACAAACCGCGAGGCGTTAGGATCTTCGCGCAGGTAAGGCAGGCGCAGGTCTAGCCTGTCATCTTTCTTGCGACCTTGCTGCACCTCGCTGGCGCGTGCCCATGCCTCGGTCGGGTTGCTGCCGAACGTTTCCCGAGCGGTCGCCCCGATGGCATCCCACATGGGAACGTCAAGAAGCTCCGGATCATCCCGGCCAGTAGTAACAGGCGCTGCCGAGAAGCGAGGCATTAGCGCGTCCCTCGCAGCGTGGCTTGACCGGCTCGGACCTCTGTGCTGGCGCGAAGGCTAGACTTCGGGATGGCTCCGGCAAGCTCCTGCCACGTCTTGCGGATCACTTGGCCGGACGGGCCGCGCACAGGCACAAGCCGCCCGGCGTCATCCTGATAGGTCAATTCCAGGCCAGACTCATCGCCCAACGTGCGCCACTGACCGGTCTTCTTAATCCGCTCAACGCGATACTGCTTGTACAGGTCGGCCGTGACACCCGTTGGGGCAGCTTCGCCCAATGTCACTTGGTCAGGCGTCAGGCGGTCCAGCGTGTAATCCGCGCCACGCACAACGCTTGGCGCATCGATACGATTGCCCTGTGGCGTCGCCAGCGGGACACGATAGGTCACCGCGCCATCGGAACGGCCGGCGAACAAGTAGCGGGAATTGATTAGCTCCGATGCGGCTTGCTGGGACGCCTGTTTGGGGGTCATGCCAGACTTGATCTTGACCGCAGCAATTTTCATGGCCGCGTCCATATAGACTGGATACTCGCTGGTGCCGGTGGAATCCAACGGCGCCAATTGGCGGCGGACCTCATCCGTCATATCCCGCCAGGCGTCATTACCCACCGATGCCTTGAGGTCTTGCTCGCTTTGACCGTTCGCAAACACGAATGTCTCCACCGTGCGCGGGTCGATCCCCTCCAGCGTAAAGCGCAGCGTCGGCCCAGCCGTCTTGCCGAGCTGGTCAATCGCAACCGCCGCGCCATCGCCAAATGCGCCCACTGTCGTGCGGATCATGTTGGCCGCATCCGTGATCTTGCCTTCTGCAACCAGCGCATCGAACTGGCCCGTAATCCGCTTGACCGATTCAACGGGTAGCAGCTTACGATCTTGCACAGGAACGCCCAGACGATCCTGTTCGGCCATCATGAAAGAGGTGTACGATTGCCCGCGCTGAATGAGGTTCTGCGCGGCAATAGAGCGTTCTTCAGGGGTATTGGCCTCAAGCAGCGCATTCTGCGCGTCGGTCACGCTGGCGTACTTGCCCGCCACGGCCTTGGAGTTTTGCAGCAGGAATGCAGCAGGGTCAGCATTGCGAGCCTTCTGGATGCCCTGCCACTGCTCCAGCAGCCCATCATAGATGCGCTTCTCGAATGCAAAATTATCCGACTTCGGATCAGGGGCGAACCGCGAGATGATGGGGCCGGCCTCTGCAACGGTGGCCGTGTTCAACTGGCTAATTGACGGGGCGATACGCGAGACCGTCTGCATCTCTTGGAACTTGCGGTCGCCTTCAGAGGGGCCATAGGCAACACGCAACTGCTCCTGCGTCGGCCGCTCCTGCACCGGCACGTCAACGCCAGAAGACAACTTGGCGACTACATTCTGATAGTTGTTGATGAATTCGGTTTTCGCTAGTTCCTGCTGCCGCATCCGCTCCTGCTCGAGCTTGCGGTCATTTGCCGCTAGGAACTGGATGCGGTTGATCGCTTGGTCGCGCAGGCGCGGGTCTGCAATCTGGTCAGCTCGGCGGATCGACTCGACCTCGCGAGACGCGATAGCATCCATGCCAGTCCCGGCAGAGACAGCGGCCCCTGGCATTCCGCCCATGCGCTCGGTGACCTTGGCAATGTAGTTCCGCGTCTCCGCCGGCATGGCCGATAGATCCATCGGCGCTTTAGGCGTCCACGTCTTTCCACTGGCCGTTTGATACGGCACGCCCGCCGCCCACTTCTCAGCAGCTACCGGCCCCATGTTGTAGGCTGCGGCGACCACCGGGATATTGCCCTTGAAGCGCTTGACCTGGGCATCCAGGTAGGCCCGCCCTAGCCGGTCGTTGTAAGCCGGATCGTTGCGCAGGCGTTCTTCGCTCCACTCTTCGCCGGCCAGACGTGCAGCTTCCGGACCAGTGGCAGGCATGATCTGGAACTTCCCAACAGCCCTGGCGCCGCTGGCTGTCTGCGGCCCTTCAATCACCTGCCCGGCGCCATTGAACTGACGCCAACCGGATTCGGTCAGCGCGATAGCGTCATACAGCGTGGCCGATCCGACCGCCACCGTGGGTGTGGCACCGGCATAGAGCGAATCCCCGAGTGCCTTGGATTGCACATCCAGCACATAGGGCTGCATCGCCCGCTCGACCTGCATTCTGTCCTCGCCGGTCAGCCGCTCGGCGTTCTTCTTGAACGTCTCCAGTGCTAGCGACGGGTCACGGGTGAGCTGAGTGGACAGCACATCCTTGACCGTGTTGGATTCCAGCTTACGCACAGCCTCCGCCGTAAAATCTGGATGCTCACCCAGTCGGCGGCCATACGCCACCCGCGCACCTGTCGCACGAGCGATGGCAGCGTCAACCATTTCGGGCGATTCGGCGTTCGCGATGGCCTCAGTGTGATACCCCGACAGCGCCGCCGTCGTCATCTGATCGTCGGCAATCTTGCGCTGGTCAATCTCATGGACCGTCAGGCGCTTCTCGGCGTCTTGCTTGCGGACGGCCAACATCTTTTCCGCTTGCTCGCGGGCCTGTGCTGTCCGGAACTTGGGCATCAGCCCGTTCGTCTGCTTGTCGAACTCGCTGATCGTGTTCTTGGTGATGTCCTGAGCAGCAACGCCCTGGGTGCGCAAGGCGCCCGGGTTGTCCGCGTCTCCGAACATGAGTTGCGTATCGATGTCTCCGAGCTGCCGCTCAAAGCGCATCAGATCCATTTCGTCGCGGCGGGCCTGCTCACGCAACGCGAAGTCTGTCGCCATATTCCCGGCGCGCGCCAGCTCTTGATATGGAGACGAAACATCCGCCGTCGATATCCGGCCAGGCCCGGCCACAGCCCCGCTCGGCGTGCGGACCTGCTCGGTGTAGGGATCAATGCGGATCGCCATATTATCCCTTGCTCGAAGGCTTGTTCATGTTCTGGTAGATGCCGGCGCCGGTGGTCAACAGGTTCGTTCCCGCCCGCAGATTGGCACCCTGTCGCGCTGCGCGACCTTCTGCCAAGGCAGATTGGCCGGACGTGCGGTAGCCGGATGCTTGGTTCATCAAGCCCTTCGATTCCAGCAATCCCCCATATCGTATGTTCAGCGCGTCCAGCTCAGCCGCGCGCGCGGATTGCGAGTAGATGTCGGCATTGGAGCCGTTTAGCCCCGTCCCTGATTCAGCAATCGCGCCTCGCATGGCCGCCAATCGTCGCCGTGATTCGCGCCGGGACTGCTCCTCCTGAGCGGATGCCTGCAAATTGGCGGCGGCGGCATTGGCTTCGGACAGTTCGGCGTTCTGATCTGCCTGGAGCTGGGCTGATTGCGCCTGCGCATCTGCCGCCTTGCCGGCCTGCACAGTGCCATAAGCGCCAACTGCCGCGCCTATGATGGCTACCCAGGTAAAGGGATCAGCCATTGTGAACCTCCTGAATCCTGGCGTACATGTAGGCCGAGTTTCCGTTAGGGTAGAAGCGGGGCATAGGGAGGGGGGTCTCGCGCACGAAGCCCAGCAGCTCGGCCCACCGCACGCCCTGCGGGAAGGTCGGATCAATGAAGGCTTCCGTGCGACGGTATGGGTTTTGCAGCCGCAGCCATGCAGAAACAGCCCGGGTCAGAGGCAGCATCACGTCCCGAATGTCGGCGCCCAGCAATGCCCAGCCCATCCCTCGGCCATCCCACAAATGCACGATCCCCAGCGCCGCCACCATGGAGCCATCCGGGCGGCGAACCGTGTACGCCGGCCCGGCTTTCGCCAGCCACTCAGCCTCGCCTTCCTGCACCATCTCGGTGGCCGAGATTTGGTGGCCTTGCACATCAAGGCCGTTGAGATGCTCCGGATGGAACTTCTCAATGAATAGAATTGGGCCACGGGAGAGAATAGTCATTGCAGGATTCTGATGCATAGCCGGCCCATTTTCCAGCTACACGGGAATGGATGCCGAATCTGACGGCGGTGTTCTGGGGCGAATACCCCGCCCCGGAACCTGTATTTGAGAAGCGCTGTTTGCACGGGCCAGCTTGTCTTTGATGGGGTTACGTATCGCGCTCGACGCCCCCACAAGAGTGGACGCAAAGGCGGTATCCGTTCCCTCGCCAGGCGCAAATGTGCCTAAAAGCGACGTCAACGTCGGATCACCTGAGCCTAGACGCTGGCGCATGGCGATATTGTCCTGCTGCATTGCCTTCCATAGCGTCGTCATGCCGCCTGCCCCCCATTATCGTGAGTGGCAAGCTGCGGCATGATCGCAACCAGCGTCATCGGGAGCGGCTGATCCGCGCGGACAATGATACGGGCCACTGTCGTGTAGCCTTGCGGGAAATGAACCCGCTTGTCACCCGTGAAGATTGCAGGAGGTTGGTTCATCGGCATTGAGCTATCGCGGAACTGAATTTCCTCCATGGTCTCCTGACCATCGGACTGCGATGCCCCAACCTTTCCGCCAAGCGTTTCAAAGAATCGCAATGCCACCTCATGGATACGCTTGATCTTTCCCTGCGCGGTCCCGTTTTGTGCCCCCGCTTCAAGCCGCATCGTTTCAATCTCTGCCGCCATCGGCAGGCCCACATGGGCAACCGTGGCATGCCTTTGTAGCGTGATCGCACCGGCGACAACCGTCGCATTCGGATGCGATGCGCCATCTGCTAGAACAGTGACCTCACGCCCCTCCAGATAGTCAAGGCCAGTGATCGTCATCCGACCGAATGCCCAATTGCTGGAGACGGAGCCATCTGTAAACCCTGGCGGCAGGGCATCAATCTGCCTGGCCGTTACTTGTGTCGCCGACGTATAGGTCATGATTTCAAAGCGGCACGGCCGAGCCGTATTCGCCTGGATGACAACCAAAGATCCTACGTCTCCCGGCACAAAGACAGACACCGATGCAGTCAGGGGAGCGATGTTATCGACCACCCCAAACCCCGGCCCCAGGGTGATCGTCCCCGGTCGATTACGGCCGTCAAAGCTGGATGCCATGTCGGAGTATATGCAGTCTGATAGCGTAGATTCGTCGGCGCGCCAATCCTTCACCATGTAACCGACGTAGCGTTTATAGACGCCGTTGACCAGCACCCTGAAGATGGCCCATGTCTCATCCTGGCTTCCATCTGGGCTGGGGATTGTCTCGACCGACTCACACAGGACGTTTTCGGCGAGAGGATGCCTGTGCCAGCCGATGACGTCTTGCTCTCGGTTGAAGGTAAATCCGACCAGTTCGCCATTGGCGCAGCAGGCCCACATCACGTTGTCCGGCTCTTCCTGGAACGTGGTTTGGATCATCTGCCCACGCGCGATGTCCGTAGACAGCACCTGCATGTCGATGGTCTGGTAGCCATCAGAATCGAACGAATAGCGCAGGTCGCGCAAGCGACGTCCCGTCCGTTGAACGAACAGGGCGGAATCGTTGACGATGACTGGCGGGATCTGGCGCGAGCCGTGGCTGGTTTGCAGCGATGACGAGACATTCCCCGGACCAAACGCCTCCCCTGACGACAATTCGCCGATGCTGAACTCAGCGCCCACAGTTCCCACCAGCAAGCGTTTCGCCGGGACGAGGAAAGTGGTGTCGTTCAACTCGGACGTGGTGATGTCGATAGAGATGGCCGAGTCAGGCAGTGCTTCGCCAGCATCGCGCGGAGCGAAGTTGAGGAAGTCGGCAGCGACCGAGAACCAGCCCCTGGCCTTACGGAAAAGCACAAGCCGTTCCCGAAAGAACGTGACCAGATTGGGATGGCCCAAGGAACTGCGCCAAGAGGAAGCAGCCCAGCGCGAACTAGCGTCCCCGGCCGTCAGCACCGTGTTTGGCAGCTCATTGATGACCGTGCCAGTGACCACGCTCCCAGAAGTGAACCCGGTGATTTTGACGATGCCATAGCCTGAATGGGCATAGCGCCAGTTGACGCCGTTGTCGCCATCCGACCTCACGCCTTGCGTGTGTGTCGGCTTGATAGTCCCCGTGGTCCCGCCGTTCACGGCCTGATACACATTTGAATCAGAGCGGCGGAAGTCATTAAGGGCGACAACTTTGTTGACCTCCCATGCCTTATATGAATCGGTTAACTTTTGCTCAAGAATGAAGAAGCTCCCCACCATGTCAGCAGAAAACGCATCCCCGCCTGTTGAGGTAAGGGTCACGTTTCCTGTAGCCGCTGAGCTATAGACCTTGATGGGGTTGTCGGGCTTTACATCTTCAAACGGACCACCTGTGACGGGCGCGGCCCCAAACGTCCAATTGGTATTGGACAGCCGTGTTAGCTGCTGTAGGGGATTTCGCCCATCAGCGATGAAAACAACGTCGCCTGTCTGTGCAAACGACAGGCCAAACGTGCCATCCGCGTTGGTCAGGTCCGACGCCGTGTAAGGCGTATTCACTACGTAAGGCACGCCGCCAGACAACAGGATACCGTGATTGGTGTAGAACCTCAGCTTCCCCGGGCTGAATTCCAGGATGAATGCTTGATCCTGGGAGAAGATGAAACGGCGCAGCCACGTGCGTGCAGTGCTATCGAACACCTCCGAAACGAACCTAAATCCCATGCGCCGTTTCGCTGGCCCCTGCACGGTCGGGATGAAGTTCTCCATGCGGTAGGCGCCATTGCCGAACTTGGCGACATCCACGCGCCCATCCATATACGGCGAAAGCTGCCCTGCATTGAAGTTGGACAGCAACGGGGCAACGATTTGAGCCATTAGTTGCGGAACCTCGACAGAACCCAGGTGTCGTCTTGGATGTACTCAGGCGGCAGCTCAATCGCATTCGTTCGCCGCGCACGGCGGATGGCTTGGTCGTACTCCTGCCACATCCCATTCTTCTTGGTGGCAGATTGCGTTAGCTCATCGGCAATCTCTACAGCCAGGCGGCAGGCAAACGCTTCAACGAAGTTCGCATCCCACTGCGTGGTATCTGCTACCTGCGCTAGATAGCGGATACGCACCGCCCCCGGGACCGCATCTGCTGGCCGGGGCTGGCTGGTAAGCAAGGAGCGCCCCTCTACCGTGTAAACCGGATCGCCACTGGCACGATAGTCCGACATGTCCGGCCCCATCCAGTACCAATCGCCAATCATCCACAGGCGCAAGCAGTCGGTGGGCAGAGGGTACACGTACGCACCGCCAAACGCCGGCGTCTCCGTGCTTGCACTCAGCACAGTTCGCCGCATGGCAAACGACCAGCCGTGTGCGCGGATCTCGTCATCGCGGACAATGTTAAAGGCCGCAGAGACGGCCCGTGCCTGGACGTTGTTGTCATCCAGCGAGGTGATGCGAGCGGCGCCGATCTTGGACAGCGCGCGGTTTGCTACTTCAATCTGCGTCGCCATGAGTGTCCTGTCCGCGCTACAAAGCCAAAGTATTTATCGCGTTGGATGCGATGGGGGCAAATCCGCTGGCGGATGCAACCAGGGTCGAAACACCGATACCCAAAATGCTGAGGTTCACCCATGTCGCCACGCCATTGACTGCCGCGACGGTGACCGACCCATTCAGAATGCCAGCGCCCTGCAAAGTGAGCGTGACATTCCCATTATAGGATTGGTCCACGTTCCCGGCATCGTTCAGCACCTGCACTACGGGCTGGGCCGCCATCAGCAGCCCAGTGACGCCGCCGACTGGCTGAGTCAGAAAGCGAAGGCGACGAACGAATGCCGTCGCCACCGCATGAGCGCCTTCTCCTGCCGTACCGCCTGCGGTGCCACGCGCGGACACTAGTAGATGATCCGGTCAGCGGCCGCGTAAAGGCCGCTCGGCGTGCCGCCCGTGACGGTCGCTCGGATCGGGCACGATGGAAGCTCGAAGACGAACGCGCCGTTGGCCGTCGTATTCACCGTCGTCCGCGTTCCGTCGGTCGCCATGACCTGCACGGCCATCCACTGACCATTGCGCATTTGATATTCCAGCGTGACGCCGGCACCGCCGAACGTGCCGGACACCTGGAACAGGCCACGCCCGCCACCCCAATACTGGTTAGGCTGCGTGACGCCATTGACGATCAGGTCTACCGATGAGGTCTGCGTCATGGCTTACACCGGCGGCCAGTTGCCTTGCAGGATCTTCTGCGCCACAGCCTCGACGGCCTTGAACGCAGCGAACCGGCTGGCTTGGGAGGCGTCGTAGGTGACGCGGACATCGACAAAAGCCGCAGGCGTCGCCGCCGCACCTTCCGTCACGTCGTTGGCGGTGTTACCCGCGATGCTGGTGGAGTAGTAGCGGTCTGCCACGTTTGTGCCCTCGAAAGAGAGGGCCGGCGAACCGGCCCCCGTTAGGTCAGATGGACCACTTCAGCTCGATACCCAGCGTGCCCGCCGCCGTCGCAGCCGCCGTCAGGGTGACCGCCACGTCGTAGTAGGTCACCGGGTCAGCCGTCAGACCCAGCGCTTCCCAAAGACGCTTTTCGCGATTGGCCGGCGCCAGCACATTGCCGCCGATCACGTTCAGGCCAGGCGAAGCGGTCGCCAAGCTCTGCGCTGCGATGAAGAAGTCGGCATCTACCACGGCGCCGCCATCGGCAGCGGTGCGGTACAGACCAACGTCGCCAGCAGCGCCGGTGATCGCGGTGGTAAACAGCCAGGCATCGCTGATACGGGCGTTGGACTGCACGCGAACCAGGCGGATGACCGACGCGATGGAGTCGCCATTGGCGACCGGCGCGACGCCAACATCCGAGCGCGTGCTGCCCTGCTGAATGTTGCTGTTGACGGAAGTGAAGGCGTCCTGGGCGGTAATACCCTGGGACTTGGTTTGAACAACTGCCATGATGATTCTCCAGGGTTAGGGATTAGGACTGGCGTGCCCAGACGCGGCCGACCTTCACTTCCTCCAGGCGGGTCGCGCCCAGGGTCATGCGGGTGTAGATCTGGGTCGGGACATCCCGCAGGTCGGTACGCTCGTCCATGCGGGTGTTGATGTCCTTCCACTTGCCCAGGTAGGCGCCGGACTTGACCCAGAACGGGAGCTGGTAGGACGTCCCGCCCTGATCGTCGGTGCCGGTGAAGACCTGCTCGGTCTGGATGAAGTTGATGCCCAGGAACCGATCAATGACGCCTTCCTTGAGGATCGGCGCGCCGTCACGGGCCACGTTGTAGTCCTTCGAGACAACCTGGATTTCGTTCAGCAGGCTGTCCAGGGCGGAGGTGTTGACCGCCATGTAGATTTCGTCGGAGGACAGGTCCACATCGGCCTTGCCAAGCAGAACCTTCAGGGCACGCAGCTTGGCGACGTTGAGGTTAGAGGCGGTGCCGCCGACGTTCACGCCCACGGTCTGGCTGGCCGGGAACGCGCGAGTGGTGGTGCCGTCCTTGCCGACGAAGTTGGTCCCCAGCAAGCCCTGGAGGATGGTCAGATCCTTCTTGCGGTTCATGGCTGCCACGGCAGCGCGCGCTAGGGTGGACTTCGGATCGTTCAGGACGCGCAGCAGGTCTTTCGGGCTAACCAACTGCGGCAAGTCCCAGTCGCGCGGGACAATCCAGCGGCGGTCATTGGTGTCATCGACACGCGGCATTTCGGAGAAACGCTCGGTGTTCTCCAGGGCTTCGATCTTGCCCCACTGGTCAACGGGGCTGGCCTTTTCGCCTTCATGGAACCCGGTCATGACGTAGGGTTCCAGGCGCGAATTCATCTGCTGCGAGAGCAGTTGAACGGTCTGAGAGTAGGTTTGCACAAAATGTGCAGGAATGTTTGCGGACATTGGTCGGATTCCAAAGGGTAGGAGGTGTGTTCACTCGGGCTTTGGCTTGTCCGACGAATGTCGGGGCCTGTCACAGCAGGCACGGGGCGCCGCAGGGCGGGCTTATCCGTTGAGCGTGAATGTAGCGCTGAATGGGACAGTTAGCAATAGGTTCAGGTGTGCCCGATCACTTGGGCCAGAACAGTGAAGAACAGGCCGGCAGCAATCAGGTTGATTCGCCCGGTCGCGACGTTGAATGCAGCGATACCAAACAGGACAAGGGCGACAATCAGGAAGATAAGAGCAAGAGACATGGCGATTCCTCGTTTAGGCAGGGCTAGGGTATCGGAGAAAAGAGGTCCAAAACAAAGGCCACCCGAAGGCGGCCTCTGAGGGAAACGGGGCTGGGTAGGTCCGAGTGAGGGCTTTCCATCCAAACACTCGGGGGTTCGACTTTACACTCGGGGGTTCGAATTTGCAATGCCGAGCGCC
>JACCDR011181352.1_pt1 | contig 11861 bp, 12 predicted proteins | sample 7446431 | NCBI WGS metagenome assembly JACCDR01 (sample SAMN15323443, study PRJNA562643) | freshwater metagenome | isolation source: river surface water | place: USA:Blue River Watershed | collected 2017-08-17
GCCGCCTTGGCAGGTGCAGCCTTCTTCGCAGCGGGTTTAGCCGCTGGCTTGGCAGGCTTTGCAGGGGTCTTCACCGCTACAGGTTTCTTCACAGCTTTTTTAGCAACGGCTTTCGGCGTTGCAGCTGCTTTGGCCGCTTTGGTAGCGGGAACAGGCTTCTTAGAAGCGGTTTTCTTAGATTTAGCGTTCACGGCATGTCTCCTTGCTGCCCCTGGCGGCACGGGTGTGCTACTTGGGTCTGGCGCGCGGGATTGTAGCCACAAACCCCAAGGGGCCATTAAATTTGCAAAAACTGCCATATTTCATCAAACCAAGGACTGTTCGAGGCCTTGAATCAGAATGTCCTTCGGTAAGTCGATACCGATGAACACCATCTTGCTGATGCGCTCTTCGCCCTCAGCCCAATCTGGCCCGAGATCACTGCCCATCAACTGGTGCACACCTTGGAAGATCACCTTCTTCTCAGTGCCCTTCATATTGAGCACGCCTTTGTAGCGCAGCATCTTGGGACCATAGATGTTGACGATGGCACCCAAGAAATCCTCCAGCTTGGCGGGATCAAACTTGCGCTTGGTCTTGTAAACAAAGCTCTTCACATCATCATCGTGGTGGTGATGGTGGCCGTGGTTGCAGTGCTCATCATGCACATGGTCATGGTCGCAATGCGCGTGGTCATGTCCGTGATCATGGTCATGCTTGTGCGAGGGGTGATCGCAGTGCTCGCCGTGGTGGTGATGGTGGTCGTCATCTGACAAGAAGTCTGGGTCGATGTCGAGCTTGGCATTGAGGTTAAAGCCACGCAAGTCAAACACCTCGCTCAAAGCCACTTCGCCAAAATGCGCCACTTTTTGTGGGGCACGTGGGTTCATATGCTTCAAGCGGTGCTGCAAGGCATCCAGCTCGGCAGGCGTCACGAGGTCGGCCTTGCTGATGAAAATTTGATCAGCAAAGCCCACTTGGCGTCGCGCCTCTTGGCGGTCATTCAACTGCTGGGCGGCGTGCTTGGCATCGACCAAGGTCAGGATCGAATCGAGCAAAAAGCTCTCTGCAATCTCATCGTCCATAAAGAAAGTTTGCGCCACAGGGCCGGGGTCGGCCAAGCCGGTGGTTTCGATCACCACGCGCTCGAAGTCGAGCAAGCCTTTGCGTTTTTTAGCGGCCAACAGCTGCAGCGTGGTGCGCAAGTCTTCGCGGATCGAGCAGCACACGCAGCCGTTATTCATCTGAATGATTTGCTCGTTGGTGTCAGACACCAAGATTTCGTTGTCGATGTTTTCTTCACCAAACTCGTTTTCGATGATGGCAATTTTTTGACCGTGGGCCTCGGTCAGCACGCGCTTGAGCAAGGTGGTTTTGCCCGAGCCCAAAAAGCCGGTCAGGATGGTGGCGGGGATCAACATAAAAGAGAAGCCTTATTTCTAAACGTTTCAATCAACCCGATATTGTGGCCGACTTGGGTTTTTCAACCAGATCTGCTGCTTTGATGACCACCAGCCCCTTGAGGTATTCGCCCTCGGGGAAGGTCAGCGTCATCGGATGATCGGGCGCACCTTGCATGCGCTCGCTGATGTAGCCGTCACACGGCGCATCAATCCCAGCAGAGGCAATGATTTTGTGGAACAAATCCGCGCTGATGCCCCCCGAGCAGCTGTAGGTGAACAGCACGCCACCAGGTTCTAGCAACTTGAACGCCAAACGGTTGATGTCCTTATAGGCACGTGCCGCGCGATCGGCATGCGCAGCGGATGGCGCAAACTTCGGTGGGTCAAGCACGATGGCATCAAACGTTCGACCTTCTTGGATGAATTGACGCAACGACGCATTCACATCCGCATCCATCATCGTGGTGCGTGTGGCGTCAAAACCATTCAACGCCACGTTGGCCTTGGCCAGCTCAATGGCAGGGCCAGATGAATCAATCGACGTCACATGCGCCGCACCACCCGCCAGCGCCGCCACGGTAAAGCCGCCCGTGTAGCAATAGCAGTTCAGCACGCGCTGAAACTGCAAGCGCTTGGCATAGTCTGCAAACTTTTTGCGGCTGTCGCGTTGGTCTAAATAAAAGCCTGTCTTGTGGCCCTCGGCCACGTCGAGCGACAACTGCCAATCATGCTCGCGCAACACCACACCCGTAGCGCCCTCGCCGCGCAGCCAGCCAGTGACCTCGGGCAGGCCTTCGAGCTTGCGCACATTCGAGTCTGAGCGTTCATAAAGTTTGGTCAGGCCTGTCTGCGCCAGCAGCTCATCGGCAATCACGTTTTTCCAACGCTCTGTGCCGCACGACAAAAACGACGCCACCAAGATGTCGTCATAACGGTCCACGATCAGACCCGGCAAACCATCGGACTCACCATGAATCAAACGCACGCCATTGCTTTGAATGTCAAAACGGTTACGCGCCGCAATGGCGCGGGCGATGGAGGCTTTGAAGAACGAGGCATCAATGCGCTGACCTTCGTCAAAACTCCAAATGCGTGCACGAATTTTGGATTCGGGGCTGAACGAGGCCCAACCGAGAAACTTGCCATCGTTGGCTTCTACGCGCACGGTTTCACCCGCATCACCGCCGCCTTTGGCAATGGCGCTGTCAAAAATCCACGGGTGGCGGCGCAAGGCAGAACGCTCTTTGCCTTCTCTTAGCTTGATTGTTTTCATTGACGCAATTGTCGTCGCTTATTTTTTCCGCGCCCGAGGATGCGCCGAGTCATACGCCTGCGCCAAATGCTGAAAGTCCAACCGCGTGTACACCTGCGTGGTGGTGATGTTGGCGTGGCCCAGCAGCTCTTGCACTCCGCGCAAATCTTGGCTCGACTGCAACACATGGCTGGCAAACGAGTGGCGCAGCATGTGCGGGTGCACGGGCGTGGACAAGCCCGCTTTCAGGCTGCGCTGACGCAAGCGCTGCCACACGGCTTGCGCGGTCAGGCGTGTGCCATTGCGGCCAATGAACATGGCGGTTTGTTCGGCAGTGGCAGCTGTGAGGCCTTGGTCGCGCACGACCACCCACGCTTGCATGGCTTCTAGCGCTTTGCCGCCCACGGGTACGCTGCGGCGTTTGCTGCCTTTGCCCAGCACATGGGCTTCGCCGCCGTCAAAGTCAATCCAACCTTTGGCTTGTGCGCTGGCTTGCACATCCAGGCCCACCAACTCGCCCACACGCAGACCGCAGCCGTACAACAGCTCCACCAGTGCCGCATCGCGGCACTCAAGCCACGGGTCACCCGCGTCGGGAGCGGCGTGGTATTCGGCCAGCTGCACAGCGTCGTCCACGCTCAGGGCTTTGGGCAGGGGCTTGGGTGCTTTGGGTGCACGCACGTCTTGCACGGGGTTGCTGCTCACCAAACCTTGGCGACCTAGCCACACATAGAAGCCGCGCCAGCCTGAAAGAATGAGCGCAATGCCGCGCCCGCTGCGGCCACCACTGTGCATCTGTGCCACCCAGCGGCGGATGTGTGTGCTTTGCACCGCCTCTAGCGACACGTTGGCTTGGGCCGCATAGTCAGCGAGTTTTTCTAGGTCGAGGCTGTAGAGGGTGACCGTGCGCTCAGCCAAACGCTTTTCAAAACGAACGTGGTCGAGGTAGCGAGCGACCAAGTCCATGTGCGTTGAAGGTTTATTGAACGAAGGTGAATTCAACGTAGATGAGAGAGTGCCGCGCTGGCCAAGTCACCCATGCGTTCAATGATGGTGGTGCCCATGCCTTCGTAATAGCGCTGAGGGTCAGGCGAGGCCAAGACCAACAAGCCGATCACGGATTGCTCAGCCGCGGTTTGTGGCGTGTCTTCAGGTCGTGTGGCACGCAAGGCGATGAAGGCCACCGACTGTGCGGCCGCAGGATCAGCCAACCATTGCACGGCATCGAAGTTGTTGTTCAGCCCGACGTAGGGTTGGGTCAACGAAGCAGCGAATTCTTTGATGGGGTCGATCACACTTTGCGCGAAAGGCTCAATTTGGAAGTCCTCACGCACGCCCCACACCTTGATGGCTACTTGCGGCACCATGAAGTCGTGTTGGATGTGGTCGGCAATGGTGTGCGGCAAATCACGTGCGTTGCTAGTCATCAACAGGGTTTTGACCCAGCGCTGCATGCGCTCAATCAGCACCTCGTTTTCTGTGCCGTGGCGCATCATGTCCATCATGCGCAGCTCAAGCGCGCGAATCTTCTCACGCATCATTTCAGCTTGACGCTCTTGCAAACTCACCGCGCGGTGGCTGTGTGGGCTGGTCAGTTTGACGGCTGACAAAAGTTCGGCATGACGTTCAAAAAAATCTGGCGTGTTCACCAAGAAATTGGCAATGTCGTCTTCGGTGATGGGGTTCATAGCGGAGTGGTTCATAGTGTGTCTGGAATGGTGATTTCGCCTTGAAAGACAGTGGTGGCTGGGCCAGTCATGCGCACCGATGTGTCGCCGCCCTGCCATTCGATGGTGAGTGTGCCACCGTTGGTTTGCACGCTGACGCGCGAGTCCAGCAAACCCCAGCGAATGCCAGTGACCACTGCTGCACATGCGCCCGTGCCACAGGCCAATGTTTCGCCTGCCCCGCGCTCGAACACGCGTAAACGCACGGCGCCACGGTTGATCACTTGCATGAAGCCTGCGTTCACACGCTTAGGAAAAGCCGCATGGTTTTCAATGAGGGGGCCTTGCGCCAACACTGGGGCAGTGTCCACATCGTCCACCACTTGCACCGCGTGTGGGTTGCCCATCGACACCACGCCCACCTTCACGGCGTCGCCGTTGCCGAGGGCGAGTTGCCATGTGTTGTCGGTCACGGCACTGGCATGTGCTGGGGCAAACGGAATTTGGGGCAAGTCAAACACGGGCGCACCCATGTCGACCGTCACTTGGCCGTCTGGCATTTCTTGCAGGGTGATGACGCCGCCATGCACTTTGACGCGCACGGTGGTTTTATCGGTCAGGCCTTGCTCGCGCACAAAACGCACAAAGCAGCGCGAGCCGTTGCCGCATTGCTCCACCTCACCGCCGTCGGCGTTGTGGATGACGTATTCAAAGTCCACGTCAGGCTGCGGCGCGGGGCGCACAGTAAGAATTTGGTCTGCGCCCACGCCAAAGTGGCGATCGGCCAGAAAACGGTAGTGGGCAGGCGTGAGCTGCAAACGCTGCGTGGTCTCGTCCAAGACCACAAAGTCGTTGCCAGCGCCCTGCATTTTGGTGAAGCGAATTCGCATGTACTGATTATCGGGCACATGGCGAGCCGTGGACGGGTGTCGCTCAGTGGTCAGAGGTTTCGCCCAGTTGCACGTATGCTCGCTGCCTACTTTTAACCAACTCAACACCCACATGCGCATTCCTGCCTGGACACCCGAACTCAAACACCAACCGCAAGACTTGGTTGACGCCATCCTCGCTCGTCGTGGCGGCGAACTGATCAACCTCGACCGCGCATTGCTGTGGAGCGAACCCGTGGCACGCGGCTGGAACGTTTACATGAAGAACGTGCGCACAGGCCTGCCCACCAGCCGCAAGCTGTGCGAGCTGGGCATTTGCACCGTGGCGTTGTTGACCGATGCCAAGTACGAATACCACCACCACGCGCCCGACTTTTTGACAGCGGGCGGCACACAAGCCGAGCTGGATGCCCTGAACCGGGTGGTGCAAGGCGATGCACGCCAGCCCGTGACGGATGCAGCGCTGGGTGAGATTGAACGTTTGGTCGTGCAATACGCGGCGCAACTCACCGTCAACGCCAAAATTGAAGACTCATTATTTACAGCCATACAAGCGCGCTTCACCACCACCGAACTGGTCGAGCTGACCACGGCCATTGCGGCCTACAACATGGTGGCACGTTTCTTAGGTGCCTTCCAAATCACACCCGACGGCGAGCCGCCTCGGTAAGCAAACTCAAGCAAGCGCAACACACGCGCTTGGACCCCCATGAAAAAGGCCACCCTAGGGTGGCCTTGTCGTTGGCAAGATAAATCGCGAATCAATCGGCCTTGATGCCGTTGTCTTTCACCACCTTACCCCAAATGCCAATTTGCTTGTCGATGAAAGCACTGGCCACTGCGGGCGTACCACCCATGATGTCAATGCCTTGTGCATCAAGCTTCTTGGCCACTTCTGGGTTTTTCAGCGCTTTGTTGAGTTCTTCGTTCATGCGCTTGACGATGTCAGCAGGTGTTTTGGCTGGCGCGAGCACAGCCCACCAAGCAGGCGCTTCAAAGCCGGGATAACCGTTTTCAGCGATGGTCGGCACATTGGGCAAGTCAGCTGCACGTTTGCTGGTGGTCACAGCCAAGGGGCGCATGCGACCGCTGTCGATGTGAGGCTTGGTCACAAACACCGAAGCGATAGACAAGGGCACGTGACCAGAAATAGCATCGCTCATCAGTGGGCCGCCGCCTTTGTAGGGAATGTGCGTCCATTCCAAGTTGGCGTCTTTGCCCAACAGGGCCATGGCCAAGTGGCCCAGACTACCATTACCAATGGAGCCAAAGCTCACGTTTTTCTTGGCCTTGGCAGCGTCCACCACATCTTTGAAGGTTTTGTACTCTGAGTTGACGTGTGTGGCCAACACCATGGGCGAGGTACCCACCAACACCAAGGGAATCAGATCTTTTTTGGTATCAAAGGGTAGGTTGGGGTTGAGGCTGGGGTTCACGCCGTGGGTGTCAAACACCACACCAAAGGTATAGCCATCAGGTGCGGCTTGCGCCACTGCGGCTGTGCCAATCGCGCCTGATGCGCCACCACGGTTTTCCACAATCACGCTTTGGCCAATTTGCTGGCTGAGTTGCTGACCCAAAATGCGCGCCACTTGATCCACTGAACCACCAGGTGGGAACACCGCCACCATCTTGATGGGTTGCTTGCTTGGCCACGCTTGTGCGGTAGCGAGTTGCGGCACGCTAAGGGCGGCTAAGGTCAGCGCTAAACCTAGGGCGGTTTTGAATGTGCGTCGTTGCATGCAGATCACTCCTTGATAAAAACTGTCTTAGGCAAATTGTTAGTCAAACCCTCGCCGTATGAGATGCGGCAATTACGCAAGGGTAAATACTCAGAAGGCGCTGGTTTAGGAGGTTTATCCATAATGCACCCATGGCCCGCACGACACAACTCCTTCACGCCCACAAAGAACCCGCTCGCGTCTTACCCGCTGCCACTGTGCTGTTGCTGCGCGATGGCCCGCAAGGCCTAGAAGTGCTGATGACGCGCCGCTCACCCACGGCCAGCTTTGCGCCAGGGGCGTATGTGTTTCCAGGCGGTGGCATTGACGCCGCCGATGCGCAGTCCCACGGCTATGCCAAACGGCGCGCCACCCAAAGCGACCTGCACCTGACCCAAGCCATTGCAGCCATTCGGGAAAGCTTTGAAGAGCTGGGAATTTTGCTGGCCCGTCACGCCAACGGCCAAATGGCCAACGCTGCAGACATTGCCGCTCTGGACCGCAAGGCCTCGGGGGGCGAGTTTGCGATGCAATGCGCCGCACGCGGCCTGACACTGGCCGCCGATGAAGTGTTTGTGCTGGCCCACTGGATCACCGACCGCGACCTACCCCGCCGCTTTGATGTGCCCTTCCTTGTGGCCCGCATGCCCGATGCACAAACGCCCGTAGCCGACGAAAAAGAACAGTTTGCACCTGAATGGGTGCGCCCCGCGGATGCACTGAGTCGCCACGCCAAAGGTGACTTTTTCATCATCTACCCCACCATCAAAACGCTGGAGCGCATGCAAAGCTACGCCACGGTGGACAGTGTGTTGGCCGACTGCGCCACTGAGCAACCTTGGTTCACCAGCTGCCCACGTGCTGGCTGGCTAGGCGGCCAAGAAGCACGCTACATGGAGCACGAGGCACCGTTTGGCGAACTCGCCCTCACCTGCCCCGATGGGCAAATGTTGCACCACCTCGATTGGGTCACCGACCAACCTGTGTTGTTACTGAAAAACGTGCAACGCCTCACCGCCCCCAACCCAGGCGTGATGACCGGCCCTGGCACCAACAGCTATTTGGTGGGTGACCCAGACACGGGCTACGCCGCCATTGACCCAGGCCCAGCAGACACCGAACACCTCGACCGCTTGTGGCGTGCCGCAGGAGGCGATATTCGCTACATCGTGTGCACCCATTCGCACCCCGATCACTCACCAGGCGCTGCCCCACTGCAAGCCATGTGTACGCAGCACGGGCATACGCCGCCTATCTTGGGACTGGCTTCACAAGCATCCGCGCGCGCGCACAGCGCGTTCACCCCAGACCGCGAGCTTGAAGATGGCGAACGCTTGGTATTACAAGGTCATGGTGTGACGCATACCCTACGCGTCATCCACACCCCAGGCCATGCAGCCAACCACCTGTGCTTGGTGCTCGAAGAAGATGGCCTGTTGTTCAGTGGGGACCATGTGCTCAACGGCAGCACCACCGTCATTGACCCACCCGATGGCAACATGAACGACTACTTGAATTCGCTCGACAAACTGCTGGCAGCTTGCGAGCAAGACCGCATTGATTTCATCTTGCCTGCACACGGCTATGTGTTGGGCAACTTATGGGACGCGCCACATGATGCACGTGCCTGTATCAACCACCTCAAGGCACACCGCCTCAAACGCGAAGCCAAAATTTTGAAGGTCATGCAGCAGCACCCAGAGGGCAGCATGGACGACTGGGTGAAGCTGGCCTACGACGATGTGCCGCCACGCTTGTGGCCAGTGGCCATGCGCTCGCTACTGGCGCATGTAGAACGCATTCGCAGCTTCGCGTAGGCGTATCAAACAGGCGCTGTGTTTTGCGTTGCTAAAAATACACGCGCCACACTGGACGAAATTTGCAGCCACGCCTCATCACTCATGTGCGCAGGTTTGTGTTTGCTGAAAGTAAATTTGGTGTCGTGAGAAAACCCATGCACGGCAAACACCACACAGTTGGTTGTACCCGGCGCATTGACAATCCACAACGCACCATCAAACGCCGCCTCGATGCGGTCCACATACACATCGCGGTAGGCGCTGAAGCGGTGCAAGTTGGCCACAGCCACACCACCCGTGTTCAACACACGTCGGCAGTCTGAATAAAACTGCGGCGAGCATAACTGCTCGGGCATGCCGTGTTGGTCAAAGCCGTCGACAAACACCACATCAAAAGTTTGCTCGGTCTGCGCCATGAAATGGGCTGCATCCATCTCCACCACTTGAAAACGGGCATCGTCATCAGGAATACAAAAACTTTGGCGCAGCGCAATGACGTGCGGGTTGATTTCCACCACCGTGATGTGCGCGTTGGGCAAATGCTTGTAACAAAACTTAGCCAGCGACCCGCCGCCCAAGCCGACCATCAAGATGTGTTTGGGCTGTGGTTGATACAACAGCACGCCCATCATCAAACGCGTGTATTCAAACTGCAGCTCATCAGGCCGTGCCACGCTCATGCGGCTTTGAATGTCAATGTCTGAAAACACCATCGACTTGGCAGTTGCGGTTTCGTGGATGATGGGTTGCTCAAAACCGCCAGAGGAAATGGGATCGGACATCTACGACCTTGAAGAAAAGAAAAGTGTGAAGCTCGCCGATACGCCGGATTCTGTGCACCGTGGTTGCCCACGGCGTGACCGTCATTAATCTGGGCCGAGGGTCGCCCACTCGGCTCGGTGCTACCTACCCGCCAACTCTGCGGAACCACATCAACATTGGCCTACTTGGTATTGCTGCGCGTAGAGATTGCCCGTTTCACCCACCTTTTGTGCTCGTACCTCCAGCTTGCGCCTTCGGTGCTGCACACAAAGTGACTCGTCTCTGTTGCTCTAATCCTCACCTCACGGTGGAGAGGTGTTACCTCTTACGCTGTCCTACGCAGTCCGGACGTTCCTCCAGTGCCTGGTTTCCCAGATTGCACCAGCGACGGCCTAGCGAACTTCACGTGCGCATTATCGGCGATGGGACAACCAATCGTCATGAACACTTCAACGCATTGCGTTTCCACATCTCCCACGGTCTATCAAGGTGCAAATCATTCATATCAGACGTCGCTTGCGCTTCGGCATCTGTCAGAAACCGAATCTCTCCCAAGCGAGAGGCTTCACTCTGCAAGCGCGCATTGTTTTCAGTATAGATACCACGAAACACAGCTTGTTTGATGGAGTTGCCAACCGTCACGCTGCCGTGACCTCGCATGAGCGCAACATTGGATTGCCCCAAAACCTTAGCCAAGGATTCGCCCAAAGCCTGGTTGCTGATCAGCAAATCTGTGTTTTCACCTGCCGTGTGACGAATTTCATAAATAGGTGTGGTCGCCCCTAAAAAACCACTCATGTGACAAATGGGACGTAAACGCGCACCCGTCACACCAAACGGAATCACCGCAGGTGAATGACTATGGATGACCGACATCACATCAGGACGCACCTTGTAAATGGCACTGTGAATAAAGCGCTCCACATATGTACGGCGTCCTTGCGCATCATGCACACCGCCATCGAGATCAACTTCAACGATATCTCCAACATCGACCAAAGCTGGAGCCATGCTTCTTGCGATGAAAAATCTTTCAGGATTGTTTGGATTACGCACGCTGATATGGCCAAAGCCATCAAGCACGCCTTCGTTGACGAGGATGCGGTTGGCCAGTGCCAAGTCTTCTAAAAGTTGTGTCGTCATAGCTTTCTCATCATTCAGCTTTGATGCCTGCATATGCAGCCACACGTGCCCAACGCACCAATTCGGCACGCATAAAGTCCGTACCTTCTTCTGAGCTGGTGAAAAAAGTATCAAACCCTAGTTTTTCAAACTTGGCTTTCATCTCAGGACTCTTGCCAACTTGTACAAAAGCAGCATTGAGTTTTTTCACAATGGCAGGTGGTGTGCCAGCAGGTGCATACACCGCAAACCAATTAGCCAAATCCACGCCTTTGTAACCACCTTCAGCCAATGAGGGCACATTGGGCACATTGGGGTTGCGCTGCGAAGCTGCAACAGACAAAGCACGAATACGTCCTTGCTGAATGTATGGCAGTGCGTTTTGTATCGGACTAAACATATAAGCCAATTGCCCGCCTACCAAATCTGTCATTGCTTGTGATTGACCTTTGTAGGGGATGTGATTGGTTTTTGTCCCTGCCAATTGATTAAAAAATTCAGCATGCAAGTGCTGGGGACTACCCATTCCTGCTGTACCGTAATTCAACTCGCCTGGGCTCGCTTTGGCCAAGTCAACAAACTCACGTAAATTAGTGGCTTTGACAGATGGATGCACCACCAGCACTGAGCCTGTTTGCCCAACCAGCGTGATGGTTTGTAAATCCTTTAACAGGTCGTAAGGCAGTTTGCGATAAACCGCCACATTTGTAGCGATGGTGCCAGGCGATAACAGCAAGGTGTAACCATCGGGCTTAGCCTTAGCCACCATTTCCACACCAATGTTGCCGCCTGCGCCCAGTTTATTTTCTATGACCACTGGCTGCCCTAATACTTCCCCCACCTTTTGCCCTAGCGTACGCGCTAACAAATCGGTGCCACCACCAGCTGCGACTGGCACGATGATTTGAATGGGTTTATTGGGGTAAGTTTGGGCAAGGCTACCGTTGAAAATGAAGAGCAATCCCAACACGCCCCCCAACACAGTTTGAAATAATTTCTTCATGGTGTCTCCTATTTTTTGAATTCAAACGATTTTGATTTAATCGTTGATTCATCGTAACTCGGAACCTTAAAAACTAAGATCACCTTGTGGACATGCGACGATAATCAAATCACATGATCAATTGCCTGATGAACACGGGCCACATAAGCCATGATTCGCCTCTCAGAACTCAAACTCCCTCTGTCTGCCCTGCCCGTCGAAGAACGCCGCGCCGCCGATGCGCCCGCCGAAACCGAGGCAGACCGCCAGCTTCCACCTCACCC
>JACCDR011671818.1_pt1 | contig 11861 bp, 8 predicted proteins | sample 7446431 | NCBI WGS metagenome assembly JACCDR01 (sample SAMN15323443, study PRJNA562643) | freshwater metagenome | isolation source: river surface water | place: USA:Blue River Watershed | collected 2017-08-17
ATTTAACTTCCGAGGTCAAACCAAAGGAATTCGGTGCGCTGACCATAGACTCGAAGGAATGGTCAATGTCATTTCTAAGACTTGTGAAGAAGATAGATGTGATAAACAACCTAAGTTTAACTTCCGAGGACTTAAGAAAGGTATCCGATGCTCTGACCATAGACTCGAAGGAATGATCAATGTCATTTCTAAGACTTGTGTCTCTTGCGGACTCTTCTTCGTTACTAAGTCCAAAGATTACATGTGTTCTCAATGCTTCATGTTCAACAACCCTAATCACGAGTACTCCCGTCACTATCGCACTAAAGAATTAACCTTCACTCGTCTACTTCAACAAGATCTTTCCGAACAAGGCATCGATTGCATTCTCGATTCTAAGATCTCTGGAGGCTGTTCTCGTCGTCGACCAGACGTCTTCATCGACATGCTCACTCATGTTCTAATCATTGAGATAGATGAGAATCAACATCTTTCATACAATGAATCTTGTGAGTATGTTCGTACCATTGAACTAAACGAAGATATAGGCCATCGTCCAATGTATATCATCCGTCTCAATCCAGACAGTTACAAGCTAAACGGAAAGTCTGTTCGTGGCTGCTTTACTGTCAAGATGGAAGTCAACAAAAAAGAATTCGGGCATCGTTACTCGACATTGCTCTCTACTGTGCTCGACCTAACTGCCACACCTCCCGAGCGCTTGATCGAGTCAATCGAACTGTTCTTCACTGAATCTGAATAACTTCCACACGATTACATATGTTTCATTTTTTATTTCATTAACTCTCTAGAAACAACTCTCAAGAAAATACTGCTGGCTTCTGCTCTATGGCGCAGTGGTATAACGAAATGATCGGACCGATAGTGCATATCAAATTGCTTCGAGTACTCATGTATTAACGAATTCTTGATTCGTTTGCTGTCTTGTTTGCTAGCCCCTGTCGTAATTGCAAGTCGACCATCCAATTCTTTTAGACTTTCGGCAGTTCCTACCTTGAATACATTACGCGGGCAGATAGTTGGTCTTAAGAGATAAACAATCCGCATGATATGTAGATCTATACTTGTGTCTTGAGATTCAAAAAAATGATTGCATCTCTAAGCTAAAAGTTCAAGCCGCTCGTATCTCATCATAGTCTTTAGATAGATATACAATAGTAGACCTTCGAACTCTTCTGGGATAGGGGGCACTTCTTCTCCTGTATCAATAATAACGTCTTTAAGTCTAGAATGCTTGGCGATGCTTTTCATGACCGCTACCGAATCATACTTGCCGCTCATACCTAGATTCTCGAATAGATGGGTAAATGAAGTAAGATAAGTCGATAGATAACAACTGAACAAGATCATATCGATCTTGAATTCTCTTCCAGAATCTTCGAATATGCTTCTCTTCTCGAGGATATGATCTTCTAGTTCTTTGAGATAATCTCTCCGGATTGGTCGTACTTCAATGATAACACGTTTCTTGTCTTTAAATTTAGGATCGCAGATAGATACAGTGCACTTCGTGATGTGATCTTCATACTTCTCGTCGTCAACGAACCAGACAAGACATCGATGACATGTACGCTTAGCTACGCATTTCTTGATATGAGTCTTTGACTTGAAGTGATTGTGAAAGACTTTAGTTTGCTCAGTCACGAAACTACACACTCTACACTCAAGATCCATCTTTATCTACACTTATATTTGTATTCAATACATCTTAATTCTTCTACGAGCTTGTACCTTCCGACGAGTGATGTTGTATTCGTTCTTGATATCAAAAGCTACCGCACGCAATCGATCCAATAGGTCATTGTATTTAGGCATACGATCAGGCAATGGATTATCGTTAAACGCGATGTATTCCTCGAATCTTGACTGTTTGGCAATGTCTCTGATAATGATATCACTCCTGAGCATTCCTTCGTGTTTAAAGAGGAGATGCCTCGAGTTACCGTCCATTGATAGATCGATATGTGTGATCACTAGACCGGTTGTAGATTCGCAAATCGTAGTCATGAGATAATCATAGAACCGTTGTATTGGTAAAGTATATTCTCGTATCTTCTTGATGTCACCGCACGCATAGTCATCCTTCTGTTCTTTGTCGTGTTTTAGCTTGGCGGCTTCGATTATACAATCTATTTTTTCCAAGTAGTCAAGAATATTTGTTCGCTCAGTCATCATCTGGCTTAAACACATCTTATGCGATTTAGTTGTAAACTCTTTTTTGTACAGATCTTTGATTGACATCGCGGCGTTTGGATCATAGTGATCATGATCAGGTTCCGATTTCTCCTTAACCTTTCTATCGAATTTTTTGGGCAATAGATTAACTACGCAAGCGTTAACATGTCGCGAATACGGACCTGCGACTGTGAATTGCTTCAAACAAGTCGGGCAATGAAGTGACTTCTTGCATTGCTCTTCGTGAGCCTTAGACCCGATATGGATACGAAAACTAGATCTTCTTTCAGTAGAGTATTTGCAGCTTGGACAATTCAATTCAGGCATATTATCACTAGATATAATTCTCAAATTTGCATTCAGTTGCAGTCAACTGCAACCGTTTGCAACCTAGGCATCAGAATAAGGAAACAATGCGGTTACATATCGCGAATCTTAGAAGAATGGCCTTTGCTTGAAATCCATTTCATTTCATTAAATGTCTACGAAATATGCCGCAAGTAGAGCCATGTGAATAGTATTCATCAGAACTAATTCAAATGACTCAAGATGAGCCAAAAAAATTTGCAACCTCTAAAAATAGGTATATCATGTTGCGGCCAGCTAAGGGTTTTCAAAGGTCTCAAATTCTGATATGATCCTGTCTGCCGTCATTCGAACTATCTCGGTCGCCGTCATTGGATTACCTAAAATGCCGTCGGTCAATCTGTCTTGGGTGCCGTCATTGGCCGATCTTCGATTGAAACTTTTCGGACACAATACTATTTTACATGCTTTGACATGTTGAGAACGTGGTCCTTGTTTACTAAAAGTTCTTAGACAATTCGAACAAACTAATGCATCTTTGCAGATAGTAATGTGGTTCTTAGACGTTAAATGGTCACGAAAGTTAGATTTTTTCTTAGTAGAATACCCGCATGGATTGCACGTATTCATCTTAATACTAATCTAATTCCATTTCTCAAGTTTGCATTCTGATACAATCGAATGCAACGGTTTGCAACCTGACTCTCAAAATGAACACATAACGCACTTCAATCTTAAGATTTATATATGATCATTGCTTGGTTGAAATCCATTTCACGCCATTGAATGGCTATGAAATAAGCCGCAAGAATGACCATATGGTTAGTATATTATCTAACTAGTCCAAATGACTCAAGATGAGCCAAAAAAAATTGCAACCTCTAAAAATAGGTATATCATGTTGCGGCCAGCTAAGAGTTTTCGAAGGTCTCAAATTTTGACATGATCTTGGTTTCCATCATTGCCGGCATCAACGATAATGTCCTTGAGTCTTGAATGTTTTCTCTCAAAACTCTTCGGATATAAATCAATCATACAATTGGATGCGTGTTGAAAGCATGGCTTTTGTCTAGAAAACTTTCGCAAACATTTATGACAAACTAAAGAAATCTTACACTTCGCCGCATGTGATTTGGTCAAAAGATGATTTCGAAAATTCGCCTTTATTTTAGTAGAATAGTTACAAGGAGTGCAATGAATATTTTCCATACAATAATTGATTCACGTCTTCAAAATACGTTACCAAGTATTAGCATGGTCAAAAAATAAAGAGTCTGTAAGCGCTGAATCTTCCATGTGCGATCATAAGACCCTTACTCAAAAATCCTAATATTCGATAAAATCAATAAACTAATTAGCCAAAAAAAATGTAATAGTCCATGCATTCTCATATGTATTCAAATGTATTCACATGCATTCAAGATTGACCATGTCGTGGCGCACTTAGTTGAATTAGCCATGCATGCAACGCAATATTCTAGAGATAGAAATGGTATAGCTTGGAGCTAGTTCCATCATAAGCATATCTCTCAAAGACTCGTTAACGTAAATTCCGTTGAAATCATCAGAATCATCAGTAATCTTCATTACGAATTGATCCAATGGAATAGATTCTTCCTGCGATATGAGACGAATCAATCTCATAGTTCTTTTAGATTTCAACCATCGGTTAATCATCTTATTAAGTTTCAAACTCAAAGCTGAATCACTTCGAATTTCGGGAACTAAGGATCTATCCGATTCTCTAAATCGAGTATCCATTAGCAAAAGCTTAGTGACATTAATGCGGCCGCTTTGAGAATGTTTTATGTTGAAATAACGAGGATTGATAGAGTCGATAATGATCTCAAAGCTTCCATTAGCTTCGGCTAAGTTAGGCATTGGGAAGGCAATAGATCCGGACATTACGCTCGATATACTTAGAATTACTAGTTTTCAATTTTGAAATTATCTAGAGGCAAAAAAAATGCAATATACTCAAGCAAGAGATTCATTTGCTTAACCGTGTAGTGTTCCCAAAACATCTTGGTGGCGGATCAGGTACACTTGCGCAAGTTCCATCAAAAGAATGGTTTTCATCGATTCATGGAGATATATTCCATTGAATTCATCATAATGATCACTAAGTGTCATGGTGAGGTGTTCAGATGGGACAGATTCTCTGTCAGAGAATATTCCAATGATCTTTTGCCCACGCTTAGAGCGTAACCACTTCTTTATTTTTGTGTTGACCTTAGAATTTAAGATCATTTCACTTCTAGAGACTTCTATATCCAAATCGCCCAATCTAGCGATCAAAGATAGCAACTTGGTGGCATTGAAACATTTGCTTTGAATATGTTTTATGATGAAGATGCGTGAGTCAATTTTGTCTCCGATGATTTCAAATTCACATCTAGCATTGGCTAGGCTGGGAATCATGGAAGCAATCATTCTGGACATTACGCTCGATATACTTAGAATTACTAGTTTTCAATTTTGAAATTCTCTAGTCTTCTTTAGAAATTGAATTCTTGAGTCTCAAGAACAAGCAATGTACGTATACTTCATCCAACCAGCTAGAGAGCCCGAGGGCGTTTACAAGATCGGATTATCGAATTCTCCAACATACGAAAGACTCATCGGATACAAGGACGGAACGCGATATCTCATGCATTATGAGACTCATGGCAACTGCGCTACAATCGAACAAGAATTGATCTCTAAGTTCAATGAAGTATTCGATATCTACAAAGGATCTGAGTACTTCAAGATCCCCAATTCTAAGCTCCATGTGGCTTTCGAGATATTCGCATCTGTGATCTTGAAAGACAACAAGTCTAGAGAACACCTAGTTGATACCGAAGAGCCGGAAGAATATCGGCCTAAGAAACGAGAATCTAAGAAGATCGAATCGACTATAGACCCTACTGGATTCAATTACGAGCGCGTTGATGGATTAACGATAAACACCGAAACCGGCTTCATTAACTTCACTAGACTATCTGTTGACTACTCTCAATCGAAAGATCAAAACAAGAAGATAGATTCACAGAATTCACGTAGACTAAACAATTGGACTAGAACTTCACCAACCACAAAGCTAATTCGAACCATCGCCGAGCAAGAAAACGTCGAACCTGGCGCATTGTTCTTTCAAGCTGTTAACGTCCATAATGTCTTAAAAGGCACTTATTTTCATCCAAAGCTCAAAGATAAGTTCATGGACTGGCTCAATGGATACTAAGACTACATGTTTCATTTTTTTGATAGACCAAAAAAGAAGAATCATTTAATCAACTTCTTCGATGTGGATATTCTTCTTGATGTATTCCGCATCCAATTCGTGGCGATATGCGTCTAAACGACGAGCATACTTATCATGTAACCATACCATGAATACATCACCGGTACATACATTGGTTCTTAAACATGTATGTTCGCTTTCTTGAGTCGTTAGATACTTACGTCGAAACTCGACCAACCAGCGAACGAGCTTAGTGCACAAGCTAGCGACAGACATTTATTGCCATTCTTTCATAAATCTAAATCTCAATACTTGGCAAGTGTCTATTGTAAATCAAAAAAAGATCATCAGTTCTTACTTGAAGAACTCAGTAGCTCTCACGATGTTATCATCTGATATATTGTTGATAACGATCACGTCCGCACTACTATCGGCAACCATATTATCAAAGAAGTGTATAGAAACATTAGGCAATGTATCAAGGATTTCTGACATCTTAACATCGATCTCTTCAGAAACGAATGTCCAGGTAGGATTGCCCTTAACGATGATCATATTCTTCTTTGATCTGGGGCCGCGCCTAGCGATCAATCTTCGTCTAGTCCTATGAGCAATAGGTTCGACTTGAGTCGGTATCGGTATCGCTATCGGCACCGCTCGCACTTGCACAGGCACTGCTTGCCTATGAGTGCGTCTTACTCTAACGACATTCGTTTCCGGGACTAATGCTTCTCTGATCTCAATGTCAGAAATATTGGTTTCTACCGGAACAACCGAATCAGTCATATTGACTAGATATCTAAGATCTTCAAGATAGTCTTGGCTAACGGCATCAAGAGCCATAGCCCCGAGTACCGCGATCGAGTTGACGAAAGTCATTTGTATCTATATCGTCTTAAATTCAATTTACAAGTCCTTAGAATTGATTGTTGGTTGATGTGTATTCATTAGGGTTGAAAGAACAACAGATCGGCGAGAAACTAGAACTAGAACCATTGACTCCGCACATGTAAGTGTTGATAGGGCACACCGCTCTACCTGCCGTAGAAGTAATACTGCCAGTGGTCGAAGGAGTGAGGTAATCGCCATGTGGCACAATCAAGCCGTTAGAAGAATCAATGACGGCGTTGACATACAGCTTGGGTTGATATCTTCCAGACAAGAATGATTGATCTTTGAAGACTCTGAATGAGACATCTACGTCTCTAGCCTTGATAGTCGTGACATCTGTCCTGAGAGTGATATCCACTGCGATTTCTAAGATACAGTCTAGTCTCGAGCTCAATTGCACCATGGCTTGTAATGCTCTGTTGAGTAATCTCGCGAAGAATCTAGAAGCATTAACTGATGTATCCGTTGGTCGTATATTGACCTGATATCCTTGCCCGCCGAGTATGGTTCCGACCCCTGGGCTAAACACTTGATTCATGTTGACGTTATCGGTTTTCATTTTATCCCATCCGAAAAGCGCGAATATGTAGCTTTCACTAGATCCAAGAGTCATAGTATCTGTGGGGAATATATCTCTCTGAGATCTGAACCAGAAATTGATCTGAGGAGTGATTGAAGCATCCGTGGCTTGGAGTATGCGTCTCATCTGTTCCATTGTTATAGAGCCAGTTCTAGTTCCAGTGAAGTTAAGGTATGACGCGTCACTAATGACTCCCTGATCCGTGTACATGGCGTATCTCAGATTAGTGCCGGACTTGAAGGTCTTGACGTCTTGTCCGAAGTACTGCACCTTGCTTGCCGCTGGTATAGTCGCCGACTTGAGAGTCTTAACATTTTCAGACACTAGATTGAGATCAGAAGACATAGCATTGTACGAAGCATCCAGAGCATCAATCCTAGAAGTTAAGTTGTATGAGTCATTGCTTGTTGTTGTCTTAAGAGTTTCAATTGATTCTATGGTCTGTGTGATACTCGCATCAAGATATTGGATCAAGTCTGTAGACAATTGGTCAAGACTCGTCTTGTTCGCCTTATCCGTCTGTAATCCTTTGATACTTGAATCTGTCAAAGTCTTTAGATCTGTTAGTTGTTTAGTAACTGTCAACAGATCAGCGGTGACCTTGTCTACAGCCGTTACTGCAGCCTTGCCTGCCATCGCAGTGTTTAGATCTGTAGACAACTTGGTAAGCGCAGATTGGTCTGCCTTGGCCGTGATTGCCGTCGTTAAATCTAAAGACAATCTATTGAGTGTCGCGCTGTCCACCTTTCCAGATAGTGCAGTATTGATATCTGTAGACAACTTGGTAAGCGAAGCAGAGTCGGCTTTCCCGGCAAGAGCAGTGTTGATATCTGTAGACAGTTTCGTAAGAGTAGCGGCATCTGCCTTGGTTGCCATCATTGTCGCTAAGTCCGTTGACAAGACATCAAGGTCAGAAGCATTAGCTTTAGTTGCCATATCCGCGGACAGCTTAGCCAGTTCAACCTTAGTTGCCATCGTAGCGTTTATATCAGCGGCCAGTTTATCTAAAGACTTAGAGTCTGCCTTACTCAGCAAGGCTTTGTTAAATGTCTCATTTAAGTCAGAAGATAGTTTCTCTAAAGCTAGCAAATCGGCCTTCCCAGTTAGAGTAGTTTTCAAGTCTTCAGACAGCTTGTCAAGTATCGCAGAATCAGCCTTCCCTGCTAGTATTGTTCTTAAGTCTTCAGACAACTTACTAACGTCTTCTTTGGTTGCGAGCGCAGTTCTTAGATCAGATGAGAGCTTCTCTAAAGCAGTGATGTCTGCCTTAGATCCCTTTAGATTGTCTATGATATCATTCAAGTCTATAGATAACTTTGCGAGTATATCTGAGTCCGCCTTGGTTGCCATCGTTGCGTCTAAGCTTGCGATAGAAGCGTTCAAGCTCTCAGATAATTTCTTTAGAGTTACTGAGTCTGACTTTCCGGATATCACATCGGTTAAGTCCGATTGTAGTTTGGTGAGTGTCTCAGAATCCACCTTGTTTGCCATCGCTGTAGCCAAGTCTGAAGACAATCTCTCTAGCGCGGTGGCGTCTGCCTTGTTTGCCGCTACGACTGCTATAGATGAAGATAGGTCGGCTGCAAGCTTGGCGAGGGCTGAGTCTTGACTTGCTTTCAAATCAACAGAAGAAGACAATGTATCAGAAGAGTTCTTCTTGACTATCTCTTTAAGATCATCAACTGTCTTGCCTATAGTTTCGACAGAAGCTTGGACTTTGCCGGACAATGTCGACAAATCCGCCATACCTGCTTTGCTTTCTAATGACTTAGATAGGTCAGATATTTCTTGAGACAATCCTGAAGATACAGTGCTTAGTTTATCGGACACTGCATTCAGTGCGTCAGTTGTAGCTCTCTTCTCGATGCTTGCCTTAACGTCGGCAATGACGGCATTGATGGTGTCTATGGTAGTCTTGAGTGCCGGCACTTCTGCTAACACTGTCGTCAAATCATTAGACATTTTGTTAACGATGAGCACATCTGCCTTGCCATCGAGACCCGCCTTAATAGTAGACAATGCGTTAATTGTCTCAGTAACCTTATCCGATAGAGTAGTGTCCGATAGCTTCTTAAGAATGTCTTCAATCTTAGATGATAACTCTTCCCGACTAGTGGCTTCTACCTTCAAGTCTCCACTAAGTCTGTTGACTTCATTAAGAGCTCCTTCGATAGAAAGCTTATCGGCTTTAGTCTTTAGAATGTCCAGCAATTCCGTCTTGTCTAGGCCTGCAGCAGTCACTTTGGCCTCTACTGCCGTTATCATGTCTGACAACTTAGAGAGATCAGATGGTCCGACCATTGTGTTCTTGAGTTGTTCTAAGTCAACCTTTAAGACGCGGTCAGCGATGTCCTTAGATAATGAAACAATCTTATCATTAGCAGCAGATATGCCCTTGGAAGATTCTTCCATGTAGTTCTTGAAGTTAGCCGAATCCTTAGACAATGATCCAATGACGGCAGCCGTGGCGCTGTCTGCTTCTTCTAGAGACACCAAGATCTTCTCTCTATCTGCGAGAGCTTTCTTGAGTTCTAAGATTTCTTTAGAGTTATCCATCTTAGATATCTGACTCATGATGTATTCCTTATCCTTGACTGCCGTCGCCTCACTAAGTTTCAAGCTCTTAGAATTAGCGTCTATCTCGTTAGTGATAGCCACTATCTTAGACTGTATAGAGGCCAAGTCACCAAGAGCTGTGCTATTCTTGTCTTTGAACAACAGATAGATCACGACTATGACTAGGATAACGAACGCGACTGTTAGCAAGGCCATGGTATATTAGCTTAATGATATTTCTTAGAACTGATTGTTGTACGATGTCCATTCACCTGGATTAAACGAGCAGCACATTGGCTTGATGTTTTGAGCCGTGCCAGAATTCGACATGCCACACATGTAAGTATTGAGAGGGCAAACTGCTTTGCTATCTTTAGCCGAGACAGCTCCAGAGTTGTCTGGGACAATGTATTCACCATGCGGTACGATTAAGCCGTTAGAAGCATCAATGGCTGCGTTGGCGTATAGTCTTGGTTGATATCTTCCATTAAGAAACGATTGATCCTTGTATACCTTCCATTGGACATCTACGTCGCGAGCTTTGACCGTCTCAACAAGTCCTCTAGTCTTGAAATCCATCACGAACTCTATGGCGCAATCTAGTCTGGAACTGAGTTGAATCATTGCTTGTATAGCTCTATTGATCAATCTAGCATAGAAACGATAAGCGTATATGAAGTCGGGACTAGAGCGATTGATAGTCGTTTCATAGGACTTACCGCCAGAGATCACTCCGAGCCCTGAACTGAATACTTGATGCATATTAACGTTAGCCGGATCGAGAGTGCCCCATCCAAGCAATGCGGCTATGTAGCTATCGCTGGTGCTCAATACCATGTTATCCCAAGCCCCAATGTCTTTCTGACTTCTGAACCATATGGTTACTGGCCACGCGATTGATGCATCAAATGTCTGACATAACAATCTCATTTGCTCTAAAGAGATAGAATCAGTCTTAGTCCCTGGATAGTTACTATACGCGCCTTCTGAGACAATCCCTTGGTCCGCAACCATCGCGAATCTAAGCTTTGTGCCTGGTTGAATCGTCTTGGATGGAGTTCCCTGATATCTCATCTTAGCACTTGTCTTAAGAGTATCAACGTCGGACTTAACTGAATTGACAGTATCTGAGACACTACTGATAGATGCTTTAAGTGAATCTGTTATAGTAGTCATAGATGTCTTAAGAGTGTCGACAGAAGCCGAACTAGCGGAAGAAGCCTTAAGAGTATCCAACACCGCACCGATGGTATTCATGGTTGTCTTTAGGTTTGAGACTTGAGAAACAGCTGTTGCGAGTTCCGCCGACACTGAATTCACGACGACCACATCGGCCTTTCCATCCAGTCCTGCCTTAATGGTAGACAGGGCATTGATAGTGTCTGCAACCTTATCTGACAGAGATGTGTCATATACTTTCTCTAGAATGTCTTTGATCTTTGAAGAGAGTTCTTCTCTACTCGAGGCTTCGATACTTAGATCGTTGGCCACCTTTCGTACTTCAGCTAGCGCGCTTTCGAGTGATGCCTTGTCAGCAAGACCAGCAATGACGTTAGCTACATAGTCCTTAGAAACATAGTTTGTTGTTATCTTGCTATCTATAGCTGATACACTTGTCGCGAGCTTGGCGAAGTCGGAAGCGTTTGCCTTCCCAAGAACAGATGTTTTCAGTTGATCGAAATCAGACTTGACGACACGGTCTGCGATGTCCTTAGACATACTGACTATCTTGGAATTGGCCGCCTCTGAACCCTTAGATGCTGTATCCATTACATTCTTGAAAGTAGCGAATTCGGAAGTTAGTGACGTGATCACAGCAGCGGTTGCCTTATCTTGATCTCTCAGAGAAGCAATGATATCATCTCTTTCTGCTATAAGTCCTAGAAGTTCTTGCTTAAGATCTGAAGATGATTCTTTGACCTTAGTAAGTAACTGGTCTCTATCTTTCAGAGCAGCATCTTCAGATTTCGACATTGCTACTATCTTAGATTGCACCGCGGCTAATAACTCAAGCTGCGCAGATGACTCCGTATATAGATATCCAACAGCGAAGATCAATGCGATTACAACAGCAGCGAGTATGATCGTATGCATCGTATATCTAGCGGCCAAAAAAAATGTAAGAAC
>JACCDR012434193.1_pt1 | contig 11860 bp, 28 predicted proteins | sample 7446431 | NCBI WGS metagenome assembly JACCDR01 (sample SAMN15323443, study PRJNA562643) | freshwater metagenome | isolation source: river surface water | place: USA:Blue River Watershed | collected 2017-08-17
AGGGGCTGCTCAGAATGCTTATGCTCAAAAGATTGGACAACAGAATCAAGCTTTCCAACAATGGTTAGCTAAGAAAGAATCTGAGAGAGCAGATAGAGGATTAAATATCTACGAAAAGTCTAGCAACCAAGTGTATGGGAAATAAGTAAAATGGCAAATGGATTACCAGATTTAAATGATTTAATAAACTATGATAAGTATAAAACAAGTTTACCTGATGATAGATTATTTAGACAATCTATTGCAGATGTAGACCCTGTTAGTGCGGTTACGGCAAAAGCTGTTCCATCACTCCAAGATACTTTTGCTCCTAGTACTGTTGCTGCTAGTGCTCCTGCTGCTGAGACTGGGGCAGGCAATCAGTTCTTAGATTTATATAATTCTTTAGTTAAACAAAATCCTAGCCCTGTAGTTGCTCCAGATACTAGTAATCAACAGTTAGCTGAGATTGCAGCTACTAGTATTGCTCCTGCATTAATTGGGTTGATACTTAAAGGAAAACAAGGGGCTGGTATTGGTGCTGCTATTGGGGGACAAGCTGGAGCTGCGTTATCTCAAAGACAAAGAGCAGAAGCTATTCAGCAAGCTCAATTAGATAATCAAACTCAAAGAGAGACTAGACAATTAGCTCAGAATATTATGTCTGCTCAGAATCAAGAGAGACAATTAACTAGTAGAGAAAAAATTGCTCAAGATGCATTATTAGCTTCTGAGAATAGATTAGGTAGACAGATAGAAGCTGCTGCTGAAAGAAGTGATAATGCTAATGCTACAAAAAAAGAGTTAGCAGAATTGAAAATAGAAAACGATTTAAATAAACGAATTTCTCAAGCTAAGGTTGGGGATTATGGGTTTAAGCAAGATCCAGAAACTGGGAAAGAGATAATCCCTGCGGAGGAGGCAGCTAAAGAACAAAGAAAGATGGCTCGAACCGTTAATGATATTAAGGCTCAAATGGTAAATTCTTATCCTACGTTAAAAGATCCTAATGCAACTCCGTCAGATAAAAAACTAGCGTTAGAAGCTGTAATTACTTCATTAAGAGGAGAAGGTTTTGGAAATTCTGGAGCCTCATTTACAGCTCCTGAAAGAAAAGCGTTAGAGAGCTTTGTGTCTGGAGCTTTTACATTGCCTGATGTTTTATCTGCAAATGCTTTATTAAGTTTACTTCAAAAGAATATGGATACTTTTTCTCCTGAAAGAGCGTTTGGGCTGTTAGAAACTGTCTTGAATGCTAGAGAAAGAGGGTTTTCTGAAGCTAACAACTACGTTGTTCCAGAAAGAAAACCATTATTTTCAAGTCCAGCAATTCCCGATCCAACACAATCAATAACTAACCGTATACAATATGATCCAAATAGAGCTATGGAAGCATTTAAAGCAAGACAAGGAGTTAAGAAGTAATGGATGAAGGTTTCGAAAGTTTATTATCTACCCCAGCATTAGAAGCTTTAATATCTGTTAATGGAGATGAAAAGCAACTTAATCCTGAAATTCAGAAAGAAATTCTTAATGCTAAGCTAGCTGTTTTTGATGCTCAACAAGCTTCATTAGATGAGCAAATAGCCTCTGTAGAAGCGACTAGAACTCCATTAGTTAAAGCTGCTGAATCTATTTATCCAATTGCTAAAGGTGCAGCTAGTGCTGGATTCTCAGGGTTAATGGGGTATACCGCTGCTCCAGCTGGTAGAGTAGCATCTTCGTTAGCTGCTCAAGAAGCAGGGGATGTTATGGATGCTTTCATTGAGTCAGGAGCTAATGCCGTTGATAGAACATTTAGTCCTAATGCTCCACAAACAGGAAGTCTGGTAGGAGACTTTACTACTCAGCTTGATAAGAATAGAGAGTCTAATATTTTAGGAGATCCTAGAGAATATGATTTAGGAAGTGTTGCTGAGTTTGGATTAGGGATGCTTGGTGGGGGAAAAGTGAGTGAAGCTACAGACCTTGCTAAGAAAGAGTTAAGTTCTGTAGTAGGAGAGTTACCAGAGCAGTTAAGTAAGAAACCTGAAGAAGTAATAGATATTATAAATAAGTCTGGACAGCAATTAGCTAGTGGAGATTTCACTCCAATTACTTCTGCATTTAAGGTATCTCCTAAGGATGTTGAGAATATTTATAATCCATTATCTAGTGGAACAGGAACTGTTGGAGACAAGGTTGCTGAGTTGTTCCCTATAGTATTTAGAGATACTAAAAACTTTCCAGCTGTAAAGAGTAAAGCTGCTGAGGTATTTGGAGAGCTAGGGGCTGCAAGAGCTGCCATGGTAAAAGATTTACCGTTTCAGAATATTTCTAATGATGTAGTAAATTCTAACCCAGATTTATTTTTAGGGATTGCTGCTCAAGTAGAGGAAGCTGCAAAAAGAGGATTACCTGATGCTCAGAAGCTTCTACCAACTATTACTAAAATGATAGATGGGGCTCCAGTTACTGGAGAAGAGTTTTTAACGTTAGGGCAAAAGCTAGCAGGATTAGGATACAAAACTTCTTCTGATGAGTTAGGAAGAATTAATCCAGAATTATTTAAAAGTGCGGCTGAATCTATTAACTCTGCTGTTAAAGGATCTCTTAAGCAATTACCAGACGGAGCAGGGTTGATTTCTAGTTGGGATGAGTTAACTGATTCAATGAATGCTTTAAAATGGATAGAAGGGGCTGCTCAAAGAGCGACTTCTAAAACTTCTACATTAGCAGCAAAAACTGGAGAGCAAGCCTTAATGTATACTCCGAAAGAAGAGTCGATGCTTGGAAAGATGTTTGGAGTATTTAATAAAGCTAAATATCAACAATTGCCAGACATTAGAACTCCTGCTGTTAATCCGGGGAATATTGAAGGGGCTCAATTATTACCAGAGGTTTCATTAGGAAGATTGCAAAGAGAGTTGGGTGCTTCTCAAGCTCCTATCTCTATGCCAGCAGATATGGCTTTTGAACAAAGCTTACCTTATTTTGCAAGTGCTGGGGTTATGGGAGACCAAGCGAATGTAGCAGTAGATGATTTTCAAAGAGGGGTTGTTCCTTCTCTTGTTGGGGATGCCACCCCTGCTGGGTATAAGTCTAATGCTATGAACTTAGGGTTAATCCCTTCTATTACAGACTATGCTAAGACTACTAACTTTGGTATCTCAGATGCTAATGCTGCTCAAAATATAGATGCTGCTCTTAATATGGGAATGCCACAGACTCCTGATCAAATGAGTTTAGATGGTGGATTATTAGCTCCTCAAGAGTTTGGAGATCCATTACTAGAAGGAGTAAACACTGAAGACTTCTATGCTGATAAGATTAATATTCCAGATACTCTAGGTGAGGTAGTAGGAAAAAAACAAGAAGCTAAGCAAACTCCTACCTTAGAACGCACAGCTGCCTCTGTAATGGATTATGTTTCTAAGGTTGACCCTGATATGTCAGGAATACCAAAAGACTCTCTAGATGCTGTTAAAGCTCTTTTATCAGGGAGTGTCGAAGATCAGAGAGCTGGGGTGTATGAGTTAGTAAAAGCTGCTCCTAGTTTGTTTGGTAGTTCTAAAATACCGGGGATAGATTCTTTAGTTGATGGAGTAATTATAGACCCTGATGAGAGAGTTAAGGCTACTCAGAAGCTAGCTAAAGTATTAGATGGTGACCCTGTTAGAAAGATAGAAGTTATTAATAAAATAAGAAGAGAAGAACCTTTACCGTCATGGGCGTATAAATATATGGGTGGAGAAGAGCAAAAATCATTTGAAGATACTTTCTTAGAGCAACAAGAAGGGTTTAAGTCTAAAGCTTATTTAGATACTAGAGGTAACCCAACTATTGGGATGGGGGTGAACCTAGCAGCTTTTGATGTTAAGTCTCTTAGAGATACTGGAATCTCAGAAAATATTATATCTAAAGTTCTACCACTTCTAGGAGCTAAGGGAGAAGTAGCTAAACAAAGAATAAAAGACTTCCCTGTATCATTAGACGAGAATGAAGCATTAGAGTTATCTAAAGCTATTAAACAAGCCTCTAAGGAAACATTAGAGAGTCAATATAAAACTGAGACTGGAGCAAGTTTAGAAGACCTCCCAGTACAAGCTAGAACTGTGATGTTATCTTTAGCTTATAACTTTGGTGATATTAAGAAGAAACTTCCTACATTCTGGGATTATGCAACTATGGGAAGATGGGATGAGGCATCTAACTTCTTAGAGAAACAAACTTGGAAGCAACCAGAACTAACAGCTAGACGTCAAAAAGAAGCTGCTTTATTGAAAGAACTCTCCCCGGATACTATCCAATTAGCAGCTAATGTTGGTTATGACGATGATGCTACTAATGGAATGGTAGACTTAGAAGATGGTGAAAAAACTCAAACTTATAAATTCTAATAAGGTAAAGAACAATGTCAAATGCTCAAGAGGAATTAGACGTGGATGATTTATTGCATAAAAGTCCAAGTAAGGCATGGGAAGCTGGTAGAACAGACATTAGACTATCTAAACTAGAGAGTACTGTAGAGTTATTAAAGAATTCGGTTTTAGGGATGGAAGTGAAATTAATTAATAAGATTGACGCTTTGATTGATAGTCAGGCAGAGAACACTAAAGCTAACCAAGTTTTAACTCAAAGACTTGGAGATATAATAGATAGATTTGATAAAGCTATTCCATTACCAACTGTTAATAAACTATTTGCTTTAGTATTTATTCTAGTAGCTGGGATAACTGGGACATTACAATTATTAGATAAACTTAAGTAGATTTTCTTTTATTTAGTTCAGCTCTTAATTGTTCTAATGATTTTGTAATGTCTGCTAAAAGTCTTAACTTTCTATGACTATCTAAGTTAGAAGTTAAAGATACATATTGTTCTTCACAGTTGTGAAGTTTAATTGCTAGTTGCTCATCTGATAGTTCTTTTACTTTTCTTGATTGCATGGACGTGACATCACTAAAGCTTTGATTCTGTCTAACATGAGTGTTATATACTCTAATGTTATCTTATTAGGACGATTCCCTCTTATAAGAGATACTGAAGCAATATTATCATAACATCTATTAATTGCAGCTTCTCTAACATCCTCACTTAACTCTCGAAGCTCGTTCCAGTCGCTGTGTGCTGTCATTTCTGCCTCCATATTGAAATCTGTCTAATATCCCTAATTGGGTAATAATAATTGCTTCCATCAATGTTTAAGAGTATTCCTCTTGAATTAACTGCGATAAATTTACCTATGATTTGTTTTATTTTATCTTTAAAGAACACGACTACTTTCTGACCTTTTCTAAATTGGGTGTGTGCTGTCATTTCATTCCGTCCTTAATAATAAATTCTAAGTCTTCTAAGTAAACAAAAGGTCTAATATTCTCGACTCTCATCTCATATGCCTTAGCTCTATCTAACACGGCTTGGAGTTCTTTTTCTCCTGCGTCTTCATAACCAGCTTGGTAAGCTTCAAATATATCGAAAGAATCGTAAGGGTAGTTTTCTGATTCTCTATCGGCTCTTTTTCGTGCCCCTATCTTAGCTCTTTCCTCTAGCGTTTTAGTCATCTGATAAGTCCTCATATATTCCATCTTCTCTTGGAAATAATATTGTATAATTTCTTGAATCAAGTCCTCTAAGTCTTTCATCGTCTCGATTCTTAGCTATACAAAAAACATCTTCCATTTTAATTTTATGCAACACCACCAAGCGGTGAGGTTCTACATAATGTAATCGTCCTTTTGGATTGGTAATATAACCACCTATTAGTATGTATTTCTTTTTAGTCATCTGATACCTCTATTTCTGTTGTAATATCGGAATCTTTCCATTTATTACTTTGCCAATATCGAATTTTCCCATCATCAAATAATCCCCAAAAAGTAGTACTCCCTGATATTTCTCCAAGGCCTGAGTCTCTATCCCAACTTTGATCTACATCAACATCGCCCCAGACCTGTATTAATTTTGCTTTCTTCATATATCCTCTATAAAAAGTGCGGAGAAGAGATTTGCACTCCCGACCTCCAGAACCTGAGAGGTTTCCCTCTTTCCTGATAACTCTACTCCTGAGCTACTCCGCACATAAATAACATCCAAGAGAGTGAGGCATCTTTTAGATGCTGAACCGAAATAAATCGGGGAGTTGTAATTCTCACCCTCTTGCATATTACTTATTCTTTTCTTTCCAGTAGTCGTTAAATGCTTCTTCAAGTTCATGAGCTCTACATCCATACTCCCCGTTCCACCCTTCAGCACTCGAATTAAATCCTTCAATAAACGCCTCCCTAGCCACTTGCTCTTTCTCAATCTCAGCATTAGCCTTCCCATCCTCACGCCCTCTGTAGTAAGAGACTCTATCAATCATAGGCTTTTGTTCTTCTGGTAGTGCTGATAGGTATTCGTTTATTGCTGCTAGTTTTATGTCTTCTAGTTCTTGGTCGGTTAAGAATTGTCCTTCAACACCTCTTTCTAATCCTAGTTTTTTAGGATCTACCGTGGATAAAATCCACTTACCAGAATTGCAAATTCCTGTACTAAGAATTTTCCACGCTCTCACTTCTCTTGCCCCTGTTCAAGTTGTTCATTTATAAAACTAAATAACCTTTCTTCTTTCCCCAGCTTAATTAAATCAATCGGGCTTAAATATCCAAGCATAGGATTTTTAGTTTGTAGCCATTTGATAAAGTATTTCTGCTTATGCTCGCAGCCTGCTAGGAAGGCATTCCTAGAAGCTTCGACTGTATCCCCCGAGTATTTGCCCTGATTAAACATCGGATAATGTAAAGCTATATACTCCTCCGCAGCCTTCTTATCGTTATCGCTTGTCATCTTGCTCCTTATCTATCGCTAATAAATGTTTGCAAATCTCAATAGATAATTTTTCTGATAAATGATTAATGAATACTTCTTTGCTTTTCTTAAATCTCATACCTAAGAATTTATAGTGAGCTAAATCATCTAACCCTAATGATGAAAGACATATGAAAAAATTATAATCTGTTGAATCACTTGGAATGGTTACAGATACCGAATCTACTAAATTATACATCTCGATGCTCCTGTAATTTCTTTTGTTCTTCTAGTGTTCGTTCTTTAATCATCTCGTAATACTTATTCATTAAAAGCTGTTGCATACTTCCCCCATTCATTAAGTGCTGATGTATCTCTAAATGATTAATTTTAAATGAGCTCCCATCTTCAAAGAAAAATTGCTGAGCATCCATATAATCACATGTAGCTTTAGCGATACATTTCATTCTTTCGCCTCGCTGAGTTTGGTTAAAAATTCCTCTAACGAATTCAACATATTTAATCCTCCTTTCCAGCTATCATGTGCCCCGAGGTTATTTTCATAGAGATCTATAGACCCGCTTAATCGTTCCCTCATATCAAGAAGAAAATCTTTGCGTATCTCCTGAATCACCTCGGCTCTGGCTTTGTCATATGCAGCTTTATAAATTTCAAAATTGTCTCTTAGATAAGAGTATTCTTCTATTAAAGATTCATAATCATATTTGTCGGCATCCCCACAATAATGTACAAAATCCCATTTTAATTTCTCGTCGTTACTCATCGCTTGCCTTTAATTCCCCCTTAATGATTGATTTGATTTCGTTAATAGTATTTCTAAAAATTATTATAGAATTCATATTCCCATCAAATCCCTTAAAATCTTCTCTCGCCAATACAACCGCCCGTTCGATAACGTAGTCGAGCATTGCATCGGAAGTGGCTCCATCCAGCCTCCAAGATTTAACCATCACAATTTCATCTGGTCTTAGATATGTGGAAAGACCATCGTTTTCTATCATTAAATCGCTTTCACTATTTATTCTTTGTTCTAACTCTTTGTTCATTTCTCCCACCACCATTTACTCTCTATCGCTCTGTCAACTACCGAAACCAAAGTTAAAACAAAAAATCCAGCAAATATAAAACATGCTAAAACTTCTCCCAGTAGCCAAACAAAAAATGCTTGTATCATTCCTCAATACCTCCCAATGGTTCAACTGTTACGGTTCCTCTACCTTTATAACTTGTCGGATAATAACTAGTCCTCGAATATCCAGTACCATATCCACAGCCAAGATTAAAAGAAGGAAGTAATGAAGGTATGTAAGACCAAATCAGATATAAGATTAGCGAAGTTATTACAAACTGTTTGCCTATCCAAGTTAAAATATTATTCATATCCATCCTAAATATTTAAAAGTTACTAACAGAATACAAAGACCAATCCCACGAAGAGGTGACAATAAAATTACTATAACGAACAAAATAAAAACTAATATATTCATTGCGCCTGCTCCTCGGTTGGTTTGTGTACTAAATTAACGCTTCCGGTAGAATTTACATTTATGTTTCTTAAACTCTTAAATAGTTCACTAAAGTTTTTATCTAAAACAACCGCTAATATTACTATTGATAATGCAATCATTTCTTTTTCCATTCCCCGTTCTCCTTAATCCAAATTTCCCCGTTTGCTTTGCGGATTTCTAAACACTCTTTAATATTCGGAAGCCAAAAATCTAATAATACTTTCTCAATTTTAAATCTTAACCCTCCGATACACATATCATTCTTCTCAACGAGCTCAACCCAATCCCCAACCTCCAACACAGGCTCGATGATTTCTTCTAAAACTAAATACTGTTTAGATGGGTCTAATGTTCTTTCTACAATTCCAAATCCATCCAAGAAGTGGAGTTGAACTGCTCTAGGATTTCGCAACAACCCTATGTCTTTTGCTTTAAACTTCTTCCCCGTCTTATCGCTCGTGAAGGTTTCTGTGTCTGTATTTACCATGGGAAAATTCCTTTATTACTAAATAAAGATTTAATAAAAATACATAAAATTACAGAACCTAATATACACATCATTACAATTGGAATTGTTCCACCTATTTTTAATCCTGTAATAATCCAATCTGGTATATAAATATTCATTTCGCTAACGCCTTTTTCATTTTCTCGTCCATGATTTCTAATATTGTTGTAAGAATATCTTCCCAATTAAAGCAATGAGTTACTAATAGTTCTCTAACTAGCTCTCTATTCGTCTTCTCTGGCTCGACTGCGTAAAATGGAGGGGAGTAATCTTCTAATACATTACGTTCTCCATCTAAATCTGATATTGTTCCAAACATATTTGCATTAAAATTTATCTTGCTAGGTCCGTACTCTGTATAAACTTTGTGTTCTTCAGGCTTCTCTAACAAATACCTAGCTGCTTCTATGTGCGTGTTGAATGTTTTCATTTTAATCCTGTATAATCTTTCTACTACTTCTTGGTGTGTTCTGCTTGCAATTTAACTCTGGAAGAAGATCTGTTTTATCATAAAAAATAAATCTCTTTAGTGTCATTGGGATATATCTATACTTAGCAAGATCAAAGCTCATAATTGATATAAAAAAATTATCAAAAATACTTACGTGGGGGAACCCTAGTTGGTGTCCAGTTTCGTGAGCAGCTACTAATCCAGTGAATCGAGGGAGAGGGATTCCCTTGGCATCAGTTGATGGGACTACTAAACTTACTTGTTTTTTTAAATCTAACGACTGACATAAAAATGCTAATCCTAGAATCCCTTTAATATCTCCACGATCAAATACAGTAGCATAAGTCCCTTTTACGGTATTACTTCTTTGAATCCTAGAATTTAGTAATGGCAATCTTTTATACCCATCAACCTCATCAGGGAAAGGATCTCTCATCTTAATAATTCGAGATGCTTTAAACTTAAAAGGATATAAAGTATTAAGTTTTTGAATTGACACGACAGAAGCTTTTTTTGCTTCTGTCATTGTCATTGGAGATGGAGCATTTATTACTAAAATAAATGATATTAAAATTTCATTCACTTTGTTTCCCTTTATATCAAATCTCTTTTTTTTCTACTTTCCAAATTTTTATATTTGAAACTTCTTCTGAATATTCACTACAAACATCTCCTTCCTTAGTATGGAAGAGAGTTGCATAACCTGCCTCTTGTAGTTGCTTTCCAAATTCATGAACTTGTCTAATAGCAATTCTGTATTTAGTAGCTAATTCTTTCTCCTCATTAATAGTCATCTTAATTATCTCCATTGCCAATCGTTATATTCTGCCTGCATATCTAGTAAAGTCTCTTCAAGATCTTCTCTTTCGGCATCTCTATTAGCTCTATAAATATGAGCCTTAGAGAATAAGGCTAGCTTAATACTATCATCTATCCAGTCTTGCTCGCTTAACCAAGCTTTATAATTATTGGGAACATCGCTAAGCTTTTCCCCTTTATGTTTCCCAAAAGTTAAGGTAATATCAGATTCTTTTGTCGCTTTCATTTTAATTATCTCCTCCTGAATAACTTGCGTAATCTCTTAAATAATCACCTTCGCTCTCTGCTAGTTCTAACTCTTCTTTAAAGTTAAACCCTTTATCTACTAAAAGCTTATGCATATCTTCTGCTGTGTAACCATAGTCATACATAGCTGAAGCTTTTACTAGTTCGCAAGCCTTTTGTTTTATCTTCTCTACTGTTACTCCAGTAATCATCATTAGTAGTTCTGTTTCTAATACATCGATATGCTTTTCTTGAGATATTGTTTGTATTTTATCACTCATTTTTCTCTCCTTTTATTTACTAGTAAAATCTTTGGCTACTGAACTACATAACTGTAGAACGGCATCTGTTGGAACTACTTGCAAATAATCAATGCAATAGCCTAGCAAGAAGCTCTCTAAGTTTTCTCTAGTAAAACTACTAGCAACTTTCATTGCTAGCTCTACTATCTCTTTTTCTAGCTCTACCATTTCTTTTTCTATCTCTTTCATATTATCTAACCCTTCCTTATATTTTTTATATTTCTTAGTCCCTTTCAAATCACAAGACTCATAGACTTGTTTATATTTGATGCTCATAGTTTATCAACGATTCTTTCTATTTGTCAACATATATTTATAAATAAAATAAAAATATTTATAAATAAGAACGAAGAAGATCTAATAGGCTTTCCTCTCTTAACTCAAATCTAAAAGCAACTCCTCCTCTTTTCCTCTTCACTTTTTGAAATGTAACTAAATAAGCTTGTCGATAATAAGAGACACTCCAATCTTCTATTGATTTCATAATCTCAGGATTTGCTAAGTATTTATCAATATGAGCTTTTCTTGCTGCATGGCTAGTAGACTGAATTAAAATAGTTTCTTTTTGATTAAAAACAAGCCAATCAGCCCAACCAAAAGCATCCTTAGCTTTCCCTGCGAACCTATTATAAACCTGTAATCTATGAACCTGATAACCAAGTTTAGTGTAGTGCTCTCTAACTTTCTGGTCGTATAAACTTGCTCTACTCATATCCTAATCCTTAATCTCATATTCTTTCTTTTTATATTCACAAAACTTTCTACTACGTCTACCGTGAACAATACCAGATTTAAATTTAACATCTATTGGAATAAGTAGTTCTCTCCCAATATGAACTATATCTTCCTTATCCCATTTATCTCTTGTTTGTTTAGTTCTTCCTCCCCCTTCTTCTTCCCAAATCTGTCTCTTTTCTTTTTGCTCTATTAATTCCTTATAGGTATATCTGTAATAGAAATCCCCATCTAAGAATCTAAAAGCAAATATCCCATACACTGGAAGTAATGGGGTTTGATGAATGTTATTAGTAGGGTTATAGGCCCATAGATCACAAAGAGTTCTAATCCCTTCAAATTTTCTTTTGCTAATAAGAATAGAGGTGTAAGAGGTTGAGAATATGTTTCTTACTTTAATCTCGCATACAGCTCTTAAGGCTCGGTTATCGTCATATACCCAATAATCAAAGCCCATCTTCATATCAGCTTTTTCCCAAGTATAAGTGCTCCACTTGTTAGCAAGACAGTCTGCAAAATCCCTTTCTTTCTCTAAGTGTTCTTC
>JACCDR010285779.1_pt1 | contig 11859 bp, 20 predicted proteins | sample 7446431 | NCBI WGS metagenome assembly JACCDR01 (sample SAMN15323443, study PRJNA562643) | freshwater metagenome | isolation source: river surface water | place: USA:Blue River Watershed | collected 2017-08-17
CATCGACTGTGTGCCATTCACAATCGATAAACTTATCAAATTAATGAAACATAGGTTTCGTACAGCAGAGGCGTTCGTCGCTGCATCGGAAATCGTGTTTCGCTCACGCCCAGCTTTGAAAGACTTGGTTATTGAGCAGTGGCAAAACATTGAACCGCTTTCAATTGAAGAGCTCTTCAATCCTGCAACTCCGTATTCAGATGCCTCCGCGCGTGTTCATTTTCAAACAGTAGGTCCTCGCGCCATCTTTACGGAGCTTCGCAAGAAAAGAATGATCAACCGTGCTGAATTTACCAGCACACATCCTACCGAAGGCCCGTTCCAAAACGTGTACGAATTGTACACGATTGAAGACGAACGTCTCCCAAACAGTCGAGCAGCAGTGCTTTTATGTTACTGTCCTTCGACGGGGGCTGACCATTATCTCTATGTGAATCCAACAGGTACACATATTGATAATGCAGACGCGCTGGAAGCACTGGCTTCAATTTGCTATTGTCCATACGATCCATCTGGGGTTGTTGAGATTAACCGTCAAGGCGAAGTCTATTACTTCACGGTGAAGAATGGGACTAAACGTTTACAAACAAGTGTACCGATGACAAAATCGGACTACTTGAAGAAGATAAAATACGAGTCGTAAGGTATTTGCCAAAAGCCTCGTATTTTTGTACAAGTTTTTTTTGTGTCACAAAATTCTTTATCTTATGAATCCACAAGTAACGTTCACTACTAGCGTAGTGACAGCAGGGTCTAATCGCCCACACTTGGTTGTATCGCCAACTAAATTCAAGTTGGAAAGTGTACAAGTCCAGTACACAGGCGGCGTAGGTACGGCACCCACCGTACATGTAATGACTCCCACGCCGGGCGAAAAGCTCATTGCCGTTAACAAGAACACGCTTCCGGGCGCAGAAAAAACGGCTTTGTATGAGTCTGGTGAAGGATGTCATGCTACGATCGAGATCGCAGTGCCCAATAACTGCTTTGTGGCTTGCAATCCACAAGGGGAATTTGGACCTGATGGCATTCGTGCCAACCACGACTAACACCTTTTTAAGGTAAGTCGCGTCTTTTTTTTCTTCTGTACTGCTATTTCGGAAGGTGGGAGCAATCTCACCTTCTCTTTTTTTCTTATCATCTTTTTTCTTATCATCTTTTTATGAGTAACAAATCTATTCTGGCACAAGATGTGCCTAGCGAGTGTTTCATCACAGGTGCGTTTGTTCGCACTTCTGCTAACGGAAACACTGATCAGGTATCGGTACAATTCAAGCAAGCCATTGCACGAGAAGCTCGGGCTGGTAGTAACAATGCGTTGCTGTCACTTGCACAAGGTAGTACCATCCGTAACAACACAACCATTGCAAGTACGAACTTTTCGTTCAGCCGTGCACAGTTCATGAAACTGATTGCACCTGCAATGGGCGTTACTGAACTCCCAGAGGCTACGAACGAAACCCAATGGATTCATCAAAATCTTGAGCTTTCTGCAAAAGAACTCCTCGGGATGGATGTCAATATCGAGATTACCGAATCTCCGTATGCCAACCCTTTTGCGCCAAACCAGACCATGCAAACAAACCCCAGCAAGGGTACTGTAGTTGTACCTTTGGACGCAAATGGCGATGTCTTGATTGATGAAGCAACTCAACAAGAAGTTCATGGTTTCTATCGCCACACCGAATTGGTGACAGAAGAGCCACAACAGCAATTCATAGGCCAGTACAACGTCGTAGGTCGCAAGTACGGACGTCAAACACAAGCTCGGTTGTCAGCAGCTGCTCAAGCTACCACTACCGTAGCAGTGGACGTACCAGTTAGTGTTCTCGAACGTGTTGGTGGTTAAGAAGTAAGATCTACCTAGAGGTTAGGGTTGAGGTTAGGGAAGGTAGATCAATGGGGTTCTTGTATATGCAGGAACCCCCTTCTTATTTTATTGTATCAGTGAATGCTTATGAACATGATTCGATTAGCGTATATCTGTCATAGCGGTTGGGATCTTTCTCTGCATTCCTGCCACTATAAACAATACAACTATTTGCCCTCACGGTTCCATTTCGACGCTATTGGTATACGATTCACTTTATAAATTGTTATTATGGCTGCTATTCGATTATTAATATATTTTCGTGGCAGCTACTGGGGGTATGCCTCGCGCTTCTGCCGCTCGACATATCGCAACTACTATTACCCATCGGACCACGACGACTTTGTAGGCTTACGATTCACCTTGTAAATCATTATTATTATGACTATTATTCGATCAGTATATATGCGTCGCGGCTTCTGGCGCTATGGTTTACGCCTTTGCCGCTCACCGCATCCTTACGACTGGAACCCAGCACTCCGCCGCGTCTCTGTGAGCTTACGATTTACTCTTTAAATTAATTGTTACTAACATGATTGGACTAAGACGTACTACCAGCGGCAATTGGGGTAATATCTTGCATAGTTGTCGTTTAACCTATTGTGATGGTTGGTATCCATCACTTGAATTCTTTGCTGTCGGATTTCGATTTACTCTGTAAATTAACAATTGTGAACATCATTTCATTATTATTTCATAGTGCTAGTTGGCGTAGTCACCCAAAGTTCTGTCGTGCAACATATTACCGTAACTATGCTCCAACATTTTGCTACAACTTTGTAGGATTTAGATGCATTCTTTAAATTACTGTAAACATGGTTCGATTATTGCGTACTTGTAGAGGTACTTGGATTAATGACCTGCACGATTGTCGATTGACATATCTGATTATCTGGTTATATTCCTATCGCTTTGACTATGTAGGGTATAAATTCATCCTTTAACTTGTAAAGTTATGATTGCTATGTGTAACATACTAGCTCGTGGAGGAGCTTGGTACAACCGTCACGGGTATCGTAAAATACCTTTTGCTCGTCGGTACTATAATGCAAATTTCGACTATAACGACTTGTCTAACCAGTTTATGATCTAAATTACATCAACATGCTTACTATCAGAATATTACATCTTGGTGCGTCTTGGCTTAACGACTTTGATAATTATCGGTTGTCCTTCCGATACAAGCTCAACTTTGCCGTCAGCCGAGACGATCTTGTCAACTTTCGATTCACTCTTTAATACACTAACCATGCCAATTTTTACACTTTCTCACATTGGGGCGACTTGTTTCAATTTACTTGTCGTTATCAAGTCTATGATAAGATACGACAAAAATGTATTTGAATTAAACGACTATTACGATCTGCAAAATGCCCCTTCAGACTTTGAAACAACAACATATTTACAACTATAAAAACACTGATTATGATACTCTTTACGTCAACATATATTGGTACAACTTATTCCAGTTGGTTTGATGTTATCAGGTCTTTGCTTCGGGACGACAAGTATGCATTACAGTCAGTTCATCTTGCAGCATCATTTTCTAACATACATCCTGAAGAAAAAATACATTTCCAACTATGAAAATACTAATTGCAATTCGGAAGTGGTTAGGAATCGCATTTGACGATCCTGCAAATCTAATCGCCACGCACCTTCGCAGTAATTCAATAGTGTTAATATATCGCTCAGAGAGTTCCTTTCCACTAAGAAGTGATTATCTAAACAAACTTCATCTACAACTATGAGACTTAAATTCCCTAGTTGGTGTTTTGGAATAACGTTTTCATATCGTGCACACGAGTTGATTTATTACATACAACGAGATCTGTTATTTCAGGGATGTTGTAATAGATATTGGCGTTCTTCACCTATTGATAACACTTCTAAATTTCATTTCCAACTATGATTAGGTTCCAGACAACTGTAGGAAGTAAGTTTCGCGATTATCTCACTAACTTCGTCGAAATCTTTTCCTACGATCGAGTTAATGTGCATTACCACAGTTGTTTTGTAGCAAACTTATTTACAACAACTCATCTGACGTTATGAAATATCTACAAGAACGAGGTTTGATCTATTTTTTGGAAAATAGAACGTCGTTTGATAGCTGGAATAACAGCTCCTTTAAAATCCAAACCAATGTTTCGGTATACTGTCACATTAAGATCTGAAAACAATACGATAAACCTAATGCTATGATTGGATTCAAATTGAATTTCGGGAGTCAATTTTATGACCACTTAACAACACTGTGTGGCACGTTTCTTTATGATCGAGATACTTACAAATATAACTGGTCTTATAGATCTGACGATCGAAGAAGTCGTACAAAAATTAACCTAACAATTTAACTCATGGGGCGATTAATATATTTTTACGGCGGCAGTTGCTGGTATCAGAATCCCGCCGTCGTGCGTCTAGCCTTTCACTGTAGCACTAGTCAGGGTGTTACAGACGGCGATTTAGGAGTTTATCTTCATCTTTAACTTATTTACTATGCCTAGAATATTTGAATTACTGGAACGCGGCACCTCGTATGGTGTCTACCGCAGTATCACATATACAACTTGTTGCTACGAGTATCATCCCGGTTTTAGTTACCATAATCTGGGCCTTTACTTTACCTTTTAAGATCATGTTATGGTTATCATCTATTCTGTATATGCTTACGGTAATGATTACAATGTTGAACTATCTCGTTTTCGCATTAGAGCCAAAGCTTGGCGTGGGAACTTTACACCAATAGGTTTTCACACTCGCATTGGTTTGTACATTACACTTTAACTGTTTGAAAAATGATTAGATTATACTTTCGTGGTGGCAATTGGTATGATGTATTCACTACTTATCGCATCACATATCGCCACTGTGTGCCATCAACAAACCGCTTCCACGTCATTAGTATACGTTTCGTATTATAACCAACTTGACATGATCAATTTATTGTTGAACTTTCGAGGCAGTAATTGGTTCTTAGGGCTACGTTTCTGCCGCTATAGATTTACTCTCTACAGCATACGTGAATTTGGTGTCCTATTTTTACTTTAAACTAACCTGACATGATTAAATTACATCTTCCCGGTGGTTGTTGGAGTCATAGCTTTCTTGTCTATCGCAGTCCAGATCTTTTCCAATACTCGTCAGAATTCCATGACTTGAATTTAGGCTTCCGATTCATGCTTTGAACTCACAATCAACAGATTCCATGAAACTATTAACCTGTATATCAGGATGTTTCCTTAATAGCAAGCACATAACCTGTTACAGTGCGGATTATGCAACAATTCGCTTTCGTAATATTTTTATTCACTTTGCTGAAACAAAAGCATTTAAACTAATACTATGAAACTATGGACTTTGTTTGGTATAGCTAAAGGGACATGGCGTATACGAAGAGAATTAAATGCTAACATATCTCTATTACATGATATTTCTCATGCTTTCCAAGTACGTTATTTTATACAAGAAACTAACATCGGAATAAATCTACATCTATGAAACTGTTATTTATATTTTTTGGGTTAAGTGCACATTCATGGGATCAACATGGTGAACTATGTCGTATGACACAAACTCTAAAGAATGTTTCTATTGGTGCGTACCATCGACATCCTATGAATCGAGCTGGAATTAGTGCTTCTAATTTCGGAACAAATCTACATTTATGATCTCTTTTACACTCCTTATTGGTAAGAATCATCGATCTTACTATACTCACATAAGACCAGCTCTTGCATTTGATCTTGCAAGTTGGCACAGAAGATTTACATCTTATATTGTAAGGCTTGAAGGATCAGCTATAATTTTTACGCTATGAATATCAGTATTGAATTTATTGGCCGCAGCTATTATTTTTCTCAAGCAGAAAAATTGTGCTGGTTCTTACCTTGTTATGGGCCAGACGAATTCTGTTTTGATTGGACATTAAATCTTGCAATATGACCTCTTTATTTGGAGTTTTAGCTGGTGTTTCATTTTCAGTTATTCAAGACCTGATTGTTGATGAACTGTTAAATGACAAGTTGCGTTTAACAGTTCATCAACAATTCACTAAAAGATGGTCACGAGCTATGTTTTCTTTGTCTGATTGCTCCATAAACTTTACATTATGAAATATATACTTTGGGCAATAGTTGGAGCTTTCTACTGCTTTCCAACTATAGACTTAATTGGGGAATTGATAAGCGACAGAACCAACATCTATTCAGGTATACTAATGAATCGTAGAAATTATAGTTATATAAATGGTCTCCGAACTGCTCTAAATCTGATGCTATGAACCAATTTTTGCACATGTGGTTAGGGATTGCATATTTCTACCCAAGCTTGATTGTAGCATCGTGTCTAGCATCAGATGTCAAACGATTAAGTAAAAATATACTGAAAGATAACATTCCAAACAGAGGTATTATACTCTCTGCTCCGGAATGTCAATTAACTTTAACGTTATGAATCGTATATTCTTCTTTTGGAGTGGAACTTCACGTTTCAACTCTATACTGGACGTAAAATCGCAATTTGTTGTCATTACTAGAAATCTTATTGCTGTGACACAAAAGTACAATGCAGGACTTCCAATACATTTTCTTCACTCAAGTGTTAATACTAATCTAATACTATGATCTCTAAATTGGTCTTTCCACCTTTTTTAGGTATTGAGTTTCTGGAGCACAAACGCGATATTAAAAATTACATTGTGACAGATCTGGTTGCTCATATCCATGATCCCTGTACTATTGCTATATGGACAATGATCCTAAACAATGTTCCTGATGCAACAGATTACACATTTGCAACGACACAGACTACTTCAATGTTAATGATATGACAATTGAACTTGGGATAAACATACATGGTCTAGTAGAAATCTACTTTGTTGTAGGTTTCTGGATCAGTACAATCTACGATAAAAAATTTTCCAGACAAGGATGGAAAAGCTTTATTACCAACTGGTTATTGTGGCCTAAAATAGTTTTCAAGCTATGAGACCTATTAGTCGTTGGCGATATGTCAACCTTCGTGTTTGGAATGGCTTTTATCACTGGTTAATAGGCCATATTACTAGCGTAGGTACTAGTGGCAATTCTTATCGTGCTAAACGTTTCATGTTATGAAATTCTACTTGACACTTGATCCTACATGGAATCATCGAATGACTCATCGTAATCTAATGTTTTGGATTGCCGAGAGAACTAGGAAATTTTACAACCATTGTGATATTGGTTCTCGGGTATTGTATCCTTGGAGATCGCTAAACTTGAGCTTATGAGATTTTTACTAATGCTGACAACTGCGTGGTATCATAACCGTAGTCAAATTAGTCAATATACACTCGCAAGTTGTGAATCAAGTTATCGTAATCGAACATTAAACTTTAGTATATGAACCCATTTAGAATTATTGATCATGCTGATGAGCTCAGACGTGATGAACAAATTGCAGACATCCAAGCAGAAATTGCTGACTTACAACTGCAATTGGAGTCTCTTGATCCTCAATCAGAAGAGTACAAAAAGGTCAAAGCTCGAATAGAGAAACTAAAACCCTTGACTAAAAAATACACATGATGGCAACAACGCGCCTCTCTGATTTTAATATCCTTTTAAAAGGTTTTGCCTTTATAAATGGACTCTCATACCGAATGCGGCTACCTTGGGTACTAGACGCATCAGATTCAGTTGACAGTTATAATTTTATGCTATGAAAGTAAATTTCAGACATACAATAGGAATATCTTGGATAAGTGTTGATCCAATCTATGTAATTTCCTATTGTCTTAAATCTCTTCGAGCATCTTCTGTAGTCTATCTGTTTCGGATGGATGTTCGTACTAATATCTTAATTCTGTCGCTATGATATTTAACATTCGAGTTGATCGACCTCGTTTTAACGATGGTTATTGGAAGATTTACTACGAAGCTAAATGGGCTGTGTCTTCAAGAGGATGGTATATCGTAACATTTTTACCAACTTTGTATGGTAGAATGTTTGGTAGAGATACAACTGTAATATTCACACTATGAAACTACGATGCTCACTGGTTTTTACGTGTTCAATCCCTTTGCATTCTATACTTACCATAATACATGCATACAGAACCAAAAACTCTCAAATCATGCTGCGTAGGCAGCGTCATCGAGGAATAATCTACATGCTATGAGGACTCGTTTTCAGCTTAGTGTGACTTTGCATTATTTTATATCAATTAAATGTCGAGACGTGTGTATGGATACATATACAGAGCAGCTCCCGTTCTTTCAACTCGTACGGATTCGACCAACGTTAATCTATGTAATATGATGCAAGAATTCTTTATTTATGGAAGTATGTGGGGAGCTGGTGCTGTCCGACGTATAATTTCTGCAAGAGGGCACTTACCCGGATACATGTCGTATCATTGCAAAACTGTAACTTTGTTTATCTAATCAAAACTGCGTATGAAAAAGATCTTTTTCTTTGTCACATTACTGTTGTGTGTACAAGTAGCTCTTACAGCACAACCGTATTTTGAGATCACAAGCTGCAATGTGGTGGAAACTACTACTACTCGCAACAGTAGTCACAGTATCAATGTCAATACAGAAGGTCGAATACTAGTCGATCTTGACTATTGGAGCTACGAGATTGAATATTCTGGTCAAACGATCAAAGGTTCTTTGGTCGAAGAATACTCAATTGCAAGTACCGAATACAATGGTTACACTTTGTACTATTGGCGACTATATGGTAATCGAGTAATTTCAGCACTGATTCACGATGACACGTTTAGCCCAAAGTGGGTAAAATATTCTAATACTGAAAACAGCGTTAAACTCCAATTGGAGTTTGTATCGTGTGATAAAATGTAGTTTTCAGTTTGTTTGTTTGACGGAGGAGGGGTGTGTAAAAGCACTCCTCTTTTTTTAACTAATGTCTATGAGCTTTGCAACATTCGGAAGTCACCTTTACACACCGACTGATTATATCTTTCGGTTTAGGTTTCTCAATGACTTGACATTTCGGCGCAGTGTTCTTAGAACACAAGGAATAAATCTTTTATTATGAGATACATAGTATTTGGTTCAGTTCATGTAGTCTCTGCAAGGAACCTTAGAAGTTGCAGGTTTTTAGTTTATAAAAGACCTTTTAGAATACAAGCTTTAGAATCAATAAACTTTCTACTATGAAACTACTAGAACTTGGTTTTTGGTTTAGAAACTCGTTGGAAGGTGCAAGAGTAATTGTAAAGTCAACTCGTTGGGTTTATGATGGCCTACTAGCTGACACAATCAAATACCAATTTATCATCTAAACCAACTTCTATGAAACTTAGATTTGATTTGATAGGATTTACATTTTATTGGAGCCGTAAAGGTTTGTCAAGATTTGCTTCTGGGGCTTTCGTAGACGACGTATGCTCTTTTACACCTTACAATGATACTTACCAATCTCTAATGCTATGACAATCAAATTTGATTTACTGGGATTTACGTTCTATTACAAGTTTGAGCGCTTTCTACTGTCTGATTGTTTAATTGATGATGTAACTACTGTTGCACCTTTTGTTTCTGTTCATCAATCTCTAATGCTATGAGATTACGACTTGTGCTAAAACATTGCTCTTATAGATATTCTAAAGAGTATATTGCACATACATTCGCACCACATGCTCAGCTTCCATTCATGTTTATACGGGATGAAGTGAGTAGGACTTTCACGCTGTAAAATCATTTATTCACCAATATTGACTTGTTATGACACTTGCACATCTTTGGGTAGCAGCTACAATCATAGCTATTACAATTGTTCTTTATCTTCGTGGTGCTAAAAGAGTCAACTCTTTTAAGTTAGCTGACATAATTGCAGGACCTGACTCAGAAAATCCACTTGATGCTTTGACATCAATGTATTTTGCAATAATAACTTTGATCTTCATTGGTGTAGGTCTAGTTCTTGTTGGAATAGCTACACAAAAGTTTCTTGCTTATTTAAATACATTTACAATATTTTAAGATGCTACGAAACTTTCTAACAGCTAAAGTTGGATACTGCGTTTGCAGATCTAATCCAAAACAACAATACTTAGACAGTGAAGGTCATTGGACTACAGCAGCTAAAGCCAAAGCGTATTTCACTCGTGAAGAAGCTGAAGCTGCTAAACCTGATGAATTTTGCTACGTGGTAAAGTATTATTTTGATGCTGCTCAATTTGAAGAAGAATGATAATCTATTTCAGAACAACTTGCTGTTTTGATAGTATGAACAAAGTCCCTGTCTGGTTATACTTAACAAGCAAACCAAATGGGACTTTGTACATATTCTTTGAAAAAGCAACAACCTCTTTACTTCTATGAAGAAGCTAACTTTCATTCGAGCACAGTCTTTAGATTGTTGTATCTACTATCAGTATATACAGAAAAATTATTGGATGGGTTTTCGCAGAGGCTCAAAAATGGGGCGTACAGGTCTGAATTTTACTAATTCTGGTATATTTCTGTGCTTATGAAATTCATACATCTACATCAAATTAGGCCTCATACTTATGCTGGATGGTTTGCATTGCGGCAAATATATTTCAGTACTACTGTATTGGGCCTTAGAGGTATAATCTTAACGCTATGAGAATCGCAATTAGAGGGTTACGATTTGCACTTAGCCGCATGGCTGCTATAAATCAGACATATTTTTTGTCAGGTGTTCAAGGGTTGAGTCGTAGGGGTTTAGGTGTTCGACTTACGATTTAAACACAGCTTCGTATGTCATCGGAAACTGTTCCTTGAAGATTTCAAGAATAGCTAGTGCTATTTGACGATGTTCAAGTTGAGTAGTAGGATGAGTACGAACTTGTAAATAATGAATCCAACTACGAATAGATCCTTTTACGTATAGACGTGTTTGAGTTGTGAGGGGGAGAACAAACCTAGCACACTCCTTAGCTACACCAGCATCAAGTAAATCCCGATATAGAATCTCACTTTTCTGAATGTGTTGGTTGATCAGCTCAGATGCCAAACCTCCATTCATAATTGGGTCAAACTCCTCAAGTGAAGACTGTCGATTAGTTGCAGCAGCTTTACGGAGTTGGATAGGTTCAAACCCACCTACTTCGGAGTACCTTTGTGAGTTGTGAGTTACAATACCGTTAGCAACATAATTATGACTTTCATGGTTTACTTCTAAATCATAAGTCATTTCTTTTCCTACATATTCAATATTGGTAACTATTACATACTTGGCAGTATATCTTGACTCAAGCGATTCTTTAGCACTTTTCTGTCTGTGTAAGTCAACAGGTAGTAATTGTAAGTTATTTATATCAAAAGCTAACTCTGGATGAGAGTACACAGGAAGAATGTGATCTATTTCATACAAGTGTAAGTTTTTCAAATTAATCCCTTGCTTTTCAGCTAACATGGCTTTGTGCCTACTACATTCATTTGCAACAAGTTTCCTCCATGATACATCAGAACCTTTAAAAAACTTTGATTCTGAACCCTTCCTTGATGATCTCCGCATTTTCTCTCTTGTGCGAGCACTGTGGGCATTTCCAAAATTAGGTTGAAGATTTGAAGGCAATCCTTTGTTCCATATAGTAGTATAAGAACTTACTTCACTACGGGTAAAGGACAATTTGTGGATTTTAAGCCACTTTCTTATTGTGTGGTATGACACCCCTGCTTTATCTGCTATATATTGTAAGCCATTTCTTGATAAAGATTCCTGCTTAGCTATACTAAGCCAATCTCTATCTTGATACACTGGTGTACCATTTGTTGCAATAAAATCACCAATTGAAATATTTTTAAGTTCTACAAATCCATTTTTTGTAAGGAATTTGTGCTCCTTAGTTGCCTTTATAGTCTTACCGTTTCCAAGTGTTAGTTTGTGAACTTCTTTTTCACCAGTTTTAAACACTTCAATAATTTCTTTGGAGACAAAAGTCTTTGACTTTACATCATAAACTTTAGCTCTTGGTACAACACCGTTTCTAGCCCAATAAGTAC
>JACCDR010131714.1_pt1 | contig 11856 bp, 11 predicted proteins | sample 7446431 | NCBI WGS metagenome assembly JACCDR01 (sample SAMN15323443, study PRJNA562643) | freshwater metagenome | isolation source: river surface water | place: USA:Blue River Watershed | collected 2017-08-17
CTGCATACTTGGATAGAAATACGCTGTATTTGCAAACAAGTTGGAAGTAGGGTCAAGACCTAACACAATAGGGTCGTAAGACATTTTGTTGGTACGTTGGTTGATTGTTACACCATTCATAATGAATGATTGAAAATCAAACGTAGCCATCATGCCGGCAGTCGCATTTTCACCAAACAAAAACTTAGCAGAGCTTTCACGAACTTGAACAATGTTTGCATTTTCAAAATACGTCTGCAAGTCTGATTGAATAGGCGAAACGAGGTTACGGTTAATCATTCCGATATAGTTCATCACTTTAGGAGAGTTCTCCAAAAGCAAGTCGATCAAATCGGTGTAGTGAGTAACGTAATCGTCAGGGCCAACGTTTACAGACTGAGAGCCTGTCGAGAACTCCGTGTACCAACCTGTGGTAGTACTTGGTTGTCCTGAAACGTTGTTGTTGTAGCCCAACCAAACGGTAGTCATCATTTCTTTCAAAAGACGGAACTCCATTTGAGTGTAGGCAACGTTACCCCAATTTCCTACATAACGTCCTGATTCGTCATTTACCGGGAACAATTCCGCGCTCAATGCGAGGTCGGTTGTTGAAGCCGCTTCACGCATACATTGGAACTTGTACGAAAGTTTTGTCCAATATGCCGAACGTGCGTTTGGCCCGTCAGAGTTTTCAGGGAAGGCGTTACCGTAGATACCGTATTTTTTACCAACGGTCGGAGTAGTCCAGTTTTGACCGAGCAACGAAGTAGCCGTGATGGTTGTGGTAGCACCAACTGAGATAGCTGTGATACGTCCACGGTTCATTGTTGTGAGGTCAACGATAGTGTCACCAACGCGAGGGTACACGTAGTACGCACCGTCCAATGTTTCAATTTGGCTTGCATTAAGCGTGAATTGAAGAGTGGTCGTTGACGTTCCGCTGTTTGCTAAAACGGTGATTTCACGATCGTAACGAGTTTCTTGGAATAAGAAACCACCTTGCGGGTTTTTTGACGGACGCATCGCGCCGTGCATTGCAAGGTATAATTGATATTCTTTGGTGTATTGGTCGCCATACGCCTCAAAGAGTTGCGTTTGGAAGTCAGGACGAATAGCGCCCATGTCAGCCACACCAAGAATAGATGATTGTGCAAATCCTGATGTATTAGGATTCCACGAAGCATTTTCAAAAGTAGCCATAACTATTTAATGGTATTTTTTTGGTTTGTTTTAAGTGTTTGCGCTTAGCTACGAGAATATGCGATTATTTGCTTTGTAAACGACGGAACTCTAACTCTGCGGGGCTTAATTCACCTTTTTGATGAACGCGTCCTCCGAGGTTTACAGGGTCGCCACCATTGTGCGTTTCGAGCCTTACTCGTTCTTCGATTTCGGCAGTTTTGGTTTTCAGTGCGTTTTCAACTGCGTTCTTTACCATTGAATCCATATTTGCTAACCGCAAATACAACTCGATGTTCTGAGAAACGCTTTTCATCGCTTCTTCCGTTGGTACACCGCTACTCACAAGGGAGGGTAATAATGAATTGGCAATTTGCTTAACCTGTTCATTGCTAACCGCAACGTCGATTAAAATTTCGCCCACTCCTTCTCCACCGTCAACCTTGTGTTGAATCTTAGAAAAGTTTGACACAATCTGCGGAATGGCTTTGTTCCATTCGTCACTTGCTGTTTGTATCGCTTGCGCTCGTGCCTGCGCTTGTGTTTGCAAATTTGAGAAAAAATTACTGCCCTGTGAAATTTCAGTGCGTTTGTCCTGAATAGTTTTCAACGACTTAAACGCCTCCACTTTTAGCAATTCTTTAGTATCTTCATCGAGATCGTCAAAGGTTGCGCCGGCCTCTAATCCCATTTTCCGTGCTACGGATTTTTCAACCGTTGAAAGTCCTGCTTCTGCGAGCATCGGATTGCTGATAATTTCAGCGATAGCCATTGCGCGAAGAGGGTTTGCTTTCAGTTGTTCATCGGTAGAATTGATAAACTGACTTGCGATGCTCAAATCAGAAATTCCCGTTTTTTGGACGAATGAATTTAAGCTTGCGATAGCTTCGTTAGCAAATGGATTTTTGATTTCTGCGGCCGCACTTAATACGTCGCGGTTGTTAGTAACCGTGGCTTCCAATTCAGAATAGCGCGAAAGTCGCTGTTGCAGTTCTTCTTCGGATTGTACACCATACTTTGAAAAGTCGAAAGTAGGTGCCGCTTGTTGTTGTTGTTGTTGTTGTTCCTGCTCTTGTTGTGCCGCTTGTTGTTGAGCGGCTTGCGCGGATTGTTGTTCTTGTGCGGCCTGTTGTTGTTCATTAGCGGCACTTTGCGATTGTGTGTTAGCCGCGGCCGCCATTTCGAGGATTTCAGCCTCGGATTTACCCTCTTGCGAGGCTTTAAATGCGTCTTCTGCTGTAAATGTCATTTTTAAAGTTTTAGATTTATATTTTGCCCGAAATTTCTACGTTTTGAGAAGATTCGATTATTCCTTCTAATTCGATCTCCTCCATTACGCCTTCGTGCTTGGCTTTTTCTACTTCAAGTTTTGTCTTACGCGCTTCAATTTCATTCAAGCGATCTTGCTCACCTTGCGCGGCAATTTCTGCGGCTTTTGCTTGTGCTTTCGCTTGTTCTGCTACGAGTGCGCTATTTTGTTGACCTTGTATAACTTGTTGCTGTGCGGCTTGTGCTTGTTGTTGTGCGGCCGCTTTATTGCGCTGTATGGTAGTTGATATTACAGCACGAGCAAGGTCGAGATAGCCTTGTTCAACGAGTGTTTCGATATACAAAAAGTCGTCGTAGTCGATCAGCGCAGTTCCACTTCCATTTTTGCTGTTCTGAAGCGCCATTTGTGCGGTTTCAAGAATGAAGCGTTTTCTTTCTTGTGTTGGTGCCGCTCGCAAGATTAAGCCAATGGAGTTTAAGCTTAAGTCTTTGTATTTTGTGATTTCACGAACGTAGTTTTCTCCTATTACTCCTTCGTAGTATTTACGGCTTCTTGGTGAAAATTCGATTAGTAGGCGCATTTTAGCAACCACCTTTTCGGCTATTCTTTCTTTGATGTATCGTAAGCCTTCTTTTATAGGGAAAAGAGCGTTAGTAGAAGAAATTCTTTCCAACTGAGCAATGCCGACAAGTTCAGGCTTTTCACTTGAACCTGCGTCCATAATTTCTGAAATACCACTTACCGAACGCATTTGCGCTACCATGGACTGCATAATGTTTAACCATTCACGCGCCTTTTCAAGCGGCATATCTAATGGAATAACGGCGTCTTTTGGAGAAATGCGGTTACGCAACATTACTTCCGAGGTATTTACAAAAAGATTGCCTGTTTCAAGCATCATTTGGATATTCTGAAACGGTGTAAATGCTTCTCCGGCCAGAGTAATATTGGAAAGAATGGACATATCATAAGCGTGTCCACTTGGCGCGTTGGCTAATATCTCAGCTTGAAACTTAAGAAAAGCCATTTGATGTTCGTCGATATACGTTTTTAGGCGTTGTACCATCGGCACGCCATCGACACTAACAAAGAAGTATGAAAGGGCACACGTTCCATCGCTATTGCGCAAGATATTTTTTTGCTTACCATAGTTTAGAATGTATTCGGTGCCAATTACCCAATCTCCTTCGTAGATATTTTCTTCGGTTTTTGTAGTTACTTCATCTTCTCGGTTGTTTCCTCTCGGATTGTATTTGTAGGTAGGATTTCCGTATTCATCCTTTGCCGGCTGTGCTTTTAGCTTAGTAAAAACGGTTGTTCCGTCTTTTTTTGTGTACTTAGAATAGTGTACTACGTCAGTTGACCTACATTCAAAGTGAAAAACGGGAACGAACCAATCATACCATAGGTAGCGATTTGTTACCGGGTCGCGTCTTTCGTAGTCAAAATTGTTAATATCTCCTATGAAGTTAGACGCGCTGTTTTTCTGAGCAATGCTCATAATAGCACTGTCGCTAACGCCTTTTTCTTTTAGTTTTAGGGCAAGTTCCTCAATCGTTATTCGGTAAACGTGTCCTGCCCATGGAGATTCTTCGTATTTCTGCTTTTCGAGTGTTGCAGTAACAAAATTCCCTGCGCTGATATACTCAATGACCACCGCGCCTTCTTTGTTTGGTTTTACACGTCCGCAGATATACTTGTTCTGAAGAGCGGATTTTTTAAACTGATTGTGAAGCTCATTCCATCGGGAAATGGCGAAAGTATGATCTAATCCACGCTGTAATCCGACTTCAAAAGGAAGTTTAAAGCCGTGAAGTCTTTCGTAAACATCAAGCTCTTGTCGATTTTGCGGCTCAAACCCAAAGTTTTTAAGGGGCAATCCCATGTTCTTACGCATTGGATTTGCAAACTTTGTTCCAACCCACATACGCCACTTTTCAATATCTCTTTGGCGCATAGGGTCGGGTGCCGTTCCTTGTACGTCTACTTTGTAATCACTTTCATTGAGTACTGCTTCTACCGTTCCCATAAATTTAGGCATCGGTGAAACGCTTACAAAGCTGATATTGTTAAAGCCTTTTCTTAATCCGTCAGAAAATCCGCCATTTGGAACCGTTACTCCGCCTCCTTGTCTACTACCTGCCGAACCGTTCGGTTGTACCGGAGAAGTTCCTCGGTAGCGCGCGATATACTGTGCCATGTCTTGATTGCCTTCATAGTAATCATTCATGGTTTGGAAATATCCAAGTGCAGAAAAGGGGGAATATGAGATACCTACTTGCCAACGGCTGTATAATGATCGTGCAAGCTGTTTACCGTAGGATTCTGTTTCCTTTTGGGCAATAGGCGCAAATTGATCGGGTGTAGGCTCTAATGAAACTAACATTGAGGTCAAAAATAGAGTTTTGTAAGAAAAACTACAAACTGCTGTTTATTGTTGTGTAAAATACTTTTCAACAAAGATTTAAGCCTTATATCGCACAAAATCGGAAAGGTCGCGCGTTTGTGATGCTTCTTCTAAAATGCGAACGATAGGGTTGTCGTCGCCTATTTCGCACATGATTGTTGCGGCCATTAAGTCGTTTTTCGTGATGTCATCAAAATTTTCGGTGTCCAAGATTTGTTCGAGTTGTCGTGCGTGAACTTCTCGTCCAATATGGTGTGATAGGTGTCTTTGAATAAGCGAAAAGCCCTTATTGTGTGTTGGTTGCGAAGAGTAAACGCCGGGTTTTTGTGAGATTTTTCCCGTAGCGGGTTCTACAAGGTGCATTAAATATCCGTCAAGTTTCCATTGCCGGAATCGGTCGATTACAATATCAACGTTATTTTCGGTGTTGACTAATGCTCCCCAAAATATAGCAATCTTCGCCATATCCTCGCAGAAAACGTCGATCTCAGGCCTTTCCATGTAGGTTAATATGTACCTATTGGTAGTCCACTGTTCTACCGGCTTTTCCAAGGGGTCGATAACAGGGTCGTGCTTATATTTTAGAACAGCGGCTCCTTTGGATGGATTTTTTGTATTGGTAGAAAGGTCTTTTTCACTGTACTTAAAAGGGTCAACGCCTAAAATAAAGCGTGAAGAGGTTGTTGGTGTTGGCCCGTAAATATCTCCTACCTTCTGCACCATGTTGCGCATACCTTCAGGTGGTGAAAGGCTAATTTCAAACTTTCCGTTATCATCTTCCTTCATTATTACCTTTAAAGAAGGATGATACGGTCTTTGAGTAAGCGAAAGGCCGTCGCTCCATTCAAGCGATACCCTGCGAACAAGGGGTGCCGGGCTAAATTTAATATTTGCTATCTGCTCCCTAATTTTATCCGTATTATCCCAATTTTCCCCTGTAATTGTTTTAGAAGAGGCTTCCCTAAAAGTTAAAGGATTGCTTCGCTTTTCATGGCTTAAAAGTTTCCAATTCTTGTTTTTTTCAAGTTGGGTTCTTTTATTGAGAATAATGGAAAGACTGCCTCTGTGTTGCAATTTTCCTTCAAGGTTGATATACGGTTCATCAGGGTCTTCCATTACGGAATATCCGTACATATCAATGCAGTTGTCATACCCATCATCGGCAGAGATAAATAGCGTTGCAAGGCCTGTTTGCGTGTGCCCGTTATCGTCCAATTCATTTGGGAATGATAGCCGGCAAAGGTCAACAAATATCTTACCCCCTCCTTTTTCAAACTCACCAAGCGTTGACACGTAAACCGCAAATCCATGAATTGATTCACCATAGGCTAACGTGTTTTTAATCGTGTCTGCCCATTCATCAAGTACGTTTCCTTTTACTTTTTTACCCGATTCATCATTGAGATAACCCGTAATTTCAATACCGTCGAAGGCCTTATTCTCAGAAGATCGTGCTTCAACTACTCCTCCGTGGGGTGGGGTGTCTTTACTTAATGAAGTTGCTTTATCGGGTATAAATGCAAATTTTGATTCATTGTTCCTTCCGTGTGTTGGTTTAAAGAAAAACCACATATTGTCGAAAGAATATCGGAACTTACGCTTGTAAACGTCATTGACTGCTGTCCGTTCGGTAAGTGCTTGAATAGCGAAAATGCCAAAGGCTCTATCTATTGTGATCTGAGAAAGGAAACATACCGATTGTGAAGTTCCTCCGATACGGCGCCTTTTTGGAAACGCTACGCCAAAATAGGTTCTTTCCTCCTGTTCAATAACGTCGTCAAAATCTTCAATAATAAATGGCTGTCCATTTGTTCTTCCCCAACTTTCTGCAACTTTCCGCGTATTAAAATACCGTTTTTTGATTGCTCCATCGGCTGTTCGGTACAATAGAACGTGCTTAAAATATGCGGATTTGGTTGTATAAACCCACTTAAAATAAAGGAAAATGCGTCGGTCAACATCACGGTAGAACGCTAATCCATCTTTTCGGTGTTTGTTTTTGATCGGCCAACAGGTAAGGTACACATAATGGTAGCCGTCAATGTAGGTTGGTTTTCCTTTGATGAATATCCAATGGCCGTGCCGGCGCCTTGCTTGTTGTTGCTCAATAAACTTGATTTCCTCAGAATATCCGATACTATCTCCTTCGATTTCATCCCATATATCGTGTGGGTAAATATCTACTTTCTTTCCGCTTTTCGATCGAATGATATTTTCAATATTCTTGAGTTTATCAGGGAGGGTGTAATACCCTAATTTCCGATAGTTTTCAAAATGCTGATCTAACGGGTGAAGTCCATATCCGTCAACACGTTTAATGGCTTCTTCCCATGGTAGCCCATAAAATTCTTCAAGTGAGGGTAGCTTTATCCGAACAGTCGGAATGTCTGGGTCGTGTTCATGGTAGACCGCGTATTGATCTTCTCTAATGTATAATTCGATATTCTCTAATTGCTTAGTCATTATACTTTAGGTTGGTAGGCCATTTTTGTTTACTTGGCTCAATAGGCGTTTTTTTTTCATCCTCATAGATTGTTTCTTCGGGTCTCAGCATCAATCCTCGGTGCGCGCGAAAATATTCGATTGCTTCTTCAAGGGCTTTAGATTTATCCCCAACAGTAAGAGATTCATAAGATCGCCTTATGTTTTCTCTAATTTCGTGAATAGCTTTTTGTTGTTTTAGAATTTCGTCAGGGTCGGTAGGTTTTACATCGTGGGTGAATATGGCTTCTAAGCTTTCCCATGCGTGGCATAGAATAGCCCATTCACTGCTTTGCTGAATACTCAGGAAAAGGGCGAACTTTTGCCTTATTCCTTCTCCTCGCAATCTGAGCATTTCATTTAATCCTTCTTCGACATATTTCCCTTCTTCGTCAGGCTCAAATCCTAATAACTCCATCACATACGTTTTTCGCTTTCCGATATTCTCAGGGTGTTGTTCTACCGCCGGTGAACCTTTAGTGTACATAAGAATAAGATAACGGATAAGTACTTCGGGGTTTACGTCGCACTTTTCTGTGTCTGTAAATTCGTTGGCAAACGCATTACGATCGTGGTACTTAAAACTTGCGCTTTCCCCTTTTCTTAATTTGTGGAGGGGGTACTTAAAAGAAGGTGCCAACTTTTCAAGAAGGGCGTTTTTTTGTTTTTCTAAACCCATTGTCTTTTTGCCATTATGTACCTACTTTGTTGAGCGTACCACCGTGAGGGTAGTTGAATATCCATGGAATGTTCCAATGCCATTCTACGGTTGTTCCGAACTATGATAACATCGCCTTTTTCTACTTCTACCGGAATATCGGAAAAGGTGCCTATTGTTTTGTAGGTTGTTCCCCTTAGTGCCGGAGCTACTACTTTTTGCAATATCCCTGAGCCACCCGTGAAAGATAGGTCAAAATAGCCGTAATCCTCTTTTTCGTTTAGCATTTCGGTAACTACATAATCGTTCAACCCATAAAATTCACCTGCAGAAAGTTTCATCACAAGCATTTGATATGGAACAACGACAAAAATGCGTTCGTTTATAGTTACAACTTTTGCCTTATTCACTTCTGCGTCAACAGCAAGTTGTTTAAACGCATTAGGGTGCGCCCATACTTTATCTCCTACATTTACTTGTAATGGGCCTTCAAACATAAAATTTCCATCTTGGAAAATCGGAGTAGAAGTAGAAACGACTACTCCTGATCGTACCGTGTAATCTCCTACGCTTTCATCCGCATTGAGGCTTAATTCCATGCCCTCAATATTCGGTTTCTGCAAATAGGGAACTTCTATTACAACGTGTCCGTGCGGCGCTTTAATTCCGCTTGCTTGGTCGTTTAGGGCTATCATTCTTGAAATATTCTTGACTTGTTAAATGCCATGTATCGCAATGTTCGCAGAGGTACGCGCGTTTTTCTCTTTTCTTTCTGAGCCGTCCTTTTTTACTGCCGTTGACGTTAGGGCGTTTATGCGGTGTTTTTAAAACGAAAAGAGCCTCGCCTTTTGTAGCGAAGCATACTTTTCCTGTTTGTGAGCAACGTTCTAATTCACCCATAGACTAAAAAGGAAGATCATCTGAATTGCTTGTTAGGCTTTCATTTTGTTCGTATTGTGGCTGAGAATAAGCGGAAGGTTGTTCTGTTCCGTGAGTAGGCTCCATCGGAAAGGCTTGCTGTCCTGCAAGGGTGATAAAGGTTATTTCCTTGTCAATCGGTTCACCTTCTTTTAGCCAATGCCGGCAACGCACTTCAAATTTGATTTCAAAGGCTTTTCCTACTACAAGGCTATCGACGTACTGCGCGTTTTGGCCGCCAAATTCAAAGAGGTAGTCCTTGTTCCATGTGGTTCCGTCGCGCTTGGTAAATACTTGGTGCGCTTTGACTTTGTAGTTCGTGTATTTTTCATTGCTGACATCACGAATACTGTCGATTATTACGTTTTTCTCGGTGTATGACATTATTAAAATTTATGTTGTTTGTTTATTCAAATGTACAAAAAAACTCCCCTACACAATTTTGCATAGGGGAGAACCAAATTATTCACGACGCCCATTTAAGGGTGGAAAAGCCGAATTAAGGTATGTATGGAGTGCGTGGCATACGATATGCCCAACCACAAGGGTCGTCCTCGTCGCAACCGTTTATTGTATAGTGTCCAACCGGTCGGAAATTCTTTCCTTGTGCCGGCAACTCTTCAAGTTCGAGCGTAAGTACCGCGTAGGTTTCCGTGCTTGAATAGAATATTGTGTGATTCGTGCCTGAATATCCTTTTTGCCCTGCTGTAACGGTGATCGTCTTTGCTTTCGGGTCGTTTTTTTCGTATTGGAACCATAGGCATTGGCCAAAATTACCATAATAGGGGTGTGCTTGAACTTTCGGTACATCGGAAGGGTTGCAACCGTTATAGAGCACCCATCGCCAAACAAAGGACAATCCCGTTTTTCCGTAGAAAGTTTTAAGGGAAGCGTAGTTGACGGTTTCCCAATGTTTACCATTAACAAAGGTGTAGTTTGTGGCAACGCCTGTATTTGTGTTGTAGGTAAAATAAGGAAATACGGAAGTAATATGAGTGTTTGGATTAACCTCAACTCCCATGAGTGTGAACTTTGCTTTGTTGACATATTGATCTTCGGTAATGCGTAGTTTTGAAAGAATAACGGATTTGTGAACCTTTTGCAACTTCTGATTTCGGTAATAGGTAAAAGTATCGGGCATTTCGGCAACACGCTCGTAAATCCATGTTGTGCCGCTTTGATATAGCCGTCCGCGTTCCCATCCAAAGTAACCGATAGGCATTTGTTTCGGTTCGCGATAAAATACATATCCGCTATCCGATAATCCTTGATATTTTACACCGCGTTCATTTGTTTCGTCTTGGAACCAATTTAGGCCGTAGCCGCCGGTATTAGATTGAACTTTTGGGCTTCCCCATTTTACAGCAATATCTTCTTTGTAAGTAGTTACTCCATTCTTTATTGTTTTGGTAGAGGTTGGAGTAATGGTAATTGATACTGTTGTAATAGAATTGAACTGAACGTTCTCCACAGCATAGTGAACATCGGAATGTACGCCTGAGATTTCAGGGCCGAACTGAGGCTGTGCAATAGCCTTAGTTGGTGGTAGTGTTGTGAATGAAAAAAGCACAACTGCAAGCAGTAAAAAATGGAATCTTTTCAATTTCATGTTGATTGATTTTGGTGGATTAAATTGAGAATCAAATGTAGTAAAAAGGTCTTTTCGGATATTCTTTACCGGTGAAATTTATTCACAAGTGAGGAGTTTAGATTGTAGTTCGTCTTTAAGGCTCAGGTAACTGATCGTAAAATCCAAAGTAGATTTCTTTTAATTCTTGTTCGGTCATGGTCGGTGTTTTATTTAGTGAATATCGGGTTGTTTGATTATTGTTTGTTAAGTAGTTTTTGCATGAAATCAAACATTCCAATTTGATCTGCGTTTCTCCAACCCTCAGCATCATTCAATTCATACATACGGGTAAGTTCATCCCAATTATCTATAAGGGCGCTCCATTGCGGTGAAAGCGTTTTTAATTTGTGTAATTCGTTTTTCCACTCAGGAACGGCTTGCAATAGTTTGTAGCATCGGCTAAAGTCATCAGGGTCGTGAGGGTAATCAATTCTAAAATCTTTCGCGCCCATGAAGCAACACCACATGGTTCTAGAACTCAATCCAACGCGGCCGTTTGCTATCCAATTTAATGCTTTTTCAGTTATTGTTTCCATATTCTTTTTGCTTTAGTTTATTGTTTTATCTTGTAATATATACTGCCCATTACTTTAAAATCGCGCCTGTCGTAAAATAACGGCGTGATTATAGGGTCATTTTCAAACGCAAAAGCCCAACAAAAACGATCATTATCCCAAACAATATAAGCACCTGCCATGCCTATATAATCCCCTTCAAAAACCCTGTTCCCTTCTTTGTCTAATAAGCCCGTGAATTGCCTCACATATTTAATCGGAAGCACGTTCCATACATCGCATATTTTCTCAATGTTTGGAATTTCATGTATTGCGTAAACCTTCTTGTTGGCATCAATTTAAACCGACCACACTCTAAGAGGTTTCAGTTTTTTTCTTGACAACCACCATTTTTTTTGCGGTGTTCCTGTATCTCTATACACATCATTTTCATTTACTACAAATTGATATACAATTCCACCATCTTTCAATTGAGCAAAAAACACCGCATCTTCAACATCTTCGCTCAAAAAACTTTCACAACGCAAATTGGCAATCCTTCTGTTAGTTCCGTGATAAAGAACTAAACTGCTGCCAACAAGCGGTTTGCCGTCAGTGGCGGTTAAGTGCTTAATTTGGTCTTTTGTACTATCCATTTGCTTTTGTATTAAAGTGAAACATTTGTGCTTTCTATTGCCACCGAACGGCAAGCCACTTGGACGATAATTCCGTTTACGCTTTCAAATCCGTATTCAAATAGAATTTCTCTCATTTTGATTTGTGTTACTTGTTACTGTTGTTGAATGATACTGTGAATACTTTCATGGGTTAATCCTCCAC
>JACCDR011072916.1_pt1 | contig 11856 bp, 17 predicted proteins | sample 7446431 | NCBI WGS metagenome assembly JACCDR01 (sample SAMN15323443, study PRJNA562643) | freshwater metagenome | isolation source: river surface water | place: USA:Blue River Watershed | collected 2017-08-17
ACGAAAACGGCCTCGAAGAGACAACATGTGTGAGTTTCCAAAACTCTGACTTTCCCGATGTTTTAAATGATTGTGACATGTATTATTTTTCGTTTGCGTTGCTAACATAAAATTAAATATTTAGTTGTGCAAGTTTTTTTTGAAAATTAATGTTAATCACAAATGATCCAATAACTAACCACCATTAACATTCCTACATATATTATTGATAAAATAAACAGTATTGCTATTATAGGGCCATAATACCAGTGGATGATAAGGGATATTACACCTATGGTAATCAACATGAATGTGATGAGTTTTGCCATGGATTTTGTTAGTCTTGATCGATACCGTCGACCATGTGGATGAGAAAGCCTACTATACCTATGGCTATCAATATCATTATTATTGGTGCTGCTATCATGGTATATGGTTTAAACAGGTGGCTCTAGCTTAAATGGGTTGTCGGTGGTTTCGGAGTCTTCTTGTTTAGGAATAACGCCTATGTTTAGAAATGCGCATCTAAAATGCTCGGATACTTCGGCTCTTACCCATACTTTTAATCTATCGCTTCGCCACCATGTTTTTCCTAATTGCATGTGCAGATGATCTTGAAACTTTACAGATCCATTATCCCAAGGTTCTTTAAAACCTAATGATTGAAATACGGCTGCCATGTATGAGTCAAACAAACGTAATGATAAGTCGGTGGCTTTTTCGATCAGTCTTTGTTCTTCGAGTTCTTCAAGTTTTACTTTTAGATTGTAAGCTTCTTTTTTGTATTCAGCTACCTGAGCTCTTAAACTTTCTAATTCGGCTAATTCTACTTGTACTATCATGGCTCGACGGTTAAGATGTTCATCATGGCTAACACTTCCGGATCTTCTTGCACGGCGGTATATGGTACAAAGATGGAGGTAGAGATGTGTTTGATACCTATTTGACGAGGGTCGAGAATAAGGTTATCAATTTGGTAGCCTCCCGGTATTCGGGTAATAATTTTGTGCTTAGATTCTAAAGTACCGTGCATGGGTAGGAATACTATTGCTTTAACTAGGTTGTCGGGTGTGAGTGTTGTGCTCATAGTTTATTGTTTAGTTTAGCTTTTACATCGTTGAGGTCAACTCCATAATACTTGGAATATTCAGGCCATGTTATTTTGTGGCGTGCTTCTTTGGCATAAGCCAATCGCAAATCGCGTAATATGTTGGTAGCTTGAGAGGGTTTGCAGCCGTGTATCACGCATATTTCTTTGATGGTTACAAATAATGAGTGCATGTTCTACTGGTGTTTAAATCGGCTTTTTAGCATCAAAATAGCTATAGTGGTAAATGCCCTGAGTTTAGGAATTGGGTTTTTGATTAATAATAATAATAGTGCCATTGCTGAAATAGTGGTTTTGATTGGAGTTTCAAAAATACATAATATCACCTAATAATCAAGTATATCATACAGTATTTTACTAACACATTATCAACGTATGTTTATAAGTATATCTGTATTGGTTTTCTTGAAAAATCAAGCAGTTATTTGATGCGTTTTAGTATATAAAAATGTAGATGAACACACATGTTAATGATGAATTATTGGCGTACATCTACTATGTATACTATATGTACACACTTTTGAGTTTTTGACGGTAAATAGTAATACTGAATTTTAATTTTTTTTTTCAAAAAAGTTACACCCTGTAAACTGTATGATTATCAATGCGTTAGGGGCGTTACTTTTTTTTGTAACTTTTTTGAAACGGCAAAAAGTACCTTGAGCAATTTTAAGAATATTGGGGATTGTTGGGGATTGTTAGATATGGCTTGTAACTTTATTTTTTGCGATTCAAAAAAAGTTACGCAATTTAGTTACACCCAAAAACCTTTTAATTTCAGCTTAAAACCATATTATTATACTATTTGTAACTATGTAACTTTGTAACTAAAATAATAATATTCAGTTTCAAAATTTCAAAAAGCGTGTAACTACTTAGTCAACTAAAAATACAAGGCATAAAAAAAGGCTCATGAGAGCCTTTGTGTATATATGGTTACTTGGTAACTATATAAATAGTTGATTAGGTAGGTCGCGCCATGTGTCGGACGGTGGTACGCATTGCTGCAACTCGTCGAATAATTGCTGCTTTACTTTAAGCTCGCTATCTTGATCTACAGCTACGCGTACGATGAATGCAGATACTTTCATTCCTGTTTCGGTATAGCCTTCCCATAGTCGGGCAGTGACTCCGTTGATGTTTACTAGCTTATTGGTTGATTTTAGATTGGCTTTCATGATCTTGATTGTTTATAGGTGAGAGTTTGATTAATTGCTTTTTGAATCGATCGAGACGTACCGGATTATGTATTACGGTGCGGTGTGTTTGGGTACCGCTCAATACTCCGTTGTACTCGATGTAGTACGTAGTGATAAATGTATAGTCGTTCACTTGCACATGGGTGCGAAATGGTGTGGCGTCTTCGGTGAAGACATTAAGCATTGCATGTTCCATAACTAGAATGGTAGTTTAGTATTGATAATCTCGGTAACGTGGTCGTTAAACTCAGTGAAATTTTGCTGAGCAAATTCTTTGATCTCGGCTATCTCGTCGTCATTGAGCCAGTCTTCAATCTTGAGTATAAATCCTTTGACTGGTTCTTTTTTGAATTTGGGTATCAAGTCGCCATTTTCGGCTACGTTGCTACCGTTTGGTACATAGCGTCGTTGTATCTCGGATGATTTTAGATTTTTTTTCTTCTTTAAAAATCGAAGTAATTCATACTTCTGAAACTTATACTTAGCGTCGGTATTGATTCCCTTGACAATATCTACAGCTGTAAATACAAGCCTATTGCATAAATACATGTAAAACTGCTCTAATACCCACTCGTGGATCGATTTATCTAGCGTTCCTTTGGTTTCCTCTACCACGCGCCTAAACTGCTCGGTAATGAAGCGGTGAGGCTTAAACCAAAGGCGGTCTTCGTTGGGATGAAATATTTTGCGTTCCTGTATATAGTGCAAGTATTGTGGTATCTCTTTCATCATGTTTTCCTCTAATCTATGGTCGAGGTCTTCTTCTTTGAGTTGGCGAACCTTCACCACAAACCATCGCGTATCCATATCATCCATTTTCATAACGTTGTCCGCTTCGTTGCTGCTAAGGATGATTTTGCCATAAAATGGGATGTCTTTCAAATCCATACCCTTATTTTCTAGCATTTGAGTATTTGACGTCAATAGCTGCTTGAGTCGTTCTTTTTCGGCGCGTTTGTCTACATCGAGATAACCTTCGTCAATGCCTATAATGAATTTGGTGATGTAGTGCGCATTGAACTTCATCTTAAATTGTTCATTGTTAAGGATACAGGCGTTTGATCCGTATATGTGGTTTAGTAGTTTAAGAAAGGTGGTTTTACCCGTCCTGTTTTCTTCGGACACCAATAACAACATAGGTAGCGATTGTTTGGGGTGTTGGTGCAATATGGTAAGCCAGTCTAGGGCGACGGTGAATAAGTCGTTTTCGATGTCGGTACCAAAGTCTCCCTCTCCCTCAAATATGTGCTTGATAAACTTAGCAATGTTTGGAAATTCGCCTGCCTTGGGTAAGTACTCCAAAGGCTCGTATAGATTGTAGCATCCATTATGAACACGCTTGTAGTCTTCGCCCCAACCTGGTTCGATGCAAAAAGCATCGTACTTGGGTATGTTGCCTACAAAGTCTTTGTATTTGGCATAGTCGCGCTGTATCTCTCCAATACGCCAGCGTACTATGCTACGCTTGGGCCCATACGGCGACGGCGTGGTGATGAGCTTAAGCCAGTCGATACCGATACGCATATACTTGTCGGTATCCTCGTGGCGTAGGTATTCTACCGTTTCGCCGTTATACTGGTAGCGCCTGCCCTTAAACCCAAACTCGCGATTGCCTATAAATTTTTTGTACGTGGTATAAAAATCCTCTTCGTTGGTCAAGCCAAAGTAACGGCGAATCTTGGGCGGTTGCCAGTCGGTTATATTGATACCATCGAAGTATTTTGAGGCAAAATTAAGCTCGTACGCGTCTTTGACTATAGCGCTTATGTCGGCTGGATTGCTCGTCATAAGGTCGTCAAGCCCTTTGCCCGTTTCTTCGTATGCTTCTTTGATGTTCATGAAGTACACGTACTTGAGCGGATATTGCTCGTCGTCAATCTTATCTTGAAGCGATTCGCGAAAGTTCTTGACAGCACTATAAAATAGTTCTTGTCTTCTGCTCAAATCCTTGTCGCGTTCCCACTTGACCGTCAACGTATCGGCATCGGTAAGTAATACCAGTTTCTCAACTTGGCAAACTTTGACAAAATCTATGATGTCTTCGTGTACTCTCTTATCAAAATCATTATCATAAAATCCATGTATTGACGGTATGCCTAATACATGCATCTTATGCTTACATGATTTGAGCGCCTTAAACTCTCCTTCGGTGATAAACAGTACATCTATCTTAGTTTTTGTCAAATACGCCTCAATAAGCTTAGGCGTAAAAAACGGAAACATACCACTACCCTTCGGTGATTCGTACCGGTATTCTTTGCCGTCGGCGCCTATTTTAGGCACTACAAATCGCTTGCGTATAAATGCAGTTGGCCACTTGTTTTCTTTGCCTTGGTAGCTCTTTTTGAAGGTATATATATTACCCAACGGTCGGTGATAATGGATGCATATATTACCGTGCTCGTCTTCGCTGAGTACTTTCTCATGCACTACGATAGGCGTGCCTACACCATATGCACCTTCATACCTTGGATAGGAGACAGTAATATCACCGTCGTCAAGCTGTAGCAGCTTAACGCGTTCGTCTAAATAAGTCATACAATAGATTAATTATTGTCTAAGCGCTCGGATATTTGTTTGAATTGGGTCTCAAACGTTTCAAAAGATTCGTTTAAATGAGGGATTACATGCATAATCTCGTGTATGGCTTTTTCCTTTTGTTCAATCAATTCAAATACCTTGGAATCGCCATGTTCCATCATTACCATTAATTCAATTTCGAGAGATCGAATTTGAACTAATTTATCGTTTAGCAAGTGCATTTTTTGCTTTGTTTGGATCAAATACTTTGTTAAGTCGCAGAAGTCTTTGATCATGGTCATAATGTTATATGGCATTTCCGTTGACTTTAAATAGTTTAGGGATAGACTGGTCTTGATTCTCATGAATAAGATCATTAATTGTTTTGGTCTTAGCGATGGAATAGTTCAATATTTCATGCATGGGTACTTCAAAAAAATGTGCATAAATCTGTAAATAATCTTCAGAAATAGTCTTGGTATCAGACAATGCAATATTACGATGGTTCCAAAACGTGAGAGGCTTAACTCCATAATGCTTGTCAAGATATTCATACACTGTTTTAAGCGTCATTCTACGCGGTAACTTATTGTCTATCAGTTCTTGGATGCGGTATTTTTTAATAAGGCTCATAATTTTTTGGTATGGTTTTAGTATGTTTATAAATTAAAGTCATACATATATATGTTTGACTTTACAAGTCTAAAACAATGTATACATAATGTCAAGTTTTATTTATAAAATTTTATACATATGAAAAGTTTTGAAAAAATCATACGCCAAAGGCTCATGGATAAGAACATGAACATCGTAAAACTGGCAGCCGAGCTAGACACCACTCCTCAAACTATTTACCACTTATTCCGAAAAAATAATCCCGAATTGGTATTTCTTCGGAAAATATGCCATGTGCTTGACTTAGACATACGAAAAGTAGTGGACGAACACGAACACACTACCTACACGCATACGCCTGAAGAATTCAACATGAACGAATCTACATTACACATGCTACAGGTGGAAAATAAAATGCTTCGCCAAAACCTAGAACTTACGCAAGAACTTCTAGCAGAAATAAAGAAAAACAAATAACACATACCTAGCGTCAATTTAGTGGCAGTCAACGACTTAAAAATAGCGTCACTACCACTTTATTGACTTCATAATACATAACTCATTGATAATTAGCAATGTATGACGTTTGTTATGTTATCAGAATGTTAAATAAAAAACTTACTCAATTATGCCTAAAGCCAATATTTTAAAAGCTGCGTCACTTAGCGTCACTTTGCCTAGTTACAAAAACGCTCGATTAGTAGACTGTAATGGTGATTTGTCCAAACGTTGGTACATTGTTTTTTATGCGCCAAACGTAAAAGGTGAGTTAAAACGCATACGTGTGTATGATCAAATAAATGACTTCGAAACGGACGAGGGACGTCGAAGACACGCACACACATTAATACTATATATCAACGGTCAATTACAACGGGGTTATACGGTACCGATTCAAGAAAATGAATCTACTGACACCATTACCGACTGGATCAATAGATATAGAGATTTGCACATAAATAAGATGAGACCATCGAGCATACGTGTGTATAACTCTGCTTTTTTACCGCTGATCGAATTTATAGAGGTTAAAAAAATAAAGCAGATCGACCAAATAGATAAACTGTTTGCTATTGAATACCAAGATTTTTTGATCAAAAAATACAAAAATACGCGCACAATAAATATATATACTCAGGTATCAAAGTCTTTTTTTTCATTCATTACCGAACGATCTCAGTTGTTTAAATCTCCATTTGATAGCGTTAAGCGACTGAAAGAAGTAAATAAGCAGCGCCAAATATTAACAGTAGATCAAGCGCGCCAACTATTGATGCACTTAAAAGAACAGGATAAGCAGCTATATATCATTTGTGCATTCATGTACTATGCATTTATGCGACCGAATGAGATATCTAATTTAAAATTAAGCGATATTGATTTAAACCAAAACTTAATACATATACCGTCTTCTATCTCTAAAAACAAACAAAATAGTACTATTGTAATTACTCAGGGATTGAAAAATAGTTTGGAATGGTATTTAAAAAACACTGTTCAAAAAACTCTATTAATAGGTACAGCCATACGTATGAATACATTATCGCACCGCTACAATAATTTATCGAAAGATTATCCAACGCATACCATATATTGCTGGAAACATACAGGCGTGGTACATCATTATTTATCAGGTGTAGGTATCAAATTTATCCAACAGCAATGCAGACATAGTTCGCTAGATATGACTGATAAATATTTAAGATCGTTGAAGTTTGCGGAAAACAGCGAAATGATAAATAAATCTCCAAACTTAAATGCATAAAAAAAGAGGGGCAAGCCCCTCTCTCTCATCACCCAAACAAAGAGCCCTACTCTTCATTTTTCTTAGTTGCTTGGGAAACAGCAGCACTGACAGCGGCAGCGGTCGCGAGATAACCAGCAGCCGTGACAATTGCAGCGGGTAACGCTACGGGGGCAGCTAATATAGTAGCTGCAACTGATCCAACAACGATAGATATATTTCTAAGCTTTATAAAAAACCTAGGGGTTTCTGATGTAAGTCTACTTTTCATCTTTGGTTAATAGTTTTTTAAGCGTGTACAATACAGTGACAATAAGCAATAAAATACGTAGCCAGTATTCTATTTCATCTCGAAGCTGAATGCTAGTAATGCTAGTAAGCACAAATAACAACGGCACTTTAACCCATGTGGCCACGAATGCCAATGCATTTATAATTACTAACTTCAAATCCTTTTCATCGATGAAAATCATTCTGCTTTACTTTCGAGTGCTTCTTTTGCTTCTAAATCTATTTGTGCTCTTAGTTCCTCTCTTTTTTTTTGTTCTTCAGGAGAAATAGGACTCAAAGACTCAGCGTTTTTCTTTGCTTGTTCTTCTGCTAATTTTTTACGATTTAACTCGTACTCATTCGCTGCATCATCTAACTTTTTAATGTAGAACGAACAATTATTCGCCGTAACTCCTTTGTCGTCAAGACCCACGTATTTCACTAAGTTGCTTAACAATCCAGCTAGCACCGCACCTTCTTGTACGGTCATTTCGATAACTAATTCAGTAGTACTAGTCTTCATCGGTCACCTCCTGCGGTTGTTTCATAGGATCTACAAATACATACTCTTCGCCTTTGGCTAAGATGAATGTACGGTACGCGGTCATGAATGCAGCATCTACAGGATTAGCAGGATCAAGATCATAGGTGCGAAAATCTTTTTGATTAGTACCAGGTATCTTGTCGCCAGCGTCATTCACGGCATCGATGTCGTATTGAATTTGGAACAATTCACGATCAACGTCGTCTTGAGTGATGGCTACAAAGTTAAACCGAGACACTTCGGCGTTTCGCTTTAATCCTTCTTTTGTAGGGTCAATTTGTTTTTTTAACAGATGCATAACTATTTGATTTAAAATTAAATACGTCTTCTTGTTCTTACCTTTACATTAACATTCGTGGCTGTAATAAAGCTTACGCCTGTACAGGCTACAAATATGGCATTACCCTGTGTAATGGTAGCAGCGTTGTTATTGTTGGTAAGTGTTCGGTGATATGTGGTGGCACTTGCGCCACCTGTACTATATGTACTAGCAACTCGGCTAGTACCTACGGCGCTAGTAATAGGTGTACCTACTCCCGCGCTCGATGTGGTTAATTCACGTACATCTATGGTTATTGAACCAGCAGCAGCAGCCGCCAATGTTTCAAAATCAATAGATACATCGGTTACCCATTCATTAACATCTACAGCAATAGCTGGATTATTACTTGCTACTGGATAACCCAATGAGCCATTAACTAATGTGCTATTTATATAAAAATCATGCGTGGAATAACCAAGCAATGAATAGTTAGCGGAGGCAGTACCTAGTAATAAGTCTGTACCTGTATATTGAACAATACCGTCGGCAGCGGTACGCGTAGCACCTATGTTTCTCAATACCATAGGCCCGTCGTCACGAACTGCCCAGTTTCTCAATCCCTTTCCGTTAGTCCAAGCAGCTAGGGAGATAGTGCTTGAGCTATTACCTTCGCCCACTACCTCTACCGTAGCGCTTACACTTCCTAAAGTTTGATTACCAAAACCAAATCTAGCAAAATTTGATGGTGACTCTATAGCTTGATAAAAATTGATACCTCCTCCTCCATTTTCAATATAATCAATAACTCTTGTGATTCCAGTGAATGCACCTATGTTAAATGATGGTCGGCGACGTGATGCAACTAGCGTTTGATTATTAGCAGCTGCAACCAATGTATTTCTTAATTGATAACCGAATAAAGTATCACTTGCAGTATTTCGCGCTGTATGCGTACCAAAATATCCGTACTGATAAGAGTTGTTACCCGTAGCGGTAAATGTAGCATCGCTTGTTTGTTGACCGCCCGATGTAATGCCTAACAACTCCGTAGAACCTTGGAAAAACTGGTATCGCTTAGTAGGCGTAAGATTACCAAACGCAAAATTACCCGATACGTCAAAATAGTTATTATTAGCCTTTGATAACTGAATACTTGGTACGGTTGATTGCCAACCTATAGCAAATGAATCAACAACGGTGTTTTGAAGCTCAAAACCTACACCTGTACCTGAACCTAACGTGATGGCTCTATTGCCGTCATTGTTTATAAGTTCACCGATACCAATTTGATTCACGGTAGAAGTGGCATTATCAACTAAATGACCGATAGCAATACCCGCACCGCTAGCGTTTTTGTGTTCAGTACCTAGCGTAACATGATATGCACCCGTTAAAACACCTACATTTGAATTGGCGCCTATAGTAATACCCGCTAATCCTTTAGCAACGGCGCCAGTATTAGCGTTTTGACCAATAGCAATTTCTTGCGCCTCGTTAGTCTCCGCGCCTGCTAATAATGCCAGTGATGCACTGCCACGAGATTTTGAATCGTAACCTATTCCTACCGCGTTTAAGCCTACCGTTATATTTTGATTAGCTCTTGCGCCTAGCGTCACTGAATATGTACCCATAGTAGATAAATACCCTGCCTGAATACCTATGGCTGTAACCTCAGTACCTAATGCGTTCGCATAATACCCAAATGCAGCGCCAAAATCTCCCGCTTGTGAAAATGGGCCTACGGATGTAGCGTTAGATCCTGAATCTATTAGGCTATTCGCTTGATAACCAATAATAACAGAATTGGCACCTATAGTCACTGGATTGATTGATGCAGCTTGTTTACCTATAACGATAGCATTATCGTTGAATGTAGACCCAACACCTATCCTTGCACCAAGTAATACTACAGAGTTACCAACGGTAGCAACTGATCCAGCTTCGTTACCTATTGCAATTGAATCGTTTCCTACTGTAGAGGCTTTGAAAGAGCTATTACCAATACCTACTATATTATTGCCAGCAGTAGTGCTAAATCCTCCCGAACCCGAACCAATAAACACACCATCAGTACCAAGCAATAAAGAATCTTGCCCAGCAGACACGCCAATTAAAGATGTATTAACACCTACGGCCGTGGCTCTAAATCCAGCCAAATAACCTATAGACATACCCGCACCGCTAACGCCTTGGCTTCTATCTCCTATTGCTATAGAGTCACTAATTTTAGGCGTAGCCAAACTGCCTATTGCGATTACATTTGTAAATGCTAGCGGGTTTATTTGATTACCAAAGATAACGGATTTATCATCTACGGGGAGTATGCTTTGCATGCCTAGCGCTATTCTAGTAGTGCTAAATTGTGCAAGCTTTCCGGATAAATACTCTAAATCAAATGAAAAAGAACTTAGATCAACGGTGGTATTAACAATAAGCGAGCCACCCAAACGTACTTTGTTAGCAACTACGTTTAAGCCATTCTCAGCGCCAGTAACAGTACCACCGCCACCGCTGTTAGATTGTGCTTGATGAAATCCACCGCCAAAACCTATACCACTCATGATCTCATGTGTTTAGTTTCTTGAAAAAATGAATTCTCATTTCCTTCAAACACTTGTCTGATCACTAATAAATTAGGATTAGTACCACCCCCTGCAAACTTTACTCGATATTCTGTTACATCAAAATACGGTGCTGTAGTAGCTATCGAAAACATAGGATCGGTAGGAGATAGCGTAAAAACGTCATTAATAGTAACAGTCTCGTCTCCTATGTTTTTAAAAGATATTGCCGAACCCTGCACCAGTATCGACTCGGCCATATTATACGTCTCAAATACATGGCGTACACGTACTTGGCGAAACACAAAGCTTGATTGTAAGAAGTCTAATATCTTGGTGAGTATTCTAAATATGTCTTCCATCGGTGCGAATCTTTAATGACCAGTATAGTATCGCGCTTGTTATTAGTAGAGCTGTTAAACCGATTCCAACAACAAGCAACTCTTTTTTTTTTGAGGTACTAAGGCAAATGCTTTTTCAAACACACCTACAGGTAAATTTCTAGCATTTTCCACGCGAACCATTGCCTCAATCATGGTTCTAAACTGAGATTGATTTAATCTTAACACTGCATCCGCGCTCATGTTAAGTGCCTTAGCCACTGCCTTTATGTAATTTTCAGTTGCATTTTCATGCGGTGGTGCAAACTCATAGATAAGCTTACGAAGCGTATTTTTTCCCTCGGATATGTCGCCCAGTATATCAATCATACCAGCACGCAAACCGTCTTCCATAGTAACGTACTGCTCAAACTGTTTATCTGTACTAACAGAATGAGGTACTTTGCCCTGCCACTTAATAGTAGTGCGTACAAGATTTAGCGGGTTATTATTCCTAAACCCGCGCGGTAAATTGGCTTGACCTCTTAAATCTGTATACATAATTATTTAGCTGCGTTTAAATCATCCTCGCGAACGTATCCATCTACTAGTCTACCTTTGTCCATGTATTTAACATGATACCAGTTTGTCCAGTATGTTTTTCCGCTTGTATTGGTGGTTTTTAGCTGACGAGCTGCCACTATATTGGTACCGCGTTCCATACCGGGAATAAC
>JACCDR011579811.1_pt1 | contig 11855 bp, 11 predicted proteins | sample 7446431 | NCBI WGS metagenome assembly JACCDR01 (sample SAMN15323443, study PRJNA562643) | freshwater metagenome | isolation source: river surface water | place: USA:Blue River Watershed | collected 2017-08-17
GCGATCAACCGCTACCTGTCGAAGCATTTCGGCTTGCAGATCGAGCAGGAGCCGACATCGGCCCGCAATGAATCAAGTTCGGCCCGGTCCCGGCGCGTCGCCAGTGATTTCCGCGATCAGCTGGCCAGCGACGCGGAGCAGCGCTCACGCCACTATCAGATGGCGTGGTCGATTGATCTCACCAACAAGGAGAGCCATCCCTTCGTCAGCAAGGTCTTTGCCGGCACCATCGAGGACACCCGCAAGCAGGAGACCGTATCGACCCGGCCGGGCCAGCGGACCGATGTGACCGCGACCTTCCAGCGGGACTTCAAGATGTCGGTCTACGAATTCGAGCGGTCCGACGGATCGGTCGGAAAATTTGATTCGATTGACGAATTCGTCGCCTTTGTCGGTGACCCGCTGAAATCGGGGCTGCCGTCACTGGTCAGCCATTATGCGTGCCAGAACCTCGGCATGTTCGTCAAAAACCTGCTGTTCACGAAGACCGATGACAAGGGCAATCCCGAATCCGTCCTCGGCCTGTACGATGGCACGCCGGTGGTGATCAGTACGTCGCCGAAGGCAAGCTACCGGCTGAAAAAGGCCGCCGACGGTACGGTCACCCTCAGCTACCGGTCCGAGGTCGACACGACCGGTGCAGGGGCGCAGGGGAAGAACACCGCGCGCTTGCTGTCAGTTGGCCCCGATGGCATCCAAACCCGAAGCGTGCTGATCGAAGACGCGCAGGCGACCACGACGGTCGACATCGTTTTCCACCCCGACGGCACGGCCCGGATGGGCCGGCTGGATTTCACCGCACAGGGATGGAACCAGCTCAGCTAGCGGGCTTCAGGCGGGGCGACGGTTCGACCCCGCCACCATGTCGAAGCGGAACAACCTGCATTCGATCGCGCCGTTGAAGAACGGCGTTTTTTTTGCTTCCTTCAGCCGCAGCATGCGCGGCAGCGTCAGGTCAGCGGTGAACAGGCAGACGGTCCAGCCGGCGAAACGGCTTTTGAGCGTGCTGCCGAATGCGCTGAAGAAGGCCATCGCAAGCTCGTCCGGTTCCTGCGAGCGGTCGCCGCGCACGCCGATGCGCTCGCCATACGGCGGGTTGGCGATCAGCAGGCCGGGGATGCCGGTCGGTGGCTTCACTTCCTGCGCATCGATCTGCTTCAGCGGTATGTCGAAGCTGATGCCGGCGCGCTGCAGGTTGTTGCGCGCCATGACCAGCATGTCGCCGGAAATGTCGCTGCCGAAGATCGTCGGCTTGCCCGGCAGCGGTGCCGGCTTCACGGCGGCGCGAATCGCGTCCCAGTCGGCTTGCCGGAAATTCTTGAATTTCTCGAATGCGAATGCGCGGTTCAGGCCCGGCGGTATGCCGGCCAGCATCTGCGCGGCTTCGACCAGCAGCGTGCCCGAGCCGCACATCGGGTCCAGCAGCGGCGTGCCCGGCTTCCAGCCGGCAGTGCGCAGCAGGCCGGCGGCGAGGTTCTCGCGCAGCGGCGCGTCGCCGGTCTCCATGCGCCAGCCGCGCTTGAACAGGCCTTCGCCGGAGGTGTCGAGATAGATCGTGACGGTGCGCGCATCGAGGAAGCCCCAGATGCGCATGTCCGGCGTGCGCGTGTTCACCGACGGGCGCTTGCCGGTGCGGTCGCGGAAACGGTCGCACAGGCCGTCCTTGATCTTCAGCGTGACGAATTCGAGGCTCTTCAGCGGCGACTTGATCGCATTCACGTCGACGCGGATCGTGTGCTCGAGGTCGAACCAGTTCTCCCATATCGCCGCAAGCGAGAGATCGTAGATGTCGTTTTCGTTCACATAGCCGCCGTGCGCAATGCGCAGCAGCACGCGCGAGGCGATGCGCGAATGCAGGTTCAGCAGCATCGCATCGGTCATCCGGCCCGAGCAGTGCACGCCGCCGGGCACGGTGTTGTGCACCTTCAGCGTGCTGCTCATCGCGGCGATCTCGGCGAGCTCTTCGGCCAGCGCAGTCTCAAGGCCGCGGGGGCAGGGGCAGAAGTAGGAGTAAGAGAGGGTAGTCATCGGTTGCCTTTTGTCCGTTAGGGCCGCACTGCGGTCAGTGCGGCGGGGTTGTGTTGCTGGTTAAGCCGGTTGACGCTTCAAAGGGAGTCGGCTTCGATATTGTCCCGGCAGAGGCCGGGAGAACAATTGGCGAGCTGACCGCCCCCACAACGTCATCCCGGCGCAGGCCCGGATCCATCGTCGCTGAACCCATGGCGCCATTCATCGGGATGCCACCCTGGGTCCCAGCCTCCGCTGGGACGACGATATTGAAGCCGGCGACCTTCGATGCGCCATTCCGGCACAGGCCGAAATCCAGTGGCTTTGTACGTCAGGCGCCTGTGTCCATCAAGCTTGCAGTGCCTGCTCGACAAATTCCAGCCGGTCCTGTCCCCACAAGCCTTCGCCATCAACGCGGTACCACGGCACGCCAAACACGTTCGCCGCGATGGCGTCTTCCGTATTGCGCGCATAGTCGGCAGCGACCGCTTCGCCTTCGGCCAGCTTCAGCAGCGCCGCACCGTCGAGGCCAATGCCATTCGCAACGGCTGCCAGCGTGTCGGCATCGGCAATGTTCTTCTCTTCAGCCCAGCAGGCGCGGCCCAGCGCGCCGAGCAATTCAAGCGCCTTGTCCGTGCCGGCCGCATGCTGCGCGGCGATGATCAGCTTCGCGCCCGGTTCGCCGGACACCGGGAAAAACTTCGGATGCAGCGTCAGCGGCATACCGAGGTGCTTGCTCCAGCGCGTCAGTTCGGCCAGACGGTAGGCTTGTCGCTGCGGCGGGCGCTGGCTCACCGGCACGCCACCGGTTGCGGCAAATACCTTGTTCACGTCGCACGGCTTGAGCAGCACCTGCGTATTCTGCTTTTTCGCGATCGCGACAAAGCGCGCATGGCCGAGGTAGGTCCACGGCGATTGCGGGGCGATGAAATAGTCGACGGTCTTGCCCATCGGGGTCTCCTGTTATGGTTTTAAAAGGGTTTGACGACGACCAGAATCACTGCGGCGAACATCGCCACCACCGGCATCTCGTTGAACCAGCGGTACCAGACGTGCGAACGGACGTTTTCGCCGCGCTCGAATTTCTTCAGCAGCGCCTTGCACATGTGGTGATAGCCGATCAGCAGCAGCACGATGGCCAGCTTCGCATGCATCCAGCCATTGCCTTTGCCCATGCCCACGCCGTAGCCCAGCCACAGCACCAGGCCGAGCGCCAGCGCCGGGATCATCAGGATCGTCATGAAGCGGTACAGCTTGCGTGCCATCGTCAGCAGCCGCGCGGTGGCCGCCGGCTCCGTCTCCATCGCCAGGTTCACGAAGATGCGCGGCAGGTAGAACAGGCCGGCGAACCAGGAAGCGATGAAGACGATGTGCAGCGCCTTGATCCACGGGTAGGCCATCCGTCAGGCCCTCACTTCGCCGTGGCCCAGCACGACATATTTCAGCGAGGTCAGGCCTTCGAGGCCGACCGGGCCGCGCGCGTGCAGCTTGTCATTCGAGATGCCGATCTCGGCGCCGAGGCCGTACTCGAAGCCGTCGGCAAAGCGCGTGGATGCATTCACCATCACCGACGCCGAATCCACCTCGCGCAGGAAGCGCATCGCGCGCGAATAGTCTTCGGTGACGATCGAATCGGTGTGCTGCGACGACCAGGTGTTGATGTGCTCGATCGCCTCGTCGAGGCCGGACACGACCTTTACCGCAAGGATCGCGTCGAGGTATTCGGTGGCCCAGTCTTCCCCGGTGGCCGGCGTCAGCTTCGGATAGCCGGCGAGGATCTGCAGCGCTTCCGGATCGGCGCGCAGTTCGACCTCTTTTTCCGCATACAGTTTCGCCAGCTGCGGCAGTACCGTCGGTGCAATGCCGCGCGCGACCAGCAGGGTCTCCATCGTGTTGCAGGTGCCGTAGCGGTGGCACTTTGCATTGAACGCGACCGGCAGCGCCTTCGCGAGGTCGGCGCTGTCGTCGATGTACACATGGCAGATGCCGTCGAGGTGCTTGATCATCGGCACCTTCGATTCCTTCATCAGCCGCTCGATCAGGCCCTTGCCGCCGCGCGGCACGATCACGTCGACATATTCGGGCATCGTGATCAGCGCGCCGACCGCAGCGCGGTCGGTGGTCTCGACGATCTGCACCGCCTCGGCCGGCAGGCCGGCGCCCTGCAGGCCTTCCTTCACCAGCTTCGCGAGCGCCTGGTTGCAGTGGATCGCTTCGGAGCCCCCGCGCAGAATGGTCGCGTTGCCGCTCTTGATGCACAAGCCGGCGGCGTCAACGGTCACGTTCGTACGCGCCTCGTAAATGATGCCGATCACGCCCAGCGGCACGCGCATCTGGCCGACCTGGATGCCGGTCGGGCGATACTTCATGTTGCTGATCTCGCCGATCGGGTCCGGCAGCGACGCGATCTGCTCAAGGCCTTCGGCCATGGTCGCGATCGCCTTTTCCGACAGAGTCAGCCGGTCGACCATCGCCGGCGCGAGGCCGTTCGCGCGTGCCGCATCGAGGTCTTTCTGGTTTGCCGCGGTCAGCAGCGCCGCATCGCGGCGGATGCCGGCGGCGATCAGCTGCAGCGCACGGTTCTTCGCCGCGGTGTCGGCCTTGGCCATCGCGCGCGATGCCTTGCGCGCGGCGATGCCGATGTCGGTCATGTATTTCTGAATGTCCATCGCATTGTTTCCTTTACTTATTTCCTTGCCACCGCCAGCGCAAGCTGCAACAGCGCATCCCAGGCGTCGCCGGCGAAATCCTTCGCGCGCAGCCCCTTGATCATGCGGTCGACCTGCGCCGCCTTGGCCAGCGCGTCTTCCAGCGTGGCCAGCTTCACGCGCGCCAGCGCCGGCGCCATCAGCCGCTCGCGCGGCCCCCAGATCCGATATTCCTTCAGCATCGCCGCCAGCGGGCGGCCGTCGGCCGTGCCCAGCTTCAGCTTCAGCAGCGTGCGTATCTCTTCGGCGATGGCCCACAGCACCAGCGGCGGTGCTTCGCCTTCACCCTTCAGGCCGTCGAGCATGCGCGCCACGCGGCCGACGTCGCCCGACAGCATCGCCTCCGACAGCTTGAACACGTCGTAGCGTGCGACGTTCAGCACCGCATCCTGCACCTGCTCGAACGACAGCCGGCCTTCAGGATACAGCAGCCCCAGCTTGCGGATTTCCTGGTGCGCGGCCAGCAGGTTGCCCTCGACGCGCTCGACCATGAACTCCAGCGCGGCGCGGTCGGCGCTCTGTCCCTGCGTGACCAGCCGGCGGCCGATCCAGTCGGCCAGCTGGTGCCGCTCGACGTTCGGAATCTCGATGTAGACCGCATGCCGCTGCAACGCGCCGACCCACGCGCTCTTTTGCGTGGCCCAGTCCAGCTTGGGCAGCGTGATCAGGGTCAGCGTGTCGCCCGCCTCGGGCGACGCCGCGCACGCGGCGGCGTAATCCTGCAGCGCCTGCCCGCCATCCTTGCCCGGCTTGCCGCCGGGGATGCGCAGCTCGATCAGCTTGCGGTCGCCGAACAGCGACATCGCCTGGTTCGCCGCCAGCAGTTCGCCCCATTTGAAGTAGCGCTCGGCGACCAGCACCTCACGTTCGGAGAAGCCGGACGAACGCGCCTGCGCGCGGATGCGGTCGGCGGCCTCGAGCGCGAGCAGGTGCTCGTCGCTGCTGATCACGTACAGCGGCGCCAGCGCCTTCGACAGGTGCGCGTCCAGCGCCTCGGCGCGCAGCTGCATCGCTGCGCTTACTCCGACCTGACCTGCGCCAGCTGGCGCATGATCTGGGCCACTGCGTCATGCCGCATGTCGTCGAAGATCAGCTTCTCTTCCTGCTCCTTCGCAAGCACCTGCGACTCGCTGTAAGACAGGATCGTCTGCAGCACGACCTCGGTCGGCTCCAGCAGCTTCTTGTTCTCCTTGTCCGCCACTTCGTAGCGGATGCGGTAGGTGAGGCTGTATTCACGCACCTGACCCTGCGAGTTCAGCGTCAGCACCTTGCGTTCCTGCTTGTCGTTGAGCACCCGCAGCGCGACCGCTGCCGCCTTCGGATCGTCGATCAGCTTCGCGGTGCGCTGCGAACGGATCGCCGTGCGCAGCTCGCGCTCGAGCGGCGTGTCGGACGGCGCGTCCAGATAGACCGACTCGAACGGCAGCTGCGTGTTCGGCAGGCTGCCGCGAAGGTAATAGCCGCAACCTGCCAGCGGCAGGGCCAGCAGGGCGGCGGCGAGACGGCGACGTGCACGGTTCAATGCGCTCTCCTCAGGCGACGATGTTCACCAGCTTGCCGGGAACGACGATGATCTTCTTCGGCGCGCCTTCGACGAATTTCTTCACGTTCTCGTCCGCCAGCGCGGTGGCCTCGATGGCCGCCTTGTCGGCGTCCTTCGCAACGGTGATCTTGCCGCGCAGCTTGCCATTGACCTGCACCATCAGTTCGATCTCGGCCTGCTCCAGCGCCGCCGCGTCGACCTTGGGCCAGGGCGCGTCGAGGATGTCGCCGTGCGCGGCCGCGTAGCCGAGCTCCGACCACAGTGCATGCGTGACGTGCGGCGCGACCGGGTAGAGCACGCGCAGGAAGATGCCGAGGCATTCGCCCATCGCGGCATTCGCGGCGTCGCTGCCGTCGAGCTTCGCGCCCTCGAGCAGGTTCAGCATCTTCATGCAGGCCGACACGACGGTGTTGTACTGCAGGCGGCCATAGTCATGGTCAGCCTGCTGCAGCACCTTGTGCACCTCGCGGCGCAGCGCCTTGATGTCGGCATTGTCGAACGCCGACGCCGTCAGCACCGGCGCGATCGACGCCGACTGCGCATGCGAGAAGGCCCAGACACGGCGCAGGAAGCGGTGCGCGCCCTCGACGCCGGAGCCGGACCACTCGAGCGTCTGCTCGGGCGGCGACGCGAACATCGTGAACAGTCGCGCGGTGTCGGCGCCGTACTGGTCGATGATGGCCTGCGGGTCGATGCCGTTGTTCTTCGACTTCGACATCTTTTCCGTGCCGCCGATCTGCACCGGCTGGCCGTCGCCCTTCAGCGTGGCCGACGCCGGCCGGCCCTTGTCGTCGAACTGCAGCTCGACGTCTTCCGGGTTGAACCAGGTCTTCTTGCCGGATGCATCCTCGCGATAGTAGGTCTCGTTCAGCACCATGCCTTGCGTCAGCAGATTGACGAAGGGCTCGTCGAACTTCACCAGTCCGAAGTCGCGCATCACCTTGGTCCAGAAGCGCGCGTACAGCAGGTGCAGCACCGCGTGCTCGATGCCGCCGATGTACTGGTCCATCGGCATCCAGTAGTCGTTGCGTGCATCGACCATCGCGTCGTTCGAACCCGGCGAGCAATAGCGCATGTAGTACCACGACGAGTCGACGAAGGTGTCCATCGTGTCGGTCTCGCGGCGCGCCGGCTGGCCGCAGGTCGGGCAGTCGACCTTCAGGAATTTTTCATGCTTGTTCAGCGGGTTGCCGCTGCCGTCCGGCACGCAGTCCTCGGGCAGCACCACCGGCAGGTCCTTCTCCGGCACCGGCACGTCGCCGCAGTGCGCGCAGTGGATCATCGGGATCGGCGTGCCCCAGTAGCGCTGGCGCGAGATGCCCCAGTCGCGCAGGCGGTAGGTGATCTTCTTTTCGCCGGCGCCCTGCGCGGCGACATCAGCGGCGACCGCATCGACCGCTGCCTGGTAGCCGAGCCCGTCATACTTGCCGGAGTTGACGCAACGACCGTTCTCCTTGTCCGCGTACCACTCCTGCCAGGCGTCGGTGCTGTACTCCTTGCCGTCGACCGCAATCACCGGCTCGATCGGCAGGCCGTACTTCTTCGCGAACGCGAAGTCGCGCTCGTCATGCGCGGGCACGCCCATCACGGCGCCGTCGCCATAGGTGATCAGCACATAGTTGCCGACCCAGACTTCCACCTGCTTGCCGGTCAGCGGATGGGTGACGAACAGGCCGGTCGGCATGCCCTTCTTCTCCATCGTCGCCATGTCGGCCTCGATCACGCTTCCCTGCTTGCATTCGGCGATGAAGTCGGCCAGCGCCGGATTGTTTTTCGCCGCATGCGTGGCCAGCGCGTGTTCCGGCGCGACCGCGCAGAAGGTGACGCCCATGATGGTGTCGGCGCGGGTGGTGAACACCCACAGCTGGCCGTCGTTCAGCAGCTGGCCGTCATCGCCCTTGACCTGATGCGGGAAGGCGAAGCGTACGCCGGTCGATTTGCCGATCCAGTTCGCCTGCATGATGCGCACGCGTTCCGGCCAGCCGGGCAGCTTGTTCTCGACGCAGTCGAGCAGCTCTTCCGCATAGTCGGTGATGCGCACGTAATACATCGGGATCTCGCGCTTCTCGATCAGCGCGCCCGAGCGCCAGCCGCGACCGTCGATCACCTGCTCGTTGGCCAGCACGGTCTGGTCGATCGGGTCCCAGTTCACGGTACCGGTCTTCTTGTAGATGATGCCCTTCTCGAGCATCTTCAGGAACATCCACTGGTTCCACTTGTAATAGTCCGGGCTGCAGGCGGCCATCTCGCGCGACCAGTCGATCGCCAGACCCATCGCCTGCATCTGCTTCTTCATGTACTCGATGTTCGCGTAGGTCCACTGCGCCGGCGGCACGCCGTTGGCCATCGCCGCGTTCTCGGCGGGCATGCCGAACGCGTCCCAGCCCATCGGCATCAGCACGTTGTAGCCGCTCATGCGCAGCTGGCGCGCCATCACGTCATTGATCGTGTAGTTGCGCACATGGCCCATGTGCAGCTTGCCGGACGGGTAGGGCAGCATCGAGCACGCGTAGAACTTCTTCTTTTCGCGGCCCTGCGCATCGCGCGCATGTTCGGTGACTTTGTAGGCGTCGATCGCGCGCCAGTGTTCCTGCACCGCGCGCTCGACGTCGGCGGGAATGTATTTGTCTTGCATGACGGGTGGATGGTGAGTGTAAGCGTAGCCGGTGATTATACCGACTGGACGGAGGGGAAATGCGGTCGGCGCAAGGGAAGGGCGGGGACGGTCGCCTGCGGGCGGTTCCCGGGGAGGCCGGCGGCGGGCAAATCAACCCGCGGGCGGCAGGGAGCGGGATCCCGGCGGGCGCCGGAATCCCGGAGAGGCTTACTTTCCGGCGGCCTTCGGATCGGTGACGAAGCCGATCTTCGTCATGCCGTTGCCCTGGGCGGCGGCCATCACTTGAGCGATCACCTCGTAGCGGGTGCTCTTGTCGGCACGCAGCTGCAGTTCCGGCATCGGCTTTTTACCCGACGCGGTCACGAAGCGGGCCGGCAGCTCGTCGAGCGCGACCGGTGCGTTGTTCCAGAACAGCCGGCCTTCCGCATTGATCGCCAGCGTGATCGTTTCCGGCTTTTCCGGCGCCGGCGCCGACGCCGCGCCAGGCAGTTCCAGCTTGATCGCGTGCGTGAACAGCGGCGCGGTGATGATGAAGATCACCAGCAGCACCAGCATCACGTCGACCATCGGGGTGACGTTGATGTCGGCCATCGGTGCCTGATGGCCGTTGTCGTTGAATCCGCCGAATGCCATTGCGTCCTCCCGGTCAGGCCTTCTTGGGGCGCGCGCTGACGATGCGCGAGCCCGTCGTCAGGAACGCATGCAGGTCGTGCGCAAACGCATCGAGTTCGCCGAGCGTCAGGCGGTTTACGCGGGTGAATGCGTTGTAGCCGAGCACGGCGGGAATGGCGACGACCAGGCCGATCGCGGTCATGATCAGCGCCTCGCCCACCGGGCCGGCGACCTTGTCGATCTGGATCGTGCCCGACGACGACACCGCCGCCAGCGCGTGATAGATGCCCCAGACCGTGCCGAACAGACCGATGAACGGCGCCGTCGAGCCGACCGACGCCAGCAGCGTCAGGCCGCTCTCAAGCCGCGACGACACGCGGTTGATCTGCTGGCGCAGCGTGCGCGTGACCAGTTCGCCCGGGTCGACGTTGGCGTTCAGCGAGCTGCTGTTGGCCTTCACGTTGACCGCTTCGACTGCGTGCGTGGCCAGCGGCGAGTACACCTGCTCGGTGTCGGCGTGGCTGAGCAGCGTGACGGCGTCATCCATTGTCGGCGCGTCCCAGAAGCGCTCGACCGCGTTGGCGCTCTTGCGGATGCGCCACGAGATCCAGGCTTTCGACAGGATGTAGTACCAGCTGGCGATCGACATCAGCAACAGCAGGTAGGCCACGCTGTGGGTGACGATGTCACCTTGCGCCCAATAGTGGGCGAAGCCGAGATTCTGGGTCAGGGTTTCGTTCATGCTGTTGTTCGCTCAGTTCAGTTTGAATGGGATGGGAACGATATACCACTCGTCGATCGGCTTGCCGTCCATGGTCGCCGGGTTGAAGCGCCAGGTCTTCACGGCCTCGACGGCGGACTGATCCAGCCGCGGGTAGCCGCTGGACGATTTTACTTCGACTGTGCCGGCGCTACCGTCACGCCGGACCAGCACGCGGATCGTCACCGTGCCTTGCTCGCTCAGGCGCTTCGACATCGCCGGATAGACCGGCTTCATGTTGGTCGTGCTGTAGCTTGCCGAAATGCTGACCTCGGTGCGCGGCGCCGGAGGCGCGGGGGGCGCTGGCGGGGCGGGCGGAGCCGGTGGTGCCGGCGGCGTCGGCGCAGGCTTCACCGGTGCCGGTTCATGCGGCACGGGTGGCGTCGGCTTCGGCGCCGGCGGATGCGGGGGCTCCGGCCGCGGCTCTGGTTTCGGTTCGGGTCTGGGCTCCGGCTTAGGCTCGGGCCTCGGTTCCGGCTTGGGCTCGGGTTTTGGCTCCGGCTTAGGTTCGGGCTTGGGTTCCGGTTTCGGTTCGGGCTTCGGCTCAGGCTTCGGCTCGGGTTTGGGTTCCGGCTTGGGCGGCTGGGGCTTGGGCGGTTGCGGTTTCGGCGGTTCGGGCTGCGGCGGCACCGGCGCAGACGGCGGCGGTGGCGGAGGCAGCAGCTGTACGACCACGGTCGGCGGCTCGATCACGGGCTTTTTCGCGTGCTCGAGCACGCCGGTCACCACCAGCGCCACCAGCGCGGCGTGCAGGCCGACCGCCAGTGCGGCAGCAATTGCGGATTGCCTCGACATCTGCGAAGTTCGGTTTGGAAGTCCCCGGGGCGGCGCGATCAGCGCAGGCCGAGCACGTCCTGCATGTCATACAGGCCGGTGTCGCGGTCGCGCAGGAAGCGCGCGGCGCGCAGACTGCCGTGCGCATAGGTCACCCGGCTGGACGACTTGTGCGTGATCTCGATGCGCTCGCCGATGCCGGCAAACAGCACCGTGTGGTCGCCGACGATGTCGCCGCCGCGGATGGTCGCGAAACCGATCGACGACGGATCGCGCTCGCCGGTCACGCCTTCGCGCGCGAACACGCCGACTTCCTTCAGGTCGCGGCCAAGCGCATCGGCGATCACCTCGCCCATCTTCAGAGCGGTGCCGGACGGCGCATCGACCTTGTGCCGGTGGTGCGCCTCGATGATTTCGATGTCATAGCCGTGCGAGAAACTTTTCGCGGCCAGTTCCAGCAGCTTCATCGTGACGTTCACGCCGACGCTCATGTTCGGCGCGAACACGATCGCGGTCTTCTTCGCCGCTTCGGCGATGGCGGCCTTGCCGGCTTCATCGAAGCCGGTGGTGCCGATGATCATCTTGATGCCATGCGCGGCGCAGTACTCGAGGTGCTTCAGCGTGCCTTCCGGGCGGGTGAAGTCAATCAGGAACTGTGCGTTGGCAAGACCCTTGCCGAGATCGGATTCGATCGGGACGCCGGCCGGCTGGCCGAGGAAAACGGCGGCATCGGTGCCAAGGCAGGGTGCGCCGGGGATGTCGAGCGCGCCGGCGAGCCGCGCATCCGGATCGGCGACGATCGCCTCGATCAGCATACGGCCCATGCGGCCGGAC
>JACCDR011431763.1_pt1 | contig 11852 bp, 11 predicted proteins | sample 7446431 | NCBI WGS metagenome assembly JACCDR01 (sample SAMN15323443, study PRJNA562643) | freshwater metagenome | isolation source: river surface water | place: USA:Blue River Watershed | collected 2017-08-17
ACCCTCAAGTGTCGATAACACCTAACCCCTACCAGCGCGCCGAGGCCTGGCACCGGCGCCTCGGCTGCCACCTCACCTTCGCCGAGGTCATCGAGGCGCACGGGCAAATGGGTTACGTCCACATCACCCCGGAAGTCTTCGTCATGGCCCGCCAGGTCGATGTCGATTGGGAAGACGACCGCCTCTGCGACCTGGAATTCACCGCTCCCGACGGCGACTGCTGGCACGTCTGGCTCATCGCCGGCGACTTCCGCGCCGCCATGGCCTTCCTCCCCTACCCCTTGCCCTACGTCTCCTTCCACCGCCGCGGCAAGCTCCGGATCTTGCCTTTTGAAGCCGCCCGCCGCATGCTACGACCATGATCACCATCATCGACCTCCATCACCCGGCGATCATTGCCGCCATGCGCCAGGCCATCGCCAGCGGCGACACCGTGAAACTTGCCGAGATTCCCGCCGGCGGCACCGCGATCGTCCGGGAAAGCCGCTTTTTGCAAATTGACGACGGCCAGGAGCCCACCTTCTCCATCGACATCGCGACGGACGACGACCTTCCTCCTCCCTGACAAATTCACGGTAGAACCACCCCCGCCCGGCCCGCACCATGCCCGGCCATGGGAAGTTCGCCGAAGCCGCCGCCACCCGCCCCTCCGCCGCCGCCCACTCCCACCGCGGGCGATGCCGCCGAAGGGGCCGACCGTCTTGCGGAAGACCTCCGCAAACGGCGCCGCTCCACCGCCGGCAGCTTCCTCGCCGGGGAAACCACCACCACCACCGGCGGAGGCACTCCCGGCGGCAACTCCTACCTCGGATGACCGGCCAAGACGTCATCAAGATCCGCGACGAACTGCGGACGCAGCGCTCCCCCATGGAAGCGCACTGGAACGACCTCGCCGAGGTCTTCACCCCCTTCAAGCGCATCGGCGGCACCCAGCCGGACGTCCTCCAGGCGGAGGCCATGTTCGATTCCACCCCGCGCCACTCGGCCGAAATCTTCGCCAATGGCCTCTGCTCGCTCATCGTCCCGCGGGAGGAGAAATGGTTCGAGTTCCAGCCGCCCAAGGCCCTGAAGGGCGATGACGATGCCGTGAAGTGGTACCGCCAGGCCAGCGAGGAGGCCATCGAGTCCATGGACGCCTCCAATTTCTACGAGGAAATCCAGGAATCCCTCATCGAGTCCCCCGTCTTCGGCACCTGCTCCCTCTACTGCGGCGAGCTGGACGACCGCGGCGAACTCTGCTTCCTCCACCAGCCCATCGGCTCCTACTACATCGGGGAGGATGCCAAGGGCCGCGTGAACGTCCACGTCCGGGATCTCTCCTACACCGCCGACCAGGCCGCCGAGGAATACGGCAAGGACGCCCTCCCGCAAAAGATCGCCTCCAAGGTCGGCACCCCTGCCGGCATGACGGAAACCCACGCCTTCATCCACCTCGTTGCCAAGCGCCAGGGTCCGCCGGAGAAGGACGCCCCGGAGTCCATGAAGCTCCCGTGGACCGACATCGTCGTCGCGGAGGAGTCCAAGACCGTCGTCCGCCGCGGCGGCGCCTACGAGTTCCCATTCGCCGCCCACCGATACCGGCAATACGGCAAGAGCGTCTGGGGTTTCGGACCCGGCTCCCTCGCCGCCGGGGATTCCCGCCAGCTCTCCTTCCTCAACGAGCTCGCCGACGTCGGCACCGAAAAGGCCGTCTTCCCGCCCCTCCTCGCCTCCGCCTCCCTCGAAGGCGAAGTCGCCCAGGGCGCGCTCGAAGTCACCTACTCCGACGAGAACAGCCCCGCCGGCCTGAATCAGGTCCGCGAACTCCACACCCAAGCCCGCTTCGACATCCTCCAGTGGCGCATGGAGGGCAAGCAGAAGTCCGTCGAGCAGGCCTTCCACGTCGATCTCTTCAAGCTGTTCTCCCGCCGCGTCCAGGAGCACGGCCCCCTCACCGCCACCGAGGCCTCCCTCGTCGCCGGGGAGAAGCTCACCCAGTTCTCGCCCGTCTACGGCCGCATCATGAGCGAGATGATCGACAACGTCCTCCAGCGCATCTTCGGCGTCCTCTTCCGCGCCGGCCGCTTCGGCACCCCGCCGCCCTCCGTCATGCAGGTCCTCAATGGCCGCGCCATGATCGCCACCCCGGCCATCACCTACCGGAACCGCATCGCCCTCGCGCTGAAGGCGAAGGACAACGGAGCCCTCATCCAGTTCCTCGAGATGGTCCTGCCCGTCATGCAGACCTTCCCGCAGTTCGCCCAGGCCGTTTACAACGCCTTCGAGTCCCCCGTCATGATCCGGGAACTCATCCGGAACACCGGCACCCCGGAAAGCTGGATCTCCAGCGTCAAGGCCGTCGCCGACAAGGAAGCCGCCCAGGCCGCCGCCGCCGCCCAGCAAGCCAAGCTCGAGCAGGCCAAGCTCGCCAGCGAGTCCGCACGCAACCTCGGCGGTGCGCCGCCGCAGCTCCTCGCCCAGGCGCAGGCCGCCGGCGGAGGGAATTTCCCATGAGTCACATCACCGAAAAGCAGGAAGCCGCGCGCCAAGCCGCCGCCGCCCGCAAGAAAGAAGACGACGAGGCCGCCGCCCTGGTTGCCAAGCATTTCTCCACCCCGGAAGGCCGGGCCGTCCTCGAGCTTCTCTGCCGCCGCTTCGGCGTCCTCGGCCGCCGCTTCATCGCCAACGAACGCGGGGAGGTGAACGCCATCAAGGCCGGCATCCGCGACGGGGAGGCCTCCGTCATCCTTTTCATCATTACCTGCCTTGCCAAGTCAGGGGAAAAAACCATTACCCTGCCGCTTTCATGAGCCCCACCACCTACGTCCGCGAGGGAAACACCATCTGGACCGCCGCCTCCGCCAACTCCATGCCGGTCAAGGTCGCTGTCATCAACTCCAAGGGCTATCTCCAGCCCGCCAAAGGCATGACCGACCACCGCGCCGCGGTCGAGGCCTTCCTCGAGTCTGACCGCATCCCGGAAGACGCGCCCCCCTCCGTCGATCCGCCAGCACCGGAAACCCGTCCGCCGTCTTTCGACGTCGTCCACAACTTCGCCACCTTGGACTTCGCCAAGGAATTCGCGGCGGAGTTCGACGGCTCTATCATAGATGAACCGGGGCCAGCTTTCCAAGTCCGCAACACTTTCCCGACCGAGCAATATGTCCGGCAGTTCAAGAAGGTCGCCAAGGAATGGTTCGACATGAAAAGCAACACGGATCCCGACGCCATCCCTCCCTGCCCGCCCGAGGATTCCTCCGCCGGGGACAAGACCCCCGCCGTCATCGCCTGGTGGCACCGCTACCACCCGGAAGCCGCGGCCGCCCGCTACAAGGGCCGCAAGTTCCAGATGCCGGAGCCGGATTGATTTTCCCACCACGTCATGACCACCGAAGCACCGACCGCTCCACCGTCCGCCCCTGCCGCGGATCCCGCGCCCGCTCCGGCGGCACCCGCCGCTCCACCCGCCGCAGCCGCCCCATCCGGCAGCTTCCTCGGCGATTCCCCGGCGCCTCCCGCGCCGTCCTCCGCCCCGCCCGCTCCGGATCCCAGGAACTTCTTCGACCCCCGCTTCCAGGACGGCGGGAAGTTCAAGGAAGGCTGGGCGGAAGGCCTCAAGGCCAAGGGCCTCGAGCGCCTGGCGAACAAGGCCGTGCTCGCCAAGGACGAGGGCACCTTCCTCCGCTCCCTCGACGAGGCCCTCGGCATGGTCGGCAAGAAGGCCATCCCCGGCTACCCCGGCCCCGATGCCGACGAGGCCACCGTCATGGACTTCCGCCGCGCCGCCGGCGTCCCGGACGAGCCCGCCGGCTACGATCTCAAGCCCGCGGACATCCCGCCCGGCGTCCTGTTCGACGAGAACGCCGCCGGCGAATTCGCCCAGGTGATGCACCGCCACCACATCCCCGCCGCCGCCGCGAAGGAACTGGCCGCCATCCACATCAGGCAGGCCGCCGCCCAGAACAACCACGCCACGGAGACCTTCGAGTCCACCATCAACACGCTTGCCGAGAAGTCCGCGGAAATCTTCGGCAAGGAATGGGGAGAGGAAGCCGCCGCCCGTCAGCAAGCCAACAAGGACTTCGTCAAAATGCGGGGCTTCGATACCAAGGACCCGCTCATCCGTGCCGCCCTCTCCCACCCGGAGATCGTCCGCGTCATCGACGAGGCCCGCCGCGCCCTCCGCGAGGCCCCGCTCCCCGGCGTGCCGAACGAGGTTTTCACCGGCTCCGGCTCCCCGCGCCAGCAGGCCTTCGCCATCATGCAGTCCGACAAGAACTGGAAAAAGGATCCCGCCAAGGTTTCCAAGATCCAGCAGCTTCACGCGCTCGAGGCCGTGGCGGCGAAGAACGGCAAGAAGTAGACTTCCAGGGTAGATCGTATGGGTTCGATCGGCCCGGTTCCTCGCGAGGGGGACCGGGCTTTCCGTTTGCAAATTCACGGTAGAAGCAAGCCCCCGCGGAGGCGCATCCTGCCACCGCTGTCGATCAGGGACACTCCGCCATGGACCCCAGTGAAGCGCCCCGGCCCTGCCGGTGAGGCGACCCCGTTCCGGGACACTCGCGAATGACCACGCGAACCGCGGCCCTCCGCCGCAATCCAGAACCAACCACCACCACACCACTTCCATGGCCTACGACTCTCTCATCCCGGACGGTTTCCCGTCCATCTATGCCGACGACTGGCGCATCCAGTTCCAGCAGCTCTCCAGCCGCCTCGCGCCCTTCGTGAACATCGACACGCTCCACGGCGAGGGCAAGCGCTACCAGCGCCTTCCCAAGCAGGAGAAGCGCGTCATCACCACCCGCTTCGGCGATACCAACCCGGCAGACATCAACGCGGAATACCGCTGGTGCTACGCCGCCTTCGCTGACTCCGCCCACATCATCGACCGCCGCGAAGCCATGCAGCTCGGCAGCGTCGGCAGCCCGCACGACGCCATCATGCGTCTCCAGCTCGCCGCCGCCCGCCGCCACATGGACGAGGTGCTCATCGATGCCCTGGGCGGGTCCACCGCCTCCGGCAAGACCGGATCCACCGCCATCACCTACGCTTCCGAGTGTGAGGAGATCGCCGTGAACTTCGTCGATTCCGGCACCCCGGCCAATTCCGGCATGACCTTCGCCAAGCTCCTCGAGGTTTCCACCCTCTTCGGCCTGGGCGATGTCACCGGCCAGGACGTCGAAGGCGAATACGCCGCTTGCGTCGTCATGACCCACCGCCAGATCAAGAACCTCCTCCTCGAGGAGAAATTGACCTCGGCGGACTACGGCATGCGCCGCCTGCTGGACGGCCAGATCGTCAGCTTCGCCGGCCTCGCCATCAAGGCCGTGACCCCGGACCTCCTGCCGCACAACACCGGCACCGACGTCCGCACCTGTTACGCCTTCGTCCGGGACGCCGTCGCGTTCTGCCAGGCGGAAGCTCCCACCGCCTTCGTCGATGTCCTCCCGGGCAAGCGCCACGACGTCCAGCTCCGCACGGAGTGGGGCTGGGGCGCCGCCCGCCTGGATGGCGCCGGTGTCATCGGGATCCTCTGCGACGAGAGCCCCTAACCAACTGACCGGCCGGGGAGGACCCTCCTCCCCGGCCTTCCTTCAAACGCCTCACTTTTCAAATCACCATGGCCTCCACCAATTCCACCCAATACGCCGCGCAAGTCGCCGCCGCCGCCAACTACGCCGACACGATGGACGACAAGCGCCAGATCGAAGGATGCATCCAGTATGCCTTCATCGACGTCGCCGTCGCCGCCACCGATGCCCAGGGGGACACCGTCAAGCTCGTCGAGCTTCCGGTTGGCTCCATCGTTTACCCCGAGCTCTCCTTCATCGTCGTCACCGATGACATGAGTTCCGGGGCCGTCACCATCGACATCGGAGACACCGACGTGGACCGCTACTGCGACGGTGCCAACTGCGCCGCCACCGGCACCGTCCAGTTCCTCGCCCCGGCCATCCCCGCCGGCTACACCACCCGCCACAAGATCACCGAGGCCACCAAGGTCGTCACCCTGACCTACGCCACCCTCGCGGCCACGGTCGAAGTCGGCGCCTTCCGCGTCGTCATCGCCTACAAGAGCCTCTGATCGCTGCCAACTGCTGACATCCACGCGGGCGGCGGTGTGATTCTCACGCCGTCGCCCGCTTTCCTTTCCGCCGCGTCATGACCACCGTCACCGATCTCGCCAACCGCGCCCTGGCCCACCTCGGCGAGGCCGCCATCACGGACATCACCGACACCACCAGCAAGCACGCCCGAGTCTGCAACGAGTTTGCCCAGCAGGTCATCGACGAAACGCTGCGGGAGCACCGCTGGAACTGCGCCATTGCCCGCGCCACCCTGTCGGAACTGGTCGACGCCCCCAACCACGGCTTCGAGCATGCCTTCCAGCTTCCCGCCGACTTCCTCCGGCTGCTCGAGGTGAATGGCGAGCAGTTCGACGGCTCCGACGAATACCTCGAGATCGAAGAAGGCCAGCGCCTCCTGACCAACCAGAGCGAGGCCAAAATCCGCTACGTCAAGCGCATCGACGTCCCGGAGTTCGATCCCCTCCTCGCCAAGACCGTCGCCCTCGCCTTGGCCGTGGAGATCGCCGTGCCGCTCTCCGCCAACCTCCAGCTCCAGGGGCAGCTCGCCACCCTCCACGCCCGCGCCATTTCCAAGGCCCGCCAGGTCGATGCCGTCGAGACCGGCTCCCGCGAAAATCGCCCCATGGCCCGCATCCTCAACAATTCCCCGCTCATCCGCGCCCGCGGACGCCGCCGCGGCTACGATCCGGAGCGCTACGTCCTCCCCGAGTAAGCCATGCCCGAAATCATCGAACGCCGGATTTCCTTCAACGGCGGGGAACTGTCCCCGTGGACGGACCCGCGCCTGGACCTCGAGAAATACCGGAATTCCTGCCGCACCCTGGAGAACTTCCGGCCGAACGTCTACGGCGGTGCCTTCTCCCGCGCCGGCACCATCTACATCGCGGAGCAGGACACCCCCGCGGAGATCGGCCGCGTCGTCCCGTTCGAGTTCAGCGCCACCACCAACCTGGTCCTCGTTTTCAGCGACGAACTCATCCGCGTCTGGTCCACCGGCACCACCCCGGCCATGCCGACGGTGAACAGCACCTCCACCGCCGGCACATGGGCAAGCTTGCAAGGCTACACCCCGGGCACCTACATCGAGAAAACCGGCACCAACGCGGGCATCTACTACTGCCTTGTCGCCCACACCTCCGTCACTTTCGCCACCGACCTCGGCGCGGGCAAATGGGAAGTCGCCACCGACTTCAAGATCGCCACCCCCTACGCCTCGGAAGACCTCGCCGCCCTCCAGTTCGAGCAGCTCAACGACCGCATCTATATCTCCCACCCGGACCACGCGCCCCGCGTCCTCTCGCGCGTTGCCGCCAACCGCTGGACCCTGGAACTGCTCGACCTCGAGTATCCGCCGCTTCGGGACGAAAACATCACCGCCGTCACGCTGGACGCCTCCGCCGTCACCGGCTTCGCCATCACCGTCACCGCCAGCGACGACACCTTCGACGCCGGTCACGTCGGCTCCCGCTGGGTCATGATCCACCGCCGGGACGAGCCTTCCGTCGAGCTGGGCATCAAGGCCGCCGTCACCGTCGGCACCGCCAGCGCCGAGCTCTACGTCCTCGGGGAATGGTCCTGCTCCCTGGTCGCCGCGGAGGGCACCGCGAACTGGAACGTCACCGCCGTCATCCAGCGCAGCACCGACAAGAGCACCTGGGAAACCATCCGCACCATCGCCGGCTCCCGGCTTGACCAGTCCGGCCTCATCACCGGCACCGAGATTGACCCCTGCTGGCTTCGCATCAAGAAGACCGTCCAGGACGGCAGCCCGCCGACCAATGGATCCTGGAAGCTCGAGGCCATCAACCCCGACCACTACGGCATCTTCGAAATCACCGGCTACACCTCCGTCACCGAAGTCACCGCGGAAGTCCTCTTCGAGCTTGGCAGCACCGACGCCACCACCAAATGGCAGGAGGCCGCATGGAGCGACTACCGCGGCTGGCCCCGCTCCGTCTGCATTCATGAGACCCGCCTCTTCTTCGGCGGGAACGAGGCCCAGCCCCAGACGATCTGGAGCAGCGTGATTGACGACTTCGGGAACTTCCGCACCGGCAGCGACGACGATCTCGGCCTCGCCTTCACCCTCGCCGGCCAGAAGGCGAACGCCGTGCAATGGCTGGTTTCCCAGGAGGCCCTCATCATCGGCACCTCCGGCGCGGAAGGACCCATGGGATCCCGGGAGTCCGACAAGGCCCTCACCCCGACCAATGCCAAGGCCGGACGCTTCACCCAGACCGGCTCCGCCCACATCCGCGCCATCCCCGTCCAGGACGCCGTCATCTTCGTCCAGCGCTCCGCCCGCAAGGCCTGGGAATTCGCCTTTGCCTTTGAGTCGGATGGCTACAAGGCCAACGACCTCACCCTCCTCGCCGAGCACGTCACCGATGGCGGAATCACCGGCATCTCCCTCCAGCGGAATCCCGAGAGCGTCCTCTGGGCCGTCACCGGGGATGGCACCCTCCTCGGCCTGTCCTACGACCGCGCCCAGAACGTCGCCGGCTGGTGCCGCTACGTCACCGACGGTGCCTTCGAATCCGTCGCCGTCACCGGCGGGGAGGGCGAGGAGGATGAACTCTGGGTCACTGTCCGCCGCACCGTGGACGGGAATACCGTCCGCTACCTGGAGCGCTTCCAGCCCGACCGCATGCGCCTGCTAAAGGATGGCGATGCCGAGCACCTTTGCAGCGCCGACTCCGCCGTCATCTACGACAGCACCCCGGCCACCACCATCACCGGCCTCGACCACCTCGAGGGCGAATCCGTCACCGTCCTCGCCGATGGCGCTCCCATCGGCCTCCACACCGTCACCGGCGGGGAGATCACCCTCGCCACCGCCGCCAGCGTCGTCATCGTCGGCCTTCCCTACACCGCCACCATCGAGCCCACCTTCCTCGAGACCGGCGACCCCGGCAGCCTGTCGAAGGTCGCGTGGAAGCGCGTCCACCGCGTCTCCATGGAACTCTGGAAATCCGTCGGCGCGGAAGTCACCGCGGACGCCGGCACCACCTGGGAGCGCGTCCAGTTCGCCGCCCAGGGAGTTTCCATGGACACCGCCCTCCCCCTCTTCACCGGCTACAAGGACGCCCACGTCACCAGCCGCAGCGAGCGCCAGGCCTCCGTGAAGATCCGCCAGACCCAGCCCCTCCCGCTCAACATCCTCTCCCTCCACATCCGGCACGAGATGAACACGCTATGAGCACCGCCCTTGCCGATCCCGCCACCATCGACCGACTGGAAGCCGCCATGGCGGATCCAGCGCTTCCCCGTGCCGAGTGCCCCGTCACCCACCGCTTCACCCCCGGCCTCTACATCCGGGAAATCTTCATCCCCGCCGGCACCCTTCTCACCTCCGCCATCCACAAGACCGAGCACCCCTTTGTCCTCAGCGTCGGCATCATCAAGGTCCTCTCCGAAAACGAGGGCGCGGTCGAATACGTCGCTCCCACCATCGGCATCACCAAGCCCGGCACCCGCCGCGTCCTCCACGCCCTGACCGACGTCGTCTGGACCACCTTCCACCCCACCGACAAGACCAGCCTCCCGGAAATCCTCGCCGACCTGGTCGAAGATCGCCCGAATCCCCTACTCCCCGCCGGATTTCTTCCGGACTACCTCACCCGAATCCCCGACCACCTGCCCGCATGAGCATGATGTATATCGGCATCGCCTCCGTCGTGGTTTCCGCCATCGGCACCGGCGTCTCCGTCTACGCCCAGAACCAGGCCGCCGACGCCGCGGAGACCACCGCCATGCTCAATGCCAACGAGCAGAAAAAGCAGGCCAACCGCGAGGCGGAAGTCGCCGCGGAGAACGCCCGCCGCGCGGAACGGGAAAAGACCCGCTACCTTGCCACCCAGCGCGCCCAGCTCGCCGCCTCCGGCCTCGCCATGGAGGGCACCCCGCTCGCCGTCCTTGGCGATACCGCGCAAGCCCTCGAGCTCCAGATCCTCGACCTCGGCAGCGAGGCCGCCAACCGCATGCGCGCCCTCCGCCAGGGAGCCGCCCTGTCCCTCTACGAAGGCACCGCCACCGCCTCCTCCCTCCGCACCCAGTCGATCGCCACCGGCCTCGAGGGCCTTTCCTCCGCCGCCGGCGGCTACCTCAAGGCCTCCGGCTCCGTCGCCCCCAAAACCTCCGCATCTTCCTCCTCCTACCTCGGCTGACCATGGACCCCGTCCCACGCATGAAGTTCATCGACGCGGGCCCCATGGCCCCGCTCGGCAGCGCCCAGCCGGCCATCTCGCAGGCGAACAGCGCGGCCAAGCTCGGCCAGGCCATCTCCGGCATCGGCGAAATGGGATTCCAGATCGCCGAAAAGGTCCGCCGCACCAGCGAGGCCGGCAAGATGTCCGCCTTCATGGCCAACCTTGACGAGGAGGCAAACCGCTTCTCCCTCGACCTCACCAAGCGCCCCGATCCGGAAGGATGGGTCGAGGACTGGGCCGCCCGCCAGGAGGAGTTCAAGCGGCAGGCCGGGGAGCTTGGCCTTTCCAACGAGGCCCGCGCCGCCCTGGACATCGAGCTCAACGAATGGAACAGCCAGCGCGGCATCCGCTTCGAGACGCAGGCCTTCGTCCGCATGACCTCGGAGGGAAAGGCCCGCATCTCCAACGCCATCCAATACCACGCCGCCCGGGGGGATGCCGATGGCGTCCGCCGGGAATCCACCCGCATGCGCGAGGCCGGCTTCGAGGAGTCGGAGATCGAGCAGGTCGAGCAAGAGGCCGACCGCATCGCCGCCGTCGCCGACCTCACCCGCCAGGTCGAGGCGGATCCCGTCGGCATGCTTCCCAATCTCCGCGACCCCGACTTCGTCGCCAAGACCCCCGGCATCACCATGGCCGACGCCGATCGACTGGAGCAGCGAGCCCGCGCCACCCACCGCACCCAGACCTACGACATCATCGAGCAGGCGAATAACGGCATGGCGGACGGCACCATCTCCCGGCCGGAGCACATCGACCAGCGCTTCAAGGGCAAGGCAAGCCCCGCCCTCCTGGAGCGCATGAAGGCCGACCTTTCCGAACGTCGCACCGCCGTCGAGACCGCCCGCCGCCAGACCCCGGAATACGTCGCGGAAGTCACCGGCTACGTCTCCGCCCAGCTCGACAACTACAACGCGGAGATCGACGACTTCGACGAGGTCTTCTATTCCCTCGACCGCGCCGTCCGCACCCTGCCGGAAGGCATCGAGAAGGCCCGCTTGAACGATCGACTGGAGCGCGCCCGCAAGGGCCAGCTCGAGGAATTCACCGAGGCCGCCGACGAGACCCGCGCCCAGCTCAAGGAGGCCTACAAAAGCGGCAGCTTCGGCGAAGGCGTCACCCGCCAGCCGCTCAACAAGATCATCGTCGATGGCATCCTCAACGATCGCCAGAAACTCGCCGCCCTCGGCTTCGCCCCGGAGCAAGTCGAGAAGATCGCCGCTCTCGGCTACACAGAGGAAGACGGCAAGACCGTCCGCACCGTCAAAAACCTGTCCGAACAGATCGCCACCTTCCGGGAGGAGATGAAGACCCGCCCCGGCTTCGACACTTCCGATCCCTACGACCGCGAGGCCTTCCTCGCCATCGCCTCCGGCAACAAGGGGGAAGTCGAATATCCCGACCCCGCCGGCATTGCCCGGGCAAATGCCGCCTACGGCAAGGCCATCTCCGACTTCGAGAAATGGCACAAGGTCAACCCCAAGGCCACCCCGGAACAGCGCGAGACCAAGTTCCGCCAGCTTCTCCGCCCGGAAGGCCTCAAGAAGTTCCAGTCCGCCATCCTCCCGCCCGC